>Ga0302314_10017213_pt1 | contig 12136 bp, 11 predicted proteins | sample III_Palsa_N2_3_FD_200533 | JGI IMG/M metagenome (GOLD analysis project Ga0302314, IMG submission 200533) | Peat permafrost microbial communities from Stordalen Mire near Abisko, Sweden - III_Palsa_N2_3 | ecosystem: Environmental > Terrestrial > Soil > Palsa > Peat permafrost | place: Sweden...
CGCCTAATCGCCGGGCGTACGTCTCCGCCACCGCTGGCGGGCTGGCCAGGGTCCGGTGGACTTGAAGGATGGCCGGCCAGAGCCGGTGATAGGGCGCGGCGACGGTGGTGTCATGGGTGAAGACGAGAATGAAGGGCCCGAAATCCTGGGTCGACAGAACCTCGCCGGGCGGCAGCGCCGCCAGCGGGGCGTAGGCCGCCGCGGCGAAGCACCTCGGACTCCTGTCTAGCGGCCCGGACATGGCCGCGACTAGCGCCCGATTGATCGGAGTTGGCCTGGTGCGAGCGCGCACGCTGGGGCTGGGAATGAGTCTCGGGCCTGGCGCGGCCGCACGGCGCGGCTCGACCTTGGCGGCTTTTGGGGGCCTGGCGGTCGCCGCCGTCACCGCGTCGACCACGGGGATGACCGCCCAGCCGATCGCCGGCGGTGAAAGTAGCAGGGCGGCGAGGGCGGTGGGGATTAATAGCTCGCCCAGCCAGCGCCGCGCTAGCAGGCTGTAGGCGGCGGCCACCACCGGGAGGCCGACCCAGCAGACATAGTCCTGCATTCTCCAGGCGGACCAGCCCACCGCCACGGCGAGACAGACGCTGAGGAGCGCCAGCAGGATGGTGGCGCCCGGTGCGCGCCATTGGCGAAAGGAGAGCCACACCGCCGACGCCAGCGCGAGGACGCTGACGATGATCGCGCCGATCGCGGCCCCGCGGCTCCTGCGAAGCATCTTCGGGATCGGCTGAACCTCCTGGATGCGGTCGATCCAGAATGCCTTGACGCCCGGATCCACACCCGCGAACGGGCCATGGACGCACTGGGGATCCAGGCCGAGATAGGCGGTGGCGGCGAGGGCGCCCACGCCGGCGATCAAAGCCACTCGCCCACCACCAGGCATGCGTCGTGACAGGGCGGCGGCCAACGCCAGCCCCAGGCCGGCGACAACCAGCGCCACCACGAGATTGAGCGCCAGGGCATCGCAGAACGACAGCGACCATCGTGCCGGCGGCGTCTGGATGAGAAAGAGCGCCAGCGATCCGCCGGCGAGGGCGCAGCCATAGGCGCCGGCCGGCGCGGCTTCGTCGCGGTCGCGCATCAGGGCAAAGCCATAGCTGGCCCCCACGAGAGCCTGCATCGGCAAGGCCTCGAGTCCGACGGCGAGCCCGAACGCGGCGGCGCCTCCGGCCACCCACGCCCAGCGCGCGCGCTCCACCCTGGCGGTGGCGCACGCCAGGGCGATGACGGTCATCACGATCTGGGCGTCGTGATGGTCGATCCGGCCGGGATAGAACTGGCGATAGAGCGCCGTGTCGCAGAGCAGCAGAAGGGCGGCGATGACGATCGCCGAGCGGCCGCCCAGATTGCGCGCCAGCGCCAGGGCGCCCGCCACGCCTGGAAATATCCACAGCAACGGCCAGGAAAATCGCGTCCAGTATTCGGCGTTCGCTGGCGACAGGAACAGGCGCAGGAACGCCATCATGGCGGCTAAGCCGCCATCGAGCAGCCGCGACCAGTGCGGCCAAAGGCCGTGCGGCGGATAGACCCGGGTGATCAGTTGATCGTACCAACCCCGCCCGGCCAGCAGCTCACGGACCATCTCCAGCCGCATGGCGTCGTCAGTGTCGCGGAATCCGGGCAGGCCGCTGTTGGTGTTGGCCTCGATGACACCGGCCAATGCGCTGACGGCCAGGGTCAGCAGAATCAGCGCCCGCTTACCGGTCCAATCCGGCGTCGGCCCCAGATTTGAGATGATGGCGCGAACGCGCGCGGACACCGCGTTAGGTCGAATGACGTGGACCTCGAATCATGCCTCAAGCTCTCTCGCACGGCCGCGCGCAAAACGCGACCACGGGCGAATCGGAGAGATGTCGATTCCATCAGCGTCGGCGACGCCCAACGATCGAGCCCAGGCGAGGCGGTTCGCCGGCCTCGCGCGCGCGCCGGCGGCCGCTATTCTGGTTGCGCTCGCGGCCTTGATCGCCCTCGGCTTCGGCTACGCGGCCCACCCGCAACGGGTGATCCCGCCAGCGCATGCGGTGAACGGATTTCGTCTCTACGGCGCGATCATCGCTCGGATGCGCGCCGGCCAGCGGTACGCCAACGCCGCAGTCGAGGAGCTGCGCGCTGAAGGCGGGCCCCTGAGGCCATTCGTCACCGTGCGCCCTCCCGCCTTGGCGACCGTTCTGTCTTGGCTGCCCGGCTCTGGCTCGAGAGCGACCGCGCTCATGACACTCGCCGCCGCGGGGCTGATCGCGTGGACGATCCGCTTGCGGCCTTACGGTTCGGGGGCTCTTTGGCTCGGCTGGATTTTCGTGGCCCTGTTCTCTGGGATCGGGCCGCCGCTGGTCACCGCTGGGCCGATGAGTCTGTTTCACGAAGCCTGGGCCGGCCTGCTGATCGCGCTGTCCCTGGCGCTCAGGACTGAAAAGCGGTTCGCGGCCGCGGCCCTTGTCGGATGCCTCGCCGCCCTTGTCCGCGAGCTGGCCCTGCCATACCTCGCGGTCATGGCGATCGTCGCGTTCGCCGAACGGCGGCGCGGAGAGGGGGCCGCATTCTGCCTGGCGTTGGCGGCCGCGCTGGCCGCTCTGGCTTGGCACGCCTGGACGGTGATGGCGCTGACCACGCCACAAGATCTGACCTCGCCCGGGTGGGTGGCGGCCGCCGGCTGGCGCTTCGTGCTGCTGGCCGCTCAATGGAACTTCGCCGCCGCGATCCTGGGCATGTGGGCGGCGGCGGTGTTCGTCCCCGTCGGGCTCGCCGGAGGACTTGGCGTCCGGGATGGGCTCGGGCGCCGCCTGACGGCGCTAATCGCCGGCTACTGCCTCGGATTCATGGTGATCGGACGACCGTCCAACGCCTATTGGGGTCTGGTGACCGCACCGCTGCTTGCGATCGGCTTGGCGCTCGGGCCCGCAGCCATCGCGGACTTGGCCCGTTCGGCCGCGAGCCGCACCGCCAGGAGGTCGGCATGACAGCGGGCGCCATACCGACAGGACGCGCGGGGCGATTCGCTGGGGCCAACCGGCCGGTTGCGATCGCCATCCTGGCCATCCTCGCGGCACTCATCGTCCTTGGCCTGCTGTTCCCAGCGGCGCCGACAAAGGCCCCGACACACGCACAGGGTGGCGACGACCTGGCCTTCTACCGCGCCGTGGTCGCGCGCGTACGCGCCGGTCAGCCCTACGAAGCCGCCGCCGTCGCCCAGTTGCACGCGGTTCAGGGCCCGCTGCGGCCGTTCCTGGTCGTCCGTCCGCCGGCCCTGGCGACGATGCTGGCATGGCTGCCCGATCCGCGCTGGGGCGACGCGATCATGATGCTGGCGTCGGCAGCCGTGATCTGCGCGTGGGGGTTGAGGTTCCACCGGCTGGGGTGGCCGCCCCTCGCGGTAGGAGGCGCCGCCCTCTGTGTGTTCACCGGTGTCGCGGCGCCGATGGTCGGTAAGGGCATGGGTCTTGTGCACGACGCCTGGGCCGGGCTTCTGATCGCCCTGTCCCTCGCCGCCCGGACCGAAAGGCGGTTCGCCGTCGCCGTGGCCCTCGGCCTGATGGCCGCCCTGATCCGCGAGCTGGCGCTGCCCTATCTTCTGGTGATGGCGCTCGCGGCGCTCTTGGAGCGGCGGCGAGCGGAGGCGTGCGCCTTCGCCGTGGCCCTGGGGGTCGCGCTCGCCGCCCTGGCCTGGCACGCCCACGCCGTCATAGCGCTGACCTCGAGCCAGGACCTTCACTCTCCGGGCTGGGTGAAGTTCGGCGGCTGGCGATTCGTGATGGCGACGGCGAAATGGGACCTGTTCGTCATCCTCGGCGGCGGCGCCGCGGCCGCGGCCGTGGTTCCCCTGGCCACAGCGGGCGCCATCGGCCGAGGCGACGGACTGGGGCTGCGTCTGGCTATGCTCCTCATCGGCTATACTCTGGGTTTCATGGCCATCGGACGGCCGGAGAACGGCTATTGGGGCCTCGTCACCGTGCCGATCCTCGCCGTCGCCCTGTGCTTCGCCCCTATCGCGCTTCGAGATCTGTGGGGCCGGGCGGTGACGGGACTCCCATGAGCGACAGGGCCGCCGTCGCTCCAACCATCCGCAGGTTTTCCGGCCTGCCACCCGCCGCATCGTTTGGCGTGCTCGCGGCGCTGGTCGCGTTGATCGCCCTCGGTCTCTTCGCGCCGCGTCCGCCACCCAGCCTGACGCCCCCCGGCGGCGTGACCGACTTCGCGCTCTACGGCCGCATCATCGACCTCGTCCGTCACCATGTGCCTTACGAGAAGGCGGCGGTCGATCAACTCAGGGCCGCGCACTGGGCGGTCCGACCCTTTGTGACTGTACGGCCGCCGCTGCTGGCAGTCGCCCTGGCGCGACTGCCAGGCGATGCCTGGGGGGACAGATTGATGTCGCTCCTTTCCGTCACTGTCATCGCCGCATGGGCGTGGCGGCTGCGCAAGGAAAGCCAAGGACCGCTGCGGGCTGCCGTGATTGGGGCGCTGATGTACACGAGCGTCGCCGTCACCTTCACCGGCGTTGCGTGGAGTCGGTTTCACGAGACCTGGGCCGGCCTTCTGATCGCCCTCTCCCTGACGTTGCGGTCGGAACGGCGCTTCGCCGCCAGCGTGGTGCTTGGACTACTCGCGGCTCTGATCCGCGAATTGGCCATGCCCTACCTCGCGGTCATGGCGGCGATCGCCCTCGCCGAGCGGCGACGCGCCGAGGCGGGCGCCTTTGCAGCGGCGCTGGCGGCGGCGCTGGTCGCGCTGGCCTGGCACGCGCAAGCCGAGAGCGCGCTCACCGCCCCCACCGACACACTTTCGCCAAGTTGGCTGACCTTGGGCGGCTGGGGGATGGTGATGACCGAGGCGCAATGGAACCTGATCACCCTGCTCGCGGGCCAATGGACGGCGGCGGTCCTGCTGCCGCTCGGCCTCCTCGGCGCCGCTGGGCGCCGGGATGGACTGGGCCTTCGCCTCACGGCTCTTCTGACGGGCTACGTCTTAGGCTTCATGGTCGTGGGCCGGCCGGGCGCCATCTATTGGGGCCTGATGATCACCCCGCTCATTGGCTTCGGCCTTTGCCTGGCCCCTGCGGCCCTCGCCGACCTCTCCAGAGGCGCGGCGGCGCGGGCGCGTTCTTAACCGGGGCGGCAAATTGCTATAAGAAGGCGCTCGGCGCGCGCTTGGAACTCATTCGGGCGAAGGAGCCCGTTTGTCTCGAAGGTGTGGAAAGCCGCGTCAAGCATGAGTGAGACTATTGCGACCGACAACCTTGTCATAGGCGCCGGCCCGGCTGGCCTGACCACCGCCTATAGGCTGGCGCAGGCGGGGGCCGATGTCGTTGTCCTGGAACAGGACCCGACCTATGTCGGCGGCATAAGCCGCACCGCGCACTACAAGGGCTTTCTATTCGACATCGGCGGCCACCGCTTCTTCTCCAAGTCGAAGGAGGTGGTGGACCTGTGGAATGAGATCCTGCCCGACGACTTTATCGAGCGACCCCGGCTGTCGCGCATCTATTACGGCGGCAAATTCTACGCCTATCCATTGCGCGCCTTCGAAGCTCTGAGGAACCTTGGGCCTTTTGAGAGCGCCCTGTGCATGGCCTCGTTCGGCTGGGCCAAGGCGAGGCCGATCAAGGACGCGGTCACCTTTCATCAATGGGTGCGCAATCAGTTCGGCGAGCGCCTGTTTGGCATCTTCTTCAAGACCTACACCGAGAAAGTGTGGGGCATGTCGTGCGACGAGATCAGCGCCGACTGGGCCGCGCAACGCATCAAGGGCCTCGACTTGCTGGCGGCGGTATTGGACGGGGTGAAGCGATCGCTGGGGATCGGCCGCGGCGCGGGCGCCGGCGGACCCAAGACTCTAATCGAGTCGTTCCGCTATCCGCGGCGCGGCCCGGGGATGATGTGGGAGGCCTGCGCCGCCAAGATCGCCGACATGGGTGGGCGCGTCATTATGGACACACGAGTGGCCGAGCTCCGTTTCGAAGACGGTCGTTGGATCGTCACCGCCGTGCGTGGCGATGGCGAGACGGTGACTTTCAGCGCCCGCAACGTCGTCTCTTCGGCCCCGATGCGCGAGCTGATCGATTCCATTACGCCTCGACCGGCCAGTCACAACCGGGCCATGGCGCTCGGATATCGCGACTTCCTCACCGTGGTGCTGATCGGCCAGTCCAACCGCCAGCTGCCTGACAACTGGGTCTATATTCACGATCCCAACGTGAAGGTCGGGCGCGTGCAGAACTTCCGCTCGTGGTCGCCGGAGTTGATTCCCGACGCGACGTCGACATGCCTGGGCCTCGAGTACTTCTGCTTCGAAGGCGACGGACTGTGGAGTTCGAGCGACGAAGATCTCATCGCGCTCGCGAAGCGCGAGATCGGGATTATCGGGCTGATGCGTCCCGAAGATGTCGTCGATGGCTGCGTGGTCCGTCAGTATAAGGCCTACCCAGTCTATGACGGCGCCTATCGCGACAATGTCGATGCCGTGCGCGCCGACGTGGCGGCCAACTATCCCGGCCTGCATCTGGTCGGGCGCAACGGCATGCACAAGTACAACAACCAGGACCATGCCATGATGACCGGCATGCTTACCGCACTGAACATCCTGGCCGGCGATACACTCCATGACGTGTGGGAGGTGAACGAAGACGCCGAATATCACGAGGGTGGCGTCTCCGGCGCCAAGGAAGCCCTGGCCAGCGAGCGCCTGACGCCGCGTCGGGTCGGCGAATCGGTCGGCCGCGCATGAGCTTGACCCACACGGGCCTCGCCGCCCGGATTGGCCTGCTGCGCCCCCGACTTGTGGTTTTGTTTCACGAGACGTGGAAGTACTTGCTGGTCAGCGCCGTCAGCCTCGCCCTCGACCTTGGGCTCTATTGGGCGCTCGTCGAGAAGGCCGGGGTCCACTACCTCATCGCCAACGTCATAAGCGTGTCGGTCGGACTGGTGGCCAACTACGCCCTCAGTGTCGTCTTTGTCTTCAAGGAGCGTCGGCTCGAGAGCCGGTGGGCGGAGTTCGTTGGCTTTGTCGTGATCGGGGTTGCCGGTCTGGCGGTGAACGAAGCCGGTGTCGCGGCACTCGTAGGAATCTTCGGGTTCGGCGCCATTGTCGGAAAGATGGGGGCGGCGGGCATCAGCTTCGTATTCAACTTCGTCTCGCGCCGCCTGCTGCTCTTCACCGCCAAGGGATGACACCCCGAATGAGGCGCCGGTGGCGCTGAGACCTCTGATCTTCGTCTGGCTGGGCTTGGCGGCCGTGCTCGGCCTATGCGTGACCCCCACGCTGATCGGCTCGCCCCTGGCCCAGCAAGCCGATCGTTTCCTGCGCGACGAGGACATCTGGCCATTGATCGGCCTCACGGTGCTCTTCGCCACGTCTCCCGTCCTCGTCTGGCCCCTCGTCCAGAGACTCGCACGATGGGCGAGATGGCGGCCACCGCCCCTCGGCATAGCCGTGGCCGCAGCCGTCTTGACGGCGCTCATCGCCGGGCTCGGCGTGGGTCTGGTATTCGGCGGCTTCGCGTACTCGCGGGACGAGGACATGGCCGGCTTCGGCGCCGCCATCCTTCGCCACGGCCAGACTTGGGCGCCGGTGGCGGCCGAGTGGCGATCCTACGTCGGCGGACTCGAGCCGGAGTTCGTTCGCTTCGCGGCCGGTGGAGAACTGTGGCAACCAGCCTACCTGCCGGTCAACGCCGCCCTGCAGGCCCTGGCCGGCGCCGTCGGCGCTGCTACCTGGGTGAACCCGGCCCTGGCGGTGGTTTCCGTGATCGCGCTCTTCGCGGTCGGCAGGCGACTTTGGCCGAGCCGGCCGGACATGGCGCTCGCCTCGATTGTCCTGATGGCGTCGTCCAGCCAGTTCCTGCTGACCGCCATGACGCCGTACGCCATGACGGCCCACCTGGCGTTCAACCTCGTCTGGCTGTGGTTGCATCTGCGCGGCGGCCGCGCCGGCCATACCGGCGCGATTCTGGTAGGGTTCCTGGCCACAGGGCTGCACCAGATGGTGTTTCATCCTCTGTTCGCGGCGCCTTTTGTGCTGCAGCTCTGGCTGGACAGACGCTGGCGGATGGCGGGTCTCTACACCATCGCCTACGCCGCAATCTGCCTCTTCTGGTTGCAGCTTCCGTCCCTCACCTTGGCCGCAGCGGCCGGGGCTGCCAGCGGCGCAGCCGGCGTGGCCGGGGTCGGCGGCCAGATTTCGGCTCTCGTCCGCGCGCAACATCCACCGACCGGAATCACCATGGCGGAGAACCTGATCCGCTTCGTGACCTGGCAGAATGTCCTTGCGGCGCCGCTTGCCCTACTCGGCGTCGTTCCGGCGATCCGGGCCGGGGGCGCGATGCGCGCCCTGGCGGTCGGCATCGCCCTGACGACGGTGGCGCTGATCGTGCTCATGCCGTATCAAGGCTATGGCTGGGGCTATCGCTACTGGCACGGCCTGTTGGGGTCGATAGCCCTGATCGGCGCGCTCGGCTGGTCAAGGATCTCGGATCGCCTCGCCCAAGCCGATCAGGGTGCTGCGCGGGTCCTGTTCGCGGGCGCGGCGGCGTTTTCTATTCTTTTGCTGGCGCCGCTCCGGGCGGTTCAGGCGCGTGACCTGACCCGGCCCTATGCGCTCGCCTACGCAGCCATCCAGCGCGCGCCAGCTCAGGTTGTGCTGATCGACGCCCGGAGCGCCTGGTACATCAACGATCTCGTCCGCAACGACCCCTACCTGGCCAACCGGCCACTGGTCATGCGCGCCCGTAGCCTCACCAAGGACCAGATTGGCGCACTTTGTTCCCGCTACACCGTGGCCGTACTGGATTCCGCTCAAGCGGCGGCCTTCGGCATCCGAGTGCTGCGCCCGTGGGCGGTGGCGGCGGAATCCGGGCACTGGCCGGCGCTCGGCCTGGCGTCTCGCTGCGGACCGGAGGCCACGCCGGTCGCTGAGATCAAGCCGAGGGCCGGGTCTTAGGGCGCCAGCCGATAGCCGCCCGCTTCGGTGATCAACAGATTGGCCGCTGACGGGTCAGGCTCGATCTTCTGCCGCAGACGATAGACATGCGTCTCGAGGGTATGGGTGGTGACTGCGGCGTTGTAGCCCCAGACTTCGGCCAGGAGCTCCTCACGCGACACCGCCTTGGGGCCCGCGCGATAGAGATATTTGAGGATGTTAGCCTCCTTCTCGGTCAGGCGCAGCTTCTTGCCGCGCTCGTCCACCAGCAGCTTGGCCGCCGGCTGGAATTCGTAGGGACCAATGCGGAAGACCGCGTCCTCCGAGGCCTCGTGGTTGCGGAGTTGGGCGCGCATGCGCGCCAGTAAAAAGTTGAACTTGAAGGGCTTGGTCACATAGTCGCCGGCGCCCGAGTCGAGCCCTAGAATGGTGTCGGCCTCGCCGGACGCGGCGGTGAGCATGATCACCGGCGCATTGACGCCGGCCGCGCGCATCAGCCTCATGGCCTCGCGGCCGTTCATATCCGGCAGGTCGACGTCCAGCAGGATGAGGTCCGGCCGCCCGGCCTTGGCGGCGCCGATGCCCTCCGCGGCCGTAGCCGCGACAGTGGGCTGGAATTCCTGGTGTAGTTCGAGCTGTTCGGACAGGGCCTCGCGCAGCTCGGGATCATCGTCGATGATGAGGATCGTCTTGCGTCGCGCCATGGACGGGACCATGCACCGTTTGACAGCCCCGCGCCAAGCGGAACACGCAGCCGAATGATCTTCACCGCCTTCTCCGACGGATGGATGGAGCTTCCGGGCCGGCTGGCGCGGTGCGCGTTCGGCCCTGCCGGCGTCACTCGCGCCGGCGCGAAGCGCGAGGGTGACGGCGCCTCGCCCGCAGGCGTGTGGCCAATCCGGAACGTGCTGTGGCGTCCGGACCGGGGCGAGCCGCCGGCCACGCGCCTCACCTGCGCGCCGCTCACACCGGACGATGGCTGGTGCGACGCGCCCAGCGATGCGGCCTACAACCAACCGGTGAAATTGCCCTACGGCGCCAGCGCCGAAGCCCTTTGGCGCGAAGACAGCATCTACGATCTGATCGTGACCCTCGGCTACAATGATGATCCGGTCGTGCCGGGAGCTGGCTCGGCGATCTTCCTGCATCTCGCTCGGTCCGACTATTCGCCGACCCAGGGCTGCGTCGCGTTGGCCGCGACCGATCTCCTCCACTTGATTGGGCTGGCCCGGCCCGGCGACGCGATCCGCATCCGCCGTGAAAGCCGGGGTGGCTAGACTTGCCGGGGGCCGAAAAGGGCTTCGCCCACGCGTACGTGTGTCGCGCCGAAACGGATGGCGAGCGGAAAGTCGGCGCTCATGCCCATGGACAAGTCGGCAAGGCCGTTGCGCCGGGCGATCTTGGCCAACAGGGCGAAGTGAGGCCCCGCCGGCTCGTCAAAGGGCGGTATGCACATCAGCCCGGTGATCGGCAGGCCGAACTCAATGCGGCAGGCGGCGATGAAGGCGTCCGCCCCGGCGGGCGCGACGCCGGCTTTCTGCGGCTCCTCCCCGGTGTTCACCTGAATCAGAAGCTTGGGCGCATCGCCGGTCACGGCGATGGCGTCGGCCAGCGCTTTGGCGAGACGCGGCCGGTCGAGGGTCTCGATCACGTCGAACAGCTTCACCGCCTCGCGCGTCTTGTTGGACTGAAGAGGGCCGATGAGGCGCAGCTCCACCGCGTCCCGCCGTTCGCGCCATCTCTCCGCCGCCTCCTGCACCCGATTTTCGCCGAATACGCGCTGACCCGCCGCCAGCACGGGGGCCACGCGATCCCACGGCTGTTTCTTGCAGACCGCGGTCAGGGTGATTGCGGATGGCTCGCGGCCGGCCGCGCGCGCGGCCTCGTCCATCCGCTCGAGCACCGCGCGCCGGGCCTCCACAGGATCAAAGTCGGCGTGCGGCATTGAGCGAGGTTTCACGACTGTGGCGGGCGGCGCGAAAGCTAAGGCGCTCCGCCGGGCGGCGAAAGGGCCTGCCACCCCTGCTGTTCTTCACCGACCCCCAGCGCACGCCCGATCCGGCCGCGGCGGCCGCTCGCCTGCCCAAAGGCGCCGGCGTGGTCTTTCGCGCCTTCGGGGCACCTGACTCGGTCGAACGCGGACGCGCACTGGCCCGTGTCTGCCGCCGCCGAGGCCTGACGCTGCTGGTGGGCGCGGACGCCAGACTAGCCCTTCGACTCGGCGCCGATGGTGTACACCTGCCCGAACGTCTGGTTGGCCGCGCCGGGACGCTGCCAGGACGATTTGTGGTGACCGCCGCCGCGCACAGCCTTCCCGCAGCCCTGCGCGCGCGTCGGGCTGGCGTCCAGGCCATCGTCGTTTCCCCGGTTTTTCCGAGCGCTAGCCCATCGGCCGGCCGGGCCATGGGACCGCTCATTTTGGCGCGGCTCGTCAGGGGCGCGCGCATGCCCGCCTACGCCCTAGGCGGGGTCGACGCGGACAATGTGAAAAAGTTGAAGATGACCGGCGTGGCCGGCGTGGCCTCGGTCGGGGCCCTGACTAGAACTTGAAGACCGTCTCGAGCCGAACGCGGGGCGCGGGAAACTGCGGCTGGCCCATGCGGAACGTCTCGGCCTGATCAGGCGCGAGGCTGACGGCGCCGCCGATGTGCAGGCGTTTAGTAATACGATAGTAGACGCCGGGCGAAACGTCCTTGAGCTGGAGATCCCGATCGGTCGAATGTTGCTCGACGCCGAGGTTGAGGCCCCAGCGACCCTTGCTGGCGTCCCACTCCAGCGTCCGCCGTGGCGTCGTGGGAGCGCCGCCGAGGGTGGGGGCCGCGAAGTCCGAATCCGACGCGAGCATCACCTGGCCGTCTTCGGCATGCGCAGCAAAAGCGCCTGCGGCGAGCGCAAGCGTTGCTGCTACAGCGATGGCGAGACCCTGTGGCTTCATGGCTGCGTTCTGAACATACCCCCGAGCGTGACGTTCCGCGCACACCTGTGGCGGCCTATCCATCAGTCGATAAAGGCCGCATATGTGCGACAGTCAACTGGCTCGGACGCGATTCCGCTGCTCCCGCAGGCGATCCTCGTCCGCTGTTGCGGACCGGTCACGCGTATGGCGAGAGATTCGGGTTTGGCGCGCCGACGCGAATGTTATAGACGCAGACGCTGCCGGGCGGGCGAACTGCGCCGAAATGGCGTGTAGGGAATAGGAAAGCGACATTCATGAGCATGCCGG
>Ga0302314_10017214_pt1 | contig 12136 bp, 14 predicted proteins | sample III_Palsa_N2_3_FD_200533 | JGI IMG/M metagenome (GOLD analysis project Ga0302314, IMG submission 200533) | Peat permafrost microbial communities from Stordalen Mire near Abisko, Sweden - III_Palsa_N2_3 | ecosystem: Environmental > Terrestrial > Soil > Palsa > Peat permafrost | place: Sweden...
GAGAGATGAGCGCACTCTCTGCATAGTCCTTCGGCTCGACCGCCGGCGTTTGGGGCCCGGGATGCTGACAGGTCGGGTGCGGGAAATCCGTCTCGAACATCATGTTGTCGGGATAGGCGAGCAGGGCCGAAGTGACGGCGTCGCGCTCGTACCAGAAGCACCCGTAGATCTGGCGACGGAAGTACTCGGAGGGAAGCAGGTCGTATTCGGGATGCTCGGTGACCACACCGCCATTTCGCCACTGCCAGTCGAACGCCTCCAACGCGCCGGGGATCATCCCCACCCCACTCTCGACCGAGACGAATTTCACATTTGGAAATCGGTGGCAGACCCCACCATGGATCAGGTTGCTTATGCAGCGAAGGTTGTCGACGAACAGCAGAGAGGAGATCCGCGAGAAGTTGGCGCGGAATCCCATCTCCACGCCGCCCATGATCTGCTCGCCGATCCGGCCGCCGCCGATGTGGAAGTTGACGGTGACCCCGGTGTCTTCTGCTGCGTGCCAAATCGGGTCCCAGTGTTGGTCCCAGAGGTTCGGCTGCCCGTAGGCCTCGGGCTGATTGCAGAAATTGATGCCCCGATGGCCGGCGCCGACACATCGCTCGATTTCGGCCACCGAGGCCTCGACGTCCCAGAACGGAAGCGAAACGATCGGCAGCAGGCGGTCGGGGGCGACGGAGGCGAAGTCGATCTGGAAGTTGTTGTACGCCTGCACGCACTCCAACGCGAACGCGGGGTCTCCGTGGTCGAGCCATCCCCCGCCCCCGAAGCCACCGATGTTCGGATAGAGGACCTGCGCCCGGATTTGCTGCTCGTCCATGAACGCCACGCGGGCGGTCGGGTCCCAGGCCGCGGGATGCATGTCTTCGTACGTCGCGGGACCTTCGGGCAACGTGCCGTCGAATCCGGCCATGGCGGTGTTGCCGGGCTTGGCCCAACGCCGGCCGTTGAGCACCCACACGTCCACCCCGTCCTGCCGCTCGACATGGGGAACGGCGTCGCCCCAGCGCCGCGACACCCGAGATGTCCACGTGTCCGCCGGCTCGGTGATGTGGGTGTCGACATCGATGACTTCAAATCGCTCGAACAACGTCATCATTTCCCCCAATGTCTTGCGGCGGATCTGTCCATGTTAGTAAACCATATGTATTACTAAGTTTCAACCCGTCCGGTCGTGAGTACGGTCAAGGCGCCGAGGAACATATCGACGAGAACGGTCCGGAACACCTCATCGCTCACGTTGCTCGCCCTCCCGCTGGCCCTTATGGAGGCCGCATGGACGAAACTATTGGTGGCGATCTGCACCCGCTCGGACAGAATCTCGTCGCTGAGCTCCTCGGGCACGCGCTCTCGCAGCAGCCGGAACGCCTCGTCGGTCGTGGGATCCGCCACCAACCCGGCGATCTTCTCGAGGGAGAGGGACGTATCGTCATGGAGCTGACTCAGGAACCGCACCACGTACCGCTCCCGTTCGCTGCCCGTGGCGAGTTGCGCATAGGGCAACGCCCAGACGGCGGCTACAGACCAGAGGTCGTCGGGTCCGGCCCTGTCGGCAACGGTAAGGAGAGCCTTTCGCCGGTCCGTCAACAAGGGCAGCTCGCGTTCGATCAGCGCCTGGAGCAGTCCGTCCATGTCGCCGAAGTGGTACTGGAGGGCCCCACCATTGCGCTGTTTGGCGGCGAGTCGGATCTCTCGCATGCTCACCGCAGAAATGCGGTTGGTCGCAAAAATCCGGAGGGCGGCGTCGAGGATCTCTCGACGGGCGGGCTCAGGGCTGCGGGGCACGGTGGCTACGGTAGCGGCGACGCGTGGCCCCCGGCGTGCGGAACTTTCGGAAACGCAGTGCGGTCCCCCGTCCGACCAGGGATCGATCACGTCTACCCTGGGTGGACTCGGTAGCTCAGAATGAATAGGGGGAGACAGTGACGACGCTCCAGAACCGACCGAACACCGCCCTCTTGGTCGTCGACGTGCAGACCGGCGTCGTCGAGAGTGCCCATCGACGCGACGCCGTCGTGGCGAACGTCGGCAGCCTGGTGGAGAGGGCGCGAGAGGAACGTGTCCCGGTCGTCTGGGTACAGCACTCCGACGAAGGACTGGCCAGAGGGAGCGACGATTGGAGCATCGTCCCCGAGCTGACCCCGCGTGACACTGAGCCCCTGGTCGAGAAGAACTTCGGTGACTCCTTCGAGGACACCGACCTCGAGGCCGTGCTGTCCCGCCTGGGGGTTGGGCGACTCATCGTCGCCGGTGCGCAGACCGATGCCTGCATCCGCTCGACGCTGCACGGCGCGTTTGTCAGGGGATACGACGCCACGCTTGTCGGCGACGCCCACACGACTGAGGATCTCTCGCAATGGGGTGCACCGCCGCCGGATCAGGTCATCGCGCACACCAACCTGTATTGGTCGTACCAAACCGCCCCGGGCCGGACGGCGGGCACGGTCGAAACCAAGGATGTGGACTTCAGCTCCACACGTTGATGCGGTCGGCCCAAAATGCCACTTGACCGGACGACTAGCGCGGGTTCTGGTCATCGTCGAGCACCTGTCGCGCCAGGCCCTTTGGCGCGATCAAGGTGTAGGAGGTACGGATCCACTCCTCGACCTCCACCCAACGCGCCCGGCCCACTCGGGGGCCGAGCGTGACCGAGACCCAGCCGTGACGGCCGAGTCCGTACCCGGTCGGGACGACGTGCGGGTCGGTCCCGACGACCGCTGCGGCTTCTTCCTTGGGAAGTTTCACGGTGATGTTGGTGGCATCGGGACTGGCAAAGACAAAATTCTTGCCGCCTACCCGGAAGGTGGGCTCGCCGCCCCAGGCCTCGATGTCGACTCGAGTCGCCTCCGGCAAGCGAGCAACGATCTCCTCTAGGCGCTCCATGTTCGACGCCACGTTCGCTCCTCCGTCCTCATGGTCACCAACCCTGCGGCGAGTCTCTCTCATCGCCCCCGGAGGGCTCACGGGAGTATGGAAGCCAGATCGTCTCCTTGCAACCACTCGGCAAAAGTCGGGCCGACGATGCGCGCCTCCGAGGACGGCAGCAGACCGCCGGCTCGCATGGCCCTTCCCGCACGACCCGGGAGCGGGAGCGGAGCCACCAGCATTCGGGCCCGTCGTTTCCGGACGATGGACCGAGCCAGCGCCACCAGGTCCTTCTCCTCGGGCCCGGCGATCTCAATGGTCGTGGCCGGGGGAGCGGTGGCGATCCCCACCAGCGCTTCTCCGATGGCGCGCGCGGCGACGGGCCGAATCCTCATGATCGGCACGAGCGCCAGTGGGCCCAGGCCGACGCGGGAAAGGATCTGAGCGGGAAATTCGTGGAACTGGGTCGCCCGGACGATGGTGACCGGCAGCGGCCCGGCAGCGAGCGCCGCCTCATGGCCCAACTTCGCCTCGTAGTACCCGAAACCCGGGACCCGTTCCAAGCCCACGATGGACAACGCAACCAGACGCGCCACGCCCTGAGCCGCTCCCACCGTCTGCAACTGTCGGGCCTCTTCCGTGAAGAACGTGATGGCCTTGGCGCGATTCGTCGTGCCGGTGTTGGTCGTATCGACGACCACGTCGACGCCCTGCAACGCTTCCGCCAGACCGTCACCGGTGCGCACGTCCACTCCGGAACTCCGGCTGATGGACAGCACGGAGTGACCAGCCTGGTGCGCAGCCGCAACCACGTACCTCCCGACCGCCCCCGTACCGCCTGCAACCGCAATCCTCATGTCGGCTCCTCCCTTGGGACCGTCCCGCCGGATAGCAGGGCGTTCCCGTCCCGTACCCGGCCAAGTCTCTCAAGCCCCGACGCGGGCAGGAACTGTCGCCAACTCGAACGCGGTCGCCCCGGCCTGCCACGTGCTGCGCAGATCCGAACCCGGCGGATAGCGCTGATCGAGCTCGAGTATCAACATCCCGTGGGCGAAGGACCAGAGTGCCTGGGCGTAAGCAGGGTCTCCGGTGACGACAAACCAGGGATTGCCGGCCCATTCCTCGAGGCCCTCGGGCAAACGCGCCCGGTCAAGGTGACCGCTGGTGGCCAATCGATAGAGGTTCGGATGGGAAAGGCAGTAGGAGTGGTAGACGTCGAGGAGCCGGCGTAGAGCGGTTTCAGGGCCGGTGGCATGGAGCACCGCGTGGGTGACATCGCCGAGAGCGAACAACGCGTCCCCGATGAGGACCGACTCGACATCGGCCTTACCCGAGAAGTGCTTGTAGAGGGACGGAGCCTGGATGTGAAGCTCCTCGGCCAATCGCCTCATGGTGAGCGCGCCGGCCCCTTCATCCTCCAAAATGAGGCGGGCCGCTTCGACAATTTCGGCCACGCGGGGAGAGCGCGCCGGAGGTTGTGCAGGACGTTCGACCTCGCCCGGAAGAAGAGTCACCTCAATTGACTGCATCGGAGAGCACGAACACCGGATGATCGGGGGCGATCCGCAGGACGTCCTCTTCCTTGGAGTCTGCGCTCACACCGTCGAAGAAAACACCGACTTCCATCTTCCATCTCTGGAGATAGGCCCGCAGTATCGGGGATTTCTCGCTGTCCGGCAGCTCTGTGGCGACCCGCTCGACGCGGTGTCGGCCGAGCAGCAGTGCGAGCCGGCCGCCGTCGGCTCGCACGTTGCGGACCCATTGCCCCTCCCCCCGGGGTGAGACCAGATAGTTGCGTCCATCGACCTCGAGCAGGTTCACCGGTGTCCGGCGAGGCTCGCCACTCTTGCGCCCACGAACCTCCAGAATCCGACTACCCCAGACGCTGATGCCCAGGCGCGTGAACAGCTGGACTACCGGGTTCATGACCGACTTCGTCAGTCGCCCCGGCTCTCGATAGTGCGCACTTTTGTCCATGGCCCTCTCCAATCGCTCGATCTCCGGTGAAGCTAACACTGTTAGCCATTGTAGCTAACAGCGTTAGCCATGTCAACCCGGGGATCTCCTGAGGGCGCCGGGCGCGTCCTCCCTGCCGTCAGGCCAACTGGGGATAGAGGCCGGCCACACCGGCGGAGAGTCCACTCAGGACAAGCTTGGTGACTTCGTCGGCGATGATCTCGGCGTCGCCCGCCACAATGCCGTCGAGCGCCATCCTGGCGACGTCGGCCGGGTCGGCCTTCGGGGCATCGATTCCCCTGGTCATGTCGGTGTCCATGTAGCCGACATGGAGGGAGCTCACCCGGGTCCCCTGCGCCGCCAGCTCTTGGCGGAGCGCGTTGGTGAGCGACCACTCGGCCGCCTTGGCGGCGCAGTAAGCCCCGGTTTCGGGGAAGCTCAACCACGAGAGCACCGAGAGGATGTTCAAGATCGCACTCTGCTCGTGCTCGGCCAGCTTCGGTGCGAACGCACGGGTGACGGCCAACGTCCCGAAGTAGTGCGTGTCCATTTCGAGCCGGATGCGGGCGAGGTCCCCGGTGAGCAGCGAACTCCTGGTCGACGAACCGGCGTTGTTGACGAGGATCGCCACATCCCCGGCGACGGCGGCGGCCGCAGCCACCGAACCGAGGTCGGTCACATCTAGGGCAATCGGAATCACGCCCGGCACCTCCACCGCCGCCGGATTCCGCGCCGCGCCATACACCGTGGCGCCCCGGTCGCGCAGTTGCTCGGCCAGATGACGGCCCAAGCCGCGGTTGGCGCCTGTCACGAGTGCAGTCCTTCCAGCAATCTCCATGGGAGGTGGTCCTTTTCTGAGTAGGTTTCCACAACTTAGCTAGCTGGTTTTGAAATAGCAACTCAGCGGGCTAGCCTGGAACCATGGCAAAGGATCCCGCCGCGACGTGCTCGATCGAAAACAGCCTCGGGGTGGTCGGCGAACGGTGGACCTTCCTGATCCTGCGGGACGCATTCTTGGGCGCCTCGAGGTTCGCCCAGTTCCGCGAGCATCTCGGCGTCGCCCCGGACGTGCTCTCGGACCGACTGACCACCCTGGTGGAATACGGCGTCATGGAGCGAGAGCCCTACCAGGACCCCGGCGCCCGGGTCCGGTTCGCCTATCGACTCACCCCGGCCGGACGCCAGCTCCAACTCGTGCTGAGCGCACTGCAGCAGTGGGGTGACGAGCACGCCCCCGGACCCGACGGCCCCAGCATGTTGCGGAGGGTGCGCGGCACCGATCGTCCGGTCCATGTCGGCTACATCGACGAGGATGGCCGAGAGGTCGCGCCCGCAGACTTCGCCATGGTCCCGACTGCGGCATACCGCCAGTAGCGCACGCTGTCAGGCGTCGCTTCGCGAAGTCCGCCCGGCTCTCCGTTCAGTCGGTCTCCTCGAAGGTGATCTTGACCAGCGGGCTGCCCTCGACCCATTCGTCGAGGACGGCCTCCGGCCACGGCGTGTCCGGGCCGTTCCGGCGATTGAACTCCTCGACGAAGACGGCGAGCACACGCCGGCGCTCTGCAGCGTCGACGATCACCGTGGCTGTTGCCGGTAGGTCGCCGACGACCCGGTGCTTGAGGTGAACAGTGAATTCCGGTCGGTCGGCCAAGTTGAGGAGCCAGTCCCGAGGTTTGGGAGCGGGGATGCCGCTCAGGTAGATGTCGTCGCCCAACCGGTAGAACACGATCTCGATCCGCCGCGGCTCGCCGGAACGCCGGCCGGTGGTCGTGATGTCGATCGTTCGGTCCTCAAGCGTCGAAGACCCATCGATCGCTAACGCCGCACGCACGTCTTCTCTCATGGACGACAACCTCTCTGGCGTTACGTCTGACGGTAGTAGTGATCCTGGTCGAGGTCCTCGAGCAGGCTCGGCCCGGTGGGCTGCCATCCGAGCAGATCCCGGGTTATGGCGGCCGTGGCCGGGCTGTCGAGGGCCACGAAATGGCCCAGGGGGGCGAAGTGTGCGACGGCGTCGGCGGGCGCCACTGAGGCCGACGGCACGTCCAGATGGCGTCCGATCGCCTCGGCGATCTGGCGGAACGGGACGCCCTCGTCACCCACCGCGTGGAGGACCGATCCGGCGGGAGCGGACTCGACGGCCAGGCGGGTCAGGCGGGCGGCGTCGGATCGGTGCACAGCGGGCCAGCGGTTGGTTCCCTCGGCCACGTAACCCGACACACCCTTTTGGCGGGCGATGCCGACGAAGGCGGCCACGAACCCGTTGTCGCCATCGCCGTGGACGGTCGGAGGGAGGCGAAGAACCGATGAGCGGACGCCGACGCCCCGCAAGGACAGTGTGAGCAGCGCGGTCGCCGCCCGAAGCCCGGCGGGGTTGGCCCGGATTTCGGCTCCCGGCACGAGTCCGTCGTTCTCGGTGGCCGCCCGCCCGACCGCGGTCAACCCGAGCATCCCGGAGGCCAAGACCAGGGGCCGGTCGGAGCCGGCCAGTGCCGCCCCCATGGCCTCCACGGCTCGGCGGTCGGCAGTCGCCGCGGCGGCGAAGTTGCCACCGAAGGCGACCTCATGCTGGAAGGCCAGATGGATCACCCCGTCGGAGTCGGAGGCCGCCTTGGCCAGGCTTTCGGGGTCGTCGAGATCGCCCCGCTGGACCAGCGCGCCCGCCGATTCCAGCCGCTGGGCCGATGCCTCCGAGCGGGCCAGGCCCACTACCTCGTGGCCGGCGCCGATCAGCTCGGGGACGACGGCTGAGCCGATCCAGCCCGATGCGCCGGTGACAAAGATCCTCATGGTTGGTACCTCCAGGGCTCGCAATGATGTCAGTAACTGTCATTAACCCTATACCCGATGTCAGTGACTGTCAACGCTTAGGATGGGCGGCATGGGCCGATGGCAGCCGGACAGTCAGGGGAGACTGCAGGAAGCCGCCCTGGACCTGTACTCAGAACGGGGATTCGACCAGACCACGGTGGCGCAGATCGCCGCTCGGGCGGGGTTGACCGAACGTACTTTCTTCCGGCACTTCGCCGACAAGCGGGAGGTGCTCTTCGGTGGATCTGCACTCCTGCAGGAGCGGATCGTGGCCGGCGTGGCCGGCGCACCACCGGAGAGCGGAGCCCTCGATGCCGTGGCCTGCGGGCTGGCGGCGGCCGCCGCCATGCTGGGCGAGTTCCGCCGGGACCTGTCCCGCAAGCGACACGACGTCATCGCCGCCAACCCCGAGCTGCGCGAACGCGAACTGGCCAAGTTGGCGGACTACGCCACCGCGGTTGCGGACGCCCTCCGCCAGCGAGGGGTGAACGAACCGCGGGCGACCTTCGCGGCCGAGGGCGGCATGACCGTGCTGCGCGAGGCGATCCGGCGTTGGGCCTGTGAGGGCGACGAGCGGGACCTCGCCGCGATCATGCACGACTCTGTCACTGAGCTGCGAACGCTGGCGGCCGGCGGCTGAACGCCGCAACGACCCCGACCAGCCCGGGAGGGGGGTAACGGGGGGTTTACACAGTGTGGAAACGGGTATGGCCCGGTTGTGTCCATGTCTCGTCACCGGGCGACAGAACGAGCGATGTCGGCGTGGTTCGAGGGGGCTGGAGCGATCCGGGAGATGCTCTCTGCCGAAATGCGTTACCGGACCCCGTGGGGAGGTGACGAGCTCGGCGAAGGGGTCCAGAACGCGCGCCATTGGCTCATTGCCCACCCCTGTCCCGACCCGTCAATCAGTCGACATCTGGCGGCGCTGCTGGATGCGTACGCAGAAATGCCCCACGCCACAGTCGGTCGAGTCACGGAGCTTCGAGAGATCATCGGACAGCACGCGCACGCGGTGAGCCGTGGTCGCGTTCCCCGGGCCGCCAAGAGTTCATCGGCGCGATAGCCGGCGGGTGGCTCCGCACCACCGTCGCTCTAGGGTGTGGTGGCATGGGCACGGCGGTGGTGACGGGAGCCAGGGGCATCGGATACGAAGTGGGGCGAAGCCTCGCTCGTGCCGGACAGCGCGTCATTTTCGGTGTCCGTGACCTCGAGCGGGGTGACCGGGCCGCGAACACCATCCGCGCCGAATGTGAGGACGCCGACGTGAGGTCTGAACTTCTCGACCTGGCGGATCTCAAATCGGTCGCCGATTTCGGCGAGCGCATGCGAGCTCGTTACGACAGGCTCGACGTGCTGGTGAACAACGCGGGTGTCGTCATGCCACTCGCACGCGAGACGACGGCTGATGGGTTCGAGTTGCACTTCGGCACCAATCACCTCGGCCACTTTGCGCTCGCCTCGGCGCTGCTGCCGCTCCTGAGGGCCGCCGCTGCGCCGCGGGTCGTGATGGTGGCGAGCCTGGCACACCGCAGAGCGGACATCGACTTCGACGACCTCCAAGCTGAACATTCGTATCGGCGCATGAAGGCTTACAAGCAGTCCAAACTGGCGAACCTGTTGTTCATGAGCGAGCTGCAGCGACGGAGCGATGCCGGCGGCTGGGGACTGATCTCCACCGGAGCCCACCCGGGTTTCGCTCGTACCGAGGCCCTCTTGCGACCCGACGACAGCCTGGCCAAGCGTGGGTTCAGCAAGGTCATGTCGGGACTGATCCCGACGGCCGAGAGTGCGGCCCGTCCGATCGTCCACGCCGCGACATCCACCGAGGTGACACCAGCGGGCTATTACGGACCATCGGGCCCCGGAGAGATCGGCGGCCGAGTGGGTCCGGCCAAGTTGGCGGCGCGGGCCCAGGACCCGGCGCTCGCCGCAAGGCTGTGGGACGTCTCAGAGGCGCTGACGGCAGTCCGATTTGCCGTCGACTGAATTGAGGTAACGCCGCCGGGCGCGGTCAGAAGGCCAGGTACTGGTGCACGGATCGCACCGAAGCAGAACCCTCACCCACGGCAGCCGCCACCCGCTTGGTAGACCCCGATCGCAGGTCGCCGACGGCGAAGAGGCCCGGATGGCTGGTCTCGAACGGCAGCGGCGACCGGGCGAGCGTCTGCCAACCCTCACCCAGCTGGTCGGGGGTCAGCGAGAGGTCGGTCAGCACAAAACCACGGTCGTCGAGGGCTGCGCACCCATTGAGCCAACCCGAGGAAGGATCCGCTCCGACGAAGGAGAACAGCCCGGCGCACGGGAGGGCGACTGTGCTGTCGGGACCATTGAGCTCCACGGTACGTAGGGTCTCGTCTCCGTCCAGGGCGACCACGGTCGTGCGGCTCCGCAACGTGATGTGGGGGTCGGCCTCGACCCGTTCGACCAGATAGCGCGACATGTCCTTGGCGAGATCCGGGCCCCGGATGACAAGCGTGACCGCGCACCCCCCCTGGCTCAAAAAGATGGCCGCCTGGCCGGCCGAGTTGCCACCCCCGACGACCACGACAGGCGACGCGCCGCACATACGGGCCTCCATTTCGGTGGCGGCGTAGTACACCCCGTTGCCTTCGAACTCGCTCAGTCGTGAGGCCTCCAGTCGGCGGTAGGAGGCCCCGGTGGCGGCGATGACCGCTCGTCCGGTGACCTCGCTCCCGTCGCTGAGTCGCACCACCAGATACCCGCCTCGGCTGGCCAGCGAGGAGACGGTGCAGGGCGCGGTGAGCGTGGCCCCGAACTTCTCGGCCTGGATCACCGCCCGCCCGGTGAGCTCGTCTCCAGAGAGACCCAAGGGAAACCCCAGGTAGTTCTCGATCCGTGAGCTCATCCCGGCCTGCCCGCCGGGTGCTGTCATCTCCACCCCCAGCGTGCGCAGCCCTTCAGAGGCCCCGTACACCGCCGCGGCCAGACCGGCCGGACCGCCCCCGACCACCACCAGGTCGAAGCAGCGCTCCGGCAGGTTCTGCACCGTGAGCCCGAGATAGTCCGCCACGTCGCCGGGGGTGGCCTGGCGCAGCACGGTGCCGGTGGCGATGACCACGGGAAACTCCGCCGTCGCGATGTCGAAGTGCGCCAGCAAGGCATCGACCTGAGGGTCACTGTCTGCATCGATCCACTCGTGGGGGACGTGGGTCCGGGTCAGGAACTCCCTGATGCTGCGGGATTCCGGCGAGTACTGCGAGCCGATGACCCGGGTCGTCGGCGCCGCTCCCGTCATGAGCAACCCTCGCCGGGCCACGAATGCGGCGAGGATGGTGTTCCCCAGCCGAGGGTTGGTCGCCATCAGCTGGCGCAGGTGGTCCCGGGTGACCACGACAACTTCACCTGGCGCGACGACTCTGGCCGAGACGAACACCCGCAGTCCGCTCAACATGTTCAGCTCGCCGAGAAACCGACCGGGTCCGTGGTGAACGATCAGGCTTTCTTCGTCGTCGACCCCCACCACCATGTCGACCTCGGCGCTGACCAGGATGAAGAAGTCGTAGGTGACGTCGCCCTCGCGGAAGAGGTACTCCCCCTCTCGGACCTGACGCCGAACCCCGAGTTGGGTGACCAGCGCCATGTCCGCTGCGCCCAGCGTCGGAAAGGCCTCGTCTTCATTCGCCATGGTGCGCACCCTCCGTTTCCACCCCGCCCGGGGCCGATTCAGGCAGGCAGTTCCAATCGGGCCTGCAGCGTGATGAGTGTCACGGTCCCGTCGGGGGAACGGACCTCGACGGTGACCGGACCCTCCTCTGAGGCGTGAATGAAGACCTTCTCCGGGTGCTCGACCACATGGCGTAACTCCACCGGATATCGGCCATCCAACCCACCGACACCTACGCTGACCGCGTCATCGTGACGATCGTATTCAATGTACGAGAACGGAATCTGCTCGGCTGCGTACTGATCACCGAGATCGCGCTCATCAACTTCGATGGTCGCCACGTCTCCCTCATGCTGTCCCGTCAGACCCTCGAGCGTCTTCTGCCAGGCATCACGGGGGATCTCTTCACTGTCCTTCGCCATCCCATCTCCTTTCCTACGCAGCAACGACACCGCGCACGGTTGCTCCAACCTGACCGGACATTAATCGCCCACGACGCCGACGCTTCCGGCCCGACCGACCGGCCAGTGTCCGGGCGGATCCTGTTCCACCCGGGCCATCCATGAGAGGCTGAAGCATGGGTGTGGGTCGTGACCTGGCGGCTGCGGTCGGAGCGCTCCTCGTCATTGCCACTGGTTGGAGCGTGATCGGCACCCTCGTCGTCCCTCGGCGGATCCGCAGCCGGCTCGCCCGAGCGGTTGCCGTCGGTGTCAACGAAGCCTTCCACTTCGTGGCCGACAGCTTCGATACCTACGAAGCACGCGATCGCGTTCTGGCCGCCCAGGCGCCGATTCAGCTCATATTGCTGATCGTCGTCTGGCTGGCGGTCTTCGAGCTCGGTTTCGCCTTGCTGCTGTGGCCGACCGTGAGCACCGGCGG
>Ga0302314_10017215_pt1 | contig 12135 bp, 11 predicted proteins | sample III_Palsa_N2_3_FD_200533 | JGI IMG/M metagenome (GOLD analysis project Ga0302314, IMG submission 200533) | Peat permafrost microbial communities from Stordalen Mire near Abisko, Sweden - III_Palsa_N2_3 | ecosystem: Environmental > Terrestrial > Soil > Palsa > Peat permafrost | place: Sweden...
GCCCCCGGCTCTGTTTCTATGAAGGCGACAACTATTGTGACGCGGGGGGGTCTTGTCCATTGCCGATGACGGCAAGGCGGGGCTCTGGATCGGAACCGAATCGGGTCTCGATCACCTCGACCCGGCAACCGGCAAGATCTCCACGTTGCGCCATGACGCGCACGACCCGGACAGCCTGCCCAACGACCGGGTCTATGCCGTACTGCTCGATCGGCGCGGCGTGCTCTGGGTCGCGACCAGTGCAGGCCTCGCGCGGCGTGATGTCCACTCCACGCGGTTCGTGGCAGTGCCGCTTGACTCGTCGACGGGCGGTACGGTGGCGGCGCGCAGCCTGTTCGAAGACGATCGCGGACGGATATGGATCGGGACCACCCAAAATGGCGCCTACGTCCTCGATACGCTGGACGGCAGGCCCCAGCCCGTGGAGGAGACCGACACGCCGGATTCGACGCTGCGCACCGATTTCGTCAATTCGATCAGCGCGTCCGGTGCCGGCGAGGTCTGGCTCGGCACCTATGGCGATGGCATCGTCGCCATCGATGCGGCCACGCGCCACACGCGGCACATTCGTCATGACCCGAAGGTGTCGGGCAGCCTTCTGCACGACCAGGTGTGGGGCCTCCTGCAAGATCGAGCCGGCTCGATGTGGATCGGCAGCACCGGCGGCCTGGACCGCCTCGCCAATGACGGCCGCGCCATCCTGACCGTGTTCGGCGGCACCAGCCGGGAGACCGGGGCATCTGCTGCAGATGTCGTCTCCGTGCTGTCGACGCCGGATGGCCGGATCTGGCTCGGCTATGCGAACGACGGCGTCGACATCATCGACCCCGTTGGCGGCCGCCGCACGCGTCTTCGCCCGGATTCGAATCGCACCGAGGCGGCGCTGCCGAAAGGAACCGTTGCCGCGATGGTCCTCGATGCCGATGGCGTCTTCATCGGCACGGACCGCGGTCTGTATCGCGCCGACCGGTCGGGGAAGGTCGTCAGCCGGGTGCGGGTGCCGGAGCGCGATCCGACGAGTTCCGCGAACGCGCTTCTGCTCGACGCCGGCACGCTCTGGATCGGGGGCGGGCGCGATGGACTATGGGCGATCGCCGCAGACGGCGCGACGCATCCCGTCGTCACGCATTTGGACAAGAGCCAGCTGACGGATCCGCGCGTCAACGTGATCATTCGGGGCACCGGCCACGACCTCTGGATCGGCACAGCCAACGGGCTAGATCGGCTGGACCTTGCCACGGGCACGGTCGAGCGCATCGTGCCCGACGCCGCGGACTCGACGGCGCTCGCGGCCGGGTATGTGTCCGCCCTGATGATCGATCGAGAGCAGCGCTTGTGGGTCGGCACACTGGGCGGTGGCATCAACGTGTTGACTGGTCGAGGCAGCACCGGCATCCCCCATTTTCTGCGCCTCGCTACCGACCAGGGCCTGCCGAACTCGAATATCGACAAGCTGCTCGAGGATGCGCAGGGGAAGGTTTGGGCCAGCACCGACGATGGTCTCGCGATGATCGATCCCGCCTCCTTGGCCATCCGCGCCCTGCGCCGTGCCGAAGGCGTTGCCATCCCGGCCTACTGGGTCAACTCGGGCGCGATGACAGGCCAGGGCGAATTGCTGTTCGGTGGCACCGGCGGGCTGACAGTGGTCCGTCCCGAGCAGTTCAAGTCCTGGAGCTACCACCCGCGCGTCGTGATCACGGACGCCCTGATCGGTGGCAAGCCAGTAGCCGCTGGCCGATTCAACGGCGCAGGCTCGGTCGAGCCCTTGACGATCACACCCAAGGCCAACAGCTTCGCCGTCGAATTCTCGGCGCTCGATTTCACCGCGCCCGAGCGAAACCGGTATGAATATCGTCTTGAAGGCTTCGATCGAGAGTGGATCGACACGGATTCGACGCGGCGTCTTGCCGCCTATACGAATCTGTCGCCTGGTTCCTACCTCCTGCAGCTGCGCGGCTCGAACCGAAACGGTCAATGGACCAAGGAGATGCTGCGCCTTCCAGTACGCGTGTTGCCCGCGTGGTACCAGACCTGGCTCTTTCGCCTGGCCGTCGCGCTGGTTGTCGCACTGGCCGTCGTGCTGCTCGTGGCGCAGTGGGTGCGGGTGCGCACCGCTTACCTGCGCGAGGCTCAACTGGCATTGGAGGCGCTGGTCGCCAAGCGGACCGAGGAGCTCAATCAAAGCAAGTTGCAGCTGGAAGAAATCGCCTTTCTCGATGCCCTGACCGGTTTGCCCAACCGCAGACTGTTCAACCAGCGCTTCGAGGATTTCAGCGCACTGTCGCGACGCGACAATCAACCGTTCACTCTCCTGCTGACCGACCTCGACAAATTCAAGGCCATCAACGACACCTACGGCCACGACGCGGGAGACGCCGTGCTGATCGCGACCACCGAACGACTGAAGGCGTCGACGCGCGAGGTCGATGTCGTTGCGCGATTGGGTGGCGACGAATTCGCGATCCTGCTTTCCGGCGCGTCCGATCGCGAAGCCATCCGTTTGGTGTGCGAGCGCATCGCGGCGATGAATGTCGAGCCGATTGCGGTTGGCGCGACGCAGTTCGTGGTCTCGATGAGTATCGGGGCCGCCGTCTTCGGCATGCATGGCCGCTCCCAGGCCGATCTCTACAAGTCAGCTGATCTGGCGTTGTACGAAGCAAAGAGCGGTGGTCGCAACACCTGGCGTCTTTTCAAGTGCTCGGATGACCTTGCGCATGAAACGGCAAGTTGAGGGCGTCGCGAACTCCGATGGCTCACACGTCGATCGATGGCTTCGGCCGCGGAGCGCGACCGCAGGCGGCTACGGCGGTTGCGGACGGACAGAGCCATCGGACGAGGCCTGCTGCCGGCGTGAGAGCCGACCCCATGGGCGCGGCATCGGATCGTGGCCTGGGCGCGGACGTCAGCTTTTCAGCCCTGCAAGGACATCGGCGGGCCGAATCGGCAGCTCACGCAGGCGCAGCCCCACGGCATTGAAGATCGCGTTGCCGATGGCCGGGCCGACAACGGTGGTCGCCGGTTCGCCCAGGCCGACGGGCATCTCGGTGCTGGCGATGAACTCGATGTCCATCTCGGGCACTTGACCCATGCGCAGCGGCGTGTAGCTGTCGAGGTTGGTGTCGGCGACGACGCCCTTCGCGAAGCGCGTGCCTTCGTGCAGCGCCATGCTGGCGCCCCACAGCGCACCGCCCTGGATCTGCGCCAGCGCGCCGTCGGGATGCACGACCGTGCCGGCGTCGACCACCAGCGTCAGCTTCTGCAGCTTCACGTAGCCCGTCTTGCGATCGACCTGCACCTGCGCCACGCAAGCAACCCAGGTCGGCATGTCGCGCTCCTGGCCGAACGTCGTGGCCAGGCCGAGGCCGGTGTCCGGCGGCAGCGTGGCGCCCCAGCCGGCCTTGTCCGCGGCGCGCTTGACGACGGCCGCCTGGCGCGCGGCGCCGCCAACCATGGACGGCGAGTTGCCGGCGTTGCGGCCCGCGGCGTCGAGCAGCTTGATGCGGAACGCCACCGGGTCGATCTTGCGCGCGTGCGCCGCCTCGTCGATGAAGGACTCGACGGCCCAGTTCGTCCAGCCCGGTCCCACCGAGCGCAGCCAGCCGGGGCGGAACGCGCGGTTGGCCAGCGAATTGGACAACGCCCGCACGCGCTGCGCGCCGACGCTGTACCAGTGATCCGCACCCGAAATTGCGAACGGGTCGTACGGCGCGCCGTTCTTGCCCTTCGAGAGGAACGCCGGAATCATGACCTGCGTCGGCCAGCCCGCCGACGCGGCGTGATCCATCGCCACCACCTTGTCGCCGGCGTCGAAGGCGATGCGCAGCTTCTGGATCGACGGCGAGCGGAACGAGTCGAACTGCACGTCGTCCGGCCGCGTGAAAACGACCTTCACCGGTTTGCCCAGCGCCTTGGAGGCGAGCGCCGCCGGCACCGCGTAGTCACCGTTGAGGCGCCGGCCGAAGCCGCCACCCAGCAGGTAGGTGACCATGACGATCTTCTTCTCGTCGACGCCCAGCGCCTTGGCCAGCACCGGCAGCGCCAGCGATTGCCATTGGTTGCCGGTGTGGATCTGCCAGACGCCGTCCTGGATGAACGCCAGCGCGTTGAGCGGCTCGAGCTGGAAGTGCAGCACGCTGGCCGTCTTGTAGGTCGCCTCCAGCGTGTTCGCCGCGCTCTTGAACGCAGCGTCCACGCCGTCGTCGTTGACGACCAGCGCGCCTTCCTCGCCGGACTCGATCTGCTTCGCGCCGAAGGCGATCACGTCGTCCTCGGACACGCCCGCGGTGTCGTCCGACTTCCACGTGACATCCACCAGCGACGCCGCCTTGAACGCGTTGTAGGTGCTGTCGGCGAAGACGAGCACCCAGCCCGGCACCGTCCTGCTCGGGTCGTCGAGCACCAGATGGCCCGCGTAGCCGGGCGCGGCCTTGGCCCTGGAATCGTCCACCGACACCACGGTGGATCCGTTGCGCGTCGGCGGGATCTTGGGTGCGGCGTAGACCATGCCAGGCACCTTCGAATCGAGGCCGTAGATGGCCTTGCCATCGGTCTTGTCGGGGATGTCGATGGCCTGGGTGTCGATGCCGATCTGGCGCCGATCCACGGGCTTCTTCACCGGCATCGCCTTGAGCTGGTCGGCGGTATAGCTCGCGCTGAGTCCGCCCTGCTTGACGATGTCGCCGTAGCCGACGGACTTCGCGCCCGCATGCACGCGGCCCGCCGAGGCGCTGCAGGCCGCCGCATCGGCGCCCAGCATCTTCGCGCCCGCGGCGATCAGCGCCTGGCGGCCCGCCGCGCCGGCCTGGCTGAGCATCTGGAAACTCTGCCAGACCGACCAGCTGCCGCCCGTGACCATCAGTCCCCACTTCGGATCGCTGTCGACGTGGTGGATGCGCACGTTCGCCCAGTCGGCCTCGAGCTCGTCGGAGACGATGCGCGCGAGCGCGGTGCCCACGTGCTGGCCCATCTCGGCCCGCATGACGCTGACCGTGACGATGCCGGCCGCGTCGATCCGATACCACAGGGTCGGCTCGAAGTCGCCCGATTGAACGGCGGCCGGCGGGCTGTCGACGCCGAACGCGTCGCGCGTGAACGCGAAGACGAGGCCGCTGGCGGCGGATGCGATCAGGAAGCCGCGGCGCGACAGGCCGACGGCGGCGGTCGTGCGGGTGAGGCGGTCAAGCATGCTTGGCGACCTCCGGCGTCGAGGCTGGCGTTGCGGGCGCGGACGCCGCCGCAGCCGGCGGCGCGACGCCGTGCATTTCCACCGCGGCGATCTTGATCGCGCTGCGGATGCGCACGTAGGCCATGCATCGGCACAGGTTGCCGCTCATCACGCCGTCGATGTCGGCGTCGCTGGGCTGCGGGATGTCCTTGAGCATCGCGGCGGCCTGCATGATCTGCCCGGACTGGCAGTAGCCGCACTGCGGCACCTGGCAGGTCACCCAGGCCTTCTGCAAGGGATGCGAGTTGTCGGCGGACAGCCCTTCGATGGTGGTGATCGCGGCGCCGTCCACCAGGTTCACCGGCGTGATGCACGAGCGCGTGGCGCGGCCTTCGACGTGCACGGTGCACGCGCCGCACATCCCGATGCCGCAGCCGAACTTGGTGCCGGTGAGGTTGGCCGTCTCGCGGATCACCCACAGCAGCGGCGTGTCGTCGGGGACTTCGGCCGACATCGGCTTGCCATTGAGCGTGAAGGTGGTCGTCATGCGGTGGGCTCTTCGAAGGCGGGGTTGCGGATGGCGCGCGGGGTTGGCGTGGTCGCGGTCATGTCGTCTTGCCGCTGCGGACCTTCGCGACGACGCCGGGAACGTCGGTCCATGGCGGCAGCGTCGTGCGCGACTTGCGCAAGTAGATGGCGATGGCGGCGACGTCGTCGTCGGTCATGCCCACGCCGAACGCCGGCATCATCGCGCCGGGCAGGCCGCCCTTGACGCCGATGCCGTTCAGGATGACCTGGACGAGATTGGTCGGATCAGCCGCGCTGATCGAGCTCTTCAGGCCCAGCTCGGGGCGTGCCAGCTGCGGCCCCGACGTCGGGTTGTAGTGGCACGCGGCGCATGCGGACATGTAGAGAGCCGCGCCATGGTCGCCGGCCTGCGACGCGTCGTAGCGCGACCTGGCGAGCGCGTCGCCGACGATCTGGCCGACGTCGGCCTTGCGATCCGCCGCCCCGTTGATGCTGGCGATGTAGAGGGCCACGGCGTTCACGTCGGCGTCGTCCAGCAGCGCGTAGCCCTGGTGCACGACCTCGGACATCGGCCCGGCCGCGACGCCGTGGTACGCGGTGCCGCCGTTGCGCAGGTAGTCGTGCACTTCGCCGGCCGACCAGGGCACCGGCGCCGTGTTGGCGGCGGTCAGTGCCGGTGCGAACCAGCCGTCGATCGCGGCGCCGGCCAGGTGGGCGTCCTGCTTCTCGGCGCCGAGCGCGTTGCGCGGCGTGTGGCAGGCGCTGCAGTGCGACAGGCCTTCGGCCAGGTAGGCGCCGCGGTTCCATTCGGCGCTCCGATCGGGCACGGGCTGGTAGCGGCCTTGCTTGAAGTACAGCAGCTTCCAGCCGGCCTGCAGCAGGCGGATGTCGAGCGGGAACGGCACGGTGTTGGCGGGCGCGGTCTGCGCCACCGCGGGGCGCGTCATCATGAACGCGTAGAGCGCCTTGACGTCGTCATCCGAGACCTTGGTGAAGTGGTCGTACGGGAACGCGGGGAACAGGTGCGAGCCGTCGCGAGCGACGCCCTCGTGCAGCGCGCGGGTGAACGCCTCCAGCGACCAGTTGCCGATGCCGGTGGCCGGGTCGGGCGTGATGTTGGTGGAGTAGATGGTGCCGAAGGCGGTCACCATCGGCAGGCCGCCCGCATAGGGCTTGCCCTTGGGCGGCGTGTGGCAGGTGAGGCAGTAGCCGGCGTCGGCCAGCTTCTCGCCCTTGGCGACCAGCGCCGGGTCGAACGACGTGGCCACGGGCGGCGTGATGGGATCGATCGCGGAGCGCCAGGCCCAGACCGCGAAGACGACCAGCCCCAGGATGACGATTCCAAGGAGGATTGCAAGAGCTCTCACCAGTCGCCGCATTGCCGATGTCCTTGCTGGTTGGTGCGACGAAGTCTCCCACCTTTGACGTCCGCGCGCCATGGTCGGATATTGTCATCTCACCGACTCGAAATCTTGCGAGCCGGCACGCTCAGCCATTCGCCCCGCAGGCCCGGCCGTCAGGGCTGCTCCGCGACGCGGCGACGACCATCGCCGGCCGCGCGGTCATGCGCGTCCCCGGTCGGCCATGACGTCGCAGGCATGGCGCGCCAGCATGAGTTCCTCGTCGGTCGGGATCACGTGGACGGCCACCTTGCTGGCCGGGCCGTCGATGCGTCCTGCGCCCGGACCGTTGGCTTGCGCGTCGATCGACACGCCGAGCCATGCGGCGGACGCGCACACGCGCCGACGCACCTCGGCGCTGTGCTCGCCGATGCCGGCGGTGAAGACGAGGGCGTCGAGGCCGCCGAGGACCGCCGCCAGCGCGCCGAGTTCCTGCGTGATCCTGTGCACGAAGAGGGCGATCGCGGCTTGCGCCCGCGGATCGGGGCTCGCTTCCAGCGATCGCATGTCGGCCGAGATGCCGGAGATGCCGAGCAGTCCCGACTCCTGGTACAGCACATGCTCCACCTCCGCCAGGCTCATGCCCAGCGTCGTTTGCATGTACATCACCACGCCCGGATCGAGGTTGCCGCAGCGCGTCCCCATCATCAGGCCATCGAGGGCGGTGAAGCCCATCGTCGTCTCGACGCTGCGGCGGTCGCGCAGCGCGCACATGCTGGCGCCGTTGCCGAGATGGGCGACTACCACGCGGCCGTCCGCACGCTCGCCGAGGCTCGTGGGCAGCACGCTGGCGATGTATTCGTAGGACAGGCCGTGGAAGCCGTAGCGGCGGACGCCTGCGTTGCGGACGCGCTCCGGCAACGCGCAGGCCTGGGCGACCCATGGCAGCGTCGCGTGGAATGCGGTATCGAAGCTGGCCACCTGCGGCATCTGCGGATGCAGGCGTTCGACGACCCGGATCGCCGCGAGGTTGTGCGGCTGATGCAGCGGCGCCAGCGGGCTCAGGGCGTCGAGTTGCGCCAGGACGACGGCATCGACCCGCACCGGGCCGACGAACCGGTCGCCGCCGTGCACGACCCGATGTCCGACCGCGAGCACGCGGCGCCCCGGCAACTGCCGTTCGAGCCATTCGAACAGCAGGCGCAGCGAGCGGTCATGGGCCTGCGGGCCGTCGTCCGTGCCGTCCAGTCCGCTGGCGTGCAGTTCGGCGCCGGCGGCATCCTTGGCGACGAGCCGCGCGGCCGGGCCTGTCCCGTCGATCTCGCCATGCAGCAGTCGACCGGCCAGCGCGAACGATCCCGCCTCGCACGCGAACGCGGCGAACTTGATGCTGGACGATCCGGCGTTGAGGACGACGATCGCGTCGCTCGCGACGCCACCTCGGCCGCGGCCGGGCGCCGGGCCCGAAGTGGAAGTGCTCTGCTCGGTCATCGTCTCGCCCCATCACGTGGTCGCCGGCATCGACGAACACCATGATGCCGTATTCGGGATCACCTTCCGGGCGCCGTAGTGGCTCATCGTGATCAGCCCGCCGCCGACGGGCACTCAGCTGCGCTCCTGCATTGCCCGCGCGCGAGTAAGACCGGTGCGAGCGCGCCGCGCCTCACACCATCGGTTCGACCCATTGCGCGCGCGAGGCGCCGGGCTCGAAGGGCGCGCCGAAATATTGGGTCTCGCGAACGACCTGGCCGCCATCGAACTCCATGATGCTCACGACGTGGAACGGACGTTCGTCGTAGCTGAGGACGAGTTCGCTGATCCAGAGTGGGCCGTTCCCCGCGATCCGCCGCACGACGAAGCGCTTGCGGTCCGGTTGCGCCCTGCGCGCGGCGAGGATGGACTGGCGGGTGCGGATGCGCTCGCCCGACTGCGGATAGTCGAGGACGGCGTGATCGGCGTAGATCCGATGCTCGGCCTCGAAGTCGCCGGCGTCGGAGGCCGTCCAGTGCTGCTCCAGGGCAGCGCGCACGTCGTCGTCACGCATCGCATCTCCTTGCGCGGGCCGGGTTCGATGCGCGAGCTTCGCACCCGACGCGTCGGGCGTCGAGCCCTTCGTGCGCCCGATGTGCTGGAGGCGCCGATACCGGCAGACCGCCTTGCGCGCCTCACGCCAGGGCGTGGCGCTAAGATTTCGGCTTCATCAGTCCATCGCGCCGGCGCGCGCTCGCCGTAGGAAAAGCCCGGATGCCAGACCTCCTGATCGTGGGCGCCGGCCCGACCGGCCTGACGCTCGCCTGCGAGCTTGCGGTGCGTGGCGTGCCCTTCCGTCTCGTCGACGCGGCCGACGGGCCGATCCAGGGCTCGCGCGCCAAGGGCGTGCAGCCGCGCACGCTGGAGGTGTTCGATCGCCTGGGCATCGTCGACGAGGTGGTGGCCGCGGGGGGGCAGCGAGCTGCCGTTGCGCCAGCATGGCGCCGACGGCGCGTTCCGCGACGTGCCGCGTCCGGGGCTGGACGCACGGCCGGAGCTGCCGTGGCCGTCGCCGATCCTGTTGCCGCAGTGGCGCACTGAGGCGGCGCTGCGTGGGCGTCCCGAGGCCCTCGGCGGCCGCATCGACTATGGCAGCACGTTGACCGCGGTCGAATCGGACGCCGACGGCGTGCACTACCTGCCCGGCGCCCTCGCGTCGCAGGCCTGGCGCACGAGCGCCTTGACCGCCGCCGCTGGCGCCGCGGCCAGGGTGATGCGCAGGCCCCTCGCCTTGCCGCCCCACATCAGCTTCTCGGCCCATTGCGGATACATCGCCAGCGCGCGTTCGCGATCCTCTTCGTCGACGAACACGTGGATCACGTCTTCCTTCGGCGGCACGGTGACGAAGATCTTCCCGCGCACGCGGAACGACGAGTACTCGTGATGCGGCTGCTCGGTGACGCCTGCCAGCGACAGCGCATACGTGCGGACGGTTCCGATCTTCACGGCGTGCTCAGTCGGTCGTGGCGCGCGCCGCTGGCCGCGTCTTCACGCGCTTCATGCCGTTCATGAAGGTGTCGCTCCCGTAGACGTCGCGATTCATGGGCCGCAGCATAGGGCATCCGGCCGCCGCGTGCGACTCAGAGCGGCGAGACGACCGGCTGCCCGGCGAAGTGGCGGGTCGAGTTCTCGATGAAGCGCGTGATCGTCGCCTCCACCGCCTCGGGCGACGTGCCCGCGACGTGCGGCGTGAGCACGACCTCGTCGAACGCCAGCAGTTCGGCCGGCGGCTGCGGCTCGCTCTCGTAGACGTCCAGCGCCGCGCCCTTGACGCGACCGTCGCGCAACGCGGCCGCCAGCGCCGCGGTGTCGACGACGCTGCCGCGCGAGATGTTGACCAGCACGCCCTGCGGCCCGAGCGCCGCGAGCACGTCGGCGTCGACGAGATGGCGCGTTGCCGCGCCGCCCGGCGTGGCGACGACCAGGAAATCGCACCAGCCGGCGAGGGCGGCGGGCGTGTCGAACCAGCGGTGCGCGACACCCGCGTGCCGCGTGCGCGTGCAGTAGCCGATGGGCATGTCGAACGCGGCCGCACGGCGCGCGATCTTGCGCCCGATCGCGCCGTAGCCGAGCAGACCGAGCCGCTTGCCGGAGACGTTGGGCCGCGTGGGCAGCGCGTCGCGCCAGAGGCCGGCGCGGCACGCGCGGTCGAACTGCGGCACCGCGCGCACGGCGGCCAGCAGCAACGCCATCGCGTGGTCGGCGACGCAGTCGTCGTTGGTGCCCGCGCCGTTGGCCACGACGATGCCGCGCGCCTTCGCGTGCGCGACCGCGATGTTCTCGTAGCCGGCGCCGAGCGCGCAGACCAGCGAGAGCGCGGGCATCGCGTCGATCTCCGCGGCGGTGAGTCCGATCGAACCGATGGTCAGCACGGCGGCGATCCGCGCTCCCTGCCCGGAGACGGCCGCGGCGCGCCTCTGGGCGTCGGGCGCGTAGACGAGCTCGTGGATGGCGGCGATGGCGTCGCGCTGCGTCGTCGACAGCGGGTTCAGGACGAGCAGCAGTGGTTTGTCGGCGGTCATCGCGCAATCGTCTCACGCCCGCGGATGACCGCGCCATCGTGCAACCCGGGATCGCGAGCCCGGGGTCGGGTCTTGCGCCGATGCGAGACCCGATCTCTCGGGAATGGCCGCTGGACCGTGGAGCCGCATGCACGCCGTGCTGTCCACGACCTGAAGATCGTTCAGCCTGACGGGCACACCCGTTGCTGTATCCGGGTTGCTACCGGCTTCGCTCGCGAAGCGCTTGACCCTCACACCCCACAGGAGTTCACCATGCGTCAAATCACCAAGAAGCTCGCGGTCGTCGCGACCGCCACCGCGCTGATCGGCGCCATCGGCGCGTCCGTTGCGCAAACCGACGAAACCGCCAAGACCGATCCGATGGCCACGCCCCAGGAAGTGGTCGTGCCGGCCCATCCGTCCGGCCAGGAGATCTACTTCTTCCATGATCAGGGCAACGCGCCCGAGACCGATCCCGCTGCCCACCTGATGCTGATCAAGCACCAGCAGATGGTGCCGGTGGCCGAGACCACCACGACGACCACGGTGGCGCAGGCGACCACGGCCGACAACACGGCCGACACGACCACGACGATGCCCGCTCCGGCCGACACCAGCAACACGAATTCGACCGACACGACCGCGGCCGCGCCGGTCGACAACACGCCGGCGCTGGCGCCGAAGGCCGACCGCAACTGATCCCGGCCAGCCTGAAGGACGAGCGGCCTCGCGCGCAAGCGCCGGGCCGCTTCGCCGCGTCCGCGTCCGGGCCCGCTTCGGGGACCCCTCGACGCCGCGCTGCGCGGGCGTGAGGTCGGGGATGTTCCACGGCGGCGTCGGATAGTGATGCACGGCAGGTTCGCCGGCCGCCGCGGCCAGCTCGGCGGCGGCCTCGAGGCCGCTCATGGTCATCCTCGCGAGTCGGAACATGCGGTCGACGCTCTCGCGGCGCGCCCGTCAGAAGGGCTTCATCAGGGCCAGCCACATGACGGCAACCACCGCGCCCAGCGCGAGCGCGGGCAGCAGGCGCCACGCGCGCGCGGGCACGGCGGGCGCGGGGGCGCACGCGCGG
>Ga0302314_10017216_pt1 | contig 12135 bp, 12 predicted proteins | sample III_Palsa_N2_3_FD_200533 | JGI IMG/M metagenome (GOLD analysis project Ga0302314, IMG submission 200533) | Peat permafrost microbial communities from Stordalen Mire near Abisko, Sweden - III_Palsa_N2_3 | ecosystem: Environmental > Terrestrial > Soil > Palsa > Peat permafrost | place: Sweden...
AGGCCCTGCGCCTGCTGCACCTGCCGCGCGAGGTCGGCGCCCACCCGGAAGACGGCAAGATGATCCTGGCCGGCATCGGCCGCTATGGGCCCTACGTCCAGCACGACGGGACCTATGCCAACCTGCCGACGGCCGACGAGGTGTTCGATGTCGGCCTGAACCGCGCCGTCGCCGTCCTGGCCGAAAAGCGCGCCGGCGGCGGCCGTCCGCAACGCGGCGCCGCGGCCGCGGCCCTGAAGGAGCTCGGCGCACACCCCGCCGACGGAGCGCCGGTCCGCATCCTTTCCGGCCGCTACGGCCCCTACATCAAGCACGGCGCGGTCAACGCCAACGTGCCCAAGGGCTCAGACCCCAATGAGCTGACCATGGACGAGGCCGTGGCCTTGCTCGCGGCCCGCGAGGGCGCCGGCGGCGGCAAGAAAAAGGGCAAGGCCAAACCCTCGCCCAAGACCGCGAATGTGGTGAAGGCGAAAAAGCCCGCGGCGAAAAAGGCGGTGGCCAAGAAACCGGCGGCGAAGAAAAAGGCGGCGTCTTAAAAACCTCTCCCAGAGGGAGAGGTGTTTCAGGGTCACCCCATGGTCACGGGGTCGGGGCCGCGGCGGCCCGACGGCTTGTCCAGCGCCTCGATGGCGGCCAGGTCGTCGGCGTCCAACTTGAAATCCCAGACGTCGAAATTCTCGGCGATGCGCGAGGGCGTCACCGATTTCGGGATGACGACCAGGCCAAGGTCCAGGTGCCAGCGGATCACCACCTGGGCCGCCGTCTTGCCGTGCTTCTTGGCGATGCGCACCAGGGTCGAATCGGACAACGCGTCGCCCTGGCCGAGCGGGCTCCAGGATTCGGTGATGACGCCATGCTTGGTGTCGGCTGCGCGCCAGGTGCGCTGCTGGAAGCTCGGATGCAGCTCGATCTGGTTCAGCACCGGGACGACGCCGGTTTCGCCGATGATCCGGTCCAGATGCTCGGGCGCGAAGTTGGAGACGCCGATCGAGGTCGCCTTGCCTTCCTCGCGCAGCCGGATCAGCGCCTTCCAGCTCTCCAGGTAGAGGTCCTGTTTCGGCGCCGGCCAGTGGATCAGGTAGAGATCGACATGGTCGAGGCCGAGCCGCTCCAGGCTTTTTTCGCAGGCGCGCAGGCCCCGGTCGAAGCCCTGGCTGCCGTTCCACAGCTTGGTGGTGATAAAGACATCCTCGCGGGCCAGGCCCGAGGCGCGGAAACCCTCTCCCACTCCGGCCTCGTTGCCGTAGAGCGCGGCGGTGTCGATGGAGCGGTAGCCGTCGGCGAGCGCGATGCGCACCGCCTCGGATGTCGCCTCCGGCGGGGTCTGGAAAACGCCAAGGCCAAGCTGCGGCATGGTCTTGCCGTCGTTCAGAGTCACGGCTTGCTGCTGCGGCATGGGTCTTTTCCTTGGCTGAGGGCGCGGCGTTTATGGCGCCTCGACCGCTTGACCTCCAGCGGCGAGGCTGGCTAGCTCACCCCATGTCTACGATTGCGTGAGCTAAGACCCCGCGCCCAGCGGGTTTCATCGGACCGCCAAGGCCATGTCGGGTCGCGAAGGCCCGCGCCTTCAGCCGGCGTCCGCCCTCACCTCTCTTCGAGAGACCAAAGCCTTGACCGATATCGAAACGACCCCGGCGCCCGACGCCGGGACTGCCATGCCGATCCTGAACACCGCGCGCCTGCAGATCAGGCCCATCCGCGCCGATGACCTCAATGCCTGCCACCAGCTCTATCTGGACATCGGCTGGACCGATCCCGACCGCTCCGACGCCGAAAACTACGCGCGGCGGCGAAGCTGGGTGGACTGGTCGATCGCCAACGAGCGCGAACTGGCCCGCCTGAACCAGCCGCCCATGGGCGAGCGCACGGTCATCGACCGCGCCACCGGCGACTTCGTCGGCCTGGTCGGCCTGAACCCCACGCTGAAACCGCTCGGCCAGCTGCCGTCGTTCGGGGGTGCGGAGCATGCCCGCAACGAGCTCGAGGTCGGACTGTTCTGGGCCATCACGCCGCCGCACCAGGGCGAGGGATTGGCCACCGAGGCGGCCCAGGCGGTGATCGACTACATGTTCGAGGTCCGGCGCCTCGGCCGCATCGTCGCCACCACCGACAACGACAACCACGCCTCGATCGGGGTCATGCGTCGGCTGGGCATGCGGATCGAGGCCAACCCCTATCCCGACCCCTTCTATTTCCAGACCATCGGCATCCTGGATTCGGCCCACGGAGCGGCAGCATGACCGGCCGGATGCTCGTTCGTCACGATGAGGACTACGCCGCCTTTGAGGACGGCCCGGATCGGGGCCGGATCCTGATCTTCGGCCGGGACACCGGCGGCGCCTATGGGCTGATGGAATGGACCGCCGCGCCCTCGCCGGTCAGCGACGGACCGCAGACCTATGGCGCCCATCTGCACAGCGGCTGCGAGGAGACCTTCCTGGTGCGCAAGGGCCGGCTGGACTTCCTGCTCGGTGACGAGGTGGTCACCCTCGGTCCCGGCGACTTCGTGCGCGCGCCGCCGGGCATGCGACACGGCTACGCCAACACCTCGGGCGAGCCGGTCGAGCTTCTGGTCAGCTTCCATCCGGGCGGGCTTGAAGAACTCTTCCTGAAATACCGCACGGACGGCGACGGGGCGGCCGAGGGCGACGGCTTCACGACCGACGCCGAGCGCATGTTCGGATCAGCCTTCGACCTGGACTGAACGCTGCTCCGGTTGACGCCGACGATCCCACAGGCGATTCCAGCCGCCCAGGGAGAACGCGCCGGATGACGCCTTCGTCGGTCGATGTGGTGGTGGTCGGCGCCGGCAACGCCGCCCTGTGCGCGGCCCTCGCCGCGGCCGACCAAGGCGCCTCGGTGCTGGTGCTCGAGCGGGCGCCGCAAGACCTGTCCGGCGGCAATAGCCGCTTTACGGCCGGCGCCTTTCGTTGCGTCTATGACGGGGTCGAGGACCTGCGCGCCCTGATGCCGGACCTGACCGACGACGAGGTCGCGGTCGCCGATTTCGGGACCTATACGGCCGGCCAGTTCTTTGACGACATGGGCCGGATCACCGAATACCGCACTGATCCGGAGCTGTGACCTCCTGGTCAACCGCAGCCGGGAGACGATGCTGTGGATGCGCGAGCAAGGCCTGCGCTTCATGCCGATCTGGGGCCGGCAGGCCTATCGCATCGACGGGCGGTTCAAGTTCTGGGGCGGGCTGACCGTCGAGGCCTGGGGCGGCGGACCCGGCCTGGTCGAGGCGCTCTACGCCGCGGCGGCGCGCAAGGGCGTCACCATCGCCTTCGAGGCCCGAGCGCTCGACCTGATAGCCGATGATGACGGGGTGAAGGGCGTGCGCGCCCGCATCGCCGGCGTCACGAGCGAGATCGTCGCCAAATCGGTGCTGCTGGCCTGCGGCGGCTTCGAATCCAGCGCCGAATGGCGCTCGCGCTATCTCGGCCCCGGCTGGGACCTCGCCAAGGTGCGCGGCACGCGGTTCAACACCGGCGATGGCCATCGCATGGCGCTCGATCTGGGCGCGGCCTCCGCCGGTAACTGGTCCGGCTGCCACGCGGTCGGCTGGGACCGCAATGCGCCCGAGTTCGGCGACCTTTCGGTCGGCGACGGTTTCCAGAAGCACTCCTACCCCCTGGGCGTGATGCTGAACGCGCTGGGCGAGCGCTTCGTCGACGAGGGGGCGGACTTCCGCAACTACACCTACGCCAAGTACGGCCGGGTGATCCTGAACCAGCCGGGCCAGTTCGCCTGGCAGGTGTTCGACGCCGCGACCCTTCCGCTGCTGCGCGACGAATACCGCATCCGCCAGGTCACCAAGGTGCGCGCCGACACGCTGGAAGAGCTGGTCGGCAAGCTGGAGGGCGTCGATCCGGTCCGCGCCCTGTCGACGCTGAAGGCGTTCAACGCGGCGGTGAAGCGCGATGCGCCGTTCGATCCGAACATCAAGGACGGCCGCTGCACGGTCGGCCTGGCCGTCCCCAAGTCCAATTGGGCCAACCCCATCGAGACCGCGCCATTCGAGGCCTATGCGGTCACCTGCGGCGTCACCTTCACCTTCGGCGGCCTGAAGATCGACGCCGAGGGCCGGGTGGTCAGCGCCGACGGCGGTCCCATCCCCGGCCTCTATGCGGCGGGCGAGCTAGTCGGGGGCCTGTTCTATTTCAACTATCCCGGCGGCACGGGTCTGATGGCCGGCGCTGTGTTCGGCCGGATCGCCGGAACAAGCGCGGGCGCGCGAGCCGCCGCTACATGAAGACCACGCTGCCGCCCCTGCACCTGTTCCTCGCGCTGGCCGTCATGGTCGTGTGGGGGACCAATTTCGTCATCATCCATTTCGCGGTCCAGCACATGCCGCCGCTCTTGATGGCGGCGCTGCGCTTCAGTTTCGCGGCCTTTCCAGCCCTGTTGTTCGTCAAGCGGCCCAAGGTCCCGTGGCGGCATCTGGCGGCCTATGGCGTCTTCATCGGCGCCGGCCAGTTCGGCATCCTGTTCATCGCCATGAAGGACCAGATCGCGCCGGGCCTGGTCTCGCTGGTGGTGCAGAGCCAAGTCTTCTTCACCATCGGCCTTTCCATGGCCCTGACCCACGAAAAGGTGCGCGGGTTCCAGGTCGCGGCACTCGGGCTCGCCGTGGCCGGCCTCGGCGTGATCCTCGCCCATACCGGCGCCGACGCCACCGCGCTCGGCCTCGGCCTGACCCTGCTGGCGGCGCTGTGCTGGGCTATCGGCAACACCATCGCGCGCGCCAGCGGACCGGTGAACATGCTGGGCTATGTGGTCTGGTCCAGTCCGTTCGCCGTCCCGCCGCTGATCGTCCTCAGCCTGGTCTTCGACGGCTGGCCGGCCATGCTGCATGGCTTGACGCACGCTGGTGCGGCGATCCGGGCGGCGGTGCTCTGGCAGTCGGCCGGCAACACCTTGTTCGGCTACGCCGCCTGGGCCTGGCTCCTGGCCCGCTACCCGACCGCCAGCGTCACGCCGCTGGCGCTGCTCGTGCCCGTTGTCGGCATGGCGACGGCGGCCGTGGTGGTCGGCGAACCCCTGCAGGCCTGGAAGCTGGCCGCGGCCAGCCTGGTGATGAGCGGCTTGGCCATCAATACCCTGTGGCCCGCCATCTATCGCCGCTTTACACCCGCCCTGCGGACCCCGGCCGCATAGGGCTGGCGTGGCGGCCCCGCATAGGCTGAAATGCGCCATGCCCAACGCCAAGCTGCCCCAGATCGAGCTTTATTACGAACGCGCCGGCGACGGCCCGCCGCTGCTGTTCATTTCCGGCACCGGCGGCGACCTGCGCGCCAAGCCGAACGTGTTCGACGGGCCGTTCTCAAAGCCCTTCGATGTGCTGGCCTACGACCAGCGCGGCCTCGGCCGTTCGGAAAAGCCGGATGTCGACTACACCATGGCCGACTATGCCGACGACGCCGCGGCCCTGATGGACGCCATGGGCTGGGCATCGGCCAAGGTGGCTGGGTTCTCGTTCGGCGGCATGGTGGCCCAGGAGCTGGCCCTGCGGCATCCAGCCAAGGTTGAGCGGCTGGTGCTGGGCTGCACCTCGCCCGGCGGCGAGGGCGGCGCCTCCTATCCCTTCCATGACATCCAGCATCTGAAGGGCGAGGAGCGCGCCCGCCATCTGATCCCGATCTCCGACACGCGCCGCGACGCCGCCTGGCAGGCGGCCAATGCCGAACCGTTCGCCCAGTTCGTCACCATGGGCGCGGCCGATCCCTTCGCCGACGAGCCCGGCCACGCCATGGGCGCGCGCCGCCAACTCGAGGCCCGCGCCAGGCACGATGCTTGGGAGCGATTGGACCTGATCGGCTGCCCCGTGCTGATCGCCGCCGGCCGCTATGACGGCGTCGCCCTGCCGGAGACCCAGGAGCGCATGGCCGGCCGCATCCCCGGCGCCGAGCTGCGGTTCTTCGATGGCGGCCACATGTTCATGATCCAGGACCGCGCCGCCATGCCGGCCATGACCGCGTTCCTGAACGGTTAGGCACGCGCCGCGCATCGCGGTTTGGCCGCGACTAAGCTAGACCGGACGCATGGCCCGCCCGCGAGTCCCCTCTTTTTCCAGAACACCCCGCGCGGCGCGTGGCGGCCGCAGGGGTAATCCTGGCGCGTTGCCGCCGGTTGGGGTGGTCGATGTGGTCGAGCGCGACGCCGACGGCGACCTTTTCGTGCGTCAGAGCAAGGGCAAGGGCGACGGGCCGACCTATCGGCTGGCGCCGGATCGCGGCGAGGCCGCCGCCGGCGCGCCGGGCATGGGCGATCGGCTGCTGGTGCGGTTCGAGCGGCTGGAGACCGGCGAGACCGAGGCCAAACTGATCAAGCGCCTGGGCCAAAGCGCCCACCGCCTGCTGGGCGTGGTGCGCAAGGGCCGTGGCGAGACCCGCGTCGAGCCGGTGGATCGCAAGAGCCGCGACCGCCTGGTGCTGACCGGCCCGGACGCGGCCGAGCTGCGCGACGGCGATCTCGTGCTGGCCGAGGTGGGCGCCGCGCGCGAACGCTATGGCCCGAAACAGGGCAAGCTTTTGGAAGTGGTCGGGCGCGAGGACGAGCCGCGCGCCGCCTCGATGATCGCCATCCACAGCCATGGCCTGCCGACCGGCTTCACCGCCGCGGCCGAGGCGGAAGCCGAAGCCGCCGAGCCCCCCGCCCTCGCCGGCCGCACCGATCTGCGCGATCTGCCATTGATCACCATCGACCCTTCCGACGCCCGCGACCACGACGACGCGGTCTACGCCCAGCCGGACGACGATGTGCGCAACAAGGATGGCTGGATCGTCTGGGTGGCCATCGCCGACGTCGCGGCTTACGTGCGCCCTGGCTCGGCCCTGGACCGCGAGGCGCGCGACAAGGCCAACAGCGTCTATTTTCCCGACCGGGTCGAGCCGATGCTGCCCGAGCGGCTGTCCAACGGACTTTGCTCATTGCGCCAGGGCGAGACCCGCGCCTGCATGGCCGTGCGCATGGTGTTCGACGCCGAGGGGCGCAAGATTTCGAACCGCTTCGTGCGCGGCCTGATGCGTTCGGCCGCCAAGCTGGCCTACGAGCAGGCCCAGGCCGCGATCGACGGCCAGACCGACGATGTGACCGGTCCGTTGCTCGAGCCCGTTCTGCGCCCCCTCTGGGCCGCCTACGGGGCGCTCAAGATCGCCAGGGACAAACGCTCGCCCCTGGAGATCGAAAGTCCCGAACGCCGCATCGTCATCGGCCCGGACGGCCGCGTCGCCTCGATCACCGAGCGCCAGTTCCTCGACGCCAACAAGCTGATCGAGGAAATGATGATCCAGGCGAACATCGCCGCCGCCGAGACTCTGGAGCAGCGCCGCACGCCACTGATCTACCGGGTGCACGAGGCCCCCAGCCAGGAGAAGCTGAAGACCCTCACCGACTTCCTGTCCACGCTCGACATCCGCTGGAGCATGGGCGAGGCGCCGCGCACCGAGCGCTTCAACCGCCTGCTTGAGCAGACGCGCGGGACGCCGCATGCCGAGATCGTCAATGAGGTGGTCCTGCGCACCCAGATGCAGGCCATCTACAGCCCCGACAATGTCGGCCATTTCGGCCTGCACCTGGACCGCTACGCACACTTCACCTCGCCAATCCGCCGCTATGCCGACCTGATCGTGCATCGCGGCCTGATCCGGGCGCTGGGCCTCGGCGACGACGGCCTGACCGACGTCGAGATGGCGACCCTGACCGAGATCGCCGAGCACATCACCCTGGCCGAGCGGCGCGCCATGGCCGCCGAGCGCGACGCCACCGACCGCTATGTCGCCGCCTTCATGGAGGGCCGCGAGGGGGCGGAGTTCGCCGGCCGCATCACCGGCGTCACCCGCTTCGGGCTCTTCATCCGCCTGGCCGAGACCGGCGCCGACGGCCTGGTTCCCGTCTCCACCCTCGGCGGCGAATATTTCATCCACGACGACCGCGCCCACGCCCTGATCGGCGAACGCAGCGGCCGCCGCTGGCGCCTGGGCGCGCAGGTCCAGGTGCGCCTGCGTGAAGCCACGCCGATCACCGGCGGCCTGCTGTTCGAGATGCTGAGCGAGCCGGAACCGCCCGATCCCAAGGCCCCGCGCGCCCGGCTGGGCGTGCGCCGACGCGGGCGGCGCTAGCGCCTCGTTCGAACCAACGACAACTTTTCGCCCCGTTTATCGCCTTTTTGACGGCCGTCGGGTTGCGAGGTTTCAGCGGAGCCATCAACTGGTCACGCATGGGTGCGAGGTCATGAGCCTTCAGGCGCTCGCCAGGCGGGAGTCAATTTTGCGGTTCAAACAGTGACGGCCGGTCGCGTTTCCGGGGTCGGCGGCGTTTTGGCGGCCGTGGCCCTGACGATGGGATTCGCCGTGGCGGCGCCGCAGGCGATGGCGCAGGCCGCGCCCGCGGCGGATGCCAATGTCGCCAACCCAGCCTCGGCCGCCCCGGGCCTGGACGACGCGGCGGCCGAGCCCATGCCCGATCCCTGGGCGCGGGCCAACCACGCCTTCTTCCGCGTGACCCGGTCGGTCGACAAGGCGGTGATCGCGCCCGCCTTCCGCGCCTATAACCGCGTGGTGCCGAAGCCGGTTCGCAACGGCCTGGACAACGCGATCCAGAATCTCGACGAGCCGCGCACCGCCGCCAACGATATTCTCCAGGGCCGCTTCAAGGGCGCCGGCAACGCCACGGCCCGGTTCGCGATCAATTCGACCTTCGGACTGGCCGGCCTGTTCGACCTGGCCGGCAAGTCGGGAATGGAGCGGCAGGAGTCGGATTTCGGCCAGACCCTTGGTCGCTATGGCGTGAAGTCGGGGCCCTATATCTTCGTGCCGTTCGCCGGCCCCAGCAGCCTGCGCGACGGCGTGGGCCGCCTGGTCGACATCTTCGCCGATCCGGTCGGGCTGATCGCCGGCGGGCTCGGCACCACCTTCGGCGACGTGCGCGCCGGGGTCGCGGCCGTCGGCGAGCGGAGCGGCGTCGGCGACCAGCTGCAGCAGGTGGATCAGGAATTCACCGATCCCTATGCCACGGTGAAGTCGGTCTATTCCCAACAGCGCGCTAGTGCGATCGCCCTCGCGCGCGGCCACAGCCAGACCGACGTCGACCAACTTCCGGATTTCGGACCCACGCCACAGACGCCAACCCCGGAACGGGCGGCGCCGGCGCCGCAAAAGCCCGCCGGCCCGGATCCGGACTCGCCCGGCTCAAGCCAGTGATTGTATCGAGATGCTTATGACCAGTCGCCGATTCACCCGTCTCCTGACCCAGGTCGCGTTCGCCGTCGCCCTCGCAATCGGCGCAACCTTGGCCGTATCGATCGCCTCGCCGGGCGCAGCGTTCGCCCAGTCCAGCCGCGACGCCGGGGCCGAACAGTTCGTCCAGGGCCAGGGCCAGCGCATCATCACCCTGCTGAGCAATCCCGCCTTGAGCCCGCCCGACAAGACCCGGGCCTTCAAGGCCATCGTCGACCAGATCGCCGACGTGCCGCGTATCACCGGCTTCGTGCTCGGCAAGTACGCCCGCTCGATCACCCCGGCGCAGATGCAGCGGTTCGCGCCGATCTTCCGCGCCTACGAGCAGAGCGTCTACGAGACCCAGCTCAGCAATTTCCATGGCAGGACCCTGCGGGTGACCGGTTCGGTGGCGCGGCGGCCGGGCGACGTGGTCGTCAGCACGGTGATCTCCGGCGGCGGGCTTTCGCAGCCGCTGCCGGTGGCCTGGCGGGTGCTGGGCGGCGGCGGATCCTGGAAGGTGGTCGACGTCCAGGCCAGCGGCGTCTGGCTGGCCATCACCCAGCAGCAGGACTTCGTCTCGACCATCGACAATCATGGCGGCGACATCGACGCGCTGATTTCTCAATTGCAGCAACAGGCGCGGCGGCGCGAGGCCGGCGGCTCGAACTGACCGGCGGGCAAGAACGTGGCGCCCCGCCGGCGCCGGAAACGGGAGATCGCATGGCGCGCGAACAATGGGCCGAGACGGGGGTGGGCGCGGTCGTCCTGATCGTGGCGGCGGGCTTTCTCGCCTATTCGCTGACGGCCGGCGGGCCGAGCCAGGCCAACGGTTATAGTGTCGAAGCCAGATTCGGTCAGGTCGGCAGCCTCGCGCCTGGCGCGAGCGTCAATGTGGCAGGGGTCAAGGTGGGCACGGTCGCCAGGATCGACCTGGACCCGAAAAGCTACCTGGCCATCGTCCATCTCGATCTCGATCCGAAGGTTCCGCTGCCGGCGGACTCCACCGCCAAGATCGCTAGCGACGGCCTGCTTGGCGGCCAGCACATCGTCATCGAGCCTGGCGGCTCGACTGACAACCTGAAAGCCGGCGGCGAGATCGAGAACACCCAAGGGGCGGTCGATCTCTTCGGCCTGGTCGGACAGATGCTGCGGCCGCAACAGCCGGCGGCCGCGCCCGCGGCGCAGGGTGCGACCCCGGCGCCGGACGCCAAGTCGCCGGCCGGGGCCTAGCCGGTTGTCGTCGGTTCCCCTGCCGCTGCAGCCGGTCCAGGCCATCGGGCGATCGGTCCTGGGCATCGTGCGAACCACGGGCGCAGCCGCCCTGTTCGCGGCCCGCGCCTTCCTGGCCGTGGTCTCGCCGCGCTGGTTCTTCGGCCAGTTTGCGCGCCAGCTCGCCAGCATCGGCTACTATTCGCTGCCGGTCGTCGGGCTGACGGCCGCTTTCACCGGTGCGGCTCTGGCGCTGAACATCTATACCGGCGGCGGGCGGTTCAACGCCGAACAGATCATGCCGCAGATCGTGGCGCTGGGGATCACGCGCGAGCTTGGCCCGGTGCTGGCGGCCCTGATGCTGGCTGGCCGCGTCTCCGCCGCCATCGCCGCCGAGATCGGCGCCATGCGCGCCACCGAACAGATCGACGCCCTCCAGACCCTGTCGACCGACCCGTTCCGCTACCTGATCGCCCCGCGTCTCGCCGCCGCGGTCATCGTCCTGCCGCTCCTGACCGTGGTCGCCGACATTATCGGCATCGCCGGCGGCTGGGTGGTGGCGACCCGGACGCTGGATTTCAACGCCACGGTCTATATCCGCAACACCTGGGACTTCCTGCAGAGCTGGGACGTGGTCTCCGGCCTGATCAAGGCGGCGGTGTTCGGCGCGATCATCGCCCTGATGGGCTGCTATCACGGCTTCACCGCCTCGGGCGGGGCGCGCGGCGTGGGACGGGCGGCGACCAATGCGGTGGTCTCGGCCGCCATCCTGATCTTCGCCGCCGACTATCTCCTGACCACCGCGTTCACGCACAGATGAGCGACGCGCCGCCGAAGCTGGAATGGCGGGGCGTGAGCAAGCGCTTCGACGGCAAGCCGGTGTTGCGCGGCCTGGACCTCAGCGTCGCGCCCGGCGGCTCGTTGGTGGTCATCGGCGGCTCGGGCCAGGGAAAGTCGGTGGCGATCAAGATCGCCGCCGGGCTGATGGCGCCCGACGCCGGCCGGGTCCTCATCGACGGCCAGGACGTCGCCGCCATGCCGGCGGGCGAACGGCGGCGCCTGCCCGCGCGGTTCGGCATGCTGTTCCAGGGCGCGGCCCTGTTCGACAGCCTGACGGTCTGGGAAAATGTCGCCTTCCGGCTGGTCAATGCCGACGGCGTGGCCCGCAAGGCGGCCAAGGCCCGCGCGCTGGAGGCGCTGGACCGGGTCAGGATCGAGCGCACGGCCGCCGGCCTCTACCCCAACGAACTCTCCGGCGGCATGCAGAAGCGCGTCGGCCTGGCCCGCGCCATGGTCGCCAATCCGGAGATCATTTTCTTCGACGAGCCGACCACGGGCCTGGATCCCATCACCGGCCGGGCGATCAACGCCCTGATCCGCGAGCAGGTGAAGAGCCTGGGCTGCACCGCCGTCTCGATCACCCATGACCTCGAATCGGCGCGCAAGATCGGCGACGAGATCGCCATGCTGAAGGACGGCGTCATCGTCTGGCGCGGCCCGGCGGCCGAGCTCGACCGGTCGGGCAACGCCGATGTCGAGGCGTTCGTCCGCGGCGATCCGTCCCCAACGCCGGTTTGACCCTAGGGCAGGCTTTTCGGCCGCCGCCGAGGGCGCGATAGTGGCGCCATGGACAAACCGATCATCACCCCCGCGCCGCGCCCCGATGTCGGGGCCCGGGCGCCGGGAACCCGGAGCGTTCGGC
>Ga0302314_10017221_pt1 | contig 12132 bp, 12 predicted proteins | sample III_Palsa_N2_3_FD_200533 | JGI IMG/M metagenome (GOLD analysis project Ga0302314, IMG submission 200533) | Peat permafrost microbial communities from Stordalen Mire near Abisko, Sweden - III_Palsa_N2_3 | ecosystem: Environmental > Terrestrial > Soil > Palsa > Peat permafrost | place: Sweden...
CGAGCCACGTCTGCACCATGGCATACAGCGTGGAGAAGACGGATGGCGCATTGAGCAACACAATCGAGTCCACCGCCTCGGGACTGCACCGCCAAGCGCGCGCGCGCACACACGTTAGCAGCGCCAGCATGCGAACAAACGCGAGGCGCAAACTCAACTAGTGCACGCTCGCCACGCTGTTGATAATCTGCGCAAACTTGAGAATCTTCGCAGAGCGCAGGCCGAGACCGGACAAGTCGTAGATGACCACCGTCGCCGACACTTCGTGCCCCAGCCGCTTGGAGCTCTCGCGCAGCCTGGCAAAGCGGCGCTCCGTGATGGTGACCATGCCCTTGATCCACTCGTCGTTGCTGAGCGCGCTCACGTCCATATACGTGCTGATCAGCCCGGCGCGCGTCCACACGACCACGCGGCCCTCGCGGTCCATCGTCTCCAGCTCGGCGCCGAGCGACGTGAACAAGTCGTAAAACGGCGGCGGGTTGGCCACCAGCACGTCCGCACCGACGTCGCGCCTGAACCGCAGCGTGGCGGCGAGGCGCTTGTGGCTCTTGGCGACGTTAAAGTCCCTGTTGCGGCCGTGGCACTCTGCGCGCAAGAAGCGCAGCATGTAACGGTCCGGGCCGTCGGGGTGCTTGAGCAGCAGCGCCCACGTCTCGACGTCCTTGCTCTTGAGCAGCTCGCGCATCTCGTCCAACGCGGCTTTTTGCTGCGCCGTCAAGTTACCCTCGTAGCCCGTCTGCAGCCGCGCTGCGAATTGGAGCAAAGGCGTCTCGCCCGCCTTGAGCGCTGCTGCGTCCTCGAGCACCTCCTGGCTCGTGGAAGACGCCACCGAGTGGTCCTCTGCCGCCGCCGCCGCCGCCGCTGCTGCAGCGTCGCTGCCGTCGTCAGCTGCGACGAGCTGGCCGGCAAGCCTCGCGTCGAGCTGGTACAACGCCAGGGAAACGTAGCCCTTGATGAGCACGGCGTACACGAGGCCGACGAGCGTGGAGCTGGGCGACCAGAAGATGGTCCAGCGCACGAGGCACTTGCCTTCGCCGCTGTCGGCAAATGTCACGCGGCCCTTGCACGCATTCACCGCGTCGCCCTCGCCGAGCACCTTGTACTCAATCAGCCGCCCCGGCAAGACGGCGGTCACCTCCTCGCGGTAGCCCGCAACCACGCGGCTCATGCCGACCTCCATGCCGCCCGGCGTGCTCGAGTCCTTTACAATTTCCACCCATTGTTCCGGGTGCAAGCCCACGCCGGCGTGCTCGCGCCACACGTACGTGGAGAAGCACTGGAAAGCCTCCATCGGCGTCGCAGCCACGACGCGCTCGAACCGATCGCGCTGTGCCGCCTCGTCCTCGTCGTTGAATTGAAATGGCGGCGCCGACGCGGGCTGCGTGCTCGCCTCGTCATCGCGCACCGGTGGCTGCGGCGGCTGCACAACGCCGCCGCCGCCGCCGCGCTTGCCTGCAAACGCCGAGAGCTTCTTCTTCAGCATGCGCGCGAGTGCGTGTGCGCGCTCGTCGCAGGCGCGGCATGGCATGGCAAACACTCCCGGGTTTAAAAGGTTATGATACGCGCTACAGCTTCACACCCGCCGCAATCGCCGGTCCGGGCAAGGGCACGACGATGGACGAATCGCCTCCGTACTCCTTGGGCAGCTTGGCCGGGTCAATCATGGCCCTAAACGTGCTGAACAAGCGCTCCTTGTCCTGCTTGCCGGCGCTGTAGACCTGCACCTTGCTGCGCGTGACGGGGTCGAGGAAGCCTTTGACCATGGACCAGATGGATGAGAAGATGCCCGGCGCGTTGCACAGCACAATCACGTCAACCATTTCCGGGTAGTGCACGGCGGCAATCGAGTTGATGACCTTGGTGAAGGGGATAATGTTCCGCGAGGCAAAGCTCATGCCCTTGAGGTCGTACACCACCACCGTCGCCGACACCTCGTGTCCCAACCTCTTGGAGCTCTCGCGAAGCATTTGGAGCCGCCGCTCAGTGAGGCAAACGACGCACTGCTTCCACTCCTCGTCCATGAGCGCCTTGGGGTCCATGTACACCGACAGCAGCCCGGCGCGGCTGAACACGACCACGCGGCCCTCGCGGTCAATCACTTCGAGCTCGCCGCCAATGTCCACAAAGGAAGTGTAGCACGGCGGCGCCTTGACGAGCATCGCGTCCGCGCCCATGTCACGTCTGAACCGCAGCGTCTCTGCAAGGCGCTTCTGGCTCTTGACAACGTTAAAGTCGCGATCGCGGCCGTGGCACTCGGCGCGCAGAAAGCGCAGCGCCATGCGCTGAGCGCCATCCGGATGTTTGTGCAGCAGCTCGAGCGCCTCAGGGTCGGCCTTGAGCGCCTCGAGCAGGTCGGCCAAGCCCTTTTGCTGCTTGGCCGTCAAATTGCCCTCGTACCCGGTTTGTAGCCGCGCCGCGTATTGCAACGAGGGAACCTCGCCGTCCTTTAGCATCCCAGCAGCCGGGTCCACGGGCCCATCGGTTGGCGCAGCGGCGGCGGCGTCGTCGTCGCCCGCAGGCGCGTCGGCAAGCGCGAGGCCTTGCACTTTGCGGTCCAGGTTGTACAGGGCAATGTTGCAAAAGCCGGTCATGACGAGCTTGTAAACCATGCCGGCGGCAAAGCCGGTGGGCGACCAGAAGATGGTCCACACGACGTGCGTCTTGTCGCCATTGGTCGCATCGGGCTTGAAAATGAGCCTGCCCTTGTGGAAGGTGCCGGGCATGCCCGCGTTGATCCTGTACTCGACCAGCTTGCCCTTGACCACGCGCGTGACCTCCTCCTCGTAGCCGCCCACGACGCGCACCATGCCCGCCTCGAGGGCGCCGGGCACCGCGCTGTCTTTTTTAATTTCCACCCATGACCTGCTCAGTGCGCGTCAGCTCGTGCCCGTTTTTCTTTTGTCGTCGTCTTCGTCTTCGTGCGAGGGCGCGTACTCTGGGTGGAGCCCCACGCCCGCGTTCTGACGCCACACAAACGTGGCAAATGCGTCAAACACTTGGTCCGGCGGCGCTGCAATGTCGCGCTCGAAGCGGTCGCGCTGCGTGGCCTCGTCGTCGTCCACGTCGTCGAAGGAGAAGGACGGCGCGGGAAGCTGGTGCACCGGCGACGTCTCTGGCGCTTTGGGTTTTTTGCCCATGCCCTTGACACTCTCGGCAGCGCTCCGGTGGTTAATGCGCGGCGGCGGCGGCGGCGGCAGCGGCGCAGCACACGCACCAGCGATGACAGCACGTGCATGCCCTTCATGTTAAAGTTCAAAATGTGTGCGCGACGCTTGCGTGCTTTTTTTGTCCGCTCTCGAGAGGTCCCCTTCTCTCACAACGGCTGCGTGCCAACCCCCACACAATAGCCACGCGCCACGTGCGCGCACGCGCGTGACCCCCGCGGCGCGTACACAACACACACACACAGACCTACTTTAACACGTGCCTGCCCGACAGCGTGCGCGCGGAGCGCAGCGACATCAAAAAGCTATTCTTGCTGTCGGGCTCGAGGTGAATAAACGCCGCCTCGGGGTACTTTTCTCGAATGGCGCTCTCGACCATGCGCACCTCGACCTCCATGCGCCGCGTGACGTCCTCGGCGTAATGCCGCAGCGCGCCCACCATTTGGTCGCGGTCCTCTCCGCGCGTGCTCAAAATGAGCGGCAAGTACGTGGCCTCGAGCTGGGAGGAGAGGTACTCGCCGGAAAAGTCAATCTCGGCCTTGAGCATAAAGGCGTTGGGGCCGACCCACTGCGTCTCAATGTCGCGAACGTACTTGACCGACGGGCAGCCCAACACAATGGTCTCAATGCCCTTGATAATCTCGTCGTCCACCGCAACGCCAATCAGGTACTTGCGGTTGAACACCGCCAGCCCGCCACCCACCGAGGCCATTAGCGCCGCAACGGAAAAGCACGCCAAGGTGTCAAACGCAATCGCGCCCGTCAAGTGCGTGAGCCCAATGCCCGCGCTCGCCACGGCAATGCCAGCGCACGCCGCCATGTCCTCCAAGATGATCGCGCGCGTGATCGGATTTCTCATCTCGCGCAAATGCCGCAGCATGCTCACCCCCGGGGCTCGCTTGCCGCTTTCCTCGTGTAAAGTCTTGGCGAGCACGTAGCCGTCCATGCAAAATGAAAACGCCATCACCAAAATCATCTCCTGCGAGATGTGGTAACCGCCCGGATGCAGCACTTGGGTCAGCCCGGCGCCAAACGCAATCCCAGCGCCGGAGAAGAAGATGCCGACGCCGCTCGCCATGGACCAGAAGAAGGCCGCGCGCCCGTATCCAAACGGGTGCGCCTTGTCCGCGGGCTTGGACGCTTCGGCGTGGCCAATGCTCAACAGAACTTGGTTGCCGCAGTCGGCGAGCGTGTGGATGGCCTCGGAGAGCACCGCGGACGAGCCCGACTGCAAGTAGACGCCAAACTTGATCGACGCCACAAACAAGTTGCCCCACAGTGCCCGATGGATTTGCTTTCGAATCAAGGGGCTTTGTTGAAGCGCGCGCCGCTCAGCGGCGTCCTCCTCGGCCTCGTGCGTCGCGGCCTTGCGGTACGCCTCCGTCTTCTCGTCCACGCGCATGGAATCCCGCCGCGGCGGCGCTTGCTGCATGCTCGGCCGCGACTGCGACGCCATGGTGCGCTGCGCCATTGCCGGCTGCGCCATTGCCGGCCACGCCAGCACCGCCGTGCGAACTGGGCCGGCGTGCCGCGCTGCGCTGCGGCAGCCCAGCAGCCGCCGCATCATCGTTGGCGCTCTCCACTTCTTTAAGAGAGTGTGCTGCAGCTTTTAAAAGTGTGCAGGAGGGGAGCTCGCTCGCGCGTTGCCCCAAGACTGTGTGTGCGCGCGCCCTCTGGCGCGTGCATCGTGGGCGAGGTCTCGCCCGTCGTGTGCCATGTCCGCATTCAAATTTAACTTTTTTGCCGAGGGTGCCACTGCCGGCGGCAACGAGGGTGCCACTGCCGGCGGCAACGAGGGTGCCGGCGGCGGCAACGAGGGCAGCCGTGACATAGACGGCCACGGCACTCAAAGCAACGACGACAGCGACTGCGCCGCCGCGATGGCGCAGCCAATGGGCATTGTGCCCTGCGTGATGCGGCCGGCACCGCCGCTCGCCTCGCTGTGGCCGGTACAGCTCGGCACTCGGCAAGTTACCGCGGTCAACGGCTCGTTGTGCACCGCCAGCGACCCCGTCGCTCGATCGTCCGACGTGACCCGCGGCGTCTACGAAGGCACGCGTTGCGCTGCGCCGCGCCGCTCTCTAACGACGGATGTCAACCAGGCGGCTTCAAGCTGTGGGAGTCCACGCTCGACGTGGTCCGCGTCCTCGACGAAACCGCGCTCGCCAAGGACAACAACCATGCGCGAGTGTTGGATCTCGGCTGCGGCTCTGGGCTGCTCGGCGTGCACGTGCTTTTGTCAATGCCTCGCGCGCGAGTCACCTTCCAGGATCTCAACGAGGCCGTGCTCAGCGAAACGGCCCTGGTGAACATTGGACTCATCGCTGGACGAGACGGCCTCGACAGAGCGCGCCTCGTCTTCGGGCCGTGGCACGCCGGCGCCCTCGCGCTCTTCCCCGCTGGCCAGAGGTTTGACCTCATCGTCACCTCCGAGACTTTGTACGACGCTGCGAATTTCATCGCGCTGCACCGGCTCCTCGAGGACACGCTGGCGCCCGGTGGCCGCGTGCTCGTGGGCGCGAAGCGTTTTTATTTTGGCGTGGGCGGTGGCGCGGCCGCTTTCATGGAGTTTGCTAGCCGGCGGGGCGTGTTTGACACGCGGTTGGCTTTGACAATGGCCGACGGCGCGTCCAACCTGCGCGACGTGTTTTGGATGGAGCGTCGAGCGTGAGGGGGCCGTTTGTTGTATGTACACACACGCCAACACAATCTCAACGCGTGAACAGGTTTTTTTCGTTTTGGCCGAGCGAATTACGGCGGGTGCTGCGCCGACAAATCGCTAATCGTGCCTGCACGCATACGCAGCTCGCGCGTTAGCCCCAACGCGCGATGGCGCCTCGCTCGCAAGCAAACCTTCGAGGTCCGCCACGCGGTTGCCGAGCGAGTCAATCTTGTCCACAATGCCCCCCGACAGCTTTGCAAAGCGCAGCTTGGTCTCCTCGAGCAGCGCGAAGACGCTCTCGGACTGCTGCGCGACCTCGCTCGACAGCGCTGGTTTGCGCTGCTGCTGCACTGGAGCTGACATTGTCGTTTGTACGGTTTTTCTGCCTCGCGAGGCTCGCGGCAGAAAAAAACAGGGAGCCGCGAGCGGGCGACTCGAACGAGACAGAGCGGGATGGACAGGCCCCGGCAACTCGCGGAGGAGTGGACGTCGACGCAAGCGCAGCTCGAGCACGCGTGGAGACAGGTCGGGCTGTCGGCTTCAGAGCAGAAGAAGCAGCTCGATTTGCTCTTTGCCGAAGTAGAGGCGCTATTCAAGCGCAAAATCGAGACCGAGTCGGCGCTGTGCTCCACGTACGCCGACGAAGTTGCAAAGCTCAAGGTGCGCGTGCCGGCGTGGACGACCCATCCTCTCTAACCTTTTTCCCCGAACAGGAGGACATTAAAATCATCTGCGCGCGCCTGGACATTGCGCAAGACTACTCGGTGCCCGCTGCCGAGACGACGTTTTTGCTCCGCGAGCTGACGTGGCTGCGCGGCACTTACCAGCGCCTGGACGAGAAGCGATCGAGCGTAGAAACCGCCGCCGAAGCCAAGCTCGCCGCGCTGCACGAGATTTGGGACGCGATGGGCGTCAAGCACGAGCCCGCGTTTGCCGAAGTGGGATTCAAGCTGGGCGGCCGGCAGCAGGCGATTGAAGCTCGATTGGCCAAGGCCCTGGAGGAAAAGGCAGTGCGCGTCAAGGAAGTCCGCGCGCGCGCACAGACAATGGCCGACCTGCTGCACGAGCTCGAGTGCGACCTCGACACGCAGTTCGACCAGGCCGTGGCCTCGCGCGACGAGCGCCTCATTGGAATTTCCAACGACGACGCTGCCATTCTCGACCGCCGCATCGTCGAACTGCAGCGCCTCAAGGCCGACCGGGTGCGTCCGCCCCCTCGCCCATGCGTGGCACGCACTCACAACGCGTGCAGCTGGCGCGTCTGCGCACGCTCGGACAGCACATTCAGCCGCTGTGGGACCGCCTGGGCGTGTTCCCGCAAGAGCAGCAAGCCTTCTTCCAAAAGAACTCGGCCATCAGCCAGCGCTGCGTCGACGCCTGCGAGACCGAGCTCGCGCGCCTCACCGAGCTCAAACGCGCTCGCATGGCCGATTTCGTCAACGCCGCTCGGGCGACGCTGCGCACGCGGCTGGACGAAACCCGCACCAACACGCTGGAGCGCGCCAAGGTGGCCGCTCTGCTGAGCGAGGCCGTTCCCGACGACGTTGCCGCGGCCGAGGGGCTGTTGACCGCCATTGAGACGGAGGTGGCGCGTCTTGACGGCATCCTGGAGCAGCTGCAGCCCATCGTGCGCGCGTGCGCCAAGTACCTGGCCCTCGCTGGCGAGCGCAACGAGTACGAGGCGCTCATTCAGGACTCGACGCGGCTGCTCAATCGCAAGCGCGGCGGGCCGTCGATGTTTGAGGAGGAACAAATGCGCGCGCGCGTCACCAAAGACCTGCCGCGCACGCTACAGACGCTCACCGCGGCCGTGGCCGCGTACCAGCGCGACGTGCTGGGCAACGCGCCCCTGGTCATGGCCGACGTGTTTGGCGTGGACAAGCCCGTGCTCGAGGTGCTGCAGCGGCTCGAGGCCGAGCACGAAGAGCGCGTGTGCCGCGAGCGCGAGCAGAAGAAGGGCCGCCAGGAGGCGCTCGACAAGAAGGGGCCGCCCACAATGCCCTCCGCACGACCGCGCGTTCCGCTGGCCAGCGTGACAGTGGCCAAGCAGCACAAGAACTGACGTTTTGTTCACTCTCTCACACGGTAGCGGCAGCTAGAGCGAGAGCGCGTCACGGTAAAATGCCTCTTTTTTAGTCCTCCGCCTCTTTAAAGGTCGCCTACAGGCGAGCGACGAGCTGCACGCGAAAGACTTCAAAGCAGCGCTGCAGAAGCTCCTGGCCGCCCACGCCGGACACTGGCGAGTGGAAGCCGCCGTCGCCCTCAGGCTTGTCGAGCAGCGCCAGCGCCACCTGCACGCTGCTCACCGCCGTTAACAAATACGGGTCCTGTGTCGAATTTCGGCGCACGTTAGTTTTTTATATATAAAACAAACACAAAACAAGGGAAGGGCGGGGGGCGACGCACCCTGTCGACGTCGACGCGCGTGACGACGCGCTCGAGCGGCTCCTCGTGCACCGAGCCCTTGAGCGGGTACAGCCGCAACACTCCGAACATTGCATACGGCGTCTGCGGCCCCGCCGTTGGCTGCGACGGGCCCATGCCCGACGAAGAGAGCCGGCGCAGCACGGGCGCGAGCACGCGCACGACGTACGGCGCGGCCGCCAGCGCGCCCTGCACCGCGTAGGCCGCAGGGCGGTTGGGCATGACGAGCGCATTCACAATCTCGAGGCGGCCGGCCTTGTACTCGGGCTTGCGCGCGTGCTGCAAGCGAACAACGTAGGCGTCCGACGCCATCTCGGTGGGCAGCACCGCCAGAGGCCCGCCGTGGGACGCAGGGACGTCGTCCACCAGCTGAACGCCAGCCGCGATGCGAGCCTGGCCGTCGAACTTGCCTTCGGGCTCCAGCTTGGCCTGCTCGGGCGCGGTCACGAGCTCGAGGAGCGTCTTGAACGTGCCGTTGGACACTCCGCGCCCGGTAACTTTGGCGCAGACTATCAGGGCGGCGTGCGATTGCAAAAGCTCCTCGGCGCTGATTTGAGAGAGCGTGAACCAGGCCGTGAGATCCGCGGGCACCGAGTCGTGTCCGCAGAACGGAATGATGCGCGCCCCGCTGCGCAGCGCGACGTCGTGATATTTCACTCGCATGGCCTCGCCCCAGTACTGCTCGCCGGTAATATCGACGTAATCCACGCCCAGCGAAGCGCACGCCTTGACCACGGGCTCGCCAAACTGCATGTATGGCCCGACGCAGTTGATGACGACGCGTGTGCGAGCCACCATCAAGTACACTGAGCGCTCGTCGGCAACGTCGGCGAGTACAACCACGGGCTTGAAGTGCTTGCACGCCTTGGCCACGCTCGCTTCGACGCCGCTGCGCGAACGCCCCGCGGCCGCCACGCGCAGGTCACTGGCGCGCTTGCTTGCAAACAATGTGCTCCATAGCCACGTTAGCGCGTATCGGCGCCGCACACACACACACACACACACACGACGCACTCCAGGTACGCAAGCGCCAGCTGGCCGCTGTAGCCCGTGGCACCAAACACGGTAACGTCCACGTTTTCCGCCATGTGTCCGCGCCAGCCGCTTGACCTTTGAACAAAGATCGCGTTAAAAGCCGGCTTCACGCCCACAAATCTGGAGCAGCGCGCGAGGGCGCACACGTTGCGCGCGATGAGCGACAACGAGTTTGGCGGGCCGGATTCGAGCGGCGAGGATGGCGGCAACGACTCGGACGGCTTTGACGCACTGAACACGGGCACGATCCGACCGCACGAGACGGCGTTGCGGTGAGAGCGCCATTTTTTTTTAAGCGTGAAAATCAACAAGCGGACTGACAGCTTGGAGCAAGGGAACACCACGTCTCGGCGTTCGACACGCTCGAGGCGGACATGCTCGGACAAGACGTCGCTGAGGAGGATGAAAAGTCGGCGGACGGTTACGAATCCTTCTGGGGGAAAAAGAAGGAAGAGGCGGAGGAAAAGGACACGGCTGAGCAGGTCGAGTTCTACGACTTTAGGCGCGGCTCCAAGCACTGGCCGCGCGGCGCCGAGCTCATCAGCGACGAGCGCGGCAAGGAGCTCATTGACGCCGCGGTGGAGGAGGCCAACAAGAAGGAGGACAAGAGCAAGACGGCGGGCAAGGGCGACAAGAAGACGGGCTTTGGCGGCGCAGGCGGCGGCGGCGGCGGCGGCGGCGTGGGCGGCGACGACGACGACGGGTTCGGCACGGAGCGCGGGGACAAGGGCGCGTCGGGCGACAAGGCGGACGACGACAAGGAGGGCGGCGAGGCGGGCAAGAAGGGCATGGCCATCGGCCCCGCGCCGCCGCCGGGCGCGGGCTGGGGCGGCTACATGAACAGCTCCTCCTCGGACGAAGAGGACCGCGACCCCGACGAGGGTGCCTTTATATCCCTAAACCACATGGCGCTCACAGCGAGCTAACCCGCGCCGCTTGCGACAGACCTCATCGACCCGCTGGCGGTGGCGCGCGCCGAAGAGAACGTCGCACCGGCCGAAGCGGTGTTTGAAATGCAGCGCGACCGGTCAACGGCGCTGCTCATCAAGCCCGGCGTGCGGCTCAAGCTGGACATCGCTGCGCTCACGCACGACGGCCTGGAGAAGAAGAAGAAGGCCGAGCGCGAACGCGTCAAGCTCGCGCGCATGAGCGCAGCGGCCAAGGAGCGCGCGGAGCAAAAAGCGCTTAAAAAGAAGAAGCGCCAGGCGTACTCGTGGGGCGGGTACGACGCCAGCCGCTGGGACAAGGACTGGGCGCCCAAGCCGCTGCGCGTCAACGAGTACACGATTACGCTCGACATCAAGCTCAAAAACGAGCCCCCGCGCGAGGGCCTGGCGCTGTTCCAGACGTCGCTGGTGTTCCTGGAGGAGAACCCCTCGTCGGGGCGCAAGACTGTCAAGCAGTCCGACGGCGAAGCGGTGATTGGCTCCAACGGCGGCGTGGGCACGTTTGGCACGCTCGGGGACACGTCCAAGGTCAAGGTGGACGTCGGACGATGGCGGCGCGTGTGCGTGTCGGTGAAGAACGTGTCCGAAGGCAAGGGCGAGCTGCGCACGTGGATTGACGGCGTGCCCTGCGCGGTCATTCGCCGCGACGCGATTTCCACCGACTCGCGCTTTTCCCTGGACGGCGAGTCGCTGTACTTGTTCTCCTCGCAGAAGGCGTCGATGATGCCCGGCGACGTGCTCGTGCGCACCGTGCGCGTGACGTTTGGCGAGTCCAACGACGAGTCTGTGAAATTGCAGCACGCCGCGAACAAGATCATCTCCATGCACGAGGAAGAGCGCGAGGCCACGGCCAAGGAGCAGGCGCGCGGGCTCTCGCTTGCCAAGCTCTTTGCCAAGCCCAGGCCGGTTTGGACGGCGTCCACGTTGTTTGGCGCGGTGGGCGACGCCTTCATTGAGCGGACCATTTACGAGGGCAGCTCCATCCTGGCGTGGTCGTACAAGCTGATCCACTTTTGCCTGCGGCGCGCCGTCGAGGAGCAGACTGCATTTCTGGGCGGCATTGACCACGCCGGAATGCAGACGATTTCCGACGTGTTGCACATTTTGCACCAAAGCGCGCCCATGATGCAGCACATGCTGAGGCTCATCATGAACGCCAACGATGCGCAGGTCATGAGCTACCTGGGCAAGCTGCGCAAATTTCTCTCGGCGTTGGGCGTGGGCGACATGCTCTTGCTCCCTGCGCTTGTGGAGGAGGCTGAGATTATCATCCTCGCCGAGCGCACCAACGAGCAGCTGTTCCGCTTCGTCGTCGTGCAAACCGACGCAGAGTTGGGTTTGGGGCATCACCCGGTCAACCCCGCGCTGGATCCAAAGCTAAAGTACCGCACGTGCCTGGTGCTCAACGACGTGCCCAAGAAGAACGCGCTCGACAACGTGTTCTGGATGGCCGTGTACGCCATGGCGACGCGCTCCGGCCAGGGCGACATGTTCAAGTTTTACGACGTTTTGCTGCCGTTTTTGACCGGCAAGCCGCTCGAGACGAGTTTGTGGGAGACGGAGAAGGCCGCCGCCGATGGCGCCGACCACGCCGCGTATGGCGAATGGGCCTCGCCGCAGCGCAGCGACACGTCGTACGTGCGCTGTCTCTTCCACGCGATTCGGCACATGCTCAAAGCCAAGGGCATGCACCCGCTCGAGGCCAAGCAGGTGCTGCTGGCGCTGCGCGCGCAGTTCGTGGCGATGATCGCCAACGACCTCGAGTTTGTGCACGCCGACAACAACGCGCAGCGCGTCTGCAAGGTGGCCGTGCAGCAGCTCAACTACTCGGCGGTCAAGCTCACCGAGCGGCTCCGTGGCGCGTTTGGTGCCGAGGACCCGCGCGTGCTGCAGTTTCAAA
>Ga0302314_10017223_pt1 | contig 12131 bp, 7 predicted proteins | sample III_Palsa_N2_3_FD_200533 | JGI IMG/M metagenome (GOLD analysis project Ga0302314, IMG submission 200533) | Peat permafrost microbial communities from Stordalen Mire near Abisko, Sweden - III_Palsa_N2_3 | ecosystem: Environmental > Terrestrial > Soil > Palsa > Peat permafrost | place: Sweden...
CCCCTGGCGGCACCGGGCGCGCTGGCAGGCGCACGCGCGCCGCCTGATCGCCGACTACGACATCCGCGCCAGCGGCCCGCAGCAGAGCGCCGCGTCGCTCTCCGGCGGCAACCAGCAGAAGGTGGTGATCGCCCGCGAACTCTCGCCGCAGCCGCAGGTGGTGGTCGCGGTCAACCCGACCCGTGGCCTGGACCTCGGCGCCACGGCCAGCGTCATGCAGCGGCTTTTGGATGCGCGCGCGCGCGACGCGGCGGTGCTGCTGGTGCACAATGATCTCGACGAGCTGATGCAGGTCGCCGACCGCATCTTGGTGATGTCCTCCGGTCGGCTCACCGACAGCGGCTTTCCGGGCTGCACGCGCGACCACATCGGCGCGCTGATGCTCGGCGCGCTCCCGCAGGGCGCGGGCGCGGGCGCGGGAGCGCAGCCGGCATGAACCCCCGCGCGCTGGCTCCGGTTGCGATCACCTGCGGCGCGGCGGCTCTCGGCATCATCGGCGTCCTGGCCGGGCTGTGGTGCGCGGGCTATGCGCCGACGTCGGTGGTGCCCACCTGGCTGGCCGCGGCGGCCGGCAATCAGCTGCATCTGGCGGCGAGCCTGCAGCAGGCCGGTCCGCTGCTGTGCGCCGGGCTGGCCACTGCGGTCGCCTTCCGCGCCAATGCCCTGAACATCGGCGTCGAGGGCCAGTACCTGCTCGGCGCCATCACCTACGTCGGCATCGGCGTGCATGTCGGGCATGCGCCGGGCTTGGTCATGATCCCGCTCCTGCTGCTGCTGGCCATGGCCAGCGGCGCCGGCTGGGCGCTCATCGCCTTCGTGCTCGAGCGCACGCGCAGCGTGCCGATCGTGCTCTCGACCATCTTGCTGAACTTCATCGCCGTGGCCCTGGTCAGCTACCTGATCGAAGGCCCGCTGCACGACCCGGTGACCTCCGCGCCGCAGACCGAGCAGCTGGCGAGCTCACTGCGCCTGCCGGTTATGATCAGCGGCACGACCCTGCATGTCGGCGTGCTGCTGGTCGCCGCCCTGGCGGTGGTGATCTGGATAGCGCAAAACCGCACCGTGCTCGGCTATGAGCTCACCGTGGTCGGAGCCAATGAGCGCGTGGCGCGCCTGAGCGGCATCCGGGTCGAACGGGTGCGCGGCCTCGCCATGGCGATCAGCGGTGCCATCGCCGGGCTCGGCGGCGCGCTGCAGCAGGCGGGCGTCACGCACTACATGTCGGACGGCTCGGTGAGTTATGGCTACGCCGGCATCGCCGTGGCCCTGCTCGGGCAACTGCATCCGCTCGGGGTGGCCGCGGCGGCCTTGTACTTCGGCATGCTCGATTCCGGCTCGGCCGGCCTTGAGCGCCACCTCGACATCCCGCACGATGTCGGCGACATCCTCAAAGGGGTCGTCACGCTGGTGGTGCTGATCGCCGCGGTGGTGTCGTGGCGGCGTCGGCCGAGGCCGGGCCCATGACCCTGCATGCCTGGATCATCGCCATCCTCGTCCAGGCCCTGGTCGCGGCCACACCGCTGACCCTGGCCGGGCTGGGCGAACTGACCGCGGAACGCGGCGGGGTGATCAATGTCGGCATCGAAGGCATGATGCTGCTCGGGGCGATCACCGCCTTCGCGGTGGGCATGACCGGCAACCCCTACCTGGCGCTGGCCGCCGCACCGCTGGCCGGCATGGCCTTGGGCCTGGTCTTCGCGCTGGCGACCATCGTCTTTCGCGTCGACCAGATCGTCTGCGGCATGGCCATCAACCTGCTCGCGGTCGGCGTCAGCGGCACGGCCTGGGTGGCGCTGCAGAACCACGATCTGACCACATTGCCGGATGCGGCCGCGTTCCACCGCCTGTGGGGCCAGCAGTATGGCCTGACCTACGTGGTGGCCGGGCTGTGCGTGGCTTGGTGGTGGGCACTCGGCCGCAGCCGCGCCGGGATCATCGTCCGCGCCCTGGGCGAGTCCGCGCAGGCCTGCGCCGCCAACGGCATCGCGGTGCGGCGCTGGCGCCTCGGGTTGGTGCTGGTGGGCGGCGCCTGCGCCGGGACGGCGGGCGCCTTCCTGAGCATCATGGACATCCAGGGTTTCGAGCCGGGCATGACCGGCGGACGTGGCTTCCTGGTCCTGGCACTGGTCATCTTCGGGCGTTGGCGGGTCGAGGGCCTGGTCGCGGGGAGCCTGTTCTTCGGCGCGCTCGACAGCCTGCAGGTGCACTTCCAGGGCCTGGGCTTCGACCGCTACCTGCCCTATCAGGCCTTCCAGATGCTGCCCTACGTCGCGGCGCTGTGCGCGCTGGCGATGCTCAGCCGTTCCGCTCCCGGACCCGCCCAGCTCGGGCGTCCCTATCCGTCGCGCAGCTGAGATCCTCCAGACGTGCGCGCGCATGCGCCCCGGCCGGTGTAGTCTCAGCGCATCCGGCGCAGCTTCAGGGCGATGTGCTCATGGAAGCTGGGCACCGCCAGGCGCAGGGCGCCACCACCATGGTGGCTCAGGCCATGGCTGACGACCACGCCGTTGTCGCACTCCCACCACTCGTAGGCGAGCGTGCCGGCCGGCACGTCCGCGCCGATGGTCAGGACCCCGCCGGCGACCACACCCTGCGGCGCGTAGGCGTGCGCCCAGCGCTGGTCCTGGAGGTAGGCCAGGACCAGGCCCGGGCGCTCCCAGGCCTGGGCCCAGATCGGATCGCTGGCCTGCAGGGTCACGGTCGCGGCGTGCGCGCCGCGCAGGTCCTCGCCGGCGATGAAGCGGCTGATCGCGCCATACGGGCGCCATTGGTTGTTCTGATCCACCCACTCGTGCATCCAGAGCATCGGGGAGGTCGCCTCGCCGGTGACCAGCGCCAGCCACGCCCCGGTGCGGTGCTCGACCCCGAGCTCATCATGGTTCATGTTGTGGAAGCCGCCGCCGTACTCGGTGACGAACACCGGCTTATCCAGGACGAGCACGCCGTGGTCGGGATCGAGCATCGCATCGACCATGAGTCCGGAGAGGTTGCTGGCATGGGTGTAGACGTTCGGCGCATAGTAGGAGTCGAGGCCAATCGCATCGAGAAACGGCGAGGAGAAGAGCCTCGGATCGGCATTCTGATAGGTGGTGGCGACATGCGTCGCGACCGGATGGCCGTAGGTGTCGAGGCGGTGCCACTGGTCGGCGGCGTGCTCATGCCAGGCGCGCAGCTCCTCCATGCCGCCCTGCCCGGCGCGGATCGCCTTGATGCCGAGCTGGGTCAGGTCGACTTCCGAGAAGAGCTTCCACAGCAGGATCGCCGGATGGTCGGCGTAGCGCGCCGCGATGTAGCGGCGCAGGTTGTCCTGGGCGAGGATGGCACTCGGGTCGGTGAAGACCTCGTCCGGGATCGCCAGGGGACCGCCGTTGATCTGGTTATAGGGATTGGTCAGCCATTCGCTTTCCCCGGAATTGGCGAGGTACTGCCCGTGGTTGTTGAGGTTCACCACCAGGCGCACGCCATGTGCCCAGCTCACATCCAGCAGGCGGTCCATGCGCGCGGCGTTACGTTCGTTGTAGCGGCCGATGTTGTGGTAGCCGCGCCACTTGCCGTTCCATTCCAGGCCGAGGTTCCAGCTCGACATCCAGATCTCGGCGGCGGTGCCGCCCGCGGCCGCGAGCCGCGCCAGGAAGGCGTCGTAGGCGAAGGTGCCGCGATCCGGTGTGGGCGTCGTGCCGTAGGCGCGCTTGGTCGGGTCGTTCTCGGTGAGCTGATCGCAGGGCGAGGCGAGGTTCAGCCCGATCGGCCAGATGAAGCGCGGCGTGCTGCTGCCCAACGAGAAGAAGCGGTGGTCCACGGAATCGACGTGCACGTACTCGTCCCAGGCCGCGCCCGCGACCTCCAGGTCCGGCAGGTGCAGGCTCTGCACCGGTCCCTGCTGCCAGCGCGCCCGCAGCACCAGGTGGTAGGTGCCGGGCGCGCGTGGACGAAAGCGCACCTGGAAGCGGTCCGGACCCGCGACGTGCGAATCCTCGCTGTCGCCGCGGTCGCTGAGCGTCATGGGCAGGTCATAGAAGCCCGGAATCAGGGCATAAAACCCATCCGGGCCGTTGACCGCCAGGTCGAGGCTGAACACCTGCGGATCATAGGGATTGGCCGGGAAGGGTGCTGGCCGCAGCTGCACGCTCCAGCGCGTCCCGGTCTGGCCGTGCACATCCCCGCTGGCATCGGCGCCGTCGACGACCAGGTCGCGCAGCGCGCCGCCGGGCGCCTGCGGTGGCGGCGCGGGCGACGGCGTCCCGATCGGCACCTCGTCGCCCTGCAGGAAGCGCAGCGTGGCCACGGCCTGGACCGGGTGCTCGCCCCAGATGAAGACCCCGAAGCGGCGCAGCAGCGCGCGCCGCGCCGGCGACAGCGCGGTGATGCCTGGCTCGGAACGCCACAGCGCTGGGTTGGTCAGGTCGGCGAGCAGGTGCGTGGTCACGCCCGGGGTGAGAGCGCTGCGCAGCGGGCTCTGGTACCACTGGCCGGTATCATCGACCACGAAGATCGATCCTTCGAGGCCACGCGGCGCATCTGATGGCAGATCGACGTCGATGCCCAGGCGGTCCTGGTCGCCCAGCGGCTGGTGGGCATAGACGATGGTGGTCATGGGCGCGACCACGGTCACCGCGGCCTGCTCGAAGGCGCCGGCACGCGCCACGAGCACGAGCAGCAGCATCAGCACTAGCACCAGCAGCGGCAGGTACGGTAGGAACGGGTTTGGGACCCGAAGCAGCAGGACGCGTCGTCGTGCCGCTAGAAGCCACCGCAGGCGCGCTGCGCGCGCCCTCACAGGCGGGGCGGTTGCGCGGGCTGCGAGCTGGCCTCGAGCACGACCAGGGCCACGGCCATGCCATCGGAGTGGCTCATGGTGAGATGGGCACGCACCAGGCCGAGGCGCTCGGCGTGGGTGCGCGCACCGCCGTGCAGATCCAGGCCCGGGCCTCCACCCGGGAGCGTGATGACCCCGATGTCGAGGAAGGTCACACCACGGGCCCAGCCCGTGCCGAGGGCCTTCATGCAGGCCTCCTTGGCCGCCCAGCGCGCGGCCAGGCGTTCCGAGGGATCGCGATGCGCCAGGCAGTAGGCCTGCTCGGCGGCGGTGTAGATGCGGTCGAGGAAGCGCTGGCCCTGGCGCTCGTGCACGGCGCGGATGCGTCCGACGCCGATCAGGTCAACGCCGATGCCGACGATCACGGGACGCGGCTCACTTCTTCGGGGTGGGAGAGGCCGCGGGCGCGGGGCTCGGCGCGGAGCCGGGCTTGGTGGTCTCCTCCCCGGCGACCAGCACATGCCAGGTCGAGATCAGCCACCACGGGCCGGGCGGGGCATCGGCCGCGCCGGCCGCCTCGGCGCGGATCGCCAGCGGCCAGGTGCCGGAGCGGTCCGGCGGCGGATCGAGGCGCGCCACCAGGATCGGTGCGACGTCGGTGCCGATGCGCGCCTGGTTGAGCATCACCCAGCTGCCGGTGCCATGGTCGAAGCGCACCGTGCTGTCCGAGGGCGAGAGGGTGGCCATCATGCCGGTGGAATCCATGGTGTGCCCGGCGTCGGCGAGGTGCACCACGACATCCTTGTCGCCACGCGACAGGACCAGGAGGCTGGTGCCGCAGCGCACGATGGCGAAGGCGCAGCCGCCGCCGCAGTCGTTCCAGATCAGGTGCGGCAGCGCGTTGTTGGCCATCTGCGCCAGGTCGGCGTTGTCCTCGACCGCGGTCGAATGGATGCGGCCCTGGGCCACCGGCAGGGTCGGGGTGAGCACCTGGAAGCCGCGCGGGCCGGCGTCGAGCAGGCCATTGGCCAGCGGGAAGAACTCGTGGTCGGCCTCGGCCGGCGCCACACCGCTGAGACGCCCGTCGGCCTGCAGGCGCAGGATCCAGCCGCTGTCGCCTTCGCGCAGCATCATGGTCATGCCCTGCGAGGATGTCGTCACCGAGGTCAGCTCGGTGCGGTCCGGGATGGGCTGCTGCCAGGTGACCGTGCCGGTCTGCAGGTTCAGGGCGACCACCGCATCGACATCATGGTCGCGCACCTGCAGGAACTCCTGGTCGCCCGAGGCGCCGAGCGGCGAGACGCCGCTCCAGTCGCCCAGGGTGCGCCTGATCGCGCCGCTGAAGCGGTCGAGGATCGCCAGCTGGCCCTCCTGGGTGACGACATAGAGCGAGTCGCTGTTGGCCGCGACCACCACCGAGACGGTCTGCGCCGAGCGCCAGCGCAGCCGGCCGGCCGCGAGATCCCAGCAGCACACCGTCAGGTCGCCCTGGCGGGCGAAGATGTCGTAGCCGTCGATAAGCGGCGGCAGCGGGCTGTCGCTCGGCACCGAGGCGACGGTCTGCCCGGTACTAAGCTCGACCAGCTCGCCGCGGCCATGCTCGGGGCTGGAGAGCCACAGCAGCCGCGAGCCGATCAGCGAGGAGTGGTCCAGGGCGTGCGAACGGCCGACGATGCGCCACAGCTCGTGCCCGGAGGCGACGGTGGGCGTGGCATGGGCGCGGATCGCGACGATGTCGCTGCCGTCCTCGATGATGATCGTGTCGTCGTCGGTCAGAAGCGGCAGCTGCGCCTCGGTGTCCTTGTCGGAGGGCTTGATCGTCCAGGCGGGGGTGAACAGCTCCTGGCCGGTCTCGAGGTCGAGCGCGGAGACCCACATGCCTTCGCGGCGCGGCTCGACCGTGACCGGTCCGACCAGGACGGTGCGCGCATTGGAGGCGATCGGCGCGACCTGCTCGCCGCCGAGCACGCCCTTGAGCGCGACGCGCTGGTCGCCGCGCAGCACCGTCACGGTGTAGGGCATGCGCAGCGGCGAGCCGGTGATCGCATGCAGGAGGTCGCCGAAGCTGTGCAGCTCGGTGTCGTTGAACTGCACCAGCACGTCCCCGCTGAGCATGCCGGCGGCTTCGGCGCTGCTGCCGGACATGACATGCACGACCACCCCGTCCTGGCGCTGCACCTCGGTGTTCTGGACGCCCAGGAGCGGACGGTTCGGGGTCCTGGTCCAGGCCTGGCTTCCGTCCTTCAGACGCAGTCCGGTCAGAAAGCCGTTCATGAAGGCCAGTGCCATGTCGCCGGAGACGCGCGAATTGCGTGCGCGGTAGCCGCCCGTGGTCCATGACGAGCCGGCCATGGGCAGGGGGGCGATGGCGGTGGTCCCGGCCAGTGGGTCGAGCTCCTGGTGCAGGCGGTACAGCCCGCCATGCGCCAGCAGGCGCAGGTCGGCCTGCACGCCGTCGCGCAGAAGCACGGTGTGCGGCGGCCCGGAGGTGATCTGGCGGTAGCCGCTGACCGCACCCGCGGCGTCGCCGCGCGTCTCGGCATCGCGCGCGCGCCACCAGATGGCCTCGTTGCGCAGGCTGCTGTCGAAGGTGGTCAGGGCGTCGAGCTTGGTTATCTCGGCAGGGAAGGCCTTGGGGTCCCCGAGGGTCAGGTCGAGGCGCTCGCGGATGCCATGCGCGGCGCGCTCGGCGTAGTCGACCGGCGCACCCAGGCGCAGCGCCTGGAGGTAGTTGTCGAAGGAGCCGGTCGCGTCGCCATGCGCCTGCAAGAGCGCCGCCAGGCGCACGCGCGGGCGGAAGTCCCCGGGCGAGGCCTTGGCCGCGGCGCTGATCTGGTCGAGCGTGGAGGCCGAGCCGCCCCACGCCGAGATGAAGTCCGAACCGCCGAAGATCAGCGTCTGGTCGACGACCGTCAGGTTGAGGTTGCCATGGGCCTCGAAGGGCTTGTCGTCGCTGCCCTTGCCGTCCTTGCGCGACAGCAGCATCTTGCTCTCGTCGCCATAGACGAGGATCGCGTTCTCCCCGATGAAGGCCTGGGGGTTCTTCAGGATCGCGTGCAGCGGATGGCTCCACAGCGCGCTCTTGGTCGCCAGGTCCAGGCAGGTGATGGCGCGCAGCCCGAACACCGCCAGGCCGTCCGCGACGGCCAGCACCGTGCCGCCGGCGCCATCACCGCGGTAGATCTCCGGGTTGCCATCGCCCTTCATCAAAAGCGCGATTCCGGTGTTGTCGGCCGGGGTGATGACCGCGGTCTCGCTGTCGGAGAGGATCGCCCCGGGGCGGTCGGTATGATTGAACAGCGCCACACCGCCATTGAGGTCGTCATTGGTGCTGGGGTAGCCCCAGATGCGCTGCACCGCGCCGTCGGCGCCGACCCGCGCCAGCACGCCGCAGTTGGACAAGACCAAGAGGCTGCCGTCGTGCACGCAGGTCATCGGCGTCAGGCTCGTCGCATCGCCCTGGCCGAGGCGGCGCGCGCCGGGCAGGCGCGCGACTTCCGAATCCCACACCGGAGCGCCGCTGTGCGCATCGAGCGCATGCACGACCAGATTGACGTTGTCCTCCTCCTGGGTGGTGACCGCGAAGACCACCAGGTTGTCGAAAGCCAGGGGCGCCGAGACGCTGATGATCGGCGAGACGCCGGATTGGTTTTCGGCCGGGACCAGGGTCTGCCAGAGCCGGGTGCCGACCTCATCGATGCCGACGACGATCACGCGCTGCCCGTTGCTGGTCTCGCCCAGGGCGGCGAAGCCGTCGCGGATCACCGCCGGGCGGCTCTGGTGCGGCGGCAGCGGCGTCTCGCCGAGGCTGACCGGGGGCGCCTGCTGGCGGCCGATGAGATGGTCGATGACCAGCACCTGGATGCCGTCGGAGGCGGCGACCGCCTCGCCGGGGATCGCGGTCAGCGACAGCGACTGGACCGGGTGGTCGACCTGGCGGTTGAGCTGCGGACGTCCGCTCTGCAGCTCGACGGGCAGGCGCCAGATCTCGGTCAGGCCGTCGAAGCTCGAGGGCAGGTCGGTGGTGTGGCTGGGCGAGAGCAGGGCCTGGGCGGCGAGGTAGCGCTGATGGCGGACCGCATCGGGCTTGTCCTGGTTGTCGCCGGCGGAGCGGCCGTAGCTCAGGAAGCGGTTGAGCGTGCCGCGGTCCCAGGCGCGGTCGGCGAGGGTCGACCAGCACTGCTGCGCCGCATCGGTGCCGGGGTAGCTGCGCGCGAGGCTCAGCAGCTGCTGGTCGGTGGGGCTCGTTCCGAGTTCGCTGAGATGGTTCGCGGCGGTCTGCTGGAAGGTCGCGATGAACGACTTGTCCATGCCCAGGTCGCGCAGCTTCTGCTGGATGACCTCATAGACCGGCGCGCTGCCGTCATCGATCGAGATCAGCGCCTCGCCGTGATCGGCCATGAAGGTCTGGGCATGGGCCAGGAGATTGCTCTCGTCGCCGCGATGATGCGCGAGGTCGTCGAGCAGCTCCTGCGCGTCCCGACGGACATCCCACGGGGTCGCCGCCACCGGCTCGGCGGCGCACAACGGCACGGAGGACAGCAGGGTCAGCAGGACGACTGCGCGCACCCGTGCTTTATAGAGGATGGGTCCCCGCGACCAAGGCCCGAAGCCCTAGGATATCAAGGGTCGAGCGTGCCGGTGGGCAGCCCGGTGACCATCGCCAGGGGCCGTTCGCACGTCGTGGTCAGGGTGATGTGACGACCCCCGTCGGAGGCCTCGTGGATGGCCTGCATCACGTCCAGGGCGTGCATGGCGATCTGGTCGTTGGCGCGGTGGGCGCGCCCGGAGGCGATGGCGGTGGCCATGTCGGCAACCCCCAGCCCGCGCTCATTGTCGGGATAGGGGTGGGTGAGGGCGACCTCGCGCCAGTCCTTGTCGCCGGCCGCCTTGATGCGCACCGGGCCGCCGAAGGAGTTCGGGTCGGGCACCGCCAATGAACCTTCGGAGCCGAAGATCTCGATGCAGGGCAGGTGATGGGCCTTGACGTCGAAGCTGGTGGTCAGGGTGCCGACCGCGCCGCTGGCGAATTCGAGGATGCCGACGACATGCGTCGGCACCTCGACCGTGACCTTGGTGCCGTGCTTGGGCTGGCTGGTGATGGTGCGCTCCGGGAAGGTGATGCGAGTCGAGCCGGTGACGCGCTTGACCGGTCCGAGCAGGGTGATGAGCGAATGCAGGTAGTAGGGGCCCATGTCGAACATCGGACCGCCACCCTTCTGGTAGTAGAATTCCGGCGACGGGTGCCAGGACTCGTGCCCGGCGCAGAGCATGTTGGCGCTGAAGGCCACCGGCCGGCCGATCGCGCCCTCGTCGATCAGCTTGCGGCAGGTCTGGGTGCCGCCGCCGAGGATGGTGTCCGGCGCGCAGCCGACGCGGACCTTCTTGAGCTTGGCCTCCGACACCACCTTGGTGCCCTCGGCGCGGGTCAGTCCGAAGGGCTTCTCGCTGTAGACGTGCTTGCCGCTGGCGATGGCGCGCAGATCGACCTCGGCGTGCGCGCCGGGGATGGTCAGGTTGACCACGATCGCGACCGCGGGATCCTTCAGCAGCTCATCGACCGAATAGGCGGTCGCGATGCCATGCTCGGTGGCCTTGGCGCGCGCCCGCGCGACATCGAGGTCCGCGCAGCTCGCCACACGGATCGCCGAGAAGCGCTTGCAGGCGTTGAAGTAGGCGTTCGAGATGTTGCCGCATCCGATGATGCCGATCGCAGTGGTCATGGAGAGGTCCTGGCGTGCACGGGTCGTGGATAGGAAGGGGACGTGGACAGGGACGAGACAAGGTGTGGCCGGCCGAGGCCGGCCACGCCCGTGGCAATGAGCGTTAGCGGGCGGCCCAGAGCAGGCCGCGCTCGGTGATGGTGCGGGGCTGCGGCAGGTCGAAGTCCTTGGCGACATGGCCGATGGCGGAGAAGAAGATCTTGCCCTTGCCCCAACGCTTCTTCCAGATCGTCGGCATGACCACGCCGGCGGTGTACTCGCGGTGCGCGCCGCTGAAGGTGCTGTCGGCGAGCACCAGGTTGGCGGGATCGACGAGCATGTAGTACTGCTCGGAGTTGGTCATGGTGAAATCGGAGATGCCCTCGGTGATCGGATCCGACCACGAGGTGATGTGCACCGGATAATCGATGAGGTTGCCGGGATGGCCGACGAACTGGCCGCCGGTCAGCCACTGGTAGTCGAGGTTCGCACGGAACGCATCGCACATGCCGCCATGCCAGCCGGCGAAGCCGACACCTGAGGCGATGGCCGTCTGCAGGCCGGTGTACTGCTCATTGGTGATGGTGCCCATGGTCCAGCATTGAACGATGAGGTTGACCGAGCCCATCAACACGGCGTCGGTATAGGCATCGAGCGTGTCCTTGACCACGACCGTGAAGCCGCTGGCCTCGAGGAAGCCCTTGAACCGCTCGGAGGTCTTCTGCGGCTCGTGACCGTCCCAGCCGCCATAGACCATCAATGCCTTCTTAGCCATGCATCACCTCCGGGTGCGGAGGGTATGCTGGAAGCGCTTCCAGCGCAAGTCGCCGCTTCGCGCCCTCACGGCGCGCGGGTGCTGGTCTCCGTCTCGTCGTTGAGCGCCTGCTCGGCCTTCGGGTAGCTGCCGAGCACCTCCAGGGTCGAGGTATGGGTGCGCAGCGCCTCCAGGGCGTCCTGCACGCGGCTTTCGCGGTGGTGACCGAAGAGGTCGATGAAGAACAGGTACTCCCACGGCTTGCGCCGGCTCGGCCGGCTCTCGATGCGCGCGAGATTGATGCCCGCGCTGTGGAAGGGCAGCAGGCAGTCGTACAGCGCGCCCGGACGGTCCTTCACCCCGAACATCACGCTGGTCTTGTCATTGCCGCTCGGCTCGGCCGCGCGCGAGGGCAGGGCGATGACCACGAAGCGCGTGACGTTGTGCGGGTTGTCCTGGATGTCGGAGGCCACCAGCGGCAACCCGAAGAGCTTGGCCGCCTCGTCGTGGCCGATCGCCGCCGCACCCGGCTCCTTGGCGGCGCGTTCGGCGGCCTTGGTGGTGGAGACGATCTCCACCAGCTCGACCCCGGGCATGTTGGCCGCGAGCCAGTGCCGGCACTGGCGGAAGACGGTGTGACGCGAGTAGATGCGCGTGATCTCGCTACGCGGGCTCGAGCTCATGAGGTGGTGGCGGATGCGCAGGTGCAGCTCGTTGATGATGCGCAGATTGGTGGCGAGGAAGGCGTCGATGGTGTCGGTGATCGAGCCGTCGGTCGAGTTCTCGATCGGCACGACCCCGTAATCGGCGTGGCCCTTCTCGACCTCGGTGAAGACCGTGTTGATGTCCTCGACCGCGGTGTAGGTGACGCTGTCACCGAACTTGAGCTTGGCGGCGAGGTGGGTGAAGGCGCCCGGCT
>Ga0302314_10017224_pt1 | contig 12131 bp, 10 predicted proteins | sample III_Palsa_N2_3_FD_200533 | JGI IMG/M metagenome (GOLD analysis project Ga0302314, IMG submission 200533) | Peat permafrost microbial communities from Stordalen Mire near Abisko, Sweden - III_Palsa_N2_3 | ecosystem: Environmental > Terrestrial > Soil > Palsa > Peat permafrost | place: Sweden...
AGGAGCGGAGGTCGGCCGGGCCGAACCAGCGGGTCGAGCGCAGGTCGGCGGGCTGCTTGCGTCCCGAACGCGAAGGGGAATCCAGTGTCATGATGCGATGCCTCGGTACGGGTCCCTACCGCCGGCCGGAGGGGCTGACGGCTTTATGATTCTGGATCGACGGCCGCCACCAACACAACGCGACCGGCGCGAAAATTCTTCCGGCAGATCCTGTCTATCTGCTAGGGTACTTGCATGCAAGTAGGAATGATAGAGAGCCCCGGGGACGTCGAGACACCGGGCGGCCCCGCCGAGTTGCACCTCCTGACGGGGCGCCGGGCGACGATTGCCGTCCAGATCTACCAGCATCTGCGCCGGCAGATCGTCGCCGGCGATTTCGTGCCGCTGCAGCCGCTGTCCGAGAACGATCTGGCCGCGAGTTTCGGCGTGAGCCGCACGCCGGTCCGCGAGGCGCTCGGCAAGCTGGAGGAGGAAAGGCTCGTTTCGATCCTGCCCCAGTACGGCACATTCGTCGCACCCATCCTGACGGACCGCGTGTTCAGCGACCAGTTCGTCCGCGAGGCGCTGGAGTGTGCCGCGATCGACGAAGCGGCGGCGCGTTGCACAGCGCCGGACGCGGCAACGCTCCGGGCGATCATCGAGCACCAGCGCGCCGCCCCGTCGGACAAGGCGTTCTTCGCGGCGGACGAGGCGATGCATCGCGCGCTCATGGTTCTGGCCGGCCAGGAAGCGGCCTGGCAGGTCGTGGATGCCGCAAAGGTCAACCTGGATCGCATCCGTCACCTCTCGGCCCGGCACACCTTCAAGCGCCTATCGATCCTGGCAGAGCATGAACGGATTATCGATGCGGTGATCGCGGGCGACCGGGACGGCGCCGTGGCGGCGATGCGGCAGCATCTGCGCGGCGTGTTCACCTCCAGCGGCCAGATGATGCGGATGCATCCCGAGTTTTTCCACGCCACCACGGGCGATCCACGTCCCGCACGCCGCAAACGTCCGGACGCCAAAGGGCGAACCTCGACGGACAAGCCCGCTTAATCAATCGCCGCGACAACTGCCAAACCAAAAAACACGAGGGAAGAAACGATGGACGGACGAGAGGATCGCGCGATCAAGAAGGCCGCCTGGCGGCTGTTGCCCCTGCTGATCGTGCTCTATCTCGTCGCCTATATCGACCGGCAGAACGTCAGCTTCGCCAAGCTGCAGATGCTGGGCAGTCTGGGCATGACCGAAGCGGCCTATGGCCTGGGCGCGTCGTTGTTCTTCATTGGGTACCTGATCTTCGAAGTGCCCAGCAACATCGCGCTCCACAAGCTTGGTGCCCGGCGCTGGATCGCGCGGATCATGCTGACTTGGGGGCTGGTGACGATCGCGCTCGCCTGGACCAGTTCCACGACCGCGTTCTACATCCTGCGTTTCCTGCTCGGCACCGCCGAGGCCGGCCTCTATCCGGGCATCATCTATTACATGACGCTGTGGTTCCCGGCGCGCTATCGGGTCCAGGTCGTGGGCTATTTCACGCTGGGCAGCAGCTTGGGCAACATGATCGGCGCGCTCGTCAACGGCTTCCTGCTGGATATGGGCGGCACGTTCGGGCTCGCCGGCTGGCAATGGGTGTTTCTGGCCACGGGGATTCCGCCGGTCATCCTGACCTTCGTGACGCTGCGCTTTCTGCCCGATTCGCCGAGGCAGGCGCGCTTCCTCGATCCGGCCGAGCGGGCGGCGATCATGGCGGCGGTCGGGCGCGACAAGCCCGAGACCGCCCGGCACGGCAATCCCCTTGCCGTCCTGCTGCAGGGACGGATCTTCGTGCTGGCCTTTTTCTACATGATGATCTCGATCGCCATCTATGGCATCGGCTATTGGCTGCCGACCGTCGTGCACGGCTTCGGCGTCAGCAGTTCGGTGAACGGCATGCTGAACATGATCCCGTGGTTCCTGACCTCCCTGGTCCTGCTGTGGCTGCCGGGCCGGCTGCGGACGCAGACCGCGATCCTGCGGTGCGTGGGCTTGGCGGTGGTGCTGGGCGTGCTCTGCTTCTGCATCAGCACCGTCGCCGCGTCGCCTGCGGCGGAACTGGCGGCACTCGCGATCGGCGCCCCTTGCCTTTACGTCATGATCCCCTGCTTCTGGTCGGTGCCGCCCCGGCTGCTCTCTGGCGCCGAGGCGGCGGCGGGCATCGCCGCCATCAACGCACTCGCCAATATCGGCGGGTTCATCGGCCAGAACATCATGCCGTGGGTCAAGGCCGCGACCGGCAACGTGACGGCGCCGATGCTGGTGCCGGCGGGATGCCTGCTCATGCTCGGTCTCGGCGCGATCGTGGCCGGGCGCACGATAGGCTCGCAAGCGGCGCCGGCAGCGCCCGCGCCCGCCATTCGCTGACCTGGAAGAAGCATGGCCGACAAGCGTGCGGCGGTTTGGCTTTGCCCTGGCCGGCCCGCTCGGTCATCTTCGAACTTCCATCGAATTTTTGTCTGGGCCCCGTCATGGAGAAGCGTTTCCAGCGCCGCATCGAGGATTTTCGGTGCCTGCATTGCGGCAGACCGGTCACCGGCAATGGTTTCACCAACCATTGCCCAGCCTGCCTCTGGAGCCAGCATGTCGATGTGAACCCTGGCGACCGCGCGGCCGACTGCGGCGGCGCCATGCGGCCGATCGGCCATGAGACCGAGCGCGGCCGGATCATGATCCTGCAGCGCTGCGAGACCTGCGGCTTCGAGCGGCGCAATCAGATGGGCAAGAACGACGATATGGCCGCCTTGATCCGGCTCGCCGGGGAAAACGCCGGACGCAGCGTGCGCGGACGCTAAAAGAGCCTTCACCCACGGAAACTTAAGCGTCCGAACTCTGCGATACACAGACCGCTCAATGTCGAGGACGATCTGGACATCGTCAGCCTGGTCGCGGCGGCACCCTCGCCCTGGCCAGACAAGCATTGGCTTGATCTCGGCCTGCCCGACGGCTCCGGGCCGGACCTGTTGCGCCCCCCTGGACGCGATGGTCGACAAGCTGCGCCCGGTGGTTATTCTGTTTTCGACGCAAGAGCCGCACCCCGACCGACGCGACGAAATGGCCGCGGTGCTGGTAGAGTCGTAGGCGAGCCTCGATCGGCTCGCCGAACTGATCGAACAGGAATTGTCCCGGCGACAGGTGACGGGCCTGAGCGACAACCGATCCGGTGTGATCGGCCATCGCTCAGACGCTATTGATCTGGCGTGTTTTCTGATCGTCCGGATGAATTCATCCGAAGGGTCTGGATCAAGGGATCCAAGTTGGAATGCGCTAGCCAAATTACCCGATGGGGCCCCGATATGGACGAACCGTTGAAGCGCATTATGCTGGTCGAGGACGATCCGGACGTCCAAACCATCGCCTCGATGGCGCTGATCGATATCGGTGAGTTCGACCTGACCGTCTGCTCGTCGGGTCGGGAGGCGATCGAGCAGATCGCGCGGGTCAAGCCGCAGATGATCCTGCTCGACGTCATGATGCCCGACATGGATGGGCCGACCACGCTCGAGGAAATCCGCCGCCTACCGCTGACCCCCCAGCCCCCCGTCATCTTCATGACCGCCAAGGTTCAGCCGCAGGAGCGGCAGCGCTATCTCAGCCTGGGGGCGATCGAGGTGATCGCCAAGCCGTTCGATCCGGTCAGCCTCGCCGACCAGCTCAACGCCGCCTGGGCACGCCTGTCGCTTTAAGGCGCCGATTCCGGATAGGCCTCGGTCAGCCGCGCGAAGGACGTCCGCATCAAGGCGGTCAGGCGGCGGACCGCGGCCCCCAACCCGTCGTCCGGCAGATCGCCGACCAGCATTTCGAGATCGGCGGCGGTCTGGCCCAGACTGGTCAGGCCGATCGAGCCGCTGCTGCCGGCCATCTGGTGGACGATCGCCTTGATCCGCGCGCGGTCGGGCGCCCGTTCAAGCACGGTCAGTTCCCGCAGCAGTTCGGCGCCATGGGACAATTGTGCCGCCACCACCTTGGCGACCCGATCGCGGCCCAGTCTTTGTTCGAGAATAGTGAGAATCGTCTGGTCCAAAAGCGCATCGCTCATGGCAGCCACTTCCTTCGGCCTGTCGCGTGGGTGCCCCGGATCTAATCCGGGCGGCGGTTCATGTGCGGGCGGCGGAACCGGCGCACCCTGCTGATACGCTAATCGTCACGCGGTTGGATCGCTGCCAGACTGCACCGCAAGCTTTTCAGCCGCAAGAGCAACGGCCTGCGCACCAGTCGTGCCCGTCCAGGCGCAGGGTCGCGGCGGTCGCGGTCAGCCGCTGGCCGTTGCTGAGCGTCGAGATCATGATGATCGGCAGAATGGCGGCCCGCTCCCGGTTCGGCAATCGGACTCATTCAAGCGCCGGCCGGCAACCGGAACGGCAGCACGTTGCCGCCTTGATCGTGATCGAGCGCGCGCTCGACCGCCTGGGCCAGATCGGCCTGGCGGAACGGCTTGCGCAGGGTCACCAGCGTGCCCTCGGCATCATCGACCAGGGCCGGGTCGGCATAGCCGGTGACCAGCAGGACGGCGATGGACGGCAGGCGTTTGCGGATCTGGCGAACCACCTCCGGACCGTTCATGCCCGGCATGGCGACGTCAGCCGCGACGATGTCGATCTCGACGCCCTGTTCGAGCAGGAGCAGCGCTTCGCTGCCGCTGCCAGCCTCGATCACCGTGCAGCCCAGTTCGCGCAACATCAGCCCGGTCACTTCGCGCACCGCCGGATCGTCATCGACCAGCAGCAGCCGGACCCCGGATAATTCGTTCTTGTCGGGCGCCTCCAGTTCCGGCGGCGCCGTCTCGGGCTGCGCTTCGGCGCGCGGCAGAAACACCCGGATCGTCGTCCCCATGCCGACGATGCTGTCGATCTCGACGCCGCCGCCGGACTGACGCACCACGCCATAGACCATCGACAGGCCGAGGCCGCTGCCCTTGCCGACCTCCTTGGTCGTGAAGAACGGCTCGAACGCCCGCCCGCGCACCTCGTCGCTCATGCCGCTGCCGGTATCGGCGACGCTGAGCACGACATATTCGCCGGTCTTGAGGTCCGCATCGCCACCGCCGCGGTGAATGAGATTATGCGTCTCGATCGTCAGGCTGCCGCCGGCCGACATGGCGTCGCGCGCATTGATCGCCAGATTGAGCAGAACCAGTTCGATCTGGCTGGGATCGACCAGCGCCGGCCACAGGTCCCCGTCCAGGTCATGCTTGATCGTGATCGTGGGCCCGATCGTGCGCGCCAGCAGATCGCCCACACCATCGACCAGGCGGTTGATATCGACCGGCTTCGGCTCCAGCCGTTGTTTACGGGCGAAGGCCAGCAACTGGCTGACCAGCGTTGCGCCGCGTTCGGCCGCCCGCGCCGCCGTCTCCAGCGAGCGCGCGGCCGGATGATTGCCGAGCCGCATTTGCGCCAGTTCGAGATTGCCCAGGATCGCGGTCAGCAGATTGTTGAAATCATGGGCGACGCCGCTGGTCAACTGGCCGATCGCCTCGATCCGCTGGACCTGCTCCAGCTTGGCCTCGGCCTCGCGGCGCTCGACGATCTCGGCCGACAGCAGCCGGTTCGCCTCGGCCAGTTCCGTCGTGCGCTCGATGACGCGGCTTTCCAGCGTCTCGGTCAGGCGCTTCAGCGCCTCCTCGGCCTTGCGCCGCTCGGTTACGTCGGTCGCGGCACCGATCCATTCGCGGATATGGCCGTCGGGCGCGCGCACCGGCACCGCGCGGGCCGCGAAATCGCGCCAGGACCCGCTGGGGGCATGCCACAGCCGGCCGACCGTCTCGAACACCACGCCGCGCGCGACCGAGCCACGGAATTCGGCGACCAGGGCGGAGCGATCCTCCGGATGCACCATCTCGGCCCAGCGCAGCCCCTCATGGGCCGGCCAGGCCTGGCCGGTGAAGGCCTGCCACGACGGCTGCGGTTCGGTGAAGCGACCCTGCGCGTCGGTCGTCCAGACGATCGCGATCGTGGCCGAGATCAGCGAGCGATAGCGTTCCTCGCTCCGGCGCACCGCCGCCTCGGCCTCATGCTGCTCGCGCTCGCGCCGGTCGATCGCCTCGACCAGGCCGTTGAAGGCCACGCCCAACCGGCCGAAATCCGAAGTCCGATCCGAGAGCGCAATCCGCACCCGATATTCGCCGCGGCGCCATCGCTGGGCAGCGGCCAGCAGCGCCCCGATGGGCCGGCCGATGACGACACGCCCGATCAGCCAGGCCGCGAGCAGTGCCAGCCCGATATCCAACGTCACGAGCAGGCCGGCTCGTCGCACGCCCCGATCGAGCGACGCGAACGCCGCCGATTTCGGCAGGCCCACGGCCATCCACAGCCCGTTCGGCGCGGTCTTCAGCGGCGCGACGCCCAGAATGCGATCGATATTATCCTCGCGGCTGGTCCATTCCGTCGTCGTCTCGTGCTCCGCCTGAAGGTGGACGAGCAGAGCGGGCGCCGCCTTGCCGCCGACGCCGGCGCGTCGCGGCAGCCGGGCAAGATAGATGCCGTTGCGGTCGATCAGGCAGACCGACGTATCCTGGTCCAGCCCCTTGGCGGCAAAATAATCATTGAGCCAATCGAGACTGAGCGCCGCGACCAGCACGCCGCCGCGCCGACCGGACGTGCCGTCGTAGGCCAGCGCCAACGGCAACACCGGCCGGGCACCGAAGCCCGTGTCATAGCCGCCCACGGCGAAGGCACCGCTGCGCAGCGCCTGCTGAAAATAGGGCGCGTCGGCGATCGAGAAATTATCCGGCAGGGCCCGGTCCGCGCACACCGGCTTGCCCGACGGATCGAAGACGGTCAGCGATGCGATCTCCGGATATTGCGCGGCCAGCCGGCTGAGCGACAACTTGCAGGCTGCCGGATCGCCGCCGACGATCGAGCTGTCGTTGGTCAGCGCTACCAGCAGATTGCGCAGACCGCCGACGATGCGATCGCTCTCGGCCGCGGCGAAGCGCGTCAGCGTCAAGGCATGACGATGGGCCTCGGCCCGTTCCGAGGCGCGGAAATCATATTCATTGTAAGCCTGGATGCCGATTGCCGGTAAAACGGCCAAGACCACCAACAGGAATAGACGCGCAAGCAGGCTCAACGACAACCTCTCGGGTGCGGCACTTCTTATCTGCCGAACGATCGGACGTGACGGTAGCGGGATGGGACCCAATATGCTTCTGAGATCGAGACCGGCACCACTACCATAGCAGATTTCAAATTAATACGATCGAGCCCCTTTTTTTGACACGACCGGATAGCCCGCCATGAACCTGCGCGACCTTGCCTATGCCGTCAGCCTCGCCGCCGACGGCCATTTCCGGCGCGCCGCCGAACGCTGCAACGTCAGTCAGCCGACCTTGAGCGCCCAGATCGCCAAGCTGGAGGACGAGCTGGGCGTGCAATTGTTCGAGCGTGGGCCGCGGGGCGCCACGCCGACCTTGAACGGCCGCGCCCTGCTGCAGCAGGCCAGTATCGTGCTGGACGAGGTCGAGCGGCTGCGCGAGCTGGCGCGCGCCGCCCATGATCCGCTGGTCGGCCCATTCCAATTGGGCGTGATCCCGACCGCCGGCCCCTATCTGATGCCCCGGTTGCTGCCGCTGCTGCAGGCCAACTGGCCGGCACTGAAGCTGCACCTGCGCGAAGACAGGACCGACGCGCTGATCGAGCGCCTGCGCGCAGGGTCGCTCGATGCGGCGATCCTGTCGCTGCCGATCGATGCCGAGGATCTCAGGACCGAGCCGCTGATGGAGGAAAGCATGATGCTGGCCCTGCCGGCGGATCACCCGCTTGCCAGCGCGCTGCGCATCCGTCACGAGGATCTGGCCGAGGCGCCGGTCATGCTGCTGGAGGACGGGCACTGCCTGCGCGACCAGACCATGGCGTTCTGCCGCTCGACCGGCCTGGGCGCCCGCAGCGACGTCCAGGCCGCGAGCCTGGAGACGCTCAGGCAGATGGTGATGGCCGGCATGGGGCTGGCCCTGGTCCCGGCGCTGGCGACGGAACCGCCGTTCGGCCTGGGGCCGATGGCGGTCTATCGCCGGTTCGCGGATCCCGAACCGCGCCGGATGCTGGTGCTCGCCTGGCGCCGCAGCTTCCCGCGCGGCGATGCGCTGCGCGGGTTGGCCAAGGCGCTGGCGGGAGCGCTTAGCGAAACCGCTCCCTAAGCTCGTCGACCGCCTTGACCAGCACGCCATTGTCGGTGCCGACCGCGACGAAGCGGAAACCGGCGTCGAGCCATTTCTTCGATTCGGCCTCGTTGCCGGTCAGGTAGCCGGCCGGCTTGCCCGCCTTTTGGCAGGCGGCCAGCACGCGGCCGATGGTGTCCTGCACGACCGGGTTCAGGTGGTCGCCCAGATGGCCGAGCGACGCCGAAAGATCGGCCGGACCGACGAACACGCCATCGACACCCGGGGTGGCGGCGATCGCGTCGATATTCTCGACACCCTTCATCGTCTCGATCTGGACCAGCACACAGATTTCGGCGCCGGCGGCCTTGGGATAGTCCTTGATGCGGCCATAGCCCGCCGCGCGGCTGCCGGTCGAGACACCACGGATGCCGTCGGGCGGATAGCGCGTCGCCGCCACCGCCGCCGCCGCGGCTGCCGCCGTCTCGACGAACGGGATCAACAGGCTTTGCACGCCGATGTCGAGGATGCGCTTGATCAGCACCGGATCGTTCCAGGCCGGCCGGACGACGGCGGAGGCCGTGCCGGTCTGCATCGCCTGCAACTGCGCCACGATCGCCGGCAGTTCGTTCGGCGAATGCTCCGTATCGATCAGCAGCCAGTCGAACCCGGCGTGCCCGACCAGTTCCGCCACCATGGCGCTGCCGAGCGTGCTCCACAGACCGATCTGCCGCTCGTCGCGCTTCAGCGCCGCCTTGAAACGATTTTCCGCTACCCGCATCAACCCGCTCCTCATCTTCAAATCTCATAGCCGATTCGCACGCCGCCCCAATGCCGTCCCTGGACGAAGACCGGCGCGGAAACATCCTTCATCGGCGCGAACTGCCCGCCGCCCATGTCGCGTCGATAGGTCTGCAACAGGAACGGCCGGGTATTGCGTCCGGCGGCCAGGCCGACCCGGTCGTCGAACATCCGCCGGTTCCGGCAATGGGCCGCGTTCCAGACCGGATCCGCACCCTGCGGCTGGGAGAACTTTCGGTTATGGGTCGGCAGAAAGCCATTGCGGTCGATTGCCGCGCAGAACACGACGCGCGGATCCAGGCCCAGGACCCGCTCCTGCACGTCCGGCATGACCCGGTCGGTCAAACCCACGAAGCGGGTCATGAGTTGCGCCGGATTCGAGCCCTCGACCGGCTGGTAGCGTTCGTCGAACAGGTCGGCGATGGACAGCCGCCCGTCTTTGACCGCCGCCTCGAACAGGACCGAAGCCTGGGCCGCGGCCTGCTGCGCCGCCCGGATGAAGGGCGTATCGGTGGTCTCGATGCCGCTCGCCGCGGTCAGGCCGACCAGATTTTCCGAAATGCCGACCAGCTTGTTCAGCCGCTCGCGCGCCTGTTGCAGATTGCCGCTCGTCGCCTTGACCCCGCCGGCGAGCCCGTCCAGCACCTCGACGAAATGACCGACGCGGCGATCGATCTCGGAGGCGGCCTCGGCGATCCGCCCGGTTTCGGCATCGACCTCGCGAAAGGCGCGGTCGATCGTCTGGATCACGTCGCCGATCGTGGCGGTCTCGCCCTGCACGCCTTCGGCCCGGGCGATGCTGCGCGCGGCGTTTTCCAGCAGATGATTGGCCTTGCCGGTCAGGTCGGCCAGGGTCTGGGCGATGACCTTGGTCGCCTCGCTGGTCCGCTTGGCCAGCGCCTTGACCTCGGTCGCGACCACGGCGAAGCCCTTGCCGGCATCGCCGGCCCGCGCCGCCTCGATCGTCGCGTTCAGCGCCAGGAGATTGGTCTGCCGCGCGATCGCCTCGATATCGGCAGCGACGCGGCCGACCGAGACGAGCGATTGGCCGAGCGCGCTCGCATCGTCCCGGATGGCGCCGATCGCCTCCAACAGGACACCGATCGCGCCTTGGGCATTGTCCATGGCACGGCGCGAGGTCGCCATGTCGGCCGACGAGCCTTTCGCGACCTGCCCGGCCGAGGCGACCGCGGCATTGATCCGCCGCGTCGCCGACAGCATCTCGCCGTTCGCCTCGCTCAAGGTGGCGAAGGCGCGCGACTGCGCTTCGACCGTCCCGCTGACGCTATCGACCACGCCGGCGACGTCGGCAACCTCCAGCCCGACCGCCCCGGCGGCATCGGCAACGTCCCGGATGAATTGGTCGCTCTGACGATCTCCGTCCATCGGCTTCCATCCCTGATGATCGCGGCCGCTTTGTCGCGGCTTTGCGTACCCATTGGAACGAGCTTACCCGAATGGCCCGGAAAGGCCACAGGGCAGCCCCGGCTAAAGCATCGCGAGCGGTTCGGGCCCCTTCGGTGCCGGAAACGCGTGGTCGAGCGCCGCCAGCAGCGCCGGCTGCAGCACCAGATCCAGCGCCGCGCGGTTCTGGCGGATATGATCCGGCCGCACCGCCTTCGGGATCGCGATCACGGAACCCAGGCGCAGCGTCCAGGCCAGCGCCAGGGTCGCGGCCGACACGCTCAACTCCGCCGCCAGGCTGACCAGAACCTTATGGTCGGCCAGATCGCCCTGCTCGACCGGCGAATAGGCCATGACTGAGACGCCCTGGTCGCGGCACCAGGGCAGCAGGTCCCATTCGACCCCGCGCCGGCCCAGATTATACAGCACCTGATTGGTCGCGGCCCGGCCGCCGGCGGCGACCCAGTCGGCCATGTCGGCCGCATCGAAATTGCTGACGCCGTAGTGGCGGATCTTGCCGGTCTCGACCAGCCGCTCCATTGCCAGGACCGTCTCGGCCAGCGGCACGCCGCCACGCCAATGCAGCAGATAGACATCGAGCCGATCGGTGCCGAGCCGGCGCAGGCTGCGCTCGCAGGCGGCGATGGTGCCCTGGCGTGTCGCGTTGTGCGGATAGACCTTGCTGACCAGCACGACCTGATCGCGCCGGCCGGCGATCGCCTCGCCCACGACCTGTTCGGCGCCGCCCTCGCCATACATTTCGGCCGTATCGATCAGATCCAGGCCGAGGTCGAGGCCGAGGCTCAATGCCGCCACTTCGGCGTCCTTGCGGGCCGAGCGTTCGCCCATATGCCAGGTGCCCTGGCCGATCGCGGCCACGGACAGGCCCGGCGCCAGATCGATTCGCCCCGCTTCAGCCGCCATCGCTTCCTCCGTCCGTCCCCGTTTTCCGAGTACGAACGATACGGGCGCGGCGTCCGATCCGGAAGCCACGCCCGCATTTGATCGCGAAATCGTTGGATCAGGGCGTCCGGATGAAGTGGTTGAAGTACTTGCCGACCATCAGGTCGGTCACGACGATGATGCAGACGTCCGTCGTCTGGAATTCATGGTCGATCACGGCACCCTCGCCGATCATGCCGCCCAGGCGCAGGTAGCCCTTGATCAGCGGCGGCAGGGCCGCGATCGTCGCCCGCGCGTCAAGGTCGGCCACCGCCGCCTCCGCATCGACGTCGGCCGGCGCCATCAGGTCGGTCTTGACGAACAGGTGCGGCAGCGCGCGCGCCCTGATCGGCTCCGGTGCCAGATGGTTATAATGCAGGTACGACAGCGGCCGGGCGAGCGCCTGCGGGTCGGTGCCGGGCAGGCTGGCGCAGCCGAACATGATCTTGATGTCGTGGAACTGCACATAGCTGGCGATGCCGCGCCACAGCAGCTGCATGGTCGGACGGTTGCGGAACCGCTCATCGACACAGGCGCGGCCCAGTTCCATGATCTCGCCCGGAACGGCGAGCAGCGGCGAGATGTCGAACTCGGTCGCGGTATAGAAGCCGCCATGCCGATCGGCCAGCGACCGGCGCAGCAGCCGATAGGTGCCGATCACCTCGCCATCGGGCAGGCCGGCCGAATGGTCGAGCACGAGCAGATGCTCGCAATAGCTGTCGAACCGGTCAAAGTCGCGACCGAGAGCGGCCATCTCGGCCGTCGGCCTGGCGTTCATTTCGCCATAGAAAATCTGATAGCGCAGCCGCTGGGCGGCTTCGATTTCGGCGCCGGTCCGGGCGATCCGAACCTCGATGTTGCTCTGACG
>Ga0302314_10017225_pt1 | contig 12131 bp, 12 predicted proteins | sample III_Palsa_N2_3_FD_200533 | JGI IMG/M metagenome (GOLD analysis project Ga0302314, IMG submission 200533) | Peat permafrost microbial communities from Stordalen Mire near Abisko, Sweden - III_Palsa_N2_3 | ecosystem: Environmental > Terrestrial > Soil > Palsa > Peat permafrost | place: Sweden...
AGTGTGGTCATTCTCATCGGACTGGCACTGGACGCCGTTGAAAGCTACTGGCGCGGCGAAGGGGTGCGCTGGTGGCTTACGCGTGCCGGACTGGTCGTGAGCTATTTGGCCGCCATTGCCTGCGCCGTCGATCGGCGCTCAGCCTGGTTGATACCTGCGGGCCTGGGGTGGTATTGCGCCGGGGAGGTCGTGCGCGCGGAACATCCCTGGCAGCGTCTGGGAGCGAGTCTCGCCGAGGCCCTCGAGACGCTATTGCAGCTTCTCATCAACAATCTCTCCTTCGTGCGGGTCGGTGCCTTCGCGCTGGCGCACGCGGGTCTCGCAGCGGCCATCAACGCGCTGTGCGCGGGCATCGGGACGCGCTGGCTGTCGATAGTGGGATTGGCGCTCGGCAACGCACTGCTCATCCTTATCGAAGGCTTGGTGGTCGGAATTCAGACCACGCGGCTCGTGCTGTTCGAATTCTTCATTCGTTTCCTACGCGGCGATGGCCGTGTGCTCAAACCTTTGCAACCCTCGAGGAGATCATCATGATCAACATTGGACGACTACCCGCCTTCCTGCTCATGCTCACCACGGTGGGGACGGCGAACGCCGGCGAGGCGGTGGCTCCGCTCGCAGCGGTGAATCCGCATGCCCTGGCGTGGGGCCTCGCCGCGGCCGCTCTCTCCACGGCGCTGGGCGCGATCGGAGCAGGCTATGCGGTCGCCAGGGTCGGCAGCGCGGCCGTCGGCGCGATTGCCGAAAAGCCGGAGCTCTTCGGGCGCGCGCTGGTGCTAGTCGGACTGGCGGAAGGCATCGCGATCTACGGCCTGATTGTCTCCATACTCATTCTCAACCGGGTCGCGTAACCCATGAATTGGGTCATCATCTCCGATGAACTCGGTGCGCTCGGCTGGCGGCTGGCCGGGGCGCGTCAGCTCATCGCCGATGAGCACAATGTGCAGGTGCGCCTAGCCGAGGCTCAGGGCGACGCCGATGTCGTCTTCCTCACGGCGGATCTCGCGCAGCGCTTGCCGGACTCCGTGCTCAAGGAGGCGCTGCTGAAAGAAAAGCCGCTCATTGCCGTGATCGCCGGGTTGCCGAGCGGCAGCGAGCCCCCCGACCTCGAACGAGAGGTGATGCACGTGCTGGGTATCGGCGTATGAACGAGGGCGACGCTCTGCTGCAACAAGTGACCGACGAGCGAGATCGGCGCTGCGCACAGCTGCGCACAGCTGCCGAGACTCAAGCGACCCAAATCCTGCGTGCGGCGCGCGCCGAAGCGCGAGCCAACGTACGCAAGGCCGTGACCGAAGAGCGCGCTCGAATGGACCTCGGCATACGCCAAGCGACGGCGCGCGCCGATATCGAGGTCCGTCGCGTGGAACGGCAGAAAAGCCGGGAGCTCCTTCAACAGATGTGGGCCGCTATCGCGGGTGTTCTCGAGAGCCGATGGCGGGAGCCGGCATTCCAGAGAGCGTGGATCGACGCGGTCCTCAGCCAGGCGGGCTCGATTCTCTCGGGACGAGCTTGGGTCATTGAGGTCGGACCCGGTTGGCCTGACCAGGAACGCGGCGAGCTCACGGACCGAGCACGGGGCCAAGGTGCGGGAGCGGTGGAGTACTCCGTCCACGCCGACATGTCGGCCGGACTCAAAATTCGGGCGGCCACGGTGTGCGTCGACGCAACCGTTGCAGGCTTACTGGCGGAGCGGGACACGATCGAAGCGGCCTTCCTTGCCGAATATACCCCTGTGCTTGCAGCGGAGGAGCGAACCCATGCCTGAGGGACGGATACATTGGATCAGCGGACCGGTGCTGCGCGCACGCTCGTCGGATCTTTTTCACGTGCAAGACGCCATCGCCGTGGGGCCATCGGGCTTGCTGGGCGAGATCGTTCGGCTCGGCACCGACGAGATCGTCGCCCAGGTCTACGAAGATACGACCGGGCTCAAGCCGGGCGATGCGATTACGGGCACCGGTGAACCGTTGTCGGTCAAGCTCGGTCCTGGCTTACTCGGCCAAATTTTTGACGGATTGTTGCGGCCTCTGAGCGGTGCAGGCTCCTTTGTTCATCCAGGCGCGGGAAGCCCCTCGACCGCGCGCTTTGCTTTCGCGCCGGGCGTACGCGCCGGTGATGCAGTACGCGAAGGGCAGGCCATCGGCAGCGTGGCGACGCCGAGACCTCAGCAGTCGCTGGTCCCCCCCGGGCAGGCAGGCGTGGTGTTATCCGTCGTCGCCGCCGGCGAATACACGGAGGATGAAGTCATCTGCACGCTGCGCGCCGACGACGGTTCCACCATTTCGTTGTCGCTCGCCCAACGTTGGCCCGTGCGGCAGCCGCGTCCTAGCCGGCGCCGTCTGCCCCTTGCCGCGCCGATGGTCACCGGCACGCGCATACTCGATACGTTGTTCCCGATTGCGCGCGGAGGGCGGGCCGCCATCCCGGGCAGCTTCGGCACAGGTAAGACGGTATTGCAGCAATCACTCGCCAAATGGAGCGATGCCGACATCATCGTGTACGTGGGGTGCGGCGAACGCGGCAATGAAATGGCCGAGGTACTCGATGAGTTCCCGCGGCTCGAGGATCCCCGCAACGGCCGGCCGCTGATGGAGCGCACGGTCATTATTGCCAATACCTCCAACATGCCGGTAGCGGCGCGCGAAGCGAGCATTTACACCGCGGTGACCGTCGCAGAATACTTTCGCGATCAGGGCCTGCACGTCGCGCTGATGGCCGACTCGACCAGCCGCTGGGCCGAGGCACTGCGCGAGGTCAGCGGGCGGCTGGGGGAACTGCCGGGCGAGGCCGGATATCCGGCGTACCTGAGCACTCGGTTGGCCCAATTCTATGAGCGGGCCGGGCGGGTGACGACGCTCGGAGGCAGCGAGGGATCCGTGAGCATCATCGGTGCCATCAGCCCCGCGGGCGGCGACTTCTCCGAACCGGTCACCACGCATACGCGACGGTCCGTGCGCACGTTCTGGGCGCTGGACCGCACCCGCGCGCAGGCGCGCTTCTTTCCGGCCATAGACCCGTTGCAGTCCTATAGTGCGGATACGGAATTTCTCGGTCATTGGTGGCAGGAACAGGGTAACCCCGACTGGGGCGCGCAGCGCCGCCGCGTACTCGAATTGCTCGAATCCAAATCGCGGCTGGAGCGCATGGCGCGTATCGTTGGAACGGACGCTCTGCCGCCGGCGCAGCAGCTCGAGCTCCTGTGCGCGGACCTGGTGGAGGAGGGGGTGCTGCGCCAGTCGTCGTTCTCGGATGCGGATCGCTATTGCTCGCCGCAGCGGCAGACGGCCATTCTGGGTGTGGTCACGCGCTTCATTGAACTCGCGCAAAACGCGCTACAGCATGGCGCGGCGCTCGAGCGCATTGCGGCACTGCCGATTCGGCAGGTGTTGCGACGCGTGGGCGAGGCTTATGGCGAGGACCGGATTTCCGCGATCCGTGAGTTGTGGAAGCAGATGGATAGCGAATTCGCCGCCTTGAGCGAGGAGCCCGTGCATGCGCGCTGAAATTGGCCTCGAGAAGAGTGTCCGGAGGATCGAGGGGCCGCTGCTATTCCTGGAGCGACAGGCCGATATCGGGCTCAACAGCCGCGTCGAAGTGCTGGACCGGCACGGGCGCAGCCTCGTTGGTCGCGTCGCGGCGCTGGACGACGCATCGATCGTGGTCGAGGTATTGGAGTCCACCGACGGGCTCGGTGTATACGACACTGGGATTCGCATTAGGAACGAGCCGCTGCGGTTCGGCGTCGGCCCCGGCATGCTCGGCCGCACGTTCGACAGCATCGGCCGTCCTACCGATGACGGCGGACCCATCGCGGCGGTCAAGCGCATGCGCATCGATGGCTTCGCCATCAACCCGGCCGCGCGGACGCTGCCGCGCGCTTTCATCGAGACCGGCGTATCGAGTATCGATCTCATGAACAGTCTGGTGCGTGGTCAGAAGCTGCCGTTGTTCTCCGGCGCCGGTCTGCCGCACGATCGCCTTGCCACGCAGATTTCCCTGAACGCGCGCCTGCGCGACAGCGACGCGGGCGACTTCGCCATCGTCTTCGTCGGGATGGGCGTCTCGCACGACACCGCCGAGGCCTTTCGCGAAGCCATGGCGTCGAGCGCGGCGCTGGAACATACGGCCCTTTTTCTGAACCTCGCCGACGAGCCGGCGGCGCAGCGCCTGCTCACCCCACGCTATGCGCTCACCGCGGCCGAATATCTGGCTTTCGACGAGGGGCGCCACGTACTCGTGATCATGACCGACATGACCAACTATTGCGAAGCGCTGCGCGAGGTGTCGGCGAGCCACGGTGAAATTCCAAGTCGCAAAGGCTACCCCGGCTACATGTACTCCGATCTGGCCTCGCTGTACGAGCGCGCCGGATGTATTCGAGGTCTACCGGGCACGCTGACGCAGCTGCCGATTCTTACCATGCCCAACGACGACATCAGCCACCCGATTGCCGACCTGACGGGCTACATCACAGAGGGTCAGATCGTGCTCGATCGGGAACTGGATCGCAAGGGCGTCTACCCGCCGGTCAGCGTGCTGCCGAGTTTGTCGCGACTCATGAACGCCGGTATCGGTGAGGGTCTGACGCACGCCGATCACCCCGCACTCGCCAATCAGCTATTCGCCTGCTATGCCCGTGCAACGCGGGTGCGGGTGCTCGCCAGCATAATGGGCGAGGACAGCCTACCGGAGGTGGACCGCAGCTTCCTGGCGTTCGGCCGCGCGTTCGAGGAGCGCATCGTCCAGCAGCCGGAGCGGCGTACGCTGGATGAAAGTATGGCGGTTGCTTGGGAATTGCTGCGCGCGTTGCCGACGGCAGAGCTGACACGCCTGAAGCCGGATCAGATCGCGCGCCACCTTGCGGCACCGCATGGCTGACCAGCAGCGCCGGCCAATCGCCACTCGGATCGCGCAGCTCGAACTCAAGGACGAGCAGCGGCAGGTCAAAGAGGGCTACGAACTCTTGGATGAGAAGCGTATTCGGCTGGTCGCCGAAATTCGCGCACAGCTCGGGCGCTTGCGCCAACGGCGGGGCGAGGTGCGAAAGGCGCAGGAGGCCGCGCGCGCGGCACTCATGGCGGCGTTGAACCGCCACGGACTCGACGAACTATCGGGATACCCCGCTCTTTCCGCCGACGCGGGCGAGTTCAAGTTCGTTCGGATTCGCCTGTTTGGTCTGGTGCTTTTCGAGGCGCGCTGGCACCCGGGCGAAGGAAGGCTCACGGAGCCGCCGTTCAATGCCTCGCCGGAGGCACGCGCGTGCGCCCGAGAGTATCGGGCCTTGCTAGAACCGCTGGTGATGATGGCCCTATGCGAGGTGAACCTGCGGCGGCTGCTGCGGGAATACGTGAGCACCGAGCGCCGCGCGCGAGCCATCGAGAATGTGCTCCTCCCCGAAATCGAGGTGAATCTCAAATTCATCGACGAGCAACTCGAGCTGCTGGATCAGGAAGAGATCGCCCGGGTGCGTCAACATCGCCCGAGCGGCCCGGCGTGACGGCCGCCGGTTGAGCGGCGGTTGCCGCCGCCGACGCCAAGGTATCGGTCGATACCTTGGTGCAATTAATTGAATACCTTGCTCGTGGCGTAATCAATCCGCGTTTCAACACCAACCCAATTCAAGGGACTGCAGGAGCACGGAGATGAGAGAACAATATTCGCTCGGTACGATGTCGTCCATGGGTGGACTGCGTGTCGCCGAGGCACAGGATTCATCCTCTTACCTGAATCGTTCGCTACGTTCGGTCGCGAGCGCATCCATTCGGGTAGGCGATCTGGTTAGACAGGCCATGACTTTTTTCGAGACCGATCGCAAAGCGGCGTGGCGCTGTTTGAGCGACGCCTCGACGCTGCTCGGGCCGGACTCACGGGACCTGGGGGCCAATGCTCCGAGCGTGGACAAGCTTCAACCGGGTGGTTTGGCGACCTGGCAGGCCAAGCGGACCCTCGCCTACATTGAGGCGAATCTCGCAGCCAAGATGGATATCGATGACCTGGCGAATGTCGTCGCGTTGAGCAGAAGCCACTTCTCCCGAGCGTTCAAGCACAGCGTCGGTTTGACGCCGATGGAGTACGTGGCGGTGAGGCGAGTGGAGCGCGCCAAGGCGATGATCAGCGGCACCCGGGAGCCGTTGGCGGAGGTCGCGCTTGCCTGTGGATTTGCGGACCAAGCGCACCTCAACAGACGGTTTAGCAATATCGTCGGTATCAGTCCCGGCCGATGGCGGCGAAGCAATGCCCCGGTGGCGAAGCCAATGCCGCATCGCGGCGTGGAAATACAATCGGTCGCTCTGCGCTGTCGCCCGTCTGCCGAAGTCAGCCACCGTGAATTCCGATAATCGAGTCCTGGTCGGCGACGTCGGCGGGACTCACGCCCGATTCGCAGTGGTGGAACTGTCTGACGGCGGTCCTTGGCGCATCCTTCAACGTCTGGATCTCATCGAGCCCTTTACGACTTTCAACGAGGCGCTGCTTAGCTATCTCGAGCGCGCCGGGGTGAGCCCGCTACCGCGGCTGGCGGCGATTGCCGTGGCCGGTCCGATCGTAGCCGGCACCGCTCGATTCACCAACCGCGGATGGGAGATCTCGGAAAGGGCCTTGAGAGAGCTCGGATTCGAGAAAGCGCTCCTGATCAATGATTTCTCGGCGCTCGCTCTCGCTGTCGACCTGCTGGACGAGACTCATCTGCGCAGCGTCGGACCGCGGATCAAAGGACTTGCGGGGGGAACCATGACCATCCTCGGCGCCGGTACGGGGTTCGGGGTATCCTGCCTTGCGCGGTTCGACGAAATGGCGGTGCCGATGGCTACCGAGGGCGGGCATATGAGCTTCGCGCCGGGCAACTCGGAGGAACTGGCGGTGCTGCGGCTGCTATGGAGGGAATCGGAGCACGTGTCGGTCGAGCGCATCCTGTCGGGTGATGGGCTCGAACTCTTGTATCGGACACTCGAGAAATTGGCGGGCCGCGCGCCGGAAAAACTCTCGGCCGCGGAGATCAGCGCCGCCGCGTTCCACAAGGACGGGGGGCCGCACGCAGCGCTCACCATGTTCTGCTCTATTTTCGGCGCCGTCGCCGGCGACCTTGCGCTCGCGCACGGAGCGCGAGGCGGGGTCTTTATCGCGGGCGGGATCGCGGAGAAAATCGCCGAGTTTCTGATACAGAGCCCGTTTCGCCGCCGTTTCGAGGATAAGGGAAGGCTAAAGGGCTATGTTGCGGAAATCCCGACACAGCTCATCGTGTATCCGGATATCGCGCTGCTCGGAGCGGCGCGATCCGGGATGCTACTCGCGCGCGCCGCTTCGCCGTAAGACTCGCCCTCTCTGGAAGTCGGGCTCACCCGACGCGGCGAGCCCGATGGCTGGGTCCGATTCGCGGGCCGCCTCGATCAGAGGCCGGCCGATAGCTTCAATCCGACAATAACGTCACTGGTATTGCGGGCGACGCCGCCCGGCTGCGCGACGTACTGCACGTTGGGGCGCAGTTCGAGCCAGCGATTCAGTTGCACGCCGTAAAAGACCTCGGTCACATACTCGTTGCCCTGCACGCCGACCGAACCGGGCTTCGAGTCATTGAGCAGCGTTTCCATATCCGCAATGCGACTGTTCACATGGGTACGGCCGATGGCGAATCCCAGCGTATCGGCGGGGCGCAATGCGAAGGGCCCCTTATAGAGGAGGCCTGCCGCATACTGATTGTCCTGCGTGGACGTCCGGCGATCGGCATAGGTGGCATTGAAAAATACGTTGAGGCCTCGATTGGAGGAGGGGCCGGTCAACTGCTGGAGGAAATTGGCGTACGCGCCGTACTGGCCGTGACGCATGAGGGGCGGACCGCCATTGATCAACAACGGCTGACCATAGGTGTTCTCGGCAACGTCGGGCGCGGTCGATGAGTTATACCAGCCCCCGATCTTGTAACTGCCCTTGAGTCCTGCACCTACCGACGGCAGCCAGCCGAACTCCAGCGGCACCAAGACTCCGCTCGAGCTACCGGGCCTCCAGAGGTCCATCGAGTACTTGTTCAGCAGGTAATTCGAATTGACGTCGAAGGCGCCGACCTGAACGTAACCTATGCCCTTGAGCGACAGTTTGACTTCCGTCGCCCATTGGCTCACCGGCCAATTGTACCAATAGCTTCCCACGATGTTGCCGGGCGGCGCGCCGCAGAATGTCAGGTTCATGAACTCGCAAGAAAACGCGGCGAAATCCTCGCCCTCGGTGATGCGCCCAATCTTCCAGGTCACCAGGCCATCGAGATATTTCTGCTGATACCAGAACTGAGTCCAGCGCCAAGTTTGATCGCGGCCGTAGAGTTCTTGCACCTGTTGCAGGGATTGCAGTTTGGCATCGTCGCTCAAGTTGTCTCCGTTGCGATCGGTGATTGCCAACTTGAAAGTCGCCTGCGGGAGTCCGAGCAGCTTCTCGAGATCGAACTTCGCCGAGAAATTGATTTGATCCGTGTAGCGCACGAGTTCCTGCTTGCCTCCTTGAACGTTAGTGGCGGTCTCGGAAACGTAGCCGATGCGCACATCGACCCCCTTGTCCAGCCACCCGCTGCGGATGCCGTTCCAGTCCAGAGTGAGGTCGTCGCTGAAAGGTTGCGGCGCACCCGCCCACGCGGCCGCGGTGCACGTCAGCATCACCGCCGCAGAGGCGCATGTCGATTTGAATTTCATTGTTGGTAAACCTCCAGTTCCCGTGTCCAAGCGCTTCGCACGAATTATGCGATTTGGCGAATGCTATGCGGCGCTGCGCGCGAAGGATTGGACGCGCGAGCGGCGGCAGCACCGATATCCAAGGCGCTTCGATGAATCGCGGTCTTTTTCGAGGAATTGGATTGCCGGGCGACGATAGCACTGCGGTCCAATGAATCGAGTCGAGCTTCGGGCAATCTAGCCCACGAGTTCACTTCAAAGGCGTCCATCGATGAGCGAGCACATGGTATTGAAACCTGCCGGCGCGAATTCGAGTGCGAGCCCGGCGCACGCTACGGTGGCTGGGGCGCTCGCGGAAGGCGCCGCCCCCACGGCGACCGGCCACGACGGCGGCTATCTGCGCGTGTTCGTTTTCGCGCTGTTCTTTGTCTTCGGCGGTATCACGAGCTTGAACGATGTGATCATCCCGAAGCTCAAGGAACTGTTCACACTGTCCTATGCCGAAGTAATGACGGTGCAGTCGGCATTCTTCGGCGCCTATTTCATCATCTCGCTGCCGGCGGCGGCCGTCGTCAGACGAATCGGCTACATGCGAAGCGCCGTGGTGGGGCTGCTGCTCATGATGATCGGGTGCCTACTGTTCATACCGGCGTCCTCGTCGGCCTTGTTCAAGATGTTCTTGCTCGCCTTGTTTGTCGTCGCTGCCGGCATCACGGTGGTACAGGTGGTTGCGAATCCGCTGATTTCGCTGCTTGGGCGGCCGGCAACGGTGCATAGCCGTCTCACCTTTGCGCAGGCTTTCAATTCCCTGGGAACCACCATTTTTCCTTATGTGGGATCGGCCTTGATTCTCGGTTCATTGTCGACCGTAGATCCGAAGTCCCTCACGGGCGCCGCCTTGGCGAGCTACCGCACGCAGGCCACTCAGGTCATCGGAGGAACCTACGCGGCCTTGGCGCTCACCCTGTTGGTGCTTGCCGTCGTGGTGTGGTGGTTTCGCAAGCGCCTGATTGAACATCGGATTCCGGGCAGCAGCTGGCGCGAGGCGTTGGGATTGCTGCGAGTCCCGAGATTTACCTTCGGGGCCGGTTGCATTTTTCTCTATGTCGGCGCCGAAGTGGCGACGGGGTCTCTGATCGTCAACTATTTGATGCAGAGTGATGTGCTCGGGCTGGGACAGCAGGCGGCAGGTGAACACGTGCCGCTGTATTGGGGCGGCGCGATGGTCGGGCGCTTCGTTGGCTCGTACCTGCTCCGACTGTTCTCGCCGGGCAAAGTGCTTGCCGTGGCGGCGGGCGGAGTCATGACTCTGCTGTTCGTTTCTTCTCACACTACCGGCCTGGTGTCGGGGTGGTCCTTGCTGGCGATCGGACTCTGCAATTCGATCATGTTCCCGACCATTTTTTCTCTGGCGTCCGAAGGACTGGGTCCGCGCTCGGCCTCCGCCTCCGGCATCATTGCCGTCGCGATTGTCGGCGGCGCCGTGATCCCGCCGCTGACGGGCCACGTGGCCGATATGTTCAGTCTGAGAACCGCGCTGCTCGTGCCGGCGATTTGCCATGTAGGCATCCTGGCGTACGGGATCTACACGCGAAGGCCGGCCGCGGTGGCCGCGCAGGCCTGAGAGGGGCGGGTATCCCATGTCGAGAGTACTCGTGCTCGGCAGCATCAACATGGATTTGGTGGTGGAAACCGGCGCGTTTCCCCGGCTTGGCGAGACGTTGCAGGGAGCGAGCTTTGCGACGCATGCCGGCGGGAAGGGCGCCAATCAGGCCGTGGCGGCGGCGCGGCTCGGCGCCGAAGTCACCCTGCTCGGCCGGGTGGGTTCCGATGCGTTCGGCGCTGAACTCAAAGCACGCCTCGCCGCCGAACAGGTGGCCACTCGCTGGGTCCAAGAGACCGGGGGCGTGTCAACGGGAATCGCGGCGATCACCGTATGCAATGCGGACAATGCCATCGTCGTGGTTCCGGGCGCCAATGCCCTTTTGAGCGCGGCCGATCTCGACGCAGCGGAGTCGGCCTTCGCGGAGGCCGATGTCGTGCTCGCTCAGCTCGAGGTGCCGCTGCCCACGGTCGAGCACGGGGCCGAGCTCGCCGCGCGATACGGCAAACCATTCGTATTGAACCCGGCCCCCGCCACGCAGCTGCCGAAAAGCCTGATGGCGCATTGCGCCTTGCTCACGCCCAACGAGTATGAGATTGGGATCGCGCTAGGGCAGCCCGAGATCGGTTGGCGGGAGCTGATGACTCGCGTGCCGGGCCGCGTCGCCTTGACCAGGGGACCCGAGGGCGCTTACTTCACCGATGTCACCGGGGCGCTGTTGCACCAGGCCGCCTATCCTGCCAAACCGGTCGACACCACGGGGGCGGGCGACACTTTCAACGGCGCATTGGGCGCGTTCTGGCATCTTGGACTTGTCGAGGCCATACGCCGCGGCTGCGCGGCGGGTGCCCTCTCGGTGACCAAGCGCGGTGCGCAGGACAGCATGCCGACACTGGTCGAGCTCAACGCCTTCCTGGAGCTCGCGCCATGAAAAGGCACGGACACCTCAATCGGGAGGTGAGCCGTGTGTTGGCACGCATGGGTCACACCGACAGTCTGGTGATTGCCGATTGCGGTCTGCCGGTGCCGGACGGCGTCGAATGCATCGATTTGTCGATTGCGCTCGGCGAACCCATGTTTCTACGTGTTCTCGACTCGGTACTCGCCGATTTCAAGGCCGAGCGCGCCGTGTTTGCGGCGGAAGCGAAAGAATACAACGCCGCGGTCGCGTCGCGTGCGGCGTCTCTCTCTCGCGAGCTCGTGAAAGTAGAATTCGTGGCGCACGAGACTCTCAAGAATCTCTCGCGGCAGGCGCGCGCCGTCATTCGCACCGGCGAGGCCACCCCCTATGCCAACGTCCTTCTGTATTCCGGTGTCATCTTCGGCGGTGTGGAACAGCCCCGCCCATGAAAGTAACCATGAAGGGCATCAGCAAATCGTTCGGGCCGGTGCGGGTGCTGGATGGCGTCGACTTCTCCGTGGCGGGGGGTGAGATTCATGCCCTCGTCGGCGAGAACGGCGCCGGTAAATCGACGTTGATGAAAATCATGTCCGGCGCGTACACCACCGACGGCGGCAGCATTCTCATCGACGGCGAGGCCGTGACCATACGCTCGACCCGTGACGCCGAGGCGCTCGGTATCGCCATTATCCACCAGGAGCTCAACATGATCCCGCAGCTCTCGGTGATGGATAACCTGTTTCTGGGACGTGAGCCGAACCACTTCGGCGTGATCGAGCGCGGTCGTATGCACGAAGACGCCGCAAGCTGGCTGAGCAAGGTGGGTGCGAGCCGGATCGATGTAAAGCGGAACGCGGAGACGCTCTCGATAGGATTGCAACAGCTGGTGGAAATTGCGAAGACGCTGTCGCTGAACACCCGGGTGCTCATCATGGACGAGCCCACCGCCTCGCTTACGGACCGGGAAATC
>Ga0302314_10017226_pt1 | contig 12130 bp, 17 predicted proteins | sample III_Palsa_N2_3_FD_200533 | JGI IMG/M metagenome (GOLD analysis project Ga0302314, IMG submission 200533) | Peat permafrost microbial communities from Stordalen Mire near Abisko, Sweden - III_Palsa_N2_3 | ecosystem: Environmental > Terrestrial > Soil > Palsa > Peat permafrost | place: Sweden...
ACAAGAGATTTTTGGGCGCAAGTTTTTCGGCCGAATGTTTTTTTTGGGAGACCTTCGCCATGGGCGCTCGCGGACCAAAGGCCGACCCGAACCAAGCCGCGAAGGGCTTCCCTGGCCGGCGTAAGGCTAAGGCGAAAAAGGTCGCGATCACGGCCGCGAAGCTGACGCGCCTGTTGCAACCGCGCGCGGCTGACGCCGAGCTGCCGCCGCTGTTGCAGGACCCGAAGTATGCGCCGGCGGCGGCGGTGTGGCGGCGCGTCGCGCCGGAGCTGCGCCGCACGCACCGGCTGCCGCCCGAGAGCGAATTCTATTTCGTGCAAGTCTGCATCTACACCCAAGAGTGGGTGAGCAGCACCGAAGACCTTCACGCGAACGGCTTCACGCAAGACGTTCAGACGGTCGCCGGCGGCACGATGGAACGCCGGCGGCCGAAGCAATTCGACCGGCAACAGGCGTACTCGAACCTCATGGAACTGTCGGTCAAGTTCGGCCTCACGCCGAACGACATGTATTCGCTGTTCAAGGGCCAGGCCGCCGTGGCCATGAGCAACCCCGGCCTGTTCGATGAGACGCGGCGCGCGCCGGTGCTGCCGCCGGCCGGCCAGGCGGCCGACGCCGAGACGGACGAAGACGCCGCGCCGCCGCCGGCGACGCCGGGCCGCGTCGGGGCGCTCGCGGGGATGCGCTCGACGCCACCGGGCGAGCGGCCGAACTGACATGGTCTCGGCCCTGGCGCTTGGGGCCGCCGGGGTCCTAGGGGCTCCGGCGCGGCCCGACTGGCTGTCGAAATACGACGGCGACGCGCGGTTCGAGTGGGCGCGGGTCGCGTGGGACGTGGCGGCCTCGGAGCCCGGCGCGTGGTTCGATCACCAGCTCGCCGAGCACGTGGTCGCGGACTGGCCGAACTGGGCGTCGCTGACGCTCGACCGCTTCGCCGGCGTCAAGTTCGTCCTGGGCGACTGGCAGGCCATGGTGGTCCGCTTGCTGGTCGGCTGGCAGTTGCCGATCGACATTCTCGACCCGGTCACGCACGCGGCGACCCAAGTGCATATCCGGCTGTTTCGCCGGCTCATGCTTTGGGTTCCGCGCAAGAACGGCAAGAGCGAGTTCCTGGCGGCGCTGGCGCTGCTGTTCTTTGTGCTCGACGGCGTGCCGCAAGGCGAAGGCTACATCTTCGCCCGCAAGGAAGATCAAGCGCGGATCGTCTTCGATCGCATGCGCTCGATGATCATGAACAACGTCGAGTTCAAGGCGGAGATCATCACCTACACGAAGGCGTTTTACGTCAAACAGCACGCCGCCAAGTTCGAGCTGCTGTCGGGGTCGCCGGAAGGTCTGCACGGCAAGTCGCCCACGGTCATCGTCGGCGACGAAATGCACGAATGGCGCAGCCTGGTCATCGCCGACACGCTGCGCCAGGGGACGGGCGGGCGCTTGCAGCCGATCGAGCTTTACGCCTCGACGTCGGGGCGCAAGTCGGCCGCCGGGCTCTCGGCCGGCGAGCAGCTTTACGGCGAGACGTTGGCGATCATCGACGGCCGCTCGCGCGACCCGACGACGTTGGCCGTGGTCTTCGCCGCGAACGACAATGACGATCCCGGCGACGTCGCCACCTGGCGCAAGGCAAACCCGAACCTCGGGCTGTCGCCGACAGAGCATTTCCTTCGGCAAGAGTACGCCAAGGCCAAGGGCAACCCGCGAAGGCTGGCCGAATTCAAGTGCTATCACTTGGGCATCTGGGCGGACGAAACGTCGAAGTGGCTGCCGCTGAAGAAATGGGACGCGTGCGCCGAGGATGCGGCGGCGTGGCGCGACTATCCGGAGCTGTTCAAGAGCCGGCTGTGTTACATGGCCTTCGACGTCAGCTCGACGCGCGACGTCACGGCCCTGGTGCTAGTCTTCCCGCCGACCGATGAAGACCCGCGTTGGCGGATCATCTGCCGGTTCTGGATACCCGAGGATCGGGTCGCCGAGCGGGTCGCCGAGGGATCGCCGGTCGACCAGTTCATCGCCTCGGAGGCGATGGAAACGACGGAGGGCGACTTCGTCGATCAGAATGTCGTCGGGATGGCGGTGCTTGAGGCGGTTCGCGACTATGACGTCGCGCTGATCGGTTACGACCCGTGGAACGCCCGCAAGCTGTTCGCGGACCTCACGACGCCCTCGGGCATGTTCGAGGGCTCGCCGGCGATCGAGCTGACGACGTTCAAGGAAATGCGCCAGGGCATTCTGACGCTGGGCGAGCCGTCGAAGCACTTCGAGCGCCTGGTGTTCGAGGAACGCTTTGACCATGGCGGCCACCCGGTGCTGCGCTGGATGGCGGGGAACGTGGTCGTTCACTTCGATCGCAACCTCAACTTCATGCCGGCCAAGGATCGGTCGGCGGACAAGATCGACGGGATCGTCGCCTGCGTCATGGCGGTCGGCCTGGCGCTGGACGGCGAGGGGGCTCCGGAAACCTCGCCGTGGGAAGACCCGGATTTCAAACTGACAAGGGCGGCTTAAGAGGATGGGACGCATGCCGCTCGACTTCAGCCATGGCATGGACGGCCGCTCGAACGACCTGATCATGGCCGAGCGGGCGCAGCGCTCGACCAGCCTGGAAAACCCGAGCGTCAGCCTGGTCGACCCCGTCGCGTGGGCGGCGATCTTCGGCGAGTTCCGCTCGGCCGCCGGGATCAGCGTCGACAACCGCGCGGCCATGAGCGTCCCGGCCGTGTGGTGCGCCGTGACCTTCATCTCGGGGTGCATCGCGCACCTGCCGCTGAAGCTGCATCGCAAGAGCACGAACGGTCGCGAGACGCTGGACACGTCCAACATGGCCAAGATGCTTGCCGGCGCGGTGAACGATGAGCACCTTTCCAGCTTCAAGTGGCGTCGGCAATTCATGACCTCGGCGCTGCTGAACGGCCGGGGGATGACCTATATCGAGCGTTACAAGGCCGGCGATGGCCGTTTCCTCTGGCCGCTGCCGTTCCAGAAAACCACGGTGAAGCGCCAGCAAGGCAAGCTGTCGTTCAACTACCGGGACGGCGCGGCGACGAAGACGCAGCACTACAGCGCCGGCGACGTCATCGACATTTCGATGCTCGACGATCTGGACGGCGTCGGGACGTTCAACCCGGTCGAGACGCTGCGCGACACGATCGGCCTGGCCATCGCTCTGCGCCGCTACGCCTCGCGGTTCTTTCAGAATGGCGGCGTGCCGCCGCTGGCGATGGAAGGCCCGGCGGCGTCTCCCCAAGCCGTGGCGCGGGCCAAGACGGACACCGGCGAGGCGGTCAAGCAATCGTCGCGCAGCGAGGATAATATCCTCTACCTGCCGACCGGCCATAAGCTGACGCCGATCGGGTTCAATCCCGAGAAAGCGCAAATGCTGGATAGCCAGCGTTTCGTGGTCGAGGAAGTATCGCGGATTTATAACCTTCCGCCGAGCTTCCTGCATTCGCTGCTCAACATGCCGTTCGCGACGGTCGAGCAGCAAGACCTGAACCTGGTCAAGCACAACATCGCGCACTGGTGCGAGCAGATCGAAAGCGAGCTGAATATCAAGCTGTTCGGCTCGGCGCGCGGTCGCTACGTCGAATTCGATCTCGACGCCTTGCTGCGCGGCGACCTGGTCAGCCGCATGGCCGCCTATGCGCAAGCGATCCAAAGCGCGGTCTACAAGCCGAACGAAGTCCGCGCCCGCGAAAACCTGCCGCCGGGCAAGGGCGGCGATGCGCTCTACATGAACGGCGCGATCGTGCCGATCGACCCCGACGATCCCACCTCGACCGGCGCGGAGGGCGGCGAGCAAGACAATCCGGGCGACCCGGAAATCGACCCGAACCTGCCGGACCCGCCGCCAGGTCCGGCTGGCGCAAACCCCGTCGACGAAGACGACAGCGACGTGAGCACCTGACCATGATCAATCTTCACCTGGCCAGCCTTGAGCAGCGCGACGCGCGGACCTCGGGCCGCGAGCTGCGCTACGTCGCCGCCGAGGCGTGCGAGCTGCGCGAGTTCGATCCGACCGATGGCGAGACCGGCGACGACGCCCAGCGCGACATGGGCGGCTATGCGGCGGTGTTCAATTCGCCGGCGACGATCGGCGGCTACTTCCAAGAGCGGATCGCGCCGGGCGCGTTCGCGAACGCGATCAAGACGTGCGACGTGCGCGCCCTGTTCAACCACGACGCAAATTTCGTCATCGGCCGCAACGTCTCGCGGACGCTGACGCTGTCCGAGGATGACCGCGGACTGCTCTGGCGCGCCACGCCGCCCAAGACCACGTGGGCGGCCGACCTGGCCGTATCGATCAAGCGCGGCGACATTTCCGGCTGTTCGTTCAGCTTCGTCCCGACCGTCGAGGAATGGGACTACAGCCAGGACATGCCGCTGCGCACGATCATTCAGTGCGATCTCTATGACGTCTCGGCCGTGACCTATCCGGCCTATGACGACACGTCCGTCGCGCTGCGCACGCTCGACGCCCATCGCCCCGCGCCGCGCGGTGTCTCGCCGGCCGACCGCTCTCGGATCGATCGCAAGATCAAGCTGATCGATCGACTGAACCGCGCCTGATCACGGCGCTAACCCCGGCCGCCTGGCGGCTGTCTTTTCTGCCGTCAACATAGGAGACGAACGACATGGCTGCTGCCATCGCCGAGCTTCGCGCCATGCGCGAGAAGCAACAAAACCACGTGAAGCAAGCCCGCGAAGCGCTGGCCAAGATCACGGACGCCACGCCGGAGGCCGACCGCGTCGCGGCCGAGGCCGAGCACGATCGGCATATGGGCGATTTCGACGTGCTGCAAGGCCGCATCGACCGTGAGGAAAAGCTCATGGAACGCGAGGCCAAGCTCGCCGAGCGCGACGGCAACCGGCCGACCTATGAGGATCGCGAGGTTCAGCCTGGCGATCAGACCCCGGCCGAAAAGCGCAAGGCGGCGTTCAAGAACTACCTGCGTTACGGCGGCGAAGGTCTGCGCCCCGAGGAACGGGACCTGCTCGGCAAGCCGCGCATCTTCCGCGCCGATGGCGAGGTCATCGAGGCCCGCGCGCAGGGGATCACCGACAGCACCGCCGGCGGCTACCTGGTCCCCGAGGGCTTCCAAAACGAGCTGGTCGTCAGCATGAAGGCCTATGGCCCGATGCTCGATCCCGGCGTCACCCGCGAGATCGCCACGACCTCGGGAAACCTGATCCCCTGGCCGTCCATGGACGACACCGCCAACCAGGGCCGGCGACTGACGGAAAACACGCAAGTGAACACCGCCACGCTGGCGTTCGGCGTTCATCAGCTTTTCGCCTTCAAGTACACGACGGACGTCGTGCTGGTCGGCAATGAGCTGTTGCAGGACGCCGGCGTTGATCCCGAACAGATCATCCGCGACGCCATGGCGATCCGGATGGGCCGCGTCGTGAACAACGATCTGACGGTCGGGACCGGCGCCAGCATGCCGACCGGGATCGCCTACGCCGCCGCGCTGAACCCGAACAACTATTCCTCGGCCTCGGGAACGGCCATCGCCTTCGACGACATGATTGAGACCGAACATTCGCTCGACCCCGACTATCGCAAGCTGCCGGGCGTCCGCTGGCAGATGCATGACACGACGCTGAAGGCGCTGCGCAAGCTGAAGGATGGCGACGGCCAATATATCTGGCAGCCGGCTTCGGTGATCGCCAAGGCCCCGGCGACGATCCTCGGCTATGACTACCTGATCAATCAGGCCATGCAGCAGATCGGAGCCGGCAACATTCCGGTGCTGTTCGGCGATCACCAGCGGTACGTGGTGCGCCGGGTGAAAGAGTTCATGATCCGACGCCTGGTCGAGCGCTACGCCGATTACGACCAGGTCGGCTTTATCGGCTTCGCCCGTTACGACGGCGCGCTTGTCGATCACGTCGGCGTCGTCGCCATGGAAAACCCCGAATAGGTCGGGGCTGTAGCCATCGCCTGATATCTCGGGCGCTCAAGGGGGCAGACGACGGCGGGTATTCCCTAGCCGGCTTCCTCCCTTTCGTCAGGGGCCGCGTTGCGCATGGCGCGGCCCCTGACGTCTTGTCATGCGCAACCCGCTCTCACCCCAATCCCTAGCTCGCCGTGTCACACGGCCGGCCAACCCCGAAAGGCAAGCCCATGCCCGATCCCGAAACCGCCGAGGCCGAAGCGCCGGAGGCCGCGCCGACGACCATGCGCGTCGAATTCACGATCCCGATGGAAGGCCCGCGCACCGCCGCCGCCCCCAAGGGCGTCAGCCGCCGCCCCGGCAGCCAGGAGATCGTCAGCCTCGCCGAGGGCGAGCGCCTGGTCTCGCGCGGGATGGCCCATGAGGTCGGCGACGACGGCGTCGCGATCAAGCGCACCACGCCGCGCGACGAACCGATCGAGCAGCGGCCGGCGACGCCGCCGATCGAGACCACGGTCAAGACCCCGCCGCGTCCGGCTCGCCGCTAAGCGACATGCGCACGTCGTCGGTTTGGGATCACCTGGCGCTGGTCACGCCGCCCCCTTCGGGGCCGGATGGCCTTATCGTCAGCGTGGCGGAGGCCATGCTTCATTGCCGGGTGTTTCCGAACACCGGGCTCGATGAGACCGATTGGTTTCTCGACGCGCTCTATAACGCGCAATCCCTGATCGACGGCCCGCGCGGCGCGGGCGTGCCGCTGCTGACGCAGCAATGGCGGCTGTCGCTCGACCGCTGGCCGTCCGATTACATCATCATCCCCATGGGGCCGGTGCAGTCGATCGACAGCATCACCTATCTGGACCTCGGCTATAACGAGAACACGCTTCCCGCCGGGCCGCCGCCGAACGGCGCGAACAGCGGCGGCCAATACGTCTATGACCTCGACGCCGACCCGGTGCATATCCGCCGCGCCTTCGGCGTCGTCTGGCCGCTGCTCGGGATCATCCCCGGCGCGGTCAAGGTGACGTTCACTTGCGGTTTCGCCGATACGCCGGCCGACTGGCCCGATCGCAACCGCGACCTGAAACAGGCGATCAAGCTGATCGTCTCGCACAACTACAATCACCGCGACGCGGTCGTCGGCGTGGAAGGCCGCGACAGCTCGACCCTGCTCCCGCAAGGCGTCGATAGCATCCTCGATCGCTATCGCGTCGGCCGGATCGCCTGAAGACCCCTAACCCAAAGGAGACCCGCCCCATGGCCGGCCGCGATACCGTTCACGAACTGCAACCCTTCAATGGCATTTTCGCCCAGTCGCTCGGCGCGACCGGCTCGGGCGGCAAGTCGACCGGCCCGATCAAGCTCGACGGCTCGTTCGGCTGCCTGTTCGATATCAATTACGGCTCCGTCACCGCGACCAATGCGTCGGTCGTCGTCACGATGCTGGAAGGCGACGCGACGGGCGCCCTGAACGCCGTGGCGACGTCGAGCGTCATCGGCGGCGCGGCGGCGCTGACGGCGGCCGGCATCGGCCAGGGCGCGCGGGTCGCGCACTCGACCAAGTCCGTCAGCAAGACGGTTCAGTACGTCGGCCCGCATGAGTACGTCGAGCTGGTGCTCGCGCCGAAGATCAGCGGCGGGATCATCGCCAGCGTGACCGCCCTGCTCGCGCCGCTGCGCCAGGGTCCGGCGACGCCGGTCGGCTAAGACCCGAACCGCTTTCTAGCAGTAGGCAAGCCCATGCCCCGACACGTCTCGATCGTCGCCTATGGCCCGTCGATGCATACCTATGTCGACGTCGCCAAGGCGATCGGGTCGCGGACTGCCTACTGCGATGAAGTTTGGGCGATCAATTCGGTTGCCGGCGTGATCCATTGCGACCGCGCCTTTCACATGGACGACGTGCGCATTCAGGAAATCCGCGCCGCCGCCCGGCCCGACAGCAACATCGCCCACATGCTGGCCTGGCTGAAGCGCGCGCCTGGCCCGATCTATACCAGCCGGGCGCACCCGGATTATCCCGGCCTGGTCGACTTCCCGCTCGCCGACGTGCTGAACAAGACCGGCGGCATGCCCTATTTCAACTCGACGCCCGCCTATGCGGTCGCGCTCGCCCTGGCCGAAGGGTTCGAGACGATCAGCCTGTTCGGGCTCGATTACACCTACGCCAACGCCCACGACGCCGAGAAAGGCCGGGCGTGCATCGAATTCTGGCTCGGCCGGGCCTTCGCGCTCGGCGTCCGCGTGCATGTGCCGAACACGTCGTCGCTGCTCGACCGGATCAGCAGCCATAAGCGGCTTTACGGCTACGGCGAGTTCGGCTCGCTCGACGTCGAGATCACGCCAGGCGAAGACGGCAAGCTGGCCGTGCGCTTCGATGAGCGCGCCTCGCTGCCGACCGCCGATGAGATCGAGGCGGAATATGACCATTCCCGCCATCCGTCCCCGCAAGTCAGCGGTGTGACACAGCAGAAGGAAGCCTAACCATGGCCGCGCCCGACCCGACCTATTCGACGCCGAACTACCGCGAGGTTGGCGGCAAGCTCTGGCACATCGGAGGCGTGCTCGAACTGGGCGACGCCATCGTCATGACCGTGACCAATGGCGTCCCGATCCTGACCGGCGTTCCGACCGCTGATCCGCACGTGGTCGGCGCGCTCTGGAACAACGCGGGCGTGCTGACGATCAGCGCCGGCTAACCGCCGGCTTCCCTCCCCTCTCGCTGGAAAGACCCCGTCCATGACTGAAGCCGTCACCGCAACCCTGGCGCTGCGCGTCAGCGCCCAGCTCGCCGCCACGCCGCCGATCGGCGGAATGACGCAGCAGGTGAACCAAAACGCCTCGCTGTCGTTCACGCCCGGCAACGGCGCGGCGAACCTTTCCGACCGGATGCTCACGGTCGCGATCGATATCGCCGCCTCGGGAACCGACACGATCGACCTCTCGACCGTGCTCGACGCCTTCGGCGCGGCTTTCGCCCCGGCCGACATTCAAGCCCTTGTGCTGACGGCCGACGCGACGAACACGAACAATATCGTGATCGGCGACGCCGCCTCGGATGGCTTCGTCGGCCCGATGGGCGCGAGCGGCGTCTTCGCGGTCAAGCCCGGAGGCATCCTGGCGTGGGGCGACCCGTCCGGCTGGCCGGTGACGCTGACGACGGCCGACCAGCTCAAGCTGGCCAACTCGGGCGCCGGCTCGGCGGTGACGGGCTCGCTGATCATCATCGGCCGTTCGGCCTAAGGCGAAAGACCCGGTCATGGCCGACGCGCCGCTGCTTAGCTCCGGCTGGCTTGACCGGGTCGTTATCCTGCAACGCCGGGTCAATCCGCCGGAGCGCAATGAGCTGGGCGAGCCGATCGAGACTTGGGTCGACCTCGGCACGGTGTGGGCGCAAGTCGTCGAGACCGGCGGATCGGAGAATGTGCGCGCCGACGAAGAGGCCGCCGTGCTGCGCGCCACCTTCACGATCCGGTTCACCTACTTTACCCCGTCGCTGAACCCGCGCGACCGCATCCTCTACAACTCGAACCCGCTCGCGCCGGCGGCCGAGGGCTACGCCTACAACATCACCCGCGTGCGGATGATGGGGCGCTATGTCGGCCATATCATCGATGCGGCGACCAGGGGCGACCAGCAATGAAGGCGACATTTCTCGCCTACCTGCTGACCGGCCCCGGCCTGGTCGCCCTGGTCGGCCAAAACATCGCCTGGTCGTGGCGGTTGCAGGGCGCGCCGTTGCCGGCCGTCACCCTGATCCGCACGGACGGCCGCGAGGATATGGCGCTGGACGGCTTCACCGGCTTTGTCGATGGCTACGTTCAGGCCGATTGTTGGGGCTCGACGCAGCTCATGGCCGACCAGGTCGCCGGCCAGATCAAGGCGATTACGCGCGTGACGTCGCCGGTGATCCTCGCCGCGACGGGCGGCGTGATCCAAGGCGTCTTCGTCATGCATGAGGCCGACGAATTCGAGGGCGAAAAGCCCGATCGCATCTTTCGCACGCGGCTGTCGCTGCGAATTCCCCATCTTGTCAGCTAGGAGCGCCCCGCGATGACGACGCAAGCATCTATTGGTTACGGCACGGTATTCTCGCTTGAGAGCGCGCCGGGTTCGGGAAGCTTTGTGCGGATCGCCGAGATCGACGATCTGACGCCGCCGAACGAAAAGGCCGACGTGCTCGACGCGACGAATTTCGACAGCCCTGACGGCTATAAGGAATTCATCGCCGGCATGGTCGACCCCGGCGACCTCAAGGCGGCGATGAATTTCCTGCCCGGCTCGGCGTCCGAGACGCTGATCCTGGCGGCCCGCGCCAGCCGCGTTTCCTACGCGGCCAAGATCGTTTTCCCGGCCGGCCAGACCTGGATTTTCCAACTGCTGGTGCTCGAATACGCGCCGGCGGCCCCGGCCGACAAGAAAATGACCTGCACCGTCTCGGGCAAGGTCTCGGGCTCGATCGCCCGCTCGTAACCCGGATCAGCGCGCAATGCTCCCTCCGGAGCTAGGCGCGAGGCACGCCGGAGGCCCGCCGGCGCTGAAACGCGGGCCACCAGATCAGATCCGGCATAGTCGCCCAGAACTATGCTGGAATCTCCCATAGACGCCGGCGACTATCCCGCCGGCGGAACCTCTAGCTGCGAAAGGGCCGCTCCGATGGCCAATGAGATCAAGGGCGAATTCGACGTTCCGGTCGGCGACAAGACCTATAAATGCCACCTCGACGTCAACGCCCTCTGCGAAGCCGAGGAACTGCTCGGCGAGAGCGCCGGCGACTTCGCTCCGAAGATCGGCGGCGGCGACATGCGCACGCTGCGCGCGGTCATGTGGGCGGCGCTGCGCGAGCATCATTCCGACGTCGACCTTCACCAGGCCGGCGTCATCGTGTTCGAGCTGACGCCGAGCAAGGCGAGCAATCACCTGGTGCTCGGCATGGCGCGGGCGTTCCCGGTCGCCAAGGCCGCCAGCAAGGCGGGGGCGTCCGAAGGCGGCTCGCGCCCTCGGGCGAAGGCGACAGCGACGGCGTAGGCTGGGATTGGTCACGGCTTTACGTCGATTGGGTTTCCGCCGGCGGAGACCCGGCCGCCTACTGGCGGCAGACGCCCCGTCTGCTCTCGATGTTTTTCGAGGGCAAGGCGCGGGCGGCGAGAGAGCAGCGTCGCCTGGTCGCCTGGCACGCCTGGAATTCCGGCATACTCTCGCAATCGACCAAGCCCCCCACGCTAGAAGACTTCATGGGACCGGCCGAAGACGCCGAGCCCGAGCCGCCGCGCAAAAAGTCGGGCGACGAACTATGGGCCATCGCGCAAGCCTGGAATGAAAAGCTGCGCGGCAAGGTGATCTATCGGGACAGCGACTAGATGGCCGACGCCAAGATCGCCAACAAAGAGAAATGGCTCGCCCGCATCCGGGGCATTCCCGACGTCGCGCTTCAGGTCGCCGAGACCAATCTCGACGCCGGGACCGATGACCTGATCGACCATCTGGCCGCCGCCGCGCCCGAGAGCGATTACGACACGCATCCGGGCCAGCTCAAGCAAGAGATCGCCAAGTTCAAGAACCCCGAGCGGGGTCTCTCATACCGGATCATGAGTTTCGCTCGGGACAGGAAGGGCCGGCTCTACGGCCGGTACGTCGAGTTCGGGCATGGGGACGCAGCGCCCAAGCCATGGTGGTTTCCGACCTATCGGGCTTGGAAAAAGCCGTTTCGGTCGAAGCTGTTTTCTGACACGCGCAAGGCGCTCAACGCCTGGTGGGAAGGGGTGTAGGCCATGGCCGACAGCGAGGAACACGCCCTACTGCTGCAAATGTCCTATGACCTGGCCCGGCTGAAAAAGCAGTCGGACAGCGCCGAGGGCATCGTCGATAAGGGCCTCTCCAACATGGAGAAGCGCGCCAAGAAAGCGGCGCAAAACCTAGAGGAAGCCTTCAGCCTCAAGGGCGCGAACCTTGAGGGCGCGCTCGGCCAGGTGCTGCAATCCTCGCGGCTGAAAATACTCGACGAAGGCACGGCCAAGATCGGCCTTTTTGGCGGCGCGCTGGAAAGCCTCGGCCCGATCGGCCTCGGCGCGGCGGCCGGGATCGGCGCGCTCGGCGTGGCGATCGAGCACTCGCTCAAGGTCGAGGAATGGGCGCTTGAGCTGACGCATGCGGCGCATGCGCTCAACGTCACCACGGACACGCTGCAAGACCTCGACCTGGTCGCCGCCTCGGCCGGCGTGCCGGTCGACAAG
>Ga0302314_10017227_pt1 | contig 12129 bp, 8 predicted proteins | sample III_Palsa_N2_3_FD_200533 | JGI IMG/M metagenome (GOLD analysis project Ga0302314, IMG submission 200533) | Peat permafrost microbial communities from Stordalen Mire near Abisko, Sweden - III_Palsa_N2_3 | ecosystem: Environmental > Terrestrial > Soil > Palsa > Peat permafrost | place: Sweden...
TGCTTCCTGCAGCATCTCGCCCAGGTCGCCGGTACGCATTCCCGCCGGCAGCGTCTCTTCTTCGTAGTCTTCCAGGTCGTGATCGTCGGTCTTCGCGTGGTGATGAGGAGCGTCAAACTCCTCTTCCTCAATGGTCTCTTCTTCGATCAGGCCGGCGCCCGGCGCATACGCCGACACAGCGGTAACCGTGGCCGGTTTGGGAGCCGCAGGCGGCTCAGGAGTAAGCGCCGGCGTTTCGGCCTTCTTCTTGCCGCCCAGGCCGAACAGGCGGAAGCCCGTGGGCGGCGCAGGGTCAACGTGATGCGAAGCGGAAGAGTCCGCATCAGAACTGGCGGATTCGGTCTCTTCAAACTCCTCTTCGTCGTCTTCTTCGGCCGGCTCGTCCGTCTCGGCGCCGGGGTCTTCCGGGGCTATCGGTTCGGCGGGAGCGGAGGGATCGTCGGAGTAGGGGTCTTCCGTCACTTCTTCGTGATGGACAAGCGGGGCGTCCTTGAGCTCTTCCTCATCGGTTGCGGCAAAATGAGGCGCGGTCTCTTCGGCGGCGTGGCCGTGCGTCTCGAGAGCCAGAGCATCGATTTCCGCCTCGGAGACAGGCTCCAGAACCGGCTCAATGTGGATGCCGTCGTGCTCGATGACCAGTTCCTCTTGCTCCCCGGCGCTCGGTTCGTCATAGCTGTGCGCCGCGGGCTCGGAATCGGAGTGCCGGCCGCGATGCTTGGAGATGGATTCGCCGGGAAGCAGCCCGCTACCGTCCCACGCCAGCGGCGCTTCAATCAGCGTGGCCGGCTTGAAGGTGCTGGCCGGACGCGGAGGCGCTGCCGCCTTGGGCGCTTCGTCTTCTGTGACGCCGCCGTACTTGCGCAGCGATTCACCGGGGAGAACAAAGGGCGTGGGAGCGTGCGGGCCGCGCGGCTCGGAGCTGGAAGCGGGTGCGGAAGCGCGCGCCGGAGTTGCCCAGCTTTGCGCGGCTGGCTTTTCCGCCGGCGCTGCGCTGGCCTGGATGTTGGAAGGAGACGCAGAAGATGACTCCGTCGACTCGTTCGACGACTCTTCCCCACCGGCCTGGTTTTCCTGTTCGCCGGCAGCGCCGCGGCCACCGCGGCGGCGACGGCGTCCACGCCAGCGCTTGGCGCCTGCGCCATCTTCCTGGCCGCCGTCACCCTGGGCGGCGCTGGGACCAGCCGCAGGGGCTACGGTCTCTTCGGTGTCGGTGGCTGCCTCGACAACAAGGCGGCGTTCCTGATTCTGGTTCTGGGGCTGGCGCTCGCGCGGCTGGCGATCTTGCGATTGCTTGTCGGGCCGGCCAGATTGCCGCTGCCCGCCGCGGCCTTCGCCGCCCTCCGGCCGTTCGGAACCGGCCCGCTCGCCGGAGCCAGACTTTTCGCCGCCCTGCCGCTCGCCGGCGGAACGCACCTCGCGCGGAGCCTGCGTGCCGCCGGTCGCGGCCGCCTTTTCAATCTCGTCAGCCTCTTCGGGGTCTTCGAGCTCGAGGAAGTCGGTTACATAAAGGAAGGCGTCGCGTTCCAGGCCCACGTCCACAAAGGCGGACTGCATGCCGGGGAGCACCCGTGTGACGCGGCCGTTATAAATCGACCCCGCCAGGGTGTACTCGTTTTCGCGTTCGTAGTAAATCTCCGCGAGCTGATCGTCTTCAAGGATTGCAAGCCGCGTCTCATGCGGCGTTGAGGAGATGCAAATCTCTTTTGCCATCGTACCTTTCCGTCCAGCGGCATTGGCCTGCTGGGTCATGCGGGAGGCACGGATGGAGACACTCGAGTGCGGAAGGTGCGAGGGTGAGGCGGAGGCTAAACCTGTCTGTCCAGGACCTGCATGTCGACAAGCTCCTGCAAACCCACGGCACGGCCCCGATGGGGGCCGGCGTGCGCAGCACTTGCTGACGAACAAGCCTGGTGTTGAGGTGACCCGATTGCAGAGAGTTTGTGGCCAACCTTGCCTCAGACCGTCTTGCGACTGCCTGCAGCGGGGCCGTTCCAACCGCGGCCATTGCACGGAGAAACTGCGCGACGAAAACGAGCCAAACGTGGCCCAGCTCCCTCGCGAACTCCGTGGTACGACTGCCGTCTTCCCGTCTCTGCGTGCTCATGAACCCTTGTCCTGCCGGGCTCGAGATCCATCCGGACCTGGCCGGCTATCGCCTCTTCCCGATCGAATGAACCTGAGGGGAAAACGCGGTAAATGCTTGAAACCTGATCTCTTGCGGGCCGGACTGTTCCGGCGGGGACGCAAAGAGACGAACTTCTAAAACCAAAGCCAGACCCCCACGGGGCCAGACTTTCAGTTGACGAATCGGCGCATACGGACATTCATTACCGTACCCAGCGCCAGAAACGTGAACAACACCGAAGATCCGCCGTAACTCATTAACGGTAAAGGAATTCCGGTTACTGGCATGAAACCGATGACCATGCCCACGTTGACCGCAATCTGGAAAGTCAACACAGCCACTACGCCCATAATAATCAACGAGCCGGACAGGTCCGCAGCTGTTTGAGCGTTTTGAATCAAACGCATCAATATGAAAAAGTATAGCAGCAGCACGAAAACTGCGCCGACGAACCCATGCTCCTCGCCAAATGCGGCGAAGATGAAGTCGGCGTGGGGGATAGGCAGGAAGGCTCCCTGGGTCTGCGAACCCTTCTCGGCGCCCTGCCCCCAGACGCCGCCCGAGCCCACGGCGATGAGTGCCTGCTTGGTCTGGTAACCGGCGCCTTTGGGGTCGTTGTCAGGGTTGATGAAGCTGGTGAGGCGCGCCTTCTGGTAAGGCTTGAGCAGCTTGCCGCTGGACCAGACGCCGGCCACCAGGGTAATGGCGCAGGTGCCCAGGATGAGGGTCTGCTTGAGGCTCATGCCGCCCAGCAGCAGGCCGGCCACCAGGATGGGCATGTAGGTGAGCGTCGTTCCCAAATCGGGCTGGATGAGTACCAGCGCCATCGGGATGCCGACCAGCGCCAGCGCCTTGAAGATGTCGCGCCAGGTGAGCGAGCGCCCGCCCAGGTTGGCGAAGTAGCGGGCGACGATGAGGATGAGCACCAGCTTCACCCACTCCGAGGGCTGGAACTGCATGTGCCCGATGCGGATCCACCTCCGCGCGCCCAGCACCTTGACGCCAAAGAGCTTGACCGCAACCAGGGAGACCAGGAAGACGCCGTACGCCCAGGGAACGAAGTCGATGAGCTTGTGGTAGTCGATGCGCGCGAAGATGAACATCGCGACCAGCCCGCCCGAGATCCAGTAAATCTGCTTGGTGTGATAGCCGGTGTACTTGGTGTGCAGCGTGGCTGAGTAGATTTCCAGCACGGAGATGGTGCAGAGCAGCAGGACCAGGCCGAGCAGGGGCCAGTCGAAGTCGCGAAAGCTGAGCATGCGGCGCATGGGTTAGCGGCCCTTTCCGTCGCCGGGGCCCGTGCTGGCGATGGCGGGCTGTGGATCGGGAACGGCGGGTTGCGGGGCTTTGTTCTTGTTTTGAAAGGGCACGGCTTTAGCCGTGCCGCTAGCACCCGGTTTCTCCGCTGCCCCGGAAGATCGGACGGTAGGCCGGGGATTCGTCCCCGGCAAAGTAGTGCTGGAATTAACCTGGGCTTTAGCCCCTGCGGACGGTGCGCCAGCCACCATTGTCCCGGCTCTTGCACTCTGTGCCCCACTCGCCTGCGCCACGATCTCTCCGTGATCGATGAGGAAGTGGCCGGACTGGAGACGGTCCGGCGCGCCTTGCCCGGCTTTGCCCGACTGCCCGGCCGGGTTGGGCACCGTCCACACCGCGCTCATCTCGGTGGGCGCGGGCGGCTTGGCGGGTGTGACGAGGTTGTTGGCCAGGCGGCGCTGCTTCTCCACATACGCCGAAACAATCTTGGCGCCGATGCGCGCCGGGTAGTAGCTGAACTGCCCGTTCTGCCAGAGCACGGCCACCACCAGCTCCGGGTTCCGCCGCGGCGTAACCCCCACAAACCACACGTTCGGGTTGGTGGCCTTGCCCTTGTTCGTCTTGCCCAAGGCCTCGTGGCTCATGACCTGGGCGGTGCCCGTCTTGCCGCCGAAGTCGATGCCCTCAAGATGCGCCGAACCCGCCGTATGGTAGAGGCCGGGCTGCGTCACCTCCGCCATGCCGTCGGTCACCGTGATCCAGTTCTCCGGGTCGATGGGGAAGTACGAGTCGCCCGAGCCGGGGAAGCTCTCAAGCAGCGCCTTGCGGAAGTCGGTCGGAAGCTGGTCGGGGAAGACGACGTGCGGGCGGACCATGTGCCCGCCGGAGGCGATGCCGCCGATGATGCGCGCCAGCTGGATCGGCGTCGCTTCCACCGCGCCCTGGCCGATGGCCACGTCCAGCGTCTCGTCCGGGTACCAGCGGTTGTGGTAGTTCTTCATCTTCCATTGCGCGGACGGCATCAGGCCGGCCTGCTCGCCGGGAAGGTCGATGCCGGTCTTCTGGCCGTAGCCGAACGCCGTCGCGTACTTGGCAATGCGATCGATGCCCAGCTTGTCGCCCAGCATGTAGAAGAAGGTGTCGCAGGAGTAAGGGATGGCGTTGTGAATGTCGACCGCGCCGTGATGCTCATCGCAATGGTGATAGAAGCCGTAAGGACCCCAGCCGCCGGCGCAGTTGATCTTCATGTCCTGCGCTACGCCCTCCTGCAGGCCGGCCACAGACATCAAGATCTTGAACGTCGAGCCCGGCGCCAGCTGGGCCTGGATGGCCTTGTTCATCAGCGGCCGGTCGGGATCGGTAATGAGCTGGTTCCAGTCCTGCCGGTTGATGTGTACAGCGAAGTCGTTGGGGTCGAAGCTGGGACGCGAGACCAGGGCGAGAATCTCGCCGTTGCGCGGGTCCATGGCGACGATGGCGCCGTTGCGGTTGCCGAGTGCCAGCTCGGCGGCCTTCTGAAGGTCGTTGTCGATGGTGAGGCGCAGGTCCTGGCCGGGCTTGGCGTGCTGGATGCCGAGGTAGCCCACTTCCCTGCCGTGGCTGTCGACGATGACGTCCCGAGAGCCGTCCTCGCCCCGCAGCAGCTCATCGTAGGTCTCCTCGACGCCGGCCTTGCCGACCACGTCGCCGGGCTCGTAGTAGGCGTAGCGCGGGTTGTTCAGGTCGTCTTCGCTCACTTCGCCCACATAGCCGATCACGTGCGCGGCAAATCCGTCGCGGGGGTAAAGGCGGCGCTCTTCATGCACGGTTTCGAGCTCGGGCAGCTCGTTCTTGTGCGCTTCGATGAAGGCGTCCTCGTCGGCGGTGATGTCCTGCTTGATGGGGATGGGCTGGTAGCCGGGCGAGAGGCGGTACTTCTTCAGCGTGGCGCGCAGCTGGTCGAGGTCGAGGTTCAGGCCGCGCGCAATCAGCGGCAGGTCGGCGTCGATATTCAGGTTCTGCTCGCGCACCAGGAAGCAGGAGACGGAGGGGTAATTGTCGACGATGAGGCGGTTCTCGCGGTCGAAGAGCTTGCCGCGCGCGGCCAGCACCGGCTCCTTGCGGATGCGGTTCTGCTCGGCGAGCTGGCGGTAGTTGGCCGCGCCCAGAATCTGCAGGCGCCACAGGCCGGTGGCCAGCGCCAGCATCATGAGCAGAATGCCGTACTGCACCATGGCCAGCTTGAAGCTGGAGAGCTTTTCGTTGCGGTTGATTGGGGCTGTTTCCATCGCTTCTACGCCTTCAGAATACGTCTCTATGGGTTACGTGCAAGGGGTCGTGCATAAAAAATGCGGGCACACTGCAATAGACGTTTCCGCGATCGGTCCGCTTGCTCCCCGCAAACGGGTCTTCGAGCTTTCAGGTTTCCCGTCCAGTTCGCAGAGGAAGCGGAAAGGAAGGTGAAACGGAGTGCTTGGGCCGCGACGAAGAGCCAGCCCTCTCCGCCCTCATTCCCTCGTTCCCTTATTCCCTATTCCCTATTCCCTAGTCCCTAGTCCCTAGTCCCTAGTCCCTAGTCCCTCTAATCATGAATCTGCAGCCGGTCGAGCAGCGGAAAAATGATCAGCGCGATCAGCGAATTGCCCACTGCGGTAAACAGCACCGTATACCAGCTCCATTCCAGATCGAGGCCCAGCATGTAGCGCGAGACAAAGACCACCAGGCCGCTGGAGGCGAGCGACAGCAGGAAGTTGAGCACCAGGCGGATGGTGTGATTCTCCACGTCCACGCGCACGCCCACCGACGCGGCCAGAAAGCCGGCCACGGTTTTGGCGATGCCGTTGACGCCGATGGCGTTGCGCGAAAGCGCGTCTTCAAACAGCCCCATGCACGCGCCCATGAAGGTGCCCTGGATGGGACTGCGCCGGCCCAGCGCGAAGTAAACCGTAATCACCAGCGGCAGATCGAAGTACGCGAAACGGCCCAGCACGCGCGGCAGCCAGGCCTGCAGCACCACCGCCGCCAGCGGCACCAGTGCGTAGGCCAGAACAGGATAACGGCGAATCTCCAGATCGCGGCGGAGGTCGGCTCCGAGAAGAGGCATGGTTAAGGATTCCTCTCGGGCTGGCCCTCGGGCTTGCTTTCGGGCGTTGCCGGCTTGGGAGCCGGCTTCGCGGGCTTGGTCTGTCCTGTTGCGGGATGCGTCGGCTGGCCGGTCTGCACGGGTTTACTGGTCTGGGCCGGTTTGCCGGTTTGCGCAGGCTTCGCCGGCGAAGGGCTTACGCTCTGTTCCGTCTCGCGCTGGGTCTGGGCGTCCGGAATGGTGGGCGCTGCCGGGCCACCATTGGCTTCCGGTGAAAAGCGGTCCGGGTGCAGCGCCTGCGGCGGGTGAGCCACCTGGGTCGGATTCGAGGTGTCGTGCAGCGGCTGCTGATCGGGCGGCAGGTTGGGGTCAAGCAGGCCGGGCAGCCGCTCGGCCATGATGTCGGACGCCTTCTTCTGCTCCATCTCCTGCTTCAGAATGGCTGCGGCTTCGGCTCCCTTTTCATCTACGCTGGTGGCAATATCTTTCTTCTGCTGATCGGAGAAGCGCGGCTGCGTGTTGGTGATGACCAGCACCTCGTCCAGCCGGTCGAGATGCGCGGCCGGCGTCACCATCACGTCGATGAACGAGTCGCGCTCCGGGTCGTTGACCACCTTGTCCACCACGCCCACCGGCAGGCCGCGCGGAAAGATCTGATCGCCGCCGGCGGTGAGCACTACCTCGCCCTTCTGGATGCGGTTGTCGGCCAGCACGTCGACGATCTCTGTCTGCCCGTTGGCGTTGCCGCGCAGGATGCCGCGCGTGCGGGTGGTGGCCAGGATCACCCCCGCGCCGCTGGTCTGGTCATTGATGGCCAGCACCTGCGCCGAGGACGGAAACACGTCGCGCACCTTGCCCACAATGCCTTCGGCGGTAATCACCGCGTCGTCGCGGGCAATGCCGCTGGACGTGCCCTTGTCGATATAGAAGACGCGCGACTGCTCACTGCCGCTGGAGCCGATGGCCTGCGCCGCGACCGTCTGGTAGATGTACTTCTCCTGGAAGTTGAGCAGCCCCTGCAGCCGCTGGCCCTGCTTGGCGTCTTCGAGAAGTGCAGCCTGCTCCAGGCGGAGGCGGTCGATGGTCTTCTCGAGGTCGGCGTTCTGCTGGCGGACGTTGCGCAGGTCGATGTAGTTCTGCCACAGGTGCGTGGAGCCCATGCTGGTGGAGTGAATCAGCCGCTCGGGCGGCGAAACCAGTTCCTGCGCCCACAGCCGGATCAGCCGCACGCCGGACCCATCGCCGGGATCAAGCCTGCTGCGCCCCTCGCCGCTGCGCCGCACCTGCACCGCAAGCCCGATGATCTGCGCCAGCAGCACAGCCAGCAGCACGAACACGTTTCGGTAGCGGACGAAGATGGATTCCATAAGTGCAGTTGTTAATGATCAGTGGTTAGAGGTCAGTTGTTGTCTGCTCGACCAAGGCTCTGAAGTTTTGTAATCAGGGCACGACTTCAGTCGTGCCGAAAAAGTCTCAATAAAGGAGTTTGGGGCTTTAGCCCCTGCAATAATGCGGCGGCTCACCAGATCGAGAGTTCGAGCCGCCCCGGATGCCCTGACCGCCGCAGCACTAACTGATCACTAACCACTAATCACTGACCACTGCTTCAATCGATCTTGATCTTGCGCAGCAGGCGGAAGTCGGAGAGCATCTTGCCGGTGCCGAGCACGACCGAGGCCAGCGGATCGTCGGCCACGGAGACGGGCAGACCGGTTTCCTCGCGGATGCGCTTGTCCAGGTTCTTGATCAGCGCCCCGCCGCCGGTGAGCACAATGCCGCGGTCTGAAATGTCGGCCGAAAGCTCCGGCGGGGTGCGTTCCAGAGCCACGCGGATGGCGTTCATGATGACGGCAATGCATTCGCCCAGCGCCTCGCGAATCTCGCTGTCTTCAATCGTGATCGTCTTTGGCACGCCCTCGATCAGGTTGCGCCCTTTGATCTCCATGGTCAGCGGCTTGTCCAGCGGGTAGGCCGAGCCGATCTCCATCTTGATGTGCTCGGCGGTGCGCTCGCCGATGAGCAGGTTGTACTTCCGCTTCAGGTAGTTGGTAATGGCCTCGTCCATCTGGTTGCCGGCCATGCGAACAGAGCGCGAATACACGATGCCGGAGAGCGAGATGACCGCGATATCCGTGGTCCCGCCGCCGATGTCGACCACCATATTTCCCGAGGGCTCAGTGATGGGCAACCCGGCGCCGATGGCTGCGACCATGGCCTGTTCCACGAGATAAACTTCGCTGGCCTTGGCGCGATACGCCGAGTCCTCAACCGCCCGCTTTTCTACCTGCGTAATCTCCGAAGGCACGCCGATCACGATCCGCGGATGCACCAGCATCTTGCGGTTGTGCGCCTTCTGGATGAAGTAGTTGAGCATCTTCTCGGTGACTTTGAAGTCGGCGATCACGCCGTCCTTCATGGGCTTGATGGCCACAATGTTGCCGGGCGTGCGGCCAAGCATCTCCTTGGCCTCCTTGCCCACCGCTTCCACCTCGCCGGTGTTCTTGTTGATGGCCACAATGGAGGGCTCGTTGACAACAATACCCTTGCCGGCGGCGTACACCAGGGTGTTGGCCGTGCCAAGATCAATCGCCAGGTCGCTGGAGAACATGCTGAAGAGCGAACGCAGGCCGTGCGACCGCGAAGAGCGGGATGGGTAACCGTTCAATGACATTGGAGAGTTGAATCTACCTCAAACTGTATTGTACGGCCAGTGGACCCGTGACTTTATGGATTACGCGAGATGGAATTGTGAGTTTGTCCCATTGCGGTACACTTCGGTAATTCCCAAATTGGCGCAGTTCTGGTGCAAATGACTGCAGACGGCGTTGACCCGGCTCATTTTCCGGCAAGCACGCCAGCCTCCTATCCTCAAAGCCAATACCATAAAATGACCTGTCATCCTGAGCGAACCGGGGTCCCCGGCGACAGGTCTTCGTCGCTGGGGTGGGGAAAGGGGCCCCAAACGCTTTTCAGTTTGGGGGTGGTGAGTCGAAGGATCTGCAGCTGTTCCTTCGCGATTTTATCCACGAAGTTCTGCGACAGCACGCCAGGCGCATCAGGACGCCGCCCTTTCGCCGCCGGCGACAGCCGGCTTGTACAGCCTTGCAACCGACCCGCTGCGGTAAACTCAGATGTTTCCGAGTTGCACGGCGGCGCGTTGCATCGTTTCCGCCTGCCAATCGCTCTAATAGAGGACCCCATGACGCATCCCACGTATCAAAACCTGATTGGCGGCGAATGGCTTCCCGCCGCGAGCGGCAAGACCTTCCTGAACCTGAATCCCGCCGACCACACCGACGTGGTCGGCTCGTTCCCCGCCAGCGGCGCGGAGGACGTAGCCCTGGCCGTGGCTGCGGCGAAGAAGGCCTTCGCCACCTGGCGCCTTGTGCCCGCGCCCAAACGAGCCACCCTGCTGATGCGCGCCGGACAGATTCTTGAGCAGCGCAAGGAGCAGTACGCCCGCGAGATGACCCGCGAGATGGGCAAGGTGCTGGCCGAGACGCGCGGCGACGTGCAGGAGGCCATCGACGAGGCCTACTATGTGGCTGGCGAGGGCAGGAGGCTATTCGGAGTCACCACTCCATCGGAGCTAGAGAAAAAGTTCGCCATGAGCGTGCGCATGCCCGTGGGAGTCATCGGCATGATTACGCCATGGAACTTCCCCATGGCCATCCCCAGTTGGAAACTCTTCCCGGCGCTGGTCTCAGGCAATACCTGCGTCATCAAGCCCGCGGAAGACACGCCGCTCTCGACTTATAACCTGGTGCAGGCGCTGATCGACGCAGGACTGCCCGCGGGCGTGGTCAACATCGTCTCCGGTTTTGGCCCGGAGGCGGGCGCGCCGCTGGTGGAGCACAAAGACGTGCGCGCCATCAGCTTCACCGGTTCAAGCGAGGTTGGTTCGCTTGTCGCACAGCGGGCAGCCGCAACTTTCAAGCCCGTATCTTTAGAGATGGGCGGCAAGAACGCGCAGATCGTGATGGACGACGCTAACCTTGAACTGGCGCTTGAGGGCGCGTTGTGGGGCGCTTTTGGAACTACGGGCCAGCGCTGCACGGCGACCAGCCGCATCCTGCTGCAGAAGGGCATCGCCAAGAAGTTCACCACAGAGTTCGTGAAGCGCGCCAAGAAGCTGAAGGTTGGCAGCGGCCTGGATGAGGCGACAGAAGTAGGCCCGCAGGTGAACGAGAGCCAGATTGAAACTTCAAAGAAGTATGTAGCGATTGCTGTGAATGAAGGCGCCAAGCTACTCGCCGGCGGAGAACCACTTACTACGGGAAGTTATGCGCAGGGTACTTTCTTTGCGCCAACGGTTCTTGGCGGAGTTACAGCCGGGATGCGCATCGCGCGCGAAGAGGTCTTTGGGCCGGTGGTGAGTCTGATTGAGTTTGAGACATTCGAAGAGGCCATCGAAATCGCCAACTCCATCGACTATGGTCTCTCGACCGCGCTCTACACAAAAGACGTAAACCGCGCCTTCACCGCCATGCGCGACCTGGAAGCCGGCATCACGTATATCAATGCCCCAACCATCGGCGCGGAAGTCCACTTACCCTTTGGCGGCGTGAAGCAAACCGGCAACGGACACCGCGAAGGACTGGGCTCCATTGACTTCTACACTACGTGGAAAGCGGTGTACGTGGATTATTCCGATAAGTTGCAGCGCGCGCAGATCGATAACGCGGAGTAGTAGATGATCGTGCTGCGACGTCTACTCAGCATATTCGGCGTACCTGCTAGGTCATATCCAAAGGATTATTGGCCGTCGGTGGTGATCCTTCTTAAGGAGAACCAAGTTCTGTCGCCTGAAGATATCTTAAGTCGGGCACAGGCGTCCTGGGGTGCCCATGCTCCAGTTGAGGCTATAGGGAAGCTAAAAGACAGCGCAAGCTATATCTTTCGATCCGGCGGATTGATCTTCTCTGTAAATTTTGGCGCTGGCCGATACTGTGTTGAAGGCCGCGAGCACCTTGAAGTACTTCAGCGTGCCTGGGACGAGCATACATCCTGGATGTCAATCGACATGCCGAATGAAACAAATGATCATCTTTACAAGACGAAAGCATTGGGGAGCAGCTACCAGCTTCTTCTCGTGTTCGCCTTCAAGTCATGGTCTGCGAATTGCACGGGAGTTTACTTCCCCGCCGAAAGTGTAACAATTCCCAATTTTGGCGAGTTGGCAGGTAGCATTCAATGGTGTCGCAAAAATGGATTGAACCTTGAATTCCTTAAATAAAGCTGCGCGTTTCCGCGTTAGACTGTTTGCATGAGCCTGACCGCCGCCCAGCTTCTCGAAGAAGTCCGCCAACTCCCACCGAACGAGTTCGATTGGCTTGTCCAGAGTCTGCTCAGCGATGACGACGGACTCACGGAAGAAGAGCGCTTCGCCGCCTGGCAGAAGGAAGTTGGCGAGCCGGAGCCAGGCTACGACGAGTGGTTTCGTGCAGGCGTGCAAGAAGCTCTTGCAGACACCTCGGGTGACGTCTCACACGAAGAAGCCATGAAGCACTTCCATCAGGCCATTCTCAAGGCGCGAAAGATGAAAGCCACGGCGTGAGGCTGATTTGGAGCAAGGCTTCCCTTCGCGATCTGGAAGAGATCGCGGTCCACATCGAACAAGATAGTCCGCGCGTTGCCGAGTTGGTCGAAGAGCGCATTCATCAAAATGCGCTCCTGCTGGCTCGCT
>Ga0302314_10017229_pt1 | contig 12128 bp, 9 predicted proteins | sample III_Palsa_N2_3_FD_200533 | JGI IMG/M metagenome (GOLD analysis project Ga0302314, IMG submission 200533) | Peat permafrost microbial communities from Stordalen Mire near Abisko, Sweden - III_Palsa_N2_3 | ecosystem: Environmental > Terrestrial > Soil > Palsa > Peat permafrost | place: Sweden...
CTGCGGAACCTGCGCGGCCGGGCCCGCAAGATCGCGATCACCGCCGACGCCGCCACGCCGATCAGCGAGGTCACCGACCAGCTCCTGGTGCTCGGCTACGCCGACGAGAAGTCCGTTGTGCAGACCCGCTTCGCCACGACCGTTCTCACCGTGGCCAGGGCGCACATCGGACACGACCTCGTCCCGGTCGTGCGCCAGGCGCGGGCGGCCGTGGCCGCTGACCTCGACAAACGGCTGATCGACCGCCCGCACTACGTCTTCCTCGGCCGGGACTGGTCGACCGGCGTGGCCCGGGAGGCGGCGCTCAAGGTCCAGGAGGCCGCGTCGGCCTGGAGCGAGGCGTACCCGTCGCTCGATTACCGGCACGGGCCGATCGCCACCGCCGACTCCGGCACCGTGGCCTGGCTGCTGGGGGTCGATGACGACGTGCTGGCGAGCGACATCAGGAGCACCGGGGCGACGGTCGTCGTCGGCGACGGCGACCCGCAGGCCGAGCTGGTGCTGGTCCAGCGCATGGCGGTCGCCACCGCCCAGGCCCGCGGCCTGGACCCGGACCGGCCCCGGCACCTGGCCCGCTCGGTTACCTATACCGGGCAGTGACCGCGGCCGGCGGCTACTTGATCGATCCGGCCGTCACGCCCTGGATGATGTAGCGGTTCAGCACTAGGGCGAGCACGCCGGGGACGGCCGCGGCGATCGCGCCGCACGCCATCAGCAAGGTGAACGGGACGACGCGCTGCTGGTCAAGGGCCGCGACGATGACCGTGACCGGCTGGGTGGACAGGTCGGTGGTGAGGATCAGCGGGAACAGGAACTGGGCCCAGCCCATCAGGAAGGCGATGATGGCGGCGGCCGCGATCCCCGGCATGGCCACGGGAATCACCACCCGCAGCAACGCCCCTACGGGCGTGGCCCCGTCGACGAAGGCGGCCTCTTCGAGCTCGCGCGGGATGGTGTTGAAGTAGTTGTAGAGGATCCAGATCGCCAGTGGCAGGAAGCCGGACACGTAGACCAGGATCACGGCGATGTAGGTGTTCACCAGGCTGAGGCTGGCCATGAGCCGGTAGAGCGGAATCAGCGTGGCGTAGGCGGGCAGCAGCAGCGTGGCCAGCACGCTCGCGAAGATCGTCCGCTTGAACCGGAACTGCAGGCGGGCGAAGGCGTAGGCCGCGAAGATGGCGATGACTACCGTGAGGATCATCGCCCCGCCGGACTCGATGACCGAGTTGAGCAGCGAGCGGCCGAGCTGGCCGGAGATGCCGTTGCCCGCGCCGCCGACCCCGAACACCGCCCGGTAGCTGGCCGAGACCAGCGGGGAGGGGAAGTAGTGCGCGGGTGTGCTGTCCGCGCCGGACAGCGTGCTGAAGCTGACGTTGAGCGCCCAGTAGATCGGGAACAGCGACCACAGCAGGATGATGGCGAGCATGACGACGCGCCCGAGCACGCGGCCCGGGCGGCCCGCGAAGGCCTGCCCGAACGGCCCGGCCGCCATCCGGGTCACCGCCCGCGACGTCCGCTCGCCTCTTACGGCCACCGTCATCACGCCGCCTCCGGCCTGCGGTAGAGCAGCGCCAGCGCCGCCATCGAGAGCACCGCGGTGGCGACGGTCATCAACAGCGACAACGCGTAGCCACCGCCGAAGTTGAGGTCTTCGAACGTCGTGACGTAGGTCTGGAGCATGACCGAGGACCCGAGGGGCGCGATCCCGTTCAGTATGTAGACCTGGTCAAAGATATTCAGCGACAGGACCAGCGCCTCGACCGTGCAGACGGCCAGGGCCGGCCTGATCATGGGCAGCGAGATGCGCCAGAACGCCTGCACCACCCCGGCGCCGTCCACCCGGGCCGCCTCGTACAGCTCCACCGGGATCGACTGCAGCGCCGCCAGGATGACGAGCGCGGACAGCGGGGTGATCTGCCAGACCTGCACGATCTCGATCAGGCCGATCGTCAGCCACCGGTCGAGGCCGAGCCACACGTGGTACCCGCCGATGAGGTGCGCGGAATGTAGGGCGCTGTTCATGACGCCGAAGGTCGGGTCGTAGATCCAGCTCCAGACGACGGCCTCGACGACCGAGGGCAGCGCCCACGGCAGGATGACCAGGGCCAGGATCACGCCCCGGAACCGGAAGCGCTGCTTGAGGGCGAGCGCGATGACGGTGCCGAGCACCACCGACAGGACCACGCCGATGACGACGTAGGCCGCGGTGTTGACCCAGGACGTGATGATGGCCGAGCTCGCGAAGAGCGCCCGGAAGTTGCCGAGGCCGGTGAACCGGGTCGGCGGGTCAAGTGTCGATATCCGGAAGAACGCCTCCACCGCGGTGTCGACGGTCGGGACGAAGGAGAGCGCCCCGATGAACACCACCAGCGGCGAGAGCAGGATGTACGGCAGCAAGCTGCCGCGCCTCCCGCTGCCGCCGCTGGCCCTTCCGCGCCGAGCCGCACCGGCCGCAACCAACGTTCAGGCCTCCCTTAGCCGGCTGCGCTGAGCTGGCTGACCTGGGCGGCTATCGCGCTGACCGCCTGCGGGATGGTCTCCTGCCCGGCGGCGGCCTCGTGAATGTTGGTCTGCACCGCCGCGCTGAACTGCGTGTACCACGGCGGCGCTCCGTTCGGGAACGGCGGCTGGGCATGCGCCTTGAGTATGGCGTCGAGCGGGGCCGCCTGCTCGATGTCGCCCGCCTTGATCATCAGGTTGAAGCTGGTCAGCCTGGCCGGCAGCGGGAACGTGCTCACCACGTCGCTCGCTCCGTTGAGCCCGGCCCAGTCCGCCTGCTCCTCGGTCTGGGTGAACCACTGGATGAACTTGACCGCGCCGGCCACGTTCTTGGCCGTCTTGGGGATGCCGATGCCGTCGGGGTTGGCGACGTTCCCGCCCGCCCCGGTGGCCCCCGGCGTCGGGATGTACTCGACATCGTTCACCACGCTGGACGATGACGGCACGTTGTAGATGGAGGCGACGGTGCCGGAGTAGTCGCACATCGCCGCGGCGACCCGGTTCTTCGCCATCTCGGTGGTGAACCCCTGGTAGTCGGTCGTGTTGATGTTCCCCGCGGGCACCAGCCCGCTCTTGTAGGCGTCGACCATCCAGGTCATCGCCTTGTACCCGGGCGAGCTCGGCGAGGTGAACGCCGGGGTGTCCTGCGTGGTCAAGACGGAGCCGCCGAACGCCGCGGTCATCTGGTACCAGCAGGTCGACAGGCCCTCGGCGGTGGCGAACTGGATGTCGAGCGGGCTGGACATCCCGTTGGCCTTGCCCACCTTCTTGAGATCCGCCGTGAACGCGGTCAGCGTGGTCGGCATCGTGGTGATGCCGGCCTTGGCGAAGTCCTTCTTGTTCACGGTGGTTACCAGGAAGGACGAGTCGAACGGCATCCCGACCAGCTGCCCGTTCGAGATGAACGTCTTGAGCTGCGGCATGTCCGGCTCGAGGCTGGCCACGCTGAAGTCCTGGTTGAGCGGCTCGAACCAGCCGGTCTTCTGGTACTCCCCGACCTTGGACCAGTCAACGTCGGCGACGTCGGCGAAGTAGGTGTTCGCCGACATGGCCGCGGCGATCTTGGTCTGCAGGTTGTCCCAGCCGATGTTGACCCAGTTGACCTTGATGCCGGTCTGCTTGGTGAACTGGTCGAGCAGGGCCGCGGGCGGAGCCGGGTAGGCGACGGCGACGGTGATCGAGCTCGATGAGCTGGAACCGCCGCCGGAACTGGTGCTGCTGCTGGCGGCGGTGCTGCTGCCGCCGGACGACCCGCAGGCGGCGGCGAGCGTGACCAGCCCAGCGCTGAGGGCGACCGCTGCCGCCCGTTTGCTGACGATGCCGGGATATCTCATCTGTCTCCTCTTTCAGCGAGGGGCACAGCTAGGGGCGGAACAGGGCGCGAGGCGCGGCGTGGTCAGGCGCCCGGGGGAGACTGGCGCACGGATGATGATCGTTTACGCTTATATCCGGCCAATCTAGATTGAATACAGTCATTCTGGCAAGACCGAATTTGCTCTGTCGTCGGCCAATCGTGCACGAGTCGCCACCTGGGCGAGGGCGACGCTGGTCCGGGAAGGACCCTAGACAATCGGCCGACCTGCACGTATATGCTCTTTTGCTATGCACAGAGCTGCGCGGCTGAGCGCGATCCTCGAACGGCTCGCCGATGGCGGCTCGGTCGCGGTCGCTGATCTCGCCGATGACTTGGAAGCATCACCGGGCACCATCCGCCGGGACCTGGTGATCCTGGAACAGCAGCGGCTGCTGGCCCGCACGCACGGCGGCGCGACCGCCCACGCCGTTTCTTACGAGCTGCCGCTGCGGTACAAAGGCGTCCGGTACGCCGAGGAGAAGCGCCGCATCGCCCGTGAGGCGGCCGCGCAGGTGTCCGAGGGGATGGCGATCGGCCTGACCGGCGGGACAACCGCCACCGAGGTCGGGCGGGCGCTGGCCGGCCGCCAGGACCTAACGATCGTGACCAACGCCCTGAACATCGCGTCCGAGCTGGCGATACGGCCGGGCATCAAGCTCATCAGCACCGGCGGCCTGGCCCGCGGCCAGTCCTACGAGCTGTCTGGGCCTATCGCCGAGGCGAGCCTCACCGGCCTCAACCTCAACGTGGCCTTCATCGGCGTGGACGGCATCGACGCTCAGGCCGGCTGCACCACGCACCACGAGGTCGAGGCGCACACCAACGCCGTCATGATCGCCTGCGCCCGGCGCGTGGTCGTGGTGGCGGACAGCTCCAAGATCGGCAAGATCGCGTTCGCCCGGATCTGCGAGGTAGCCGCGGTCAGCGAGCTCATCACCGACGCCGGCGCGGACACCGACGCCGTCCGCGCCCTGACCGACAGCGGCGTCCGCGTCACCCTGGTCGGCGACAAGCAATAATGCCAATGCCAATGCCAATGCCAATGCCAATGCCACTTAGCCAGGGGCCTCTTGGTGCCCGACGTGCTCGCGTGACGCCAGATCACCTCTGTCCGCCCAGCTCACGGACGTGATCACGAAGACTTTTTCCTGATGTAAAGAAAGCATCTTATAGGTGTGCAAATCCTTTGTGATCACGCGTCGGGGGTTCGGGGCGGTGCGGGTTAAGTAAATGTAAGCTCGTTCTCATTAACATTTAAGAAGGTTTCCTCTTTACTTGCGTCCAAAGACGGGAGGGGACCCCAACGATCCAGCAGGAGGAACGATGGACCGGAGCAGGTCCCGCGGGGCGCGCATGGGAGCACCTCCCCGTTTCCGAAGGTCACGAGGTCATCGGCGTCACCCGGACCGCCGAGCCCGGCCCACATCGCCTGATAGAGCCGTCGCGTCAGCGCCGTTCCCGACGCGTGAGTTTCTTCCACAGCCGCGAGAGTAAGCCGCCATTCGTCTGCAGATCAATACCTCCGGATGACCATTCCGGCATTGGAGAGCGGCGGCTGCGGAGGTACAACCAGGCGAGGGGAAATGGCTGGGCTGAGCAAGGGGGGCACATGCGTGACGATCCGGCGGTCATCGCTCTGGTCGGCCGGGCCGCGGCCGGCGACGAGGGCGCGTGGAATGAGATCATCGAACGGTACGCGCCGCTTGTGTGGTCGATTTGCGCCCGGTACCAGCTGGGCCAGGAGGAGATCCACGACGTTGGCCAGACCGTGTGGCTGCGGCTGATCGAGAAGATCGGAAGCCTTCGCGAGCCGGCGGCGCTGCCGGGCTGGCTGGCGGTCACCGCCCAGCGCGAATGCTTCCGCGTCCTGCGGGTAGAGCGGCGGCATGCGCACGCGGAGCTGCCCACCGAGGATCAGCTGCCGTCTGACCCCGATGCCGCGATGATCGAGGAAGAGGTGCTGGCGGCGGAGCGCGCCGCCGCGATTCGCGCGGCGCTCGCCACGCTTCCGAGTAGCTGCCGGGCGCTACTGTCGATGCTGGCCAGCGATCCTCCGCCCGGCTACACGGAGATCAGCGGGGCACTCGGCGTGGCCGCGGGCACGGTTGGCCCGATGCGGGCACGGTGCCTTGACCGGATACGCCGCTCTCCGCAGATGGCGAGCTTCGCCGGCCGGACGGTCGGCGGCACCGGAGAAAGGCGCACGAGGAGCCGTGGCCGATGAATGACGCCTGGACCGACGAGGAACTGCTCGCGGAGCTGCGGCGGGCACTCGAATCCCGCGCGGCCGTCCCGCCCGAGTTCATCGAGGCGGCCAGAGGCGCCTTCGCGTGGCGCACGATTGACGCCGATCTCGCCCAGCTGACCTATGACTCGCTGGCCGGCCTGGAGGCCGCCCCAGCGACCCGCTCGGAACCAGCGTCCATCCGGACCCTGACCTTCACCAGCTCGCGGCTGACCATCGAGCTCGAGGTGGCCGCTGACTCCCTGCACGGTCAGGTCGTTCCGCCGGGGGCCGGGACGATCATGCTGCAGCCCCAGGACGGCACGGAGGCGGTGATCACCGCCGACGAGATCGGCTGCTTCGTGATCCAGCCGGTTCCCGTCGGCCCGTTCCGGCTACGCTGCCCGACCGGGGCCGGCATCGACGTTCTCACCAGCTGGATCACGCTGTGAAGCGGCTTTAGCCGACCGGCCAGCGGCAATAGCGTCAATAGGGGAGCGCGATCGGGCCCACGCCGGGGATCGCCCGTGCCCGCGCCTCGGTGAGCAGCGCCGCCGTCGCTTCCTTGCCGTTTTCGCCGGTGCGCGACATCCGGGCGGCGATGAGCCCGGTCAGGATCGGCGTCGAGAAGGACGTCCCGCTCCACTTCGCCATGCCGTGGAACTTCCTCTTCTCGGCCACGTACGGGACCATGAAGCAGCGGTAATCGCCGTACGCGAAGGCGTTCACCAGGTCGCGACCTGGCGCGTACACATCGACCCACGGACCGTAGTTACTGAAGGACGCGCGGCTGCGCCAGTCGGCCGCTAGCGCCCCGACCGCGACCATTTCGGGGAAGGCCGCCGGCCAGGTGGGAAACGAGTAGCCGCTGTTCCCGGCCGCGACGACGCAGGCGACGCCCTTGTACGAGCGCAGCCGCCGCAGCCACCCCTCGAAGGTGATCAGCGGAAGATCCTTCCTGGTCGGGCACGCGATTGCTAGGTGGAACAGGTCGTAGCCGTGCTTGAGTGCCCGGTCCAGGTGCCGGGCCAGGTGGGTCTCCAGCGTGCTGCCCGCGACCTTGCAGACGTTGGCCACGTAGATCTCCGCGGCCGGGGCCATGCACCGCACTACGCCGGCCACGAACGTGCCGTGTCCTTCGTACGGGTTGACCTTCTGCGTCTGGCCCGCCTGCGCTTGGGTCATGTCCTGCGCGCGGTCCAGGATTCCCCGTACCCCCTTCAGCCACGGATGAGGGCTGCCCTCGTTGGTGACTTCCTGGTCTGGGTGCGCGGAGGCCAGGCCCGGAGGATCGAGCTTGTCGGCGTGATACCAGAGCAATCCCGTGTCGGCTACGTAGATGGAGATCCCCGCGCCCGCGTCTCCGGGCGCGACCGCGGGATAGGGCTCGGTTCCGTCGTACACCATCTCTGGGTCGGTCGCCGGGCATGGGCTCCCGTCCCCCCCGGCGACCGTGATGACGTGATTGGGCGTGGCGTACCCGGGGCCTAGCACCCGGTCGACGCGGTCGAGCGCCTCGAGTACCCCAAGGTCCTGCGAGAGGTACAGGATGACGACTCCGTCGATCACCGGCTCGACCGGAGCGGTGCCTTCGGGATAATCCGCGATCTCCCGCAGGGTCTGCCTGGGCTCGTCCAGGATCTCCCGCACCCTTTCGAGATACGGCTCAAGGACGAGGATCTGGCCTTCGGCATACATGAACCCCACCCCCTGGCCTGAGGTCACAACGCCGATGTCGATGCCGCCGGAGCGCTGACCGCCGCGGCCTTCGCCGACGGCGTCCGCTGCCCCGTCCTCCTTGAATGCCTTCCATATGTACAGAGCATGAGCACGAATCTTCGGCTCCAGGTTATCCGCCCAGCTCGGATCGCTCACGAGGTCCCTCCCGCAGAACTCGCACATCGCCCCGCGTGTGTAGCGCGGGGCCGGATACTCATACGGAGGGATTTGGTGTGCTGTTTGATGCAATAAGAAAATATTTCATTAGACGGCCGTAATATGGCCGACCTACTATCGCAGCGTGAGCGCGCGCCCGCACGCCGACCAATTCGCCCGGCCGGACGTGGAAAGCCTGCTCCCGCTGGCGACTTCCCGCCCGCGGGAAGCGGCAGAGAAGGCGCGGGCGGTGCTGGGGGGGCGTCCGGGTCCTTATGAGGCTTCGATAGCCCATCAGACCGCGGGGATCGTGCTCCGGGACTTCGGTGACGTCGCGGCGTCGGTGCGCGAACTGCGGCGCGCGCTGCGCCGCGCCCAGCAGTCTGGCTCGGCCGAGCGCGAGGTCGACGTGCTGGCCAGCCTGGCCGTGGCGCTGGTCTTCGCGGGCCGGACGGCGGACGGGCTGGCCCTGTTCGAGCGGGCCGTGCAGCGGTCGGACGGCGTCCTGGCGGCGCGGGTACTGCATCGCCGCGGCCTCACGCTGTGGAACATCGGCCGGTATCCGGCGGCGCTGGAGGATCTGCGCTCCGCGATTGACGTGCTCAGCCGGGTCGGCGACACGCTGTGGGCGGCCCGTGCGATCAACGCGCGCGGCCTTGTCTACGAGTCGACCGGCTATGCCGACCGCGCTGACGCCGATTTCGTCGCCGCCGGGCTGCTGTTCGCGGAAACCAGCCAGGAACTCGATGCGATCTACCTGGTGCAAAATCGCGCGCTGGTCGCGTTCGGGTCGGGGAATCTCCCGGCGGCGCTTTCCCTCCTGGACGAGGCGACCGCGAGATTCCGGCCGCTCGGCATCCCGTTGCCCACGTTGAGCATCGATCGGTGCGCGGTGCTCATCGCGGCCGGGCTGTTCGGCGACGCGCTGGCCGAGGCGGAGGCGGCGGTGCGCGAGTTCGAGCAGGTCCGCGGCCGGGTGCCGAAGCGGGCCGAACTGCTGCTGATGGCGGCCAACTGCGCGCTGGCCGCTCGTCGGCCGGAACTGGCCCTCGACTGGGCCGAGGCGGCGTACCGGCTGTTCCGCTCCCAGCACAGTGACTGGTGGCAAGCACAGGCGGCGGCGGTGGTCGCGCAGGCCCGGCACGCTACCGGGGTGGCCTCGCCCGCCCTGTTTCGCGAGGCGAACCGGGCGGCCGTCCAACTGGACACGCTCGGGGCCAGCCAGGTAGTGCGGGCGCACCTGCTGGCCGGGCGGGTCGGGCTGGCCCTCGGCCGTCGCGGCGACGCCAACCGTCATTTCGCCGCCGCGGCCCGGCACCGGTGGCGCGGGCCGGCCCTGGCCCGGGCCAGCGGCTGGCTCGCCGCCGCGCTGCGGGCCGAGGTCTCGGGCGATTCGCGTGCCCTGTTCGCCGCCTGCCGCCGTGGGCTCGAGATTATGGAGGAGAACTGGCTGAGCTTCGGCGCGTCGGAACTGCGGGCGCAGGCCACCGCGCACGGAGCCGAGCTGGCCGCACTCGCCCAGCGCCAGGCCGCGCGGGGGCGCGATCCGCGACTGCTGCTGACCTGGAGCGAGAGGTGGCGGGCCACTGCGCTCGCGGTCCCCGTGGTCCGGCCGGCCGCCGACCCCGAGCTGAAGGCGGACCTGACCGCGCTGCGGCGGGTGACCAGAAGCCTAGACAGCCCGCGGCGCCAGCGCAGCGTGACCACAACGCTGGGACGGGAGCAGCTGAGGCTGGAGAGCGCGATCCGGTCGCGCGTGCTGCGCACGCGCCGGGACCCCGATTCCGGCCGGGCCGGGTTCGACGTCGGCGACTTGCTCAACGCGCTGGGTACTGGCCGGCTGATCCAGATCATCGAGATCGACGACGACATCCACGTCCTGGTCTGCGGTGACGGCCGGGTCAGGCACCTCACCGCGGGACGCATGGGGGACGCCGCCCGCGCGGCCGGCTTCGCCCTCTTCGCCCTGCGCCGGCTGGCTCGCTCCCGACCGGCCGACGATCCGGGCAGCGCGCTGGCCATCCTGGAAACCGCGGGGCCCCGGCTCCAGGAGGCACTTCTCGGGCCGGCCGCGCGCTACCTGGGCAGCGGCCCGGTCGTGATCGTCCCGCCCGGCCGGCTGCACACGATCCCCTGGGCGCTGCTTCCCGCGCTCGCCGACCGCGCCGTCAGCGTCGCCCCGTCCGCCACCGCGTGGCTGCGGGCACGCGCGGCCCCGGCGCCGCAGCGGCGCCGCGTGGTCCTCGCGCGCGGACCCGGCCTGATGAGCCAGGGGGCGGAGATCCCGGCGGTGGCCCAGCTCTACGACGACGTGACCGTGCTCGCCGACGACAACGCGACGGCCGGGCAGGTGCTCGGCGCGCTGGACGGTGCCTGGCTGGCCCACATCGCCGCGCACGGCAATTTCCGCGCCGACAGTCCGCTGTTCTCTTCCTTGCGCATGCACGACGGGCCGCTGACCGTCTACGACTTCGAGCAGCTGCGCCGCGCCCCGTACCTGCTCGTCCTGTCCAGCTGCGACTCCGGCGTCGTCGCGCCCGCCGGCGCGGATGAACTACTCGGCCTGGTCAGCAGCCTGCTGCCGATGGGCACGGCGGGAATCATCGCCGGCGTCGTCCAGCTCAACGACGACGCCCTGGTCCCGGTGATGACGGACCTGCACCGTCACCTTCGCGCGGGCCAGAGCCTTCCCGGGGCGCTGCACGCCGCCCGCCTCGCCGCCCGGACGGATCCAGTCCGGCACGCGACGGCGGTGTCCCTCCTGGCCCTCGGCTCGGGCTGACTGTTCGCCTCCGGAGGGACGGTCTTCGGTCAGCAGTGACGAACGGGCGAGCATGACCACGCCGGCGACGATGACCCCGGCGCAGGCCACCTCGCCGAGGATGTACCAGCCCTGCCTGACCGCCTCGTGGAAGGCGAGCACGCCCCACAGCACGGAAATGAGCGGATCGGAGAGGGTCAGGCCCGGCTGCGCGGCGATCAGCTGCCCGGCGTTCATCGCCGCCTGGGTCAGGAAGAACCCGAGCACTCCCGCCGCCACCATCGTGTAGAGCGGCCAGTCGGTGAACAGGTGCCCGAACCCGCCGGCGACGGTTCCGGTCATCGCCTTCATCAGGGCCGCGGTCAGCCCGAACGTCGACCCGGCCGCGACCGAGAGTACGGCCGCCCGGAACGAGCCGCCCGGCTGGGCGGTGTCCTTCCCGCGAGAGCGCCGGATCGAGCCGCGCCGTGCCCACAGAACCAGGACGCCGACGAGGGCGAGGTTCCCCCCGATGCCGGCCAGCCACCCGTACCAGTGCACTCGGGGAGACCCGCCGGCCGACGGCGCGAGCAGGTAGACCAGCCCGGCCAGCCCGGCGGTCATGGCGAACGCCGGCAGCCACTCCCGCGGCCCGAGCCGCTGCCGGAACAGCCGCGACGCCAGGATCAGGGTGAAGGGCAGCTCAAGCACCAGGACGGGCTCGACCACGGCGAGCTGCCCGGAACCGAGCGCGCTCGCCTGGAGCAGGAACCCGGCGGTGATGGCCACGATCCCGCCGAACCACACCGGCTGGTGCAGCAGGATCCAGATCTGCCGCAGGCTCAGGTTCTCGCGCTGCGGTACCCGCTTGTTCGCCTTGCGCTGCAGCACGGAGGAGATGGCGTTCGCGCCTGCCGCCAGCACCGCGAGAGCGTAGGTGAGCACCGTACTCCTTAAGCGGGCGTGGCCACTTCAGCCGGATGAGGTCTTCCTCTACCCGTGTTGTGGCTGCTCACACCGGTCAGGCGCGGGCCGCGCGCCCCCCTGGCGCCCTAGCGATAGCGAAGGTCGGCCGGGTTGACGACCTCGCGGCAGGCCGCGCAGACCGTCTCCACGTGCAGCTCGGCCCCGCACGCATGCCAGGCCGGACTCACCGGATCCGTGTCCGGGTGCAGCTGGCGCTGTCCCCATTCGCGCAGGGATAGCAGGATCGGGAACAGCTCCTTGCCCGCCTCGGTGAGGAAGTACTCGTAGCGCATCGGCCGCAGGCTGTAGGGCTCCCGGCGCGAGATCCCGGCCGCCTCAAGCCGCTCAAGCCGCTTGAGCCGGCTGGTGACGATGTCGGTGGCCGCGCCGGTGTTGCGCTGGATGTCGTTGAAGCGGTGCACCCCGTAGCCGCACTCGCGCACGACCAGCAGGGACCACCGGTCGCCCAG
>Ga0302314_10017230_pt1 | contig 12128 bp, 14 predicted proteins | sample III_Palsa_N2_3_FD_200533 | JGI IMG/M metagenome (GOLD analysis project Ga0302314, IMG submission 200533) | Peat permafrost microbial communities from Stordalen Mire near Abisko, Sweden - III_Palsa_N2_3 | ecosystem: Environmental > Terrestrial > Soil > Palsa > Peat permafrost | place: Sweden...
GCCTCAAACCACATCCCTCGACAATGCCTGGACTTCCACACCCCCGCCGAGGTCTTCTCTAAGCAGGTGTTGCACTTCGAACGAGAATCCACATCCCCGCCCTCGCGGGGATGAGCGGATAAAAGAATGACCGGACGATTGGCTGGGAAGACCTGTCTGGTGACCGCGGCGGCCCAGGGCATTGGGCGCGCCACCGTCGAGAAATTCGTCGCCGAGGGCGCGCGGGTGGTGGCGACCGATATCGACGGCATGGCGCTGGCGGGGCTCGAAGGGGCCGCGACCACCCGGCGGCTGGACGTGACGAACGCGGGCGCCATCGCGGCGCTGTTCGCTGAGACGCCGGCCTTCGACGTGGTGTTCAACTGCGCCGGCTATGTGCACCAGGGCTCGATCCTGGACTGCGGCGAGGCCGATTGGGCGGCCTCGTTCGACATCAACGTCACCGCCATGTTCCGCATCTGCAAGGCGGCGCTGCCGGGGATGCTGGCGGCGGGGCGGGGGTCGATCGTCAACATGGCCTCGGTCGCTTCCAGCATCAAAGGCGTGGCGAATCGCTTCGCCTACGGGGCCTCGAAGGCGGCGGTGATCGGGCTGACGCGGTCGATCGCAGCGGATTTCGTGGGCCAGGGCGTGCGCTGCAACGCCATCTGTCCGGGGACGGTGGCCAGCCCGTCGCTGAAGGCGCGGATGGCGGCGCTGGGCGGCGATCCGGAAGCGGTGTTGCAGAGCTTTGTCGATCGCCAGCCCATGGGCCGGCTGGGCGCGCCGGACGAGGTGGCGGCGCTGGCGGTCTATCTGGCGTCCGATGAAAGCAGCTTCACCACCGGCGCCATCCACGTCATCGATGGCGGCTGGACCGCCTAGCGGGTCTGGTTGACCGTGTTGCGGTGGATTTTCGCCGAGCCGTCGCCGGCCAGGTCCTCGCGGGTGGCGTTCAGGCGCAAAGGCCCGCGCAGGGCCGCATTGACCCGCGCCATGCCATCGCCGCCGCCAGCCTTGGGACCGAACAGGTAGCGCAGCGAGATGCGCTCGTGGTCCGCGGCGTCCGGCTGGGTGCCGTGCAGGGTGCAGGCGTGCCACATGGCGACATGGCCGGTCCCGCCCGTCAGGACGCGCTGGTTCACGACCGCCTCGCCGCCGCGGCTGTCGCGATAGAGCCAGCGGTTCGCGCCGTGGGACGTGAGGTCGTGCGGGAAGACGGTCGCGCCGAGGGTGTGGCTGCCCTCGAGCAGAAAAAGCGGCGCGTCGGCGGCGCCGACCGGGTGCAGATAGACATAAAGGGTGACGAAATCGGCGTCGCGATCCTTGAAGTCGATCAGGTCCTGGTGGAAGTCGATGCCGTAGAAATAGGTGATGTCGCGGTATTCCGGCTTCACCCAGGCGCCCAGATTGTTGACCGGATTGCCGGCGATGCGGGCATGCAGCCAGGGCGGCACGGCGCGCGCGGGCACGCCGCAGACCACCTTCCTGTTCATGATCTCGTAGCCGGCGCCGAGCAGTTCGGTCAGCGCATCGACGACGTGCGGCGCGCGCTCGACGAAGCCGAGCCGGTCCTCGAAGGCTTCGAGCAGGTTGCGGCCGGGGCGGGGATTGACCCCGACATAGTGCGGATCGGCGTCGAACTCGGACTCGGTCTGGAACAGGCGGCCGTCGAAGGGGCGGGTGGCGCGGATCGCCTGCAGCAGGTCGCCCGCGGCCGCAGCGTCCAGAGGCTCTGGGAAAAGATGGCGGCCGGCCTCGATGAAGTCGCGGGTCACCGGGGCTTCGGTCTCGGCGGATTTCAGAGCCGTCTTCATGGATCCCATTCTGGCTAAGTCGGTTAACGCCGGATGAAACCGGGGCGTCTCTCAAGGGCCACACCGGACCGGAAACGGACCCTGAGTCCGTCCACGGCCAAGCCCGTGGCATGGTTTTAGCCTTGATAACCACAACACGGTCCCGCGATGGGACGGCTAAGACATTGAACTTAAGAGGCTAAGATGGCGGCCACCCGCTTTGCGACGTCCCGATCCCCCGACATGGTCTCGTTCGCCGAGCGCATGGAGCGCGTGCGCGCCGACGCCAGTCGCGTCGCGTTCGAGCACACCGGCCTGATGCTGCGCACCTTCGAAGAGGCCGCCACGCTGGCCAGCGAAGTGGCCAACGGCGGCGAGGCCTATCATGTCGGCGTGCGCGAACTGGCGCGCCGGGCCCATATCGAGATGACTGCCTCGATCCTCAACCTGCGCTCGATCGCCGGCCGCGCGGTTTAGGGCGTTCCGAAAATCCCGGTCAGCCCGAGCGCTGCGGCGGCGGCCAGGCACCAGAGCGGGTCGAGCTTGGTGAAATAGACCACGGCCGCCGTGGCCGTGGTCACCACGGCCAGGCGCCAGCTGGAATCCGCCGCCCGCACCAGCACATAGGCGCTGGAAAAGACCAGGCCGACGGTGACCGGGGCGATGCCGGCGCCGATGGCCGCGCGCCAGGGATGGTCGCGATAGCGGTCCCAGGCCTTCACCGCCCAGAAAGTCAGCAGGCAGGACGGCGCGCACATGGCCGCCGTGGCGATCAGGGCGCCGGGAATGCCCGCCGCCTTCCAGCCGACCAGGGTGGAGATCAAAAAGTTCGGCCCCGGCGCCGACTGGGCGATGGCGAAGAGGGCGGCGAAGTCCTTGTCGGTCATCCAGTGGTGGACGGCGACCGACTGGCGATGGATTTCCGGGATCACCGCATTGGCGCCGCCGAAGGCCAGCAGCGACAGGATGCCGAACTGGACGCCGAGAGCCCGCAGGGTCAGCCAGTAAGCGCTCACGAGGCGCGCTTCCACATGATGGCGATGCTGAGCGGCGCCAGGACAAGCAGCACGTAAGGCAGCGGCAGGCGAAAGATGCCGACCGCGACGAAGGCGGCCAGGATGAAGGGCGCGGCGGTCAGCGCGCGGCGCCTGAGCAGCGGCTCGGCCATGCGCGCGGCGGTGGCGATGACCAGGCCGGCGGCGCCGGCGGCCAGGCCGATGATGGCCCGCTGCACCAGCTCAAGGCCGCCGAACCGGCCATAGAGCACGCCCAGCGCGATGACGACCACCACCGGCGCCCCGACAAGGCCGGCGACAGCGGCGACCGATCCGCGCCAGCCGCAGGCGCGCGCCCCGACGGTGATGGAAAGGTTGACGATATTGGGGCCGGGCAGGCTCTGGCAGAGCGACAGGGTCTCGTTGAAATCGTCTGGGGTCAGCCAGGTGCGCTGCTCGACCAGGGCCCGGCGCGCGAAGGGCAGGACGCCGCCGAACCCCTGCAGGGCGATCATCAGGAAGACCAAAAAGAGGGTCCGCGGCCGCGCGGCGGCCAACTCATCGGTGACGTGCAGGGGAGACCTCGCGCGGTCAGGAGGAAAAGCTGGCGCCTAGTTGCACGATTAAGCTTTGCCGGCCAGCACGTCGGGGTTGGCGACGCGGATCGGCGCGCCGGCGGCGAAGGCCGTGATGGCCTCCGGCATGTCGCCCCAGAAGGCGCGCAGCGTCTCGCGGGTGTCGTAACCCAGGTGCGGGGTCGCCGTGACATTGTCCAAGGTGCGGAAAGGGTGGTCGAGCGGCAGCGGTTCGGCGTCGAACACGTCCAGGCCCGCGCCGGCGATGCGCCGCTCGCGCAGCACCGCGATCAGGGCGGCCTCGTCGACAATGGGTCCGCGAGACGTGTTGATCAGATAGGCGTCCGGCTTCATCAGGCCGAGCTCGCGGGCCGTGACCAGGCCGCGCGTGCGGCCTGAGAGCTGTAGATGGATGGAGAGGATATCGGCCTGGCCGAACAGTTCGTCCTTCTCGACCCGCCGCACGCCGACCTCGGACGCCGCCTCGGCGGTCAGGTTCTGGCTCCAGGCGATCACCTCCATGTCGAAGGCCTTGCCATAGTGAGCCATGCGCTTGCCGATGCGGCCGAGGCCGAGCAGGCCAAGGGTGCGGCCGGCCAGGATCGTGCCGACGGTGGTTTGCCAGCCGCCCTGGCGCAGCGCCCGGTCTTCCGCCGCGATGTGGCGCACGGTGGCGATCATCAGGCCCCAGGTCAGCTCGGGCGTGGCGTTGGCGACCTTGGCCATGCCAGGCCTGCTGAAATCCGAGTGGCAGACGACGACGCCGTGGTCGGTGGCCGCCCGCATGTCCAGATTGGCCAGGCCCGCGCCGACGATGAGGATCAGCTTCAGGTTCGGCAGACGCTCGATCAGGCTGCGTGGCAGGGCGGTGCGCTCGCGCAGGGTGCAGAGCACCTCAAAGGGCGCCAGCAGGCTGGCCGCCTCGTCCTCGGAAAGGTGCCGGTCGAACCTGGTCAGCTCGGCGCCCGCCGGCAATTTCGACCAGTCGGCGGAGTCCAGAGCCACGCCGGCATAGTCATCGAGAATGGCGATCTTCATGGGTCGGCCTCATGCGAAGGGTTGGGCGATGAGACCTTTATAGACCCGCTGCGCCGCAACGCTTTGTCCAGACCGCACGTTCGCTAACGTGACCACGGAAGAACCAGAGGGCGGCGGGCACGCGACCGCGATCCGCGAAGGCGAACTGGCGGCGAAGTTTGCCGGGGTGAGCCTGATCGGCTTCGCCACCGACGCCATCCTGTTGCACATCGGGATCGCGTCCGGGATCGAGCCGGCCTGGGCGCGGGTGATTTCCTTGACCTGCGCCATGCAGGTGACCTTCCTGATCAACGGCCTGGGGGTCTTCCGGACGCTGGACCGCAGGCACTGGCTAGCCCAGTGGGGCCGCTACATGCTGTCGAACGGGTTCGGAAATTTCTGCAACTACTGGATTTTCGTGACGCTGGTCTCGACCCATTGGCGGATCATAGCCGACCCTATGGTCGCCCTCTGCGCCGGCGCCTTTACTGCCTGGATGATCAACTATTGCGGCGCCCGCTTCTTCGTTTTCGGCAAGGTGAAGGGGGTTCTGGCCACGGTTTTGCGCAAGCCGGCGGCCTAACCGCGCCCTGAGACGTGGCCGGCGACCAGCTTGACGCGGATCGCCTCGCCGGTGACCGCCTTGGCCGACCAAGCCGCGCCCACCCCGCCGCTGGGGATGGCGGTGCAGAAGGTGAAGGGCGTCCAGATCGGTTTGGACTGTTTGAGGCAGACCTTGGCGCCTTTCAGGCTCCAACGGCCGCTGGACGGATCACCGCGCCGGCCTTCGGCGGTATAGGCCCCGCCGGGTTGCAGCCAGAGCCGGCCGGTGCGCCCGTCCGGATAGGTGGAGACGATGGTGTTGCCGAAGGCCTTGGACAGGGGCGACGGCGCGGCGTCGGCGGCCGATCCGATCAGGCTGGCGGCGAGGGCCAGGGCGGCGATTGAGCGGATCATGGAGGGCTCGTTTTTGCGGATTGTGAACCAAGCAAACGCATGGACGGCGGTTTGGTTGTTGCGGGCCGCGGCGGCCTCGGCAACGCGCGCCGCCCCGCCGCGTTGAAGCTCGATGACTTCATCGAGCGCTCCTGACGGCCTGGAGAGGCCGACGCCGGCCGCACGACCGGTGATCCGACGCGTCTCGGCCCTGGTCAATGCGGCCTCGGGGAGCGTCGGCGTGGGGGCCGCGGAGCAACTGGCGGCGTTGGTGGCGGAGTTCGGCTACGATCTCACCCTTTGGACCCCGGCGCCCGACGAGGTCGCCGAGGCGATGCGCGCCGCCGTCGATGACGCCCCGGACCTGCTGATCGTGCTGGCCGGCGACGGCACGGCGCGGCTGGCGGCGGAGAGCTGCGGGCCGGACGGGCCGTTGGTGGCACCCTTGCCCGGTGGGACGCTCAACATACTGCCGCACGCCCTCTATGGCGCCCAGGCCTGGCCCGCGGCCCTGCGGGCGACGCTGGACAGCGGGCTTGAGCGGCCGGTCAGCGGCGGCCGCGTCGGCGGCCACAGCTTCTATGTCGCCGGCATCCTCGGCGCGCCGGCGCTCTGGGCCTATGCGCGCGAGGCGGCGCGTAAGGGGGATTTTTCGGAAACCTGGCGCCGCGCCGCCCACGCGCTCCGCCGCGCCTTCACTGGCGATGTGCATTACGTGCTGGACGGCCGGGGCCAGCGCCAAGCCGAGGCTTTGGTGCTGATCAACCCGATCGTCTCCAAGGCGATGCCCGACAAGACGGCGCTGGAAGTGGCGGCGCTGGAGGCGCACAGCGCCCGCGAGATCTTTCGTCTGGCCTTCAATGGCCTGTTCAGCGACTGGCGGCACGATCCGTCCATTGTCGTCGATGCCGCCGTGCATGGGCGCGCCTGGGCGCGGCACTCGATCCCATGCATTCTCGACGGCGAAGTGCATCGCCTGCCGCGAAAGGTGTCGTTCGCGTTCGATCAACGCGCCTTCAGGGCCCTGGCGCCGCCGCAAACCGCATTGGCCAGCGTTTGACCCTCCGTATCGCCCATCTGAGCGACCTCCATTTCGGCGGCGAGCAGCCCGAGGCGGCCGAGGCGGCAGTCGAGGCCGTGGCGGCGTTCGCGCCGACCCTGACCGTGGTCAGCGGCGATCTGACCCTGAACGGCCTGCCGGCCGAATTCGCCGCCGCCGCCGCCTGGCTGAAGCGGCTGCCGGTCGAGCGGATGGTGACGCCGGGCAACCATGACACCCCCTATTGGAACCTGCTCATGCGGGCGTTGAACCCGTTCGGCCGCTATCGCCGCTATATCGGCCGGGCCGGCGCCGCGGCCTTCGATGCGCCGGGGCTTAGCGCCCGGGCCCTGAACAGCGCTCGTGGCGCCCAGCCGCGTCCGAACTGGTCGAAGGGCGCGCTGAACATGAACGACCTGCGCCGGATCGACTGGGGCCCGGCCGGGGCGTTGAAGCTGTTCACTTGCCACCACCCGTTGATCGACATCGCCGGCGCGCCGGTCAGCGGCGGCGTGCATTGCGGGCCTGAGGCGACCGCCGCCCTGGCCAGCGCTGGCGTGGAGCTGATCCTCACCGGCCATGTGCACAATCCCTTCGCCCTGGCCCTGCCGACGCCTGGGGCCGGACCGGCCTGCTACGCTCTGGGGGCCGGCACGCTCTCGCTGCGCACACGCGGGACGCCGCCCAGCTTCTCCACCATCGTCGCCGAGGCGGACGCCTTCACCGTCACCGCGTTGGGGTGGGTCGGCGGCCGGTTCGAAACCCTTGAGACCTGGATTCTGCCGAGGGCCGGGCTGACGATGATTCCCTAAAGCCCCATCCGCCGGGCGCGGCCGGCGATGCTCATGGCCAGGCGCTCGGCGATCAGGCGGTCGGGGGAGCCCGTCTGCTTGCAGGCGCGGTCGGCTTCCAGAAGATCCGGTTGCAGCCGGTCGAGCTGGGTAAGGCTCCAGGCGCGGGCCTGGCGCAGGAATTCGCGCTCGTTGCGCCAGAAGACGCCGGCCGCCTTGGCTGCCGCGCCAAGATCCGCGCCGGCCTGCGTGGCCGTCAGCGTGCGGCGCAGGCGCGCGGCGTGGCCGCTGAGCGCCCGCACGGCGGCTGGTCCACCCTCGCCTTCCGCCGCCGCGCGGCGCAGGCCCGCCTGCGCTTGGGCCAGCTTGCCGCCGAAGGCGTCCTGGGCGGCCTCGGCCAGTGAGGCCTCTGGCTCGACGCCGAGGAAATCGACCAGGGCTTCCGGACCCGCCGTGGCGCCCTGGCCCGGACCGATATAGAGGGCCAGGCGCTCGATCTCCTGGCGCGCCACGCCGCGCTCGTGCGGCAGGCGGCCGACCACCAGCTCCAGCGCGTCGTTGGTCAGGCTGATCTTATCCTTGGCCAGGCTCTCGCGGATCAGCCGGGCGACGTCGCCGGGTTCGTCCTCGTAGCAGACGATAGCGGCGGCCCCGTCAGCCTTCTCCGCTGCGCGGCGCAGCGCCGAGTCGCGACCGAGTTCGCCGGCCTCGATCAGGAAGAAGGCGTCGGGATTGAAGCCGCCCTCGGCATGGGTTTTCAGCGCCTCGGCCGCCTGGCGCTCAATGGCGGCGCGCCCATCGGTCAGCTTCAGCCGCACCAGCCGCCGGCCGCCCCCGAGCGATTGGGCGGAAAGCTCGCCGTCCAGGGCGGCCGGGTCGCGGTCGATATCCGCCTCGGCCAGCCGCGCCACGTCGAAGGGATCGTCCGGGCGGTCCGTGGTCGCCGCCGCCAGCCGGTCGGCTCGCTCGTGCACCTGACCGCGGTCGCGCCCGTGGATCAGCGCCGCGCGCACGTCCTTGGTCGGCTGGTCGAGGAAACGTTCGATATCGGGGCGGCGGCTGAGGATCATGCCCGCACGGCCTAGACGAGGCGCATGTCTATGCTGGCCCGCGAGCGGGCCATGCCCGGTGCGACATAGGTCCGGTGGATGGTGTCGCCAGTGAAAATAATGACGTCGCCAACCGAGAAAAGCGGATGCCAAATCGCCTTGGCTGGGTAATTGGCCAGAACGGTCTTCTCGTCCAGTCGGGATCGCTCGACAATGCCGCCGCTTTCCGGATTGGCGGGCTGCATCAACTGTCCGCCGCTGCCGACAACGACCTCGAGACCGGGGGCGTCGCGGCCGCATTCCGCCAATGGAATCCAGATGTTCACCAGCTTTGACCCGACAATGGTCTGATCCTGATGGAACGGCAGATGGCTGTCGGCGTGCGTCGGGGGTTGGGACCGAACGTAGCTATCGTCGTGCGGGACGGGTTCCTTGCCCAGATAGGTTCTCGCCAGTCCGACAATGGTTTCGTTCATGAGTTGAGGAAGCAAGGCGCGCCCTCCCCCCAACTTCATCTTGGCCACCGCGATCGAGCGCAACTCATCCCGCGTCAGAAGCCCCTTTTTGACCAGGAGCTTGCGGGCCTGCGCATCTCGTTGCGCGTAGATGCGGTCAGCCTCGGCATTGATCCGGCCGATGAACGCCGGATCGAAGAGCGCCGGCAGGTAAACCACCCCGTCGCGCGCGAACACTGAGTCCAGCTCGGAGTGTGCGCCGCCGCGTCCGGCCGGCCGTTCGGATTGGCGCGGTCGCGGCTGGATTATGGCCGATAGCCGAGACAGAAGGCGCATCTCAGGCCGGACCTAGTTTTGCGCCTGGCTGGCGAAATAGATACCGAGATCGGTGCGGATGCGGTCGGCGGCAGTGTCGGCGGCGCGCTGCTGCGCGTCCTCCTGGGCGGCGATGCCGGCATAGGGGATGTTGGTGGCCGCATAGGTCACCTCGACCGGCTGGGTCCCGGTCTTCAGGACGCGGCCGGTGGCGATGTCGACAAGCTTGTAGCCGACCTGGACATGGTCTTCGTAATAGGCCGCTGTCTCGTCCAGGTTCAGGCCGCGAGCGAAGACCGCGCTGGTGACGGTCAGGTCGAGCCGATAGACGGCTGGCTTGTTGCGATCGCGCGCCAGGTCGTCGTCAAGGGATTCGCTGAGCAGATAGGCCAGGCGCCCATGCGGGACCTTGACCTCGATGGACGACATGCCGGCGGCCAGACCTCGTGTGGCGTAGAGGGGCGTGAAGCCGCAGGCCGCCAGCCCGAGCGCGGCCAGGATAGCCCCGGCGATGGCGAGTCGCCGGCCGTTCATTGGGCGACGACGATGTTGACGATGCGGTCTGGCACCACGATCACCTTGCGCACGGTAAGGCCGTCAAGGTGGCGCTGAATGGCCGCGTCCGCCAGCGCCATCTTTTCGGCGTCTGCCGCATTGGTCCCCGGCGGCAGATGGATTTCGCCGCGCCGCTTGCCGTTGATCTGGATCGGCAGGGTCAGCATCTCCTCGGCGGCCAGCGCCGGATCGAAGTTGGGCCAAGGCGCCTCGGCAACCAGGCCCTCGCCGCCGAGGCGCACCCAGGCCTCCTCGGCCAGGTGCGGCGCGAAGGGGGCGATCAGCCGGGCGAGCGCGCTCAGCGCCTCGGCGCGGGCGGATAGCACGGCCGGGCTCGCGCCGGCGGCGGGCAGGCCCTTCAGTTCGTTCAGGAAGGCGTAGACGCGCGCGATGCCGCTGTTGAAGCGGAAGCCCTCGATGGTCTCGGTCAGCGCCTTGATCAGCCGATGGGTCGAGCGGGTCAGAGCCACCGCCTTCGTGTCGTCGTCGATGGCCGCCGCCGCGACCTGGGCTGGCTGACTGTCGAATTCGTCCCAGAGGCGGCCGACCAGCCGCCAAGCGCCCTTGACGCCTTCGGTGGTCCATTGGGCGTCGCGCTCGGGCGGCGAGTCGGACAGCACGAAGAGGCGCGCGGCGTCGACGCCATAGGTGTCGAAGATGTCCTTCGGCGCGATGGTGTTCTTCTTCGACTTCGACATCTTGACGACGTCGCCGATGATCACCGCTTCGCCGCTCCCGATCAGGCGCGCGCGTCGGGTGTCGCCCTCGTTGACGATCTCCAGCGCGATGGGCTCGACCCAGTCGCCGTTCTGGCGGCGATAGGTCTCGTGGGTGACCATGCCTTGGGTGAAAAGGCCGGCGAACGGCTCCTGGGCGGCCAGCATGCCCAGGTCGGACAGGGCGCGGTTTGTGAAGCGGGCATAGAGCAGGTGCAGCACCGCATGCTCGATGCCGCCGATATACTGATCGACCGGCATCCAGTAGTCGGCCGCGGCGCGGTCGATCGGCGCCTCGGCGGTCGGGGCGGTGAAGCGGTCGAAATACCAGGCGCTGTCGACGAAGGTGTCGAGGGTGTCGGTCTCGCGCTCCGCCGGACCGCCGCAGGCCGGGCAGGCGGCGTGCTTAAAGGTCGGATGGCGGGCCAGCGCATTGCCCGGCCGGCTGAAATCGAGGTCGCTGGGCAGGACCACGGGCAGCTGGTCGCGCGGCACGGCGACGGGGCCGCATTTCGCGCAATGGATGATCGGGATCGGGCAGCCCCAGCCGCGCTGGCGCGAAACGCCCCAGTCGCGCAGGCGATAGACCGTCGTGCCTTCACCCTGGTTCTGCGCCTCGACGCGGGCGATGGCGGCGGCCTTGGCGGCCTCGACCTCCAGCCCATCGAGGAAACCGGAATTGTAGATGCGCCCCGGATCGACATAGGCCTCGTCACCAACCGCGAAGGTCGCCGGGTCGGCGTCGGGCGGCAACACCACCGGGCGAACCGGCAGGCTGTATTTACGGGCGAAGTCCAGGTCGCGCTGGTCGTGGGCCGGGCAGCCGAAAATGGCCCCCGTGCCGTAGTCCATCAGGATGAAGTTGGCGATCCAGACCGGCAGGGTCTGGCCCGGCTCGAACGGATGCGCGACGGTCAGGCCTGTATCGTAGCCGCGCTTTTCGGCGGTCTCGATGTCGGCCTCGGAGACGCCGCCCCGCCGGCACGCGGCGATAAAGGCCGCCGCTTCGGCATTGTTAGCGGACACGGCGGCGGCCAGCGGATGCTCGGCCGCGACGGCGACGAAGCTCGCGCCATAAAGCGTGTCCGGCCGGGTGGTGTAGACCGCGACGCTGTCAAAGCCTTCCGGGGCTTCGCCGGCGAAGGCGAACTCCAGGCGCAGGCCCTTGGAACGGCCGATCCAGTTCTCCTGCATCAACCGCACCTTGTCCGGCCAGCGGTCCAGGGTCTTCAGCCCGTCCAGCAAGGCATCGGCATAGTCGGTAATGCGCAGGAACCACTGGTTCAGGGTGCGCTTTTCGACCGGAGCGCCCGAACGCCAGCCCAGGCCGTCGACCACCTGTTCGTTGGCCAGAACGGTCATGTCGACCGGGTCCCAATTGACCAGGCTCTCGCGCCGATAGGCCAGGCCCTTCGCCATCAGGTCGAGGAACCAGGCCTGCTGCTTGCCGTAATAGGCCGGGTCGCAGGTGGCGAACTCGCGGCTCCAGTCGATGCTCAGCCCAAGCCGCTTGAGCTCCACGCGCATGGCGTCGATATTGGCGTAGGTCCAGGCGGCCGGATCGACGCCGCGTTCCATCGCCGCATTTTCCGCCGGCAGGCCGAAGCCGTCCCAGCCCATGGGATGCAGCACATTGTAGCCGCGGGCGCGCTTGAACCGCGCCACGACGTCGCCCATCGAATAGTTGCGCACATGGCCCATGTGCAGCGACCCCGAGGGATAGGGGAACATCTCCAGCTCGTAGAATTTCGGCCGACCTGCGGCTTCTGCGGGCTCAAGCGCGCGAAAGACATCGGCGGCCGCCCAGACCGCCTGCCATTTCGGCTCGGCTTCCTTCGGATTGTAGCGGGCCATCTCCGGCCGGCTCTACCCGTTGACGTTCGACAGCCTGAGCTGACGGGCGCGGGTAA
>Ga0302314_10017232_pt1 | contig 12126 bp, 8 predicted proteins | sample III_Palsa_N2_3_FD_200533 | JGI IMG/M metagenome (GOLD analysis project Ga0302314, IMG submission 200533) | Peat permafrost microbial communities from Stordalen Mire near Abisko, Sweden - III_Palsa_N2_3 | ecosystem: Environmental > Terrestrial > Soil > Palsa > Peat permafrost | place: Sweden...
AACTTCCGCTCTCAGGCCGCGCTCGTCCACAACTTCAACCTCACCTTCGGCGGCTCCAGCGAATCCGCTCCCATCTTCCCGCCCCTCGACGACGCCTCTCTCAGTGGCAGCCAGGCAGTCGACGTTCCCTTCATCGCCGCCACCGCCGTTCGTCCCCAGACTCAACCCGACGGCCTCCTCTGGCACCCCGCCATCCTCGAAGAAGAACCCGCTCTCTCCCACGCCCAGCAGGAAGCCCTCGACATTCGCCGCATCATCGAGCAGCGCCTCGCCACACCTCTCCCCCCCGGGCGCACCAAACCCTGGAGCATCGCCGTTCTCGCCCGCGCCCGCGCTCATCTCTCCGCCATCGTCGCCGAGTTCAAAGCCCACGACGGCAAGCCCGCGGTCCCCTTCCGCGCCGTCGATATCGATCCCCTCGACGAACTCCCCGAGGTCCTCGACGCGCTCGCCCTCACCCGCGCCCTGCTTCACCCCGCCGATCGCATCGCCTGGCTGGCCGTGCTCCACGCTCCGTGGTGCGGCCTCGGCCTGGCCGACCTGCTCGCCCTCACCGGCGAAGGCCCTCTCGCCGATCCTCACGCAACCGTCGCCTCGCTCATTTCCACCCGCGGCCATCTCCTCAGCGAAACCGGCCAACACCTCCTGCACCGCGCCTGGCCCACCCTCGAACAAGCCATCGCCACCTCGGGCCGCACTCCGTTCTCCATCCACGTAGAGCGCACATGGCTCTCTCTCGGTGGCGATGCCGCTCTCAGCTCAAACCAACTCAGCAACGTGCAGCGTTACCTCGGCGTCCTCCGCGAACTCGAAAAAGAGGGCCCGCGGATCGATCTTTCCCTCCTGACCGCCCGCCTCAATCAGCTTTATGCCGAACCCCGCACCGGCGACATCCAGGTCGAACTCCTCACCATCCACAAAGCCAAAGGTCTCGAGTGGGACGTCGTCCTCATCCCCAGCCTGCATCGCCGCACCCGCAACTCTGGCAACGTCCTGCTCAACTGGCTGGAGCTGGACGCCCCGTCACCCAACGAAGAAGCCTCCATCATCCTCGCCCCCATCCACGGCAAAGGCGGCGACCCCACCAAGCTCAACGACTGGCTCAACGCCATCCGCTCCCAGCGCGACCGCGCCGAAGAGAAGCGCCTCTTCTACGTCGCCTCCACCCGCGCCCGCGAAGAACTCCACCTCTTCGCCGCCCTCGGACGCAAGTCCAACGGAGACCTCGCCCTCCCTGCCAGCGGCACGCTGCTCAAAGCCTGCTGGCCCGCCGCCGAACCCCAATTCACCCGCCTGTCAGCCTCTAACTATATGAACAATCAGTTGCAGTACTCCATGGAAAATTATGATTCTCCAGAGGATGATGATTTTGCAATCGCCGCTTCTTCCCCCGACCCACAACCCCCGCTGATCTACCGTCTCCCCTCAACCTTCAACCCCCTCCAGCGCTTCACCGACGCCGCAACCCAAGCTCTCCCCTACATCCCGGCCGCCGCGCTCCAACATTCCCCCACCTTCGACCGTCCCGAAGGCTCCTTCGCCGTCCGCGCCTTCGGCAATGTCGTGCACCGCTATCTGCAACTCCTCGCCAACCGCCTCACTGCCACCACCCCCATGGAACTCCTCGCCGAGCTCCCCACCTGGCAGCCTCGCCTGCTGGCCAGCCTGCGCGGCGAAGGCCTCTCCCCCAACCTCTGCCGCCGCGAAGCCTCCCGCGCCCTCGACGCCCTCACCCGCGCCCTCAACGACCCCGCCGGCCGCTGGATCCTCTCCCCGCAACCCGCCGCCGCCACCGAGTCCGCCCTTAACTTCGGCGTCACAACTAGCATCCCAACCCTGAGCCCAACCCTGATCACAGACCGCACCTTCCTCGCCGCCGCCGACCCTCTCATCCCCGGCGACTCCCACATCTGGATCGTCGACTTCAAAACCTCCGAACAAGGCTCCCGCACCTTGCAGCAGTTCGACACCGTCGAACGCGCCAAATACACCGCCCAGCTTGAAAGCTACGCTGCCGCCCGCAGAGCACTCCCTGGCCCCGGCAACGACCCAGCCAGGCCCATAGTCCTTGCCCTCTACTACCCCCTCATCCCCCGCTTCATCCACTGGCTGGCATAGGCCTAAATATCCATGCCAACTCCCCCATAAGACGCATCCCATTCTCAGCAATTCACAGAATCCACAGTGCTATCCTTCTCTCAGCAGTTGGGTCAGCTTTCAGGAAGAGGAAACATGCCGCAATCGCCTCGCTTGGTACTGTGCGTCGACGACGAGGTCGTGGGTCTTCAGGTCCGCAAGCTCATCCTCGAACGCGCCGGCTACAACGTCCTCACCGCCCCCGACGGCCACTCCGGCCTCACGCTCTTCGACGATTATCCCGTAGAAGCCGTCGTCCTCGACTACGCCATGCCCGGCATGAACGGCGGTCAGGTGGCCGCCCGCATGAGGGCCAAGAAGCCACAGGTCCCTATACTTCTGCTCTCGGCCTACATGGTGCTTCCCCCCGAGGTCACCAGCCTCGTCGATCTTCACATGACCAAGGGGGAAGGCGCTCCCATGCTCCTCGAAAAACTTGGCAACCTCCTCGGCCAACTCCAGAACTAATCCGCGCATCTTCAGGAGAAATATCTCCGCCGTGAATCTACGTCAACTCAACCGGATTCTGTTGCAGACACTGCTGGTCCCGGTAGTGGCGCTGATGTTCGTCGCCGCCGTCCTCGCCCTCCAAATCCGCAACGCAGAGCGCACCGTCGACAAGATGCGCAAAGCCGGCGACAATATCGCCACCGCAACCCGCATCTCCATGCTCATGGTGGACGAAGAGACCGGCGTACGCGGCTACCAGCTCACCTCCAACGAGATTTTTCTTCAGCCCTACTACTTCGCCCAGACGCCTTTGAACGACGCCCTCCGCGAGCTCCGTGAGGGCCTCACCCAACAAGGCAGCGACCCCCGCGTCGTCGACAGCTTCATCCTTGCCCACGACACTTGGCGCATCGCCTTCGCCGAGCCTCTCATCATCGCCACCCAGAATGACGTCGATACCCGCGATGCCGGCCTCAACCTTCGCGCCAAAGCTCAGATGGACTACCTGCGTGCCCGCATCGACCGCATCATCGAAGCCCAAAAAGTCCAACGTGACCAGACCGTCGAAACCTGGCAGCGCCAGATGCACGAAACCATCGAGGTCCTCGTCGCTCTCGCCCTCATCATCGGACTGGCCATCGGAATCTCCGCACGCAACCGCCTCCACCTGGTCTCCGACGCCTTCCAGCGCACCATTGACTCCCAGCGCCGCGCTCAGACCGCCTTGCTGGCCACCGAGAAACTCGCCGTCGCCGGACGCCTCGCCGCCACTCTCGCACACGAGATTCACAACCCCCTCGACGCCGTCAGCAATCTCCTCTACCTCCTCAAAGACGGCACCAGCCCCGAGGAGACCAGGCAGTTCCTCGATCTCGCCAACAACGAGCTCGCCCGCGTCACCCAGATCAGCCGTGCCATCCTCGGCATGTATCGCGAATCCAAAGAGCCCGTCGCCGTCGACGTGCAGGAGATGCTCAGCAGCATCCTGCTGCTGCTCGACCCCCAGATGAAACAAGCGCAGTTGGAAGTTCACACCACCTTCGCTCGCAACGCTCTGGTCTTCGGCTTCCCTGCCGAACTCCGCCAGGTCTTCATCAATCTCATGACCAATGCCATCGAGGCCTCCTCTCCCGGCAGCACCATTGAAGTGCGCTCCAGCCTCCGCCCCTCCACCTCCGGCATCGCGGCCGGTGTCGTCGTCAGAGTCTCCGACCACGGCTCAGGCATCGAACCCGACACCTTACCCAAACTCTTCCAGCCCTTCTTCACCACCAAGGGAGAAAACGGCACCGGCCTCGGCCTCTGGGTCAGCAAGGGCATCGTTGAAAAACACGATGGCGTCATCACCATAGAAAGCCACACCCTTGCAGAAAACCACGGCACCACCGTCGCCGTCTTCCTCCCCCGCGGCGAAACCCAACCCAACCCAACCACCTAACCCACCCTCGCACTCCTTTGCGAAACTTCGCCCCCATAGCGCCCTTTGCGTGAAGGCTCTTGCTCCCGCTCTTCCTGATCCCTAACCCCTGCCCTCCAACATCTCCACCAGTACCTTCGCGGCAAACTCACAATCCTCGCGGCTCACATCGTAGTGCGTCACCAGCCTTACCTGATTCGGCCCAATCGCGCTGCACAGAATCCTGCGCTGCTTCAATCCCGCCACCAAACCCACCGCATCCCCCACGCTAAAAAACACAATATTCGTCTGCACGGACTCCATATCGATAGAAGCCCCCTCACACCCGGCGATCGTCTCCGCCAGCATCCTCGCATTGACGTGGTCCGCACCCAGCCGCTTCGGCATCTCTTCCAATGCAATCAACCCAGCCGCCGCCAGAACTCCGGCCTGCCGCATACCCCCACCCAGAGCCTTGCGAAACACCCGCGCCCGCTCTATGTTCTTCTTCGACCCCACCAGCATCGACCCCACCGGCGCTCCCAGTCCCTTCGACAGGCAAAACATCACCGTATCGAACCCGCGCGTCAAATCCGCCACACCGACCCCCAACGCCGTCGCCGCATTGAAAATCCTCGCTCCATCGAGATGCGTCGGCAGTCCCGCATCCTTCGCTCCCTGCCAAATCTCTTCCATCACAGCCAGCGGCGTCACCGTCCCGCCGGCGATGTTGTGCGAGTTCTCCAGCCACACCAACCCCGTCTGCGCCCGGTAGTAAATCTTCGGCGCAATCTTTGACTGGATCAGATCCCACGTCAAAATCCCACGCTCTCCCGCGACCGTCCGCGGAATGCAACCCGCAAACGCCGCAACCATCCCCATCTCCCAATCCAGTATGTGAGCCCGGGCTTCGCAGATCAACTCCTGTCCATGCTCGGTATGCAACCGTGCCGCAATCAAATTACCCATCGATCCGGTGGGCACAAAGATCGCCGCCTCGCGCCCAAACACCTCCGCCGCGCGAGCCTCCAGCCGGTTCACCGTCGGGTCTTCGCCATAAACGTCATCCCCAACCTCCGCCACCGCCATCGCCGCATACATCGCCGCCGTAGGCCGCGTCACCGTATCGCTCCGCAGATCAATCACAGCTTTACCCTCATTCCTCAAACCTCAATAGAACCGTCTTTACTCGCAACTCGAAACTCGTGACTCGAAACTCAACGCATGACATTTTTTTGCTTCACGCCGTCACACCCTCCAGCAATCTCCCAAAAACCTCATTCGACACCATCCTCCCCCGCAGCGTCAGCCCCCATCGCCCACCCTCATCCCACATCAACCCGCCCTCCACCAACTCCCTTACCACCCCACCCAGGCTCTCCACAAACTCCCGCGAGCAAATTCCCTCACTCAACCGCAACCCCAAAAACATCCGCTCCTCAAACGCCTCTCTCACCCCCACGCGAGTCACCTCCAGCCCCACCCGCCCATACTCCGTCAACTCATCCGGATTCGCAAACCGCACCGCTCCCTCATCGCATAAAAGCATCGAATGCGAATCCAGCCCAAACCCCACATAAGGCTGCCGTTCCCAGTATTTCCTGTTATGTCTCGACGGATGCCCCGCCAGCGCAAAGTTCGAAATCTCATACTGCCCAAACCCGCTCCGCGGCAAAACCTCGCAAGCCTGCTCATACAACTCCGCCGCAATCTCCTCCTGCGGCACCCCATGCGCATGAAACCGCGTCCCTCCCGCCATTACCTCACGTCCAAGCCGCGAGTCCTCATCCACCTCCAGCATGTACACACTCAAATGCGTCAACCCCACACCCGTCGCCACACTCAGCGAGTGTGCCCAACTCTCTCGCGTCTGATAGGGCAACCCCGCAATCAAATCCGCGCCAACCTCTGCCAACCCAACCGCCCGCAGCCGCGCAATCTCCCGCACGCACTCACGCTCGGTGTGCGTCCGTCCCACCGCCGCACTCTCCCGGTCCACAAACGACTGCACCCCCAGGCTCACGCGATTCACCCCTAACCGCATCGCCTCCTGGAGCAACGCATCCGCAATCTGCCCCGGCGCCGACTCCAGCGTAATCTCCGCCCCCGCCTCAATCTCAAACCCCCGCCCCAACGCTTCAAACACTGCCCGCAACTGCGCCGGCGCCAACAAGCTCGGCGTCCCACCGCCAAAGTAAACCGTATCCACCCGCCGCGGCAGCGTTGCACCCAACCCCGCCGCGGTCTCCCCCACCGCCTCAATCTCAGCACACAGCTTCTTTACATACGCATCAATCACACCAGGCGAAGACACCACCGAAGCGAAGTTACAGAAGCTGCACTTCGCCCGGCAAAACGGCACCGACACATAAACCCCCACCGAATTGGAATGCATCGCCACATCCAATTCTTTCACGCGCGTTGCTTTCCTCTGCGAAATATGGCTTCCTTCGCGCCCTTTGCGTTAGAGCTTTTTGCTCTTGCCGCTACAGACAAAGAATCCCTCACCTCACCCGCACCCTCTAAAATAAATAACAATGGCCGACGAGAAAGAGAAGAAGCAAGCCCCCAAGCGCCCCGGCATCGACGACGACGTAGTCGGCAAAGCCTACGACGGCCCCCTCATGCGCCGTCTCTTCGGCTACCTCAAGCCCTACAAGCTCGCCACCGCTGCCTCCGCGCTCGCCATCTTCCTCAAAGCCATCTGCGATGTAGGCGGGCCTTACTTCACCAAGATCGCCGTCGACACCTACTTCAACCGCATCCCAGACCCCGGCTGGCTTGGCCGCCGTCTCAGTCCGGACCCCACTCACGGCATCACTCAGCTTGCCTTCATCTACCTCGCCGCCCTCTCCCTCAGCTTCGGCCTGGAGTTCGTCCAGACCTACCTCATGCAGTGGACCGGCCAGAAGATCATGTTCGATCTCCGCTCCCAAATCTTCCGCCACCTCCAGCGCATGCATGTCGCCTTCTTCGACCGCAACCCCGTCGGCCGCCTCGTCACCCGCGTCACCTCCGATGTCGACGCCCTCAACGAGATGTTCACCTCAGGCGTCCTCGCCATCTTCGAAGACATCTTCGCCCTCACCTTCATTGTTGTCATCATGCTCTCGATGAGCTGGCCGCTCGCCCTGCTCACGCTTTCCGTCATTCCCGCAATCTTGTACGCGACCCAGCTCTTCCGCATCCACGTTCGCGACAGCTACCGCCGCCAGCGCGCGGCCACGGCCAAAATCAATGCCTTCACCCAGGAGTACGTCTCCGGCATGAGCGTCGTCCAGCTCTTCAACCGCGAACCCCGAGCCTTCCGCGACTTCTCCGCCGTCAACCACGAGAACAAGCTCGCCTGGACCGACGCCATCTTCGCCTACGCCCTCTACTACCCCGTCGTAGAACTCCTCAGCTCCATCGCCATCGCCCTCGTCATCTGGATCGGCGGCCAGGCCGTCCTCCGCGCCGGCTCCCTCTACTGGCTCACGCACCACAGGTATCTCGCCAACGGCGCCCACTTCAGCCTCCTCGGCAACACCGTCACCATCGGCATCCTCGTCGCCTTCATCCAATACGCGCAGCGCTTCTTCCGGCCCATCCAGGATCTCAGCGACAAGTTCAACATCCTGCAATCCGCCATGGCTGCCTCCGAGCGCGTCTTCAAACTCCTCGACACCGAACCGGAAATTCAGACGCACCCCCTCCTCGCCAACCTGGTTCCCGGAGACAACTCCGGCCGCATCGAGTTCCGCAACGTCTGGTTTACCTATCAGCAGCTCACCCCCGAGCAGCTTGAAACCATCGCCACCCTCCCCTCCCAACATCTCGACAAGCTCGTCGGCATTGAGTGGATACTGCGCGGCGTCAGCTTCACAGTCGAACCGAATGCTACCGCTGCCATCGTCGGCCACACCGGCGCCGGCAAGACCACCATCACCGCCCTCATGATGCGCTTCTACGATGTCCAGAGCGGCGTCATCTTGATCGACGGCATAGATGTACGCACGCAGGACCTCAAAGCCCTCCGTCGCCGCTTCGGAGTCGTTCTGCAAGACCCCTTCCTCTTCTCCGGCACCATCGCCAGGAACATCCGCCTCGGCTCCGATTGGATCACCGATGCCGAGATCGCCAACGCGGCCGAAGAAGTTAATGTGGCCGACTTCATCCGCACTCTCCCCGCCGGCTTCGACGAGCCCGTCCTCGAACGCGGCTCCACCCTCTCCACCGGTCAAAAGCAACTCATCTCATTCGCCCGCGCCCTCGCCCACAAGCCCGGCATCCTCATCCTCGACGAGGCCACCAGCTCCGTCGACACCGCCACCGAGCAGCTCGTCACCTCCGCCCTGGCCCGCATGATCACCGGACGCACCAGCGTCCTCATCGCCCACCGCCTGTCTACAATTCAAAGGGCCGACACTATCCTCGTCATGCACAAAGGCCATCTCCGCGAGCAAGGCACCCACCAGCAACTCCTCGCCCTCCACGGCCTCTACTACAAGCTCTACCAGCTCCAGTACAAGGACCAGGAGCTTCAGGTACAAGGCCTCGGCGAACCCCTCTCCGCATAAAAATCCTGTCGCCGATGACATTTGTCACAACATCGCCGCTCCTCTCTCCGATACACTTCCTCCATTGACGTAGATTCGCGGAACCAGTGCAGCGCTTCGGAGACCACACTCATGAGCAGCAACGCCTTTCCTCTCGACTCCATCGCCACCACCGACCAGGCACCCATCCCGCCCGCCGCCAACGAAGAGCTCGCCGACCCGCCCTACATCGAGCCCATCGATCCCATGCTCGCCACCCGCCCCGTCGCCCCCGAAGAGCGCATCTCCTCGGTCGACGTCCTCCGCGGCATCTCGCTCATGGGCATTCTCATCATGAACGTCTGCGACTTCGGCCTCGGCAACACCAACTACACCTACCCGCTCGCCACCGTCAAACCCGTCTTCAACGGCCCTCACTGGAAGATCAACACCGCCCTCTGGTTCGCCCGCTGGATCTTCGCCGAAGGCAAGATGCGCGCGCTCTTCTCCATGCTCTTCGGCGCCGGAGTCATCCTCCTCACCGGCCGCGCCGAGGCCCGCGGCGCCGGCATCCGCGCCGCCGACATCTACACCCGCCGCAACATGTGGCTCATGCTCTTCGGCATGATCCACTGCTTCTTCATCTGGCACGGCGACATCCTCTTCATCTACGCCGCCGCCGCGCTCATGCTGCTCTTTCCCTTCCGCAATCTCAAACCCAAAACCCTCCTCTGGACCGGCTGCATCGTCCTCGTCGTCAACACCCTGCTGGTCAATGGCGGCCAGACCATGGGCATGGTTTCCGTTAAGAAAAGCGTCGCCACGGCCCACGCCCACGAGGCCGCGCACAAGCCCCTCACCGAAGATGACAAGTCCGCCCTCGAAAACAACCAGAAGTTACTTGACCATTGGCGTCTCTCCAAAGAAAAGATGTACAAGGACATAGCCGACCACAAAAGCTGGGCCAAAGCCTTCGTCGCCGATGCCCCCGACGCCTTCCAGACCGAAACCATCACCACCTTCCCCATCGTCATGGGCGATTGGTTCGGCATGATGCTGCTCGGCATGGCCCTCTACAAACTCGGATTCTTCTCGCTCAAGCTCTCCACCAGGACCTACGCCCTCTGCGCCGTCATCGGACTCGGCATCTCCTGGCCCATCGTCGCCCTCGGCGCATACCACGCCTGGAAAGGCGGCTTCGATCAGATCCAGACCTACCTCTGGCTGCAAGTCCCCTACGACTTCGGACGCATCCCCGGGACCATCGGCAACGCCGCACTCATCCTGCTTCTCCTCCGGGCCTCATCCCACGGCCTCGGCCTGCTCCGCTGGCTCTTCGCCCGCTGCGCCAACGTCGGCCAGATGGCGCTTTCCAACTACCTCCTCACCAGCATCTCCATGCGCGCCATCTTCGTCTGGACGCCGCTCCACTGGTACGGCTACCTCGACTACTACAAGCTCTACTACTGCGTCGCCGCCATGTGGCTCGTCAACCTGACCTTCAGCACCCTCTGGCTCCGCTACTTCCGCTTCGGCCCCATCGAGTGGTGCTGGCGCTCCCTCACCTACTGGAAGCGCCAACCCATGCGCCTCTGACCAGCCATGGCCTTGCAGAACGTCTACCCTTGCATAGTCCTGGATTCAAGGACAGCTAAACGCTCACTGATAGGCGCAATCTGCCGAAACACTTCCACCTGATTGTTCGCTCGCAGCGATTGAAACTCCGACCGCATCTCCGCGCGAAAAGCATCAAGCGTCTTCATCATCGCGTCGAACTGAATCTCGGTCTGCTTCTGTAGCATCTCGCTCTGTTTTTGTAGAGCGTCGAGTCTCGCCGTGTGCGCCTTCAACTCCGGCACAACGAGGTCCTGAATCACTTGCCGAAGTCCTGTCACCACATCTGACATAGCAATCCGCCTCTAACGCAATAGTACGCTATCAATTTTCAGAAAACTCAAGCCCGCTTCTCCGCCATCTCACACAACTTCCTTACCCGCTTCTCCCGCGCCTCCGGCGTCTGGTAGTAGTAAACCGCCATCAACTCATTCCGCCGCTGCGTCACCGTCATCTTCTCCCACCCCGCCTTCGCCTTCGGCCTTCTCCGAAACGCCGCCGCGATCGCCGGCGGCAACTCCTTTTCTCCCTCCATCGCACCCAGCAGCCGCTCCGCGATCTGCTCCGCGCGACGCATCCGCGCCTCATCACTCTTCACCCCCAACACCCACTTTCCAATCTCCCGCCGAGTGTACTCGCTCAGCTCGTCATACCACTCCCGCAACGCCGGCTCATCGTCCAGCAGGACCGCCAGCTCATCCGGTAGCTCCGCCTCCCGGGCTTCCATATCCGGCTCCAGCGTGAACTCCGCCAGTTCCCCCAGCCCCACATCCCCACCCCGCTGCATGGCCTTATTCACCAGCAGAAAATACCCGCCTCCCGTCACCGGAAACAGCGAAGTCCGAAATTCGAATCCATTCACCGTCCCGCGCACCCGCAACCGCACCATCCCCTTCCATACCTCCGAAGGCTCAAACGGTACCCGCGCAATCGTCCACCCAAGGCCATCGCCCAGCTTCTCCAGCACCGCCTTGAACCTCTTCGTCGCCATGCTCGACATATTAACCCACCCTCCCTCATTCCTCACCCCTCCCTATCCTCATCCCTCTACAGACACCCACCCGCGCAGTAAACTCAAACCATCGCCACGATCTCCAACCCGCGCATCTTCCTCTCCGCCGGCGAAGCCTCCGGCGACGCCTACGGCGCGGCCCTCATCACCGCCCTCCGCGACCGCCTGCCCAACGCCTCCTTCACCGGACTCGGCGGCACACACATGGAATCCGCCGGCCAACACCGCATAGTCCGCGCCGAAGACGTCGCCCACATGGGCATCACCGAGGTCCTCCGCCACGCGCCTTACATCTTCGCTCAATACCGCAAGCTCGTCTCCTCCATCAAGGCCCAACGCCCGGACATCGCCGTCCTCATCGACTTCCCCGACGTCAACTTCCGCCTCGCCAAGCACCTCAAAAAACTCGGCGTCCCCATCGTTTGGTTTGTCAGCCCGCAACTCTGGGCCTGGAAGCGTTCCCGCCTCCGCTGGGTGCAGCAGCGTATCTCCAAAATGCTCGTCATCTTCCCCTTCGAGGAGGCCTTCTACCGCGACCGCGGCGTCAACGCCACCTTCGTCGGCCACCCCCTCGCCGAGTTCCCGCTTCCCACCTCAACCCGCGAGCAATACGCCGCCGCGCACAACCTCGACCCCGCCAAGACCTGGATCGCTCTGCTCCCCGGCAGCCGCTGGAAAGAAATCTGCGCCAACCTGCCCGCGCTCCACGAGCTCGCCATCTCCGACCTCATCGCCGGCTCCGCCGCCAACACCATAGCCGACGGCCCAAACCTCACCGTCCCCGCAAATCCTGCGGCCTTCACCCACTACGAGTTCCTCCTCCCCGTCGCCTCCACCATCGACCCCGCAAAGCTCCAGCAATACCTCCACCAACTCAACGCCGAGCACCTCAAGTACTTCGGCCCCGAAGCCTCAACCCTCCGCCTCACCCTTATCACCGGCCCCGAAGCCGCCCGCGAGGCCCTCCACCACGCTCGGGCCTCAGTCGTCGCCAGCGGCAC
>Ga0302314_10017233_pt1 | contig 12126 bp, 6 predicted proteins | sample III_Palsa_N2_3_FD_200533 | JGI IMG/M metagenome (GOLD analysis project Ga0302314, IMG submission 200533) | Peat permafrost microbial communities from Stordalen Mire near Abisko, Sweden - III_Palsa_N2_3 | ecosystem: Environmental > Terrestrial > Soil > Palsa > Peat permafrost | place: Sweden...
GAAAAGGACAAACCCCGAGCAATTTCTCAACATCAAGGACGACGGCCCGCATACGCCGGGAATCCATCCCAAGTGCGTGCCTTTTCTTGCCAAGGAACGCGACATCTTAGGCATCGGAGTTGAGACGGTGGGCACTGATGCCGGTCAGGCAGCGACCTTCGACCCCATGTTTCCCTGTCATACCATCATGCATGGCGCCAATAGATTCGGGCTCGCAAGCCTCACCAATCTTGATAAATTGCCGCCGACCGGCGCCATCGTCATTGCGCCGCCGCTCAAGATCGTGAATGGTTCCGGCAGTCCGCTGCGCGTCCTCGCGCTGGTACCGGGCGAGGGCTGACCTTATGGCAGAACGTTCATTCGCGCGCGAAGTGGAATCGTTGCGCCTAGGCGAGGGCCAGGAATTTCACGGCGAGGGGATTCTCGCCGTGACCAAGGCCCTGCTGCAGTCGGGAGTGGCCTATGTGGGCGGCTATCAGGGCGCGCCCATCTCGCATCTCATGGACGTGCTTGCCGACTCCCAACCGATTCTGGATGAGCTCGGCGTGCATTTCGAAGCAAGCGCCAGCGAAGCGACGGCGGCAGCCATGCTCGCCGCATCAATCAACTACCCCATGCGCGGAGCGGTCACCTGGAAGTCGACGGTCGGCACGAATGTCGCCGCGGACGCCTTGGCAAATCTCGCCTCCTCGGGAGTCAAAGGCGGAGCGCTCATCATCCTCGGCGAGGACTACGGTGAAGGCGCGAGCATCATGCAGGAGCGCACCCATGCCTTTGCGATGAAATCGCAGATGTGGCTTCTGGATCCAAAGCCCAATTTGCCCGCGATTGTGCGTGCCGTCGAACAGGGCTTCGAGCTCTCTGAGGCCAGCCAGTCGCCCGTCATGCTCATGCTGCGTATCCGTGCCTGTCATCTGTATGGTCGCTTCACGGCAAGGGCCAACCGTCCGCCGAAATTCTCGGCGGCCAATGCGCTTGCGGCGCCATCGCGCGACTACAGCCGCATCATTCTGCCGCCGTCCACCTTTGCGCAGGAGAAGGAGAAGATCGAGACGCGGCTGCCGGCGGCGCAGCATTTCATCGCAAGCCGCAGGCTCAATGAATTGACGGGTGCGGATTCGGATATCGGCATCATCCTGCAAGGCGGGCTCTATAACGGCGTGCTGCGATCCCTGGAGCTCCTCGGATATGCCGATGCGTTCGGCACGAGCGAAGTGCCGCTGTACATCCTCAATGTCACCTACCCGCTGATACCGGATGAAATCGTGCAGTTTTGCGCCGGCAAGCGCGCCGTGCTCGTGGTCGAGGAAGGCCAGCCGGAGTTCATCGAGCAGACGCTATGCCGCATCCTGCATCAGCGCGAGGCGGGCACTCGCATCATCGGCAAAGAGGTGCTGCCGATGGCCGGGGAGTACACCGGCGATGTCCTCAAAAAGGGCCTGGCCGAATTTCTCGGCCGCTGGGCCACCCGTGCAGTCAAACAAACGAGCGCCGCCTCTGCCACTCCCGTTCGCGAAACCGCGCTCATGCCGGCGGGAAAATTGGCCTCTCTCGTGCCGCAGCGCCCTTCGGGACTGTGTATCGGATGTCCGGAGCGGCCGTTATTCTCGGCAATCAAACTCGTGCAGCGCGAGTTGGGTGCACTGCACATCAGCTCCGACATCGGCTGCCACTCGTTTGCAACCCTGCCGCCCTTCAACATGGGCAACAGCATCATGGGCTATGGGCTCGGCGCCGCCGGGGCGTCGGCGTTCAGCGCGCACTCCAGCCGGCGCGCGGTCGCCGTCATGGGTGACGGCGGGTTTTGGCACAACGGGCTGACGAGCGGCATCGGCAATGCGGTCTTCAACCGGCATGATGCAGTGACGGTCATCGTCGATAATGGTTATTCGGCCGCGACCGGCGGTCAGGACATCCTCTCATCGCGCGCGCCGCCGCCGCAGCGAGATGCCAATCAGTCGATATTGAATGCGGTCAAAGGCATCGGCGTGAAGTGGGTGAAGCGCGTGCACACCTACGACATGCGCGAGACGCTGGCGGTATTGCGCGAGGCACTCACGACGGGTTACAGCGGACCCAAGGTCATCGTTGCCGAGGGCGAATGCCAGCTCAACCGGCAGCGGCGCGTGCGGCCGTTATTCAAGAAGGCGGTCGTCGCGGGCAAGCGGGTGGTGCGCGAGCGCTTTGGCGTCGACGCATCCTTGTGTACCGGCGATCACTCCTGCATTCGCCTCTCCGGGTGTCCGTCGTTGACGGTCAAAGAAAATCCGGATCCGCTGCGCACCGATCCCGTCGCGCACGTGGATAACTCGTGCGTGGGCTGCGGCGTGTGCGGGGAAGTTGCACACGCTGCGGTGTTGTGCCCGTCCTTCTATCGTGCGGACATCATCTATAACCCTTCTCGCTGGGACCGGCTGATCCATGGCCTCCGGGCCGCCGTCATCGGCGCGCTGCAGAGGCGCGCAGAACGCGCGCGACTGCGGTACGCGCTGTGAGCGCGACCCCCTTCAAGCTTGCCATCGCGGCGCTGGGCGGCCAAGGCGGCGCTGTGCTAACCGGCTGGCTCATTGACATCGCGGAGGCCAACTCCTACCTCGTTCAGTCGACGTCGGTTCCGGGCGTGGCGCAGCGAACCGGCGCTACTCTTTACTATCTCGAGTTCTTCCCGCGCGCGGCCGACGGCCGCGAACCCGTCATGGCCCTCATGCCGGTGGCCGGCGACGTGGATTGCGTGGTCGCTGCGGAGCTTGTGGAGGCCGGGCGGGCGATGGCACGCGGGCTTGTGACACCTGAGCGCACGACGCTCATCGCCTCCTCGCACCGCGAATATACGATCAGCGAGCGCAGCGCCATGGGTCGCGCCGTCGCAACCGAAGCCGAGCTCATCGACATCGCCCGCGTGCAGGCGCGACGATTTATTCTATTCGACATGGCGGACATGGCCGCCAAGCGCCACAGTGTGATCAGCGCCGTGCTGCTGGGCGCGATCGCGGGCAGCGGCGTGCTGCCGTTCAAAAAAGAGGCATTCGAAGACGCCATTCGCCGCAGCGGCCTTGCCGTCGAAACCAATCTCGCCGCCTTCGGCGATGCGTTCCACGCGGCAGCGGCAGGCACCATGACGAGACCTGCATCGACGGCTCCTGCGAAGCCAACGGGCGATATCCCGACGCATGCCAGCACGCCTGCACTGGAAAATCTGCTGCGGCGTCTGCGGGAGTTGCCTCTTGCGGTGCAGCCGCTGGCTCTCGCCGGCGTGCGGCGCTTGATTGACTATCAGGATCCGGCATACGCCCAGCTGTATATGGAAAGAGTGGCGCGGATCGTGCGTCTTGAGGCCGCACACGCTGCAGCGAACGGTGACTGGTCGCTGAGCGAAGCCACCGCGCGCAGCCTTGCGCTGTGGATGAGCTTTGAGGACACCATCCGGGTTGCTGACATTAAGACCCGCGGATCGCGCACTGCCGAAGTACGCGGGGAAATCCGCGCGTCGCCCGGACAATTGATCGACGTCATTGAATACATGAAGCCGCGGGTTGCCGAGATCGCGGGCACCCTGCCGGCGAAATGGGGTCAGGGTCTGCTGCGCAGCGCATGGGCGACTCGTTTAGTCGCGCGCTTCACAGGCGGCCGGCGAGTGCGCAGCACCACCATCAGCGGATTTCTGATGCTGCGGGCGCTCGCTCGGCTGCGACGCTGGCGGCGCGGCACGCTGCGGTACAAAATCGAGAACTCACGAATTGAACATTGGCTCGGCCGTATCGAACAGCTGAGCGTCGACAACCATGCACTTGGCGTCGAAGTGGCGCGCGCGCAGCGCCTGATCAAGGGTTATGGCGATACCCACGAGCACGGCTGGCGCAGTTTCGCAAGTCTGATGGAGCGGCTCGAGGCACTGCAAAGCCGTGCGGATGGCGCCGCGGTGCTGGCCCGGTTGCAGGCCGCCGCTCTCGCCGACGAGCAAGGTACGGCGCTCGCGCTCGAGCTTGCGGGACTGGGCGTGGCGGCGGCTCGCGTTGCGCCACCGGCCGCGGCCATCGAACACGCGTAATGCGACTTGCGGGCTTGGCGAGCCGGCGCTCATCGGTGGCACCCCGCAAATCTCGTCGCTCAGCGTGGTTGAAATGCTGACGGTGCGGCCGCTCAAGGGCGATGACGTGGAAGCCTACCGGGCCATTCGGCTCGAGGGACTCGAGTTTGCGCCGGATGCGTTCGCCTCGATCCTGGAGCGAGAGCAGGCGTTCTCGCGCGAGGACTTTAGCCATCGATTGCGGAGCGGACGCACGCTCGGAGCGTTTGCAGGCGATGCGCTGCTGGGCGTTGTGGGGTTGGTGGTCGCAGCCGGGGAGAAAGAACGGCATAAGGGTACGCTCGTCGGGATGTATGTGAGCCGGTCGGCGCGCGGCGGCGGGGTGGGGCAGGCGTTGATTGAGGCTTTGCTCGCGGCGGCGGTGGGCGAGGTCGAGCAGGTGAACCTAGCCGTCACAGAAGATAACGTCGCAGCGCAGCGTTTGTATGAGCGCTGCGGGTTCAGCGCTTATGGACTCGAGCAGCGCTCGCTCAGGTACCGCGGTCGATACTTTAACGAGATACTCATGGCGCGCTTTCTTCAATGATCGACGGGCTCGAGCCGTTCGAGGAACGCGCCGGCAAGACCCCCTCGTTCGGGCTGGCAAAGCCTCAAGTCGCCGCCTGAGTTCGTCAGCTATCCGTGGGAGAGTCCATCAGGCTCTTGAGCGGCCCCAGAAATTTCTCGTAGTTTCGCCAGCGCCCGGCGGATGCCGCATGGATCTTCTGCCGTACCTGCCACTTGCTCAAGGTGATGACGACGCGTTCCGTTTGATCGAAATCCAGGCACTTCGCATCCCACGGCAGACCGATGAAATCCAGCATCCGGCGCGTCCAGCTTTCCTGATCCTCGATCAGCGCCTCATAAGGGATCTCCAGCAGCGTCGCCGCGGGAATTACCGCACGCCAGTGATCCGTGATGCGCCGATATTGGCGGTAATAGTGCGTCAGGTTGTCGAAATCGTTGGCATAGGGGTGAAGGTGCGAGAAATACTGGAAGTAAATCGACAAGCAGGTATCAATCGGGTGCCGCTTCAGGTGAATGATCCGCGCCTGCGGGAACGCGGAAGCGATGAGACCCACGTGCATGAAGTTCAGGGGCATTTTGTCGATCACCCGCGGCGCATCGGCGGATAACGCCGTCAGGCGTTCAAGAAACTCGCTGGACATGCCCGGTATGAGTGCCGCGCCATCAGCGCCTTTGAGCTCCGCCGCTTCGTAGGCGGTCGCTGCGGTTTGCCAGAAGGTCAACTCTCCAGCGCCAAATACGGAAGGGTGAGAGGCGAGGATCTGCTCGGTGAGCGTGGTTCCAGATCTTGGCATGCCGACGATGAACACCGGACGCTCGGATGCATTGCCGCTGGATTGATAGTGGCGGATCTGTGCTGCATCGAAATTCTTCATGATCCAATCGACTCGCTCCGTGAGACCCGATCGGTCGTAACGGGATCCGTAGCGCTTGGTCAGTTCGTTGGCCTGCCGATAGCTCTCGAACGCTTCATCGAATTGCTTGACGTCGTCAAAATACTTGCCGAGGGCATAGCGCAGGCTGATCTCATGTCGCAGCGGTAGAGGCTTTGCAAGCAGAGCTTCGGTGCCTTGAAGCCACGCGGTATCGTTGCGGGTCATCTTGCGATTCGTCGCGATGCTGAAATACGCAAAGGCGAAGACTGGATCGATTGCGATCGCCCGCTTGAAGAGTTCCTCGGCTTCAGAAAATTGCCCGTGGTCGGCGCGCAGTTCGCCGAGCAGCGAAATTGCTGCCGCGCTCGCAGGATCGATGGCGAGCACAGCCTGGCAGCTCGCCTGCGCGCCGGCGGCGTCGCCCTGCATGCGCAGCGCCGCTCCCAGGCCCAAATGGGCGAGGGCATTATCAGGCTGCAGTGCCAGTGCCCGGCGGAAACTCGCCACCGCCTCAGCAAAGCGTCGGAACTCGAACAATACATTTCCGAGATTGCAATGGCTGTCGGCGCGTGCTGCATCAAGCTCGATGGCGCGGCGAAAGACGGCTACGGCCTCGCGCCGCTCGCCATGGTCGCTCAGTACGTTCCCGAGGTTATTGAGCGCCTCGAGATAGCGGGGGTTCAGAGTGAGCGCCCGCCGGTAGCTCGTGACGGCCTCTGCCCGCTGTCCCAGTGCCGTCAGCGCAAGCCCCAAGTTGTTGTGCGCAACGCTCAATCCGGGCTCCAGCGCCAACGCCCGCTGGGTACTGGCCATCGCCTCATCGAGGAGTCCCAGTTGCCTTAAAGCGTTGCCCAGATTGCAGTGCAATTGCCCACGATCCGGCGCGATCTTGAGAGCAAGCCGATAACAGTCCGCGGCATCCGCATATTGCCCGAGCTCCAGGAACGCGTTCCCGAGATTGTTCTGTGCCTCGACGAGGCTCGGGTTTCCCTGCAGTGCCTCCTGGTAGAGGGGCACAGCTTCTCGGGTTCGTCCAAGCGCCTTCAAGGCGTCTGCCGCATCCACCAGGGTCTGCGCATCGTGCGGGTCGATGGCAAGCGCCCGTCGCAGACTCACCAGGGCTTCGGCCCAGAGCTCCCGATCGTGTAAGGCGGCGCCCAGATTACGATGTGCTTCGGCGTCATGGGACATGAGCTGCGCCGCTCTGCGCAGCGCCGGCAGAGCGTCCTTGCGCTGCCGCAGGAGCGCCACGCCGAGGATCTTCCAAAGCATGCCGGTGTCGGGATACAGGGCGAGGAGTGCCCGGGCTCTCTCTTCTGCGTCGCCGAGCCGATCCTGCTCGACGAGCGCAACAAGCGCGCCGATCTCGCTGAGGCTCAGCAGTTTGGGCGGCGGCGCCGCGAAGGTGTCCCGTCCACAGCAGTGCTTGTATTTTTTGCCGCTGCCGCACGGACACGCTTCGTTGCGGCCGGGTTTGATGCCCGCATTATTCATCGCGGTAGCGCTCGAGCGCGTCACCGAGCGCATCCTTCAGTGGCGCAAGCCACGGCTCAAAATGTTTCCACTGATCCAGTCCCTCACGATTGATGGGCTGGCGAACCTGCTCCGAACTGGCTGTGCGCACACTGCGCTCGGTCTTATGAAACTCGATGCACTGCGGTTCGAAGGGAAGCGCGCAGAACTCAAGAATGCGCCCGACGTTGCCCGCAAGATCGTCGACCACATCCTCATGATAAATGCGCAGAATGCGTCCGGGCAGGACGCGATCCCAATGGCGCATGAGCTCAAGGTAGGTCCGATAGTAACGCGCGATGTCCTCGATGCTGTAGGTGAACTCCTGTCCATTCGCAAAGAGCTGTTTTAAATTACTGAAACAGCAGGCCATCGGTTCACGCCGGGCATCGATGATGCGGGCATTGGGCAGTATCAGGTGAATGAGCCCCAGGTGCCGGAAGTTGTTCGGCATCTTGTCGATGAAGAAAGGCTTGCCGCTGCGGTAGACTTGAGTGGTGGCGAGGTACTGCTCGCCCAACTTCAGAAACTCCTCTTCAGTCATCTCCGCCAGGATCCGCGGGTAGCGCGGATTACTCAAATCCGGATCACGGCCGCGAAGATTGCTGACAATGTGCTGGATGTTGGCGAGCTCCTGCGTGCCCTCCACCTGAGAGTGCGAGGCTAGGATCTGTTCGATGAGGGTCGAGCCCGAGCGCGGCAGGCCGACGATGAAAATCGGATCCGGATTCTGTGCGCCGTAGCCGCGGCGGGTGGCAAAAAACTCGGCCGTGCACACCTCGATCTGGCGGCGCGTATTGTTCTCGATGATTTCAGCGCCGTAATTGCTTTCGGCGCGCTTCAGTGCATTGCCGAGTTCGTAGTAGTGGAAGGATTCGGCGTATTCACCCAGATCCTCGAGCGCCTTGCCGAGCGCAAAGGCAATGTGGTACCGATCGGCCGCTGCGGTCGTCGGCGCCGCCTGGGCGGCGCGCAGCCGCAGAAGCTCCTCATCCATGAAGCGGTAGGTTTTGAGGTTCGCAAGACTCCAATAGGCATCGCCAAATTCCGGCCGGCAGTCTGCCGCCTTGCGGTAGGACTCGATCGCTTCCTGGCGGCGCCCAAGGGTCTTCTGGGCGTGAGCGATCGACAGATGCACGTCGGCATCTGCGGGCGTCCCAAGGAGCAGGCTGCGGTAGAGTTCGATGGCGCGCTCGTGGCTGCCGAGTCCCACGGAGCAGTAAGCATAGAGTGTGATCAGCAGCCGGTTCTGGGGGTCATCCTTCAGGAGAATGTCGAGTTCGCGACGCGCCTCCTCATACCTGTGAAGTTCGACGAGGCAACTCGCGTGTTCCTGGCGGGCAGCCCGATAATCGGGTGCGACCGTGAGGACCGCCGCCAGCAGCAGCTCCGCATCGTCAAACACCTTTCGCGCCATGCCAATTTGGGCGAGCAGGCGCATGGCTTCGACCTGGTGGCCGTGGCCCAAGAGATAGGCGCGCACCCGTGACTCGGCGGCGTCCAGATCGCCGTCCGCGAACAGTCCGGCCGCGAGCAGTACCTCGGGCGGCAGATTCTGCAGTTTGGCCGCGCGGCTTGCCGCCATTGCCGCACTGTCAGCCTGCCCCGTCATGCGGTAGAGGCCATCGAGCATGCGCCAGCTGCCCGCCAGCGCGTAGTTGATGCCCACCGCCTTCGAAAAAGCTTCGATTGCCTGCGGCGCCTGCTTCATGTCGACAAAGCAGCGACCGCGCTCCTCGTAGAGACGGCTAAAGTCCGGATGGTGACGCTCCAGGATCGCGAGCGTGTTCAAGGCATCGGGAATCCGGTCCAGGTACCGCTGCGCAATGGCCACAAACAGGAGGACATCCCGGTGGTCAGGCACGGAGGCCAGCAGCGCTTCACCGGAGACGAGCGTTTCCGAGAACTTCTTCTCTCGCAGGAGCGCGCGTATCTGCGCGGCTTGCGATCCAGGCACCGACGCGGGTGATTTGGGGTCCGTAGAATCCATGAGCCTCGCGGAATCGGGTAGGGGGTGAGCTTACGCTCACCGCCCTCCCACACCACCGTACGTGCGGTTCCGCATACGGCGGTTCATAAAACACACTGGAAGCGCCGGTAGGTGTCTACCAGCGAAACCAGCCCCATGCGATCGAAGTAGGATTTCGGAAAGGCGAGATTCATGTGACTTGCGCCGGCGTTCCACCAGGCGCCGCGCCCATTGGTAGCCGCCTGCCACGCTCGCTGTTTCGTCAAACCTTGCTTCATCAGTGCGTTGATTCGGGTGGCGATGCGCTTCCACTGCCGCCATAACAGGCCGCGCAGTCGATGTCGCACCCACCCATCCAGCTCTTCCAACACGCTCTTAACTTCCGTAAGCCGAAAGTAGCTTATCCAACCCCGCAGCAGCGGATTAAGTGCACTGATGGTCGCAGCCAAGCTTTTTCCGCGTCCCGCACGCTGGTGCTCGCGCACCTTCTCGTACAGCCGCTTCCTACTCTCGGATGCAATCTTCAGTCTCGCTTGCTCCTGCCGCGTGAAGCTGTAGCCGAGGAACTTGCGCTCGCACGGCCGTGCACAGGCACTCTTCTCGCGATTGACCTTGAGCTTCAGTCTCTGCTCCAGAAACTGCGTGATCTCAGCCATCGCATGTTCTGCCGCAGCCTGACTTCCCACGTATACGTTGCAGTCATCAGCATAACGGCAGAACGAATGCCCGCGCCGCTCCAACTCCCGGTCAAGATCCGTCAGCAAAATGTTAGACAATAGCGGCGATAGCGGACCGCCTTGTGGGCTGCCTTGCGTACGCGGCTTGATCAATCCATCTTGCATCAGACCCGCTTCCAGATAGCGGCGGATGAGCTTCAAGACCCGTTCGTCCTTCACTTGACGCGCCACTCGTGACATCACAATGTCATGATTGACTCGGTCGAAGAACTTCTCCAAATCAAGATCGACTACAAAGCGCTTGCCGGCCCGCACATACTTTTGCGCGGCTCTCACCGCCTGATGGGCGTTGCGGCCAGGGCGAAAGCCGTAGCTCGACTCGGAAAATCCGAGCTCAAAGATCGGTTGCAGAACTTGCAGCAGTGCCTGCTGGATCAGCCGGTCCACCAACGTCGGTATCCCGAGCAGTCTCATCCCGCCCGAGGGCTTGGGGATCTCAACTGCGCGTACCGCTTGCGGGATGTATCGACCCGCCAGCAGAGCTGCCTTCACTGTCGGCCAATACTCCTTCAGCCAGTCTTTGAACTCGGGTACCGCTAGACCATCTACGCCCGCTGCGCCTTTGTTCTCGACCACCCTCCGGTAGGCCGCCCACACGTTGCCACGTTCGACCACAACTTCCATCAGTCGTGGTCCTTCCGCGTTCGTTCCCTCAGCAGCCGCCGCGCGAGCCTCAGCGCCCATACCGAGCCATAGGGACTGCCGGCCCCCATTGCCCGTGCGGGTCCCACTCATGTGGGCTTGTGCTTCATCGGCTCGCATCGAGGTCTACTGTCCTACTTGCGGTCTCTCATGTTCGGCCCTTCGGTACGCGGCGCACCTACTATGGCCTCGGCTCACTGCTGACGATCCATCCCAACGTCTCTCAACGCCGGTAGCCTTGCGGCAGAACGCCAGCTCTCCCCGGGTATGACGCACTCACCTTCACGCTTATGTCCGTCGGATATACGCCGCACCGTTCCGTGCAAGTACCGGGCTTTGCATCTCTTTGCCTGCTTACCCCAGCGCGTCGCCTCTATCCGCTTCGTGTGCCTCGAACCAGCGCTTTGCTCACAGCTTCCTTCAGATCCCCAGTCACCCGGGGCACCCTTGCCGCTCAGCTAACACTTCCCCTTGCCGGGTGTGTAGAGGACTTTCACCTCCAAGTGAGTGCGCCCTGCCGGGCGCACAAAAAAAAGGGCGGACACTAAGTCCGCCCCTGATTCTACTGCAACCGCCTGGAGCCGCTGGCTCCGGACCGGTTGCCTGTCGATTAGAACTTAAAGCCGACGATCGCCATAATCACACGCGGGCGCAGCGGCACTTCGGACTTGATGAACTGACCTGACGAGGTAAACGTGCTCGCATCCGAGTTCGTGATGTTGCTGCCGTTCAACTGCAGCGTCCAGTTATCCTTGGCGACGCCGATCGATGCGTCGTAGGTGGTGTACGCCGGCATGGTGTACAGCAGTAGCGTTGTGGTCGGAGGGTTGTTGGCCGGCAGATCCCCGTTCGGGAAACTCGCGGGCTCGTTGCGCATGCTGCCGACGTGGCTGGCGCCTATCCATACCCACGGCCTGTAGTCGCCGGGCATCGCCCAGTCGTAACGCGCGCGCATGTTGAACATGACGGACGGCGAGAACGCGGGCGAGGTATCCAATACACCGTACGGGTTCGTATACGGCAGACTGTTGACCTGCGTGATGCACTGACCGGCCGGGGTTGGATTGTTCTTAGCGACTGCCGTGCCGTCACTCGTCAAGCAGGGTGCATTCGTCTGATTCGTGCTGTTCCACGAACCTGATCCTTGAATGGTGAGCCCCTCGGTCAAGCGCACGACGCCCTGCAGCTCAAATCCTTTGACCGTGTAGGTCGGACCGTTGATGTCGAAGGTCGTGTTGCCGAGGTGAACCGGGTCGAACAACGGCAATTGAACGTTGCTCCAAACCATGCGGTAGGCGGACGCGTTGATCTGGACTCGATGGTCCCAGAATTCCGTTTTGAGACCGATCTCGTTATTGACCAGGTTGTCGGAGTCGTACCCGGCCGGCTTGAAAAACTGCTTGGTCGTATTGTCTCCAGCCACCGCCGGAGCCTCCGCCTTGAGAACGACGGTTCCGTCGGGCAACACTTTCGTGCGGTTAAAGCCGCCCGGGCGGAAGCCTTGCGAGTACGTGTAGTACGCCATGGTATCCGGCGTGATGTGCCAGGTGATGTTGCCCCGGCTCCTGAAGCCGCTTTCCTTCTTGTTCAGGTTGATGCCGAAGCCGCAGGATCCTGCAGCTATGCAGGCGCCATTGGGGTGATTGAGAATGAGCGGGCTTGAGCTCTCGCTGTAGAACTCCGAGCCCTGCTCGAACTCATCGTAGTGGTAGTAGCGCGTGCCGCCGGTCAGCGTCAGCACCTTCGGAATTACGTCAAAGTCGACGGAGGTGAAAAATGCCGTTTGCCGATAACCAC
>Ga0302314_10017234_pt1 | contig 12125 bp, 11 predicted proteins | sample III_Palsa_N2_3_FD_200533 | JGI IMG/M metagenome (GOLD analysis project Ga0302314, IMG submission 200533) | Peat permafrost microbial communities from Stordalen Mire near Abisko, Sweden - III_Palsa_N2_3 | ecosystem: Environmental > Terrestrial > Soil > Palsa > Peat permafrost | place: Sweden...
ATCGACGTGGAAGACGTGATCGAAGTCATCGGGATTGCTCCCCCCGCTGAACCGGCCCGGATCGGGCCATTCGCCGCCATCGCAGAACCGGGTAGCGGAAGGATTAAGTTACAGTATATTTCAACGCTGCCACCAACGCGGCGTCCGCTCGCCACCCCCGACGCACGATGTGCCAGGTCGCGTGCATGAGCACGCTTCGCCCAAAGGTCGACGTGCAAGTCTTTGTCGCGATGTCGATCGCTCCAGCAGGAACGAAGTCACGCCCAACTCGTCTGCGTGGGCATGATCCTGATCCCGATCCTTGGCGACCAATGCAGCCATGGCCTCGCCTCGCTCCGCGACGTCGCCAAGAGCGACGCGGTCGTGCTGATGATGGAGGTCGCCGACGAGACGACCTACGTCAAACATCACAAGGCGAAGATCGCGCTGATCCTGTCGGCAATGCGGCATTTCGCGGCCGAGCTGGTGGCCGACGGCTGGACCGTCGATTATGTGAGGCTCGACGACACGGGCAATACGGGGAGCTTCTCGGGCGAGGTCGGACGCGCGATCGCCCGCCACGGCCCGGCCGCGATCCGCATCGTCGAGGCCGGCGAGTGGCGCGTGCAGAAGGCGATCGAAGGCTGGAGCGAACGGTTCGGATTGCCCGTCGACATCGTCGTCGACGATCGCTTCTTCTGCCCGATCCTCGATTTCCAGACCTGGGCGCAGGCGCGGCACGAGCTGGTCATGGAATTCTTCTATCGCGAGATGCGCCGCAAGACGGGGCTGCTGATGGACGGCGATCGGCCCGAAGGCGGTGTCTGGAATCTCGACAAGCAGAACCGCAAACCGCCCAAGAAGGGCGTCGTCTATCCGCACCCGATGCGCTTCACGCGCGACGCGATCACGCAGGAGGTGATCGCTCTGGTCGAGCGGCGCTTTCCCGATCATTTCGGCTCGCTTGAGCAATTCCAGCTCCCCGTCACTGCCGCCGAAGCGCGACGCGCGCTCGGCCATTTCGTCCGCACCGCGCTTCCTGATTTCGGTACGTGGCAGGATGCGATGGTGACGGGCGAACGCTTCCTGTTCCATTCCTGGCTGTCGCCCGCGATGAATTGCGGCCTGCTCACCGCCGCAGAGGTCTGCGATGCCGTCGCGAAAGCCTATGCGTCCGGCGACGTGCCGCTCAATTCCGCGGAGGGCTTCATCCGCCAGATTCTCGGCTGGCGCGAATATATGCGCGGTGTCTACTGGCTCGAAATGCCCGGGTTCTGCGAGGCCAACGCGCTCGGCCACGATCGCCCGCTGCCCGCATTCTACTGGACGGGCGAAACCGACATGCTCTGCCTGCACCAGGCCGTCACCTCGACGCGCGATCATGCCTATGCGCATCATATCGAGCGGCTGATGGTGCTCGGCAATTTCGCGCTGCTCGCCGGCGTCTCGCCGCAGGCGATCTCGGACTGGTTCCTCGTCGTCTATGCCGATGCCTATGAATGGGTCGAGCTGCCCAACGTGGTCGGCATGTCGCAATTCGCCGATGGCGGGCGGCTGGGATCGAAACCCTATGTCTCGGGCGGCGCCTACATCAACCGCATGTCGGACTATTGCGGGCGCTGCCGCTACGACGTGAAGCAGAAGACGGGCGAGGAGGCCTGTCCGTTCAACGCGCTCTACTGGAATTTCCTCGATCGCCACCAGCGCGCACTGCGTGCCAATCATCGCATGGGGCCCGTCTATCGCAATTGGGACCGGATGGACGACGTGCAGAAGCAGGCGACGCGCCGCTCGGCGCAGGCATTTCTGGGAACGCTCGAGCCCGCCGCGGACGGCTGGGCGAAGGAGTGACGCGACCGCGAACGAAAATCGCCTGACTCCAAATACTTGAGTGGCTTGCGTGGCGATGCTGCCGGTCGCTACTCTGACGACAACGATAAGAGAGGGTGCAATGGCACAGCTGAATGAAATTCCGCCGGTCGCGGATGCGCGGAGCATTGCGGCGATCGAGGCGGAAGGGTGGCCCGCGGACGCGGCGACCTCCACCTATGCGCTGCTGCGCCGATCGGCCGAGCGCTTTGCCGGTCTGACCGCATTGTCCTTCTTCGTCGATGCCGCGCGCCATCGGGAGACCAGCGACTGGAGCTATCGCGCGCTGTTCGCCGAAGTGACCCGCGCGGCCAACATGCTGACCAAGCTCGGCCTCGGCACCACCGACGTCGTCGCCTACGTGCTTCCCAACCTCCCCGAGACCCATTTCACGCTGTGGGGCGGCGAGGCGGCGGGAATCGTGCTCGCGATCAACCCGCTGCTCGACCAATCGACGATCCGCGATATCCTCGACGCGGCCAAGGCGCGCATCGTCGTCACGCTGGCGCCGTTCCCCGGCAACGATCTCCACGCCAAGGTGGTCGCCGCGGTGGATGGCGTAGATAGCGTCGCCGACGTCATGCTGGTCGATGTCGCCGCGCACGTCCACGGCTGGCGCCGCCTGCCCGCGCGGTTGCTGGGATGGCGCGCCGCGCGCCGCGCCGCGCAGCCCGCGAAGGCGCGCGTCCATCGCTACGCCAGGCTGCGCGCCGGCGCGCCCGCAGACCGCCTGCTGCGCGATGCCGAGCCGCAAGCGAACGACGTCTCCTCCTATTTCTGCACGGGCGGCACGACGGGCACGCCCAAGATCGCGGTGCGCACGCACGCCAACGAGGTCGCCAACGCCTGGATGAGCAGCCGCATGGCGGGCGACGAGGCACGGCCGGGCGACACAACCTTCTGCGGATTGCCGCTGTTCCACGTCAATGCGGCGATGGTGACCGGCCTCGCCGCCTTCCTGCGCGGCGCGCACGTGCTGCTCGGCACGCCGCAGGGCTATCGCGGGCCGGGCCTGCTCGATCGCTTCTGGGAGATCGTCGCGCATCACCAGGTCGCGAGCTTCAGCGGCGTGCCGACGCTCTATGCCGGGCTGCTCCAGAAGCCGACCGATGGCCACGATCTCTCCTCGCTGCGCTACGTCTATTGCGGCGCCGCGCCGATGCCCGCCGAGCAGATCCGAGCGTTCGAGGCGCATAGCGGCGTCGTCCTGCTCGAGGGCTATGGCCTGACCGAGGGGACGTGCGTGTCGTCGGTCAACCCGATCGGCGGCGACCGGCGGCCGGGATCGATCGGGCTACGGCTGCCCTTCCAGGCGATGCGCGCGATGCTTGTCGACGACCAAGGCGCCTATCTGCGCGACGCCGACCTCGACGAGGTCGGGGCGATCGCCATCTCCGGCCCCAATCTCTTCTCGGGCTATCTCGCGGCGCGCGACAATGAGTGCGTCTGGATCGATCGCGGCGACGGGCAACGCTGGTTCAACACCGGCGATCTCGGCAGGATCGATGCCGACGGCTATGTCTGGCTGACCGGCCGCGCCAAGGACATCATCATCCGCGGTGGCCACAATATCGATCCCTCGACGATCGAGGACGCGCTCTACCGACACCCCGCGGTCGAACTCGCCGCCGCGATCGGACGACCCGACCGCTATGCCGGCGAATTGCCCGTGGCCTATGTCCAGCTGCGCCCCGGCAAGGTGATCGACGAGCAGACGCTGCTCGCCTTCGCGCAAACGCAGATCGGCGAGCGCGCGGCGTGGCCGAAGGCGGTCCACCGGATGGACGCGTTGCCGCTGACCGCGGTCGGCAAGATCTTCAAGCCGGCGCTGCGCGAGATCGAGACCGCCCGCGTGGTGCGCGAAGCGCTCGCCGCAGTCGGCGTGGACGCCGCGATCGCCATCGCCACCGACCCGCGCCGGGGCATGGTGGCGCATGTCGAAGTCGCGCCGGCCGAGGCCGATCGCGCACGCGTGGCGCTCTCGGGTTATTTCTTCGCCGCCGAGGTCACGCTCAGGAATAACATAGAATAACAACGCGCGACGGGCCTTTTCCCGGCAAAAGCTAATCTACAGCAAAGCCTCTGTATAATAAATATATGGATATATTGGCTTTTCTAGACGTTAGAGCTTTTCCGCATGCACGTATTCCGTGCAATCGTCCGAGGGGTCCGCCGTTGCGCATCGCGATTATCGCGCACCTGAAACACGCCATTCGCGAACCCTTTGCCGGTGGATTGGAGACCCACACGCATATGCTGGCGTCGAGCCTGCGCGATCGCGGCCATGACGTCACGCTGTTCGCCTCGGCGCATTCCGACCCGACGCTCGGGATCGAGGCGATCTGCGACGAGACCTCGCTGCTCGCGACGGGCACCGACGAGGCCAACGACGTCGCCTTCTTCCGCGAGCATCACGCCTATCTGCGGCTGATGAACGAACTGCGATCGCGGGCCTTCGACGTGATCCACAATAATTCGCTCCACTATCTGCCCGTCAGCATGGCCGACGCCGTACCGACGCCGATGGTGACGACGCTGCACACGCCGCCCTTCTGCTGGCTCGAAAGCGGCGTGCGGCTATGCCCGCCGGCGTCGATGCGGTTCATCGCAGTCTCGTCCGCGACGGCGAGGCAGTGGGCGCATGTCGCATCCGTCGATCGCATCATCCGCAACGGGATCGACCTGTCCGACTTCGCCTATCGCGACCGACCCGATGCCGCGCATTATCTCGTCTGGCACGGCCGTATCGTTCCCGAAAAGGGCCTCGAATACGCGATCGACGCCGCCCGTTCTGCCGGTCTGCCGCTGCGCTTCGCCGGCCCGATCTCCGATCCCGGCTATTATGCACGCGAGATCGCGCCGCGGCTGGGCGACGATGCGCGCTATGTCGGGCATCTCGATCATCGCGCACTGGCAGCACTCGTCGGCGGCGCGGTCGCCGCGCTGTGCACGCCGCGTTGGGAAGAGCCATTCGGCCTCGTCGTCGCCGAAGCGCTCGCCTGCGGGACGCCGGTGGCGGCATTTGCGCGCGGCGGCATTCCCGAGATCCTCGACGAGACGTGCGGCGTGCTCGCGCGGCCCGACGACAGCGCGGCGCTCGCCGAAGCCGCGATCGCCGCCTCCCGCCTGTCGCGTCGTGCCGTGCGGCACCACGCCGAACGGACCTGCGATATCGGCTGCATGGTCGATTCCTATGAGCGCCTCTACCGCGATGTCGTGGCCGAGCGTGCGGCGCGACGGATCGAAGTGCCGGCATTCGCCGCAAGCGACGATCAGCCCGTGCTGCGCGACGCGGCCGCCTGATGCGGCGCTGCTGCGTCTGCGTGCCCGTCCGCGACGAGGCGGCGCGGTTGCCGATCCTGCTCGACGCGCTCGCAGCGCAGAGCATCGAGGCTCGGATCGCGGTCGCGCTGTGCGTCAACAACAGCGGCGACGGCACCGCCGCGATCGCGCGCGCGATGGCCGAGAAGCATCGGGATCGGCTCGACCTGCGCATCGACGAGCGGCATTTCAAGGCACCGCTCGCGCACGCCGGATCGGCCCGCCGCGCCGCGATGGATGCAGGCGCGGCGTGGCTCGACGACCCGGCCGACATACTCGTATCGACCGATGCGGATTGCCGACCGCCCGAAGGCTGGATCGCGGCGATCCTCGACGCGATCGATGACGAGCGGATCGTCGGCGGCGGCATCCGTCTCGACGAACAGGAAGCCGTGCCCGCCGATATCATCGCGTTACGAACGCGCTACGACATCTATTGGGCCGCGGTGCGCGCGATCGAGGACGCGATCGATCCGTGCGCCTGGGATGCCCCGCCGCGCCACGGCGACCATACCGGCGCGAGCCTTGCGATGACGGTAGGTCTCTATCGTCGGGCGGGCGGCGTGCCGTTGCTGGCGAACGGCGAGGATCGCGCGCTCGTCGACGCGGCGATCGGCGTGGGCGGTCGGCTCGTCCACCCCGCATCGGTCTGGACGCGCACCTCGGCGCGGGCCGACGGGCGCGCCGCGGGCGGCATGGCCGCCGACATGGCGCGCCTCGCGGCCGACGCCGGAGAGCGGATCGATCCGCTCGTCCCGCATTTCGATCATTGGCGACGGCGTGCGACGTGGCGTCGGGCGCTTCGGCAGGACGGGACGCCAGTGACGTCGGAAGAGCGGCAACTGCCGCCGATGCCGCACGACATGCCCCTCCCGCAGTTAGCCGACGTCCGATGAGCCGCCCGATCGGATATTATGTCCACCATCATGGCGACGGACACCGCCAGCGCGCGCTGGCGATCGCTGCCGAGATGCGCGGCCGGATGGTGCTGCTCGGCACGGGCCTCGCCGGGCGTACCGGCGGCGTGCCGTCGATCGACCTTCCCGACGATCGCATCGCGGGCGGCGGCTTCGATGGGCAGGATGCGAGCGCCGCTCGGCCGCGATCGCTTCATTATGCGCCGATCGATCATGACGGCATCCGCCGCCGCACCGCACGCATCGCGCAATGGATCGCCGAGGCGCGACCGGCGCTGATCGTCGTCGATGTTTCGGTCGAGGTGGCGATGCTGGCGCGGCTGGCGTCGGTGCCGACCGTCTATGTGCGCCTCTCGGGGCGGCGCGACGACCAACCGCATGCCGAGGCGTTTCGCGGGGCGAGCGCCTTGCTCGCCCCCTTTCACGCGCTGCTCGACGACGACGACACCCCCGCCGATATGCGCCGCCGCACGATCTACGCGCCGGGGCTGGGCGTACGGCCTCCGCCGATCCGCGCCGAAGACGACGTCGTGCTCGCCGTGATCGGGCGCGGTGGCGAGAAGATCGATTCGCGGCGATGGGCCGATGCCGCCGCTGCGACGCCCGGATCGCGATGGAAGGTGATCGGTCCGTGCGCGGTGCCCGCCATCTGCCCGCCCAATCTCGAATTTTGCGGCTGGGTTGCCGATGCGGCGTCGCAGATCGCCGGTGCGGGCCTCGTCGTCGGCGCGGCAGGCGATGGGCTGGTCGGCACCGTCCTCGCCGCGCGTCGTCCGTTCGTCTGCCTGCCCGAGGATCGGCCCTATGGCGAACAACGATCCAAGGCGGCGCGGCTGTCGGCGCTGGGGGCGGCGGTGGTCGCTCCGTCATGGCCCGACCCGCGCGACTGGCCCGCGTTGCTCGATCGGGCGCGTGCGCTCGATCCGGCAGCGCAAGCCGGGCTCGACGATCCCGAAGGCGCCGTCCATGCCGCGGCGCGGCTCTGCGCGCTGGCCGACGGGATCGACGATCGGGAGAGGCTGACGGCATGACGGCGCGGATGATAGCCACGAGCGACGGCGCGATGTCCGATCTCGCCTCGCGCCTTGCCGAACTCGGCCGGCGCTACGATGCAGCACCGCTCTTCCCGGCGGACAGCCTGCACCTGCTCGTCGAAGCCGGGCTGCACCGTCGCTTCGCACCCGTCGAGGCGGGTGGCACCGCCTGGTGCGACGAGGCGGCGCGCTATGCGGCGGTGGCGGATGCACTGCGCTTCGTCGGGCGTGCCGATCTCAGCGTCGGACGGCTCTACGAGGGGCATGTCAACGCGATGCTGCTGTTCGGCTGGCTTGCCGATCCGGCGCAGCTCGCCTGGCTGTCGGCCGCGCTCGATCGCCGCGCCTGGTTCGGCGTGTGGGCGACCGAACCCGCGCCCGGCGTGCGAATTTCGAGCGACGGCACGCTCGTCGGCGCGAAAAACTTCGCCAGCGGCGCGGGTGGGCTGGGCTACGCGATCGTGACCGCGGCGCAGGACGGGGCACGGCGACGGCTCGTGATCGTCCCTGCCGACGATCGCGGGCGCGCCGATCTTTCGGGCTGGCGCGTCCGCGGCATGCGCGCGAGCGTCAGCGGACGCTACGAACTCGACGGCCTGCCCGCCGACGACGATACGTTGCTCGGCGGCCCCGGCGACTATGATCGCGAGCCGCGCTTCACTGCGGGCGCCTGGCGGTTCTGCGCGGTGCAGCTCGGCGGCATCGAGGTGTTGCTGGCGGAAACGCGCGCCGCGCTCGGCAACGCCGCGCGGTCCGATCCCGTTCAGCGCGCGCGCTTCGCCGATGCGGTCGCAGCCGTGCGGACCGCGGGCTTCTGGGTCGCCGAGGCGGCGCGGCGCGCGGCGGCAGACGATTCCGACGCGGTGCCGATCACGCAGATGACGCGTGGCATCGTCGAACGCGCCGGGCTCGACATGATCGAGGCCGCCGCCCGCCTGATCGGCACGCGCAGCGCCTTCGACGGCGAACGCATCGACAAGATCAGCCGCGATCTGGCGCTCTATCTTCGCCAGGGCGGCCCCGATTACGCGCGCGATCAGGCGGCGCTCGCGTGGCTCGATCGCGATTGCTGGAATGCGGAGGACCGGCTGTGGTGATCCCCGCGCGTCTGCTGTCGCACAGCCGCTGGCGCAACGCGCGCTGGCTGGTGCTGGCGCCGCACCCCGACGACGAGACGCTGGGCGCGGGCGCGCTGATCGCCGAGACCGCGCGCGACGGTCGCCTCGCCGCGATCGCCTACCTGACCGACGGCACCGGCTCGCATCCGGCGGGTACGGCAGGCCTTGCCAGCGTACGGCGACGCGAGGCGCGTCTTGCCATCCAGAGGCTGGCGGGCGCCGGGCAGCGGATCGTCTCGGTCGGCTGGCAGGATGCACGCCCGGCCGAACCGAGTTCGGCTCCGTTCGAGCGCAGCCGGCTCGCGCTGGGCGCGCTGATCCGCGCCGAGCGGATCGACGCGATCGCGGTCACCGCGGAAAACGAGACGCACTGCGACCATGTCGCGGCTTACCTCCTTGCGCGTGCGGTCGCGGCGAGCGCGCGGCGCGCGGTGGCGCTCTTCGCCTATCGCGTGTGGAGCGATGCCGATCGACGTCCGGCACTGCGCACCAACGCGATGCCCGCGGGTCGTCGTCGCCACGCGCTGGCCGCGCATCGCAGCCAATTATCGCCGTCGATGGGGCCAGGCTTTCGCCTGTCCGCGAGCGAGGGACAGATGCCCGGCTTCGATCGCCTCGAATTGCGGGATGTCCATCGATGAGCAGCGCCTCGAGCCTGGATGCCAGCTATTTCGACGGCATCTTCGCATCCGACGACGACCCTTGGCGCCTCGCTTCGAGCGAATATGAGCGCGCTAAATTCGATCGCACGGTAGAGGTGCTGCGCGATCGTCGCTACGCGCGCGCCTTCGAGATCGGCTGCGCGCACGGCGTGCTCACCACGCGACTGGCGACGCTGTGCGACCACCTGTTCGCGGTCGACATCAGCAGCAAGGCGCTGGCACTGGCGCAGGATCGCGTCGGCGACCACCCTGGAGTGACGCTCGCGCAGATGGCCTTCCCGGCCGAGACGCCCGACGGCGCGTTCGATCTCGTCCTGTTGTCGGAGGTTGCCTATTATTGGGGTGCCGCCGATCTCGACCGCACCGCCGACTGGCTCGTCGCGTCGGTCGCACCCGGCGGACGCGTGCTACTCGTCCACTGGATCGGCGAGACCGACTATCCGCAGACCGGCGATGGCGCGGTGGCGGCGCTGATCGAGGGCGTCGGCGATGCCTTCGTGCAGAAGCTGACCGAGCGCACCGCGGAATATCGTCTCGATCTGTGGACGCGCCGGTGACGCTGTCGGTCCTGACGCTCGTGCGCAATCGCCAGGCGCATCTCGACCAACTCGTCGAAGGCCTGCGACGGAGTGGACAGCGACCGGACGAGCTGGTCGTCGCCGACATGAGCGACGCTCCGGTCGTCGTCGCGGAGACCGATTTCCCGATCCGTATCGTGCGGATGGAAACCAAGGATCTCGCGCTCGCCGCCGCGCGCAATCGCGCCGCCGAGGCCGCCTCGTCGGCACGTCTGCTCTTCCTCGACGTCGATTGCATCCCGCTCGGCGCGTGCATCGAGCGGCTCGACGATGAGCTCGCTCGCCAGGACGCGCTCTTTTGCGCCGAAATCCGTTATCTCGGCCCCGGTGATGCCGCGCCCGGCTGGACCGAGGCAAAACTGCTGGCGACGGCACAATCGCACCCCACGCGCAGCTTTCCCACCGACGGGCTGCGCCGGGAATCCAATCCGGGCCTGTTCTGGTCGCTCGGCTTCGCGATCCGGCGTTCGACGTTCGCCGCGATGGGCGGCTTTGACGAGGCGTTCGTCGGCTATGGCGCGGAAGACACCGATTTCGGGTTCCGCACCGCCGATGCCGGGCTGCCTTTGCTGTTCGTCGGCGGCGCGATCGCCTGTCACCAATATCATGACAGCCATGATCCACCGGTCCAGCATCTTGCCGACATCGTGCGCAATGCGCGCCGCTTCCATCGGCTTCGCGGCTGGTGGCCGATGGAGGGATGGCTGGGCGCGTTCCGCGACATGGGGCTGGTGAACTGGTCGGCGACGTCGCTCGACACGCTGCGCGAGCCGACGGCGCAAGAGATCGCCGCGACGCTGGTCCGCTCTTCCGGCCCGCGCGACACGGGCTTAGCGCCGGATCGAGCCGGCGACCGGATCGTTGATCCGGCATGACCGCACCAGCAACCGATGCGCTATCGATGAACGCGATGGACCTTTTCCTGCGCGGCCGCACGGTGACGCTGACCGATGCGGAACGCGCAGCGCTCGCTCGGTCGATATCGGAGGTCCGGCGCGTTCCCGCGCGTACCACGCTGGTCGATCGCGGCGAGCGCCTGCATCACAGCACGATGCTCGTCGATGGACTGATGACGCGGTATATCGACGATCTCGAAGGCGGACGGCAGGTCGTCGCCTTTCATGTCGCTGGCGATTTCGTCGATCTGCACGGCTATCCGCTGCAGACGCTCGACCACAGCATCATGGGATTGACCGACGTCACGATCGGGCTGGTCCCCCACGACGCCATCGATCGACTGATCGAGCAGGATGCGCAGCTGGGCCGCAAACTCTGGTTCTCGACGCTGCTCGACGCCGCGATCCATCGCGAATGGCTGTTCAGGCTCGGCCGGCTCGATGCGATCGGCCGCGTCGCTCATTTCATGGTCGAGACCGAAGCGCGACTGGCCGCGGTCGGGCTCAGCGACGGCCGATCCTTCGTGCTGCCGATCACCCAGACCGATCTTGCCGAGATCGTCGGGCTGACCCCGATCCACGTCAACCGCGTGCTGAGGACGCTGCGCGAGGAGCATATCTGCACCTTCCGCTCGTCGCGTGTCGACATCGCGGATCATCCGCGGCTCGCCCGGCTCGGGCAGTTCGATCCGACCTATCTGTATCTCCAGGCCGCGGGCAGCGACATGATCGACACGAGGGAGCCATGACGATGAGCGACGAGCATAAGAACGCCGGCCCCTTCACCGAGGGCGGCCATGCCGTCGCCGAACAGGGGGTCGTGCTGCTCGAGGGCCCCGACGGGATCGCCGCCGCGATGACCGCCGATGCCGCTGAGCAAACGGGTGAAAGCCTGATCGCCGCGGCGCAGGAAGCCCGCCGCCAGGCCGGCCCGGTCGCTAGAGACTGAGCAGCGCCGGATCCCCCCCCTGCGCGGTGATGTTGACCGAGACCGCACGTTCGACCGCATAGCGCAGCAGCGCATGCGGCCCGCCCGCCTTGGGCCCGGTGCCCGACAGGCCCTCGCCGCCGAACGGCTGGACGCCCACCACCGCGCCGATGATCGAGCGGTTCACATAGACGTTGCCCGCCGGCACCAGCTCGCGGACGCGATCGGCGAAACCCTCGATCCGGCTGTGGATGCCGAGCGTCAGCCCATAGCCCTTGCCCGCCAGCGTCTTCGCCACCTGCTCGAACTCGTCGGGCCCGTAGCGATAGACATGGAGGATCGGCCCGAACACCTCGCGATCGAGAAAATCGGCGCGCGGGATCTCGGCGATCACCGGGCCGAAATAATGACCCTCGTCGCTGGCGCCGAGCCGCCGGACGATCTTCGCCTCGCGCTGGAGCCGTTCGACATGCGCGTCGAGCGCGCCCTTGGCCTCGGCGTCGATCACCGGGCCGATGTCGGTCGCGGGATCGGACGGGTCGCCGAGCCGCAGCGTGTCGAGCGCACCGGCGAGCGTGGCGATCACCTCGTCCGCCGACGCCTCGGGGACGTACAGCAGGCGGAGCGCCGAGCAGCGCTGCCCCGCCGAACCGAACGCGGAGACGATGACGTCGTCGACGAGCTGTTCTTTCAGCGCGGTGGTGTCGGCGAACATGCCGTTGAGCCCACCGGTCTCGGCGATGAAGGGCAGGATCGGGCCGTTGCGCGCCGCCAATTGCCGGTTGATCGCCCACGCCGTCTCGGTGCCGCCGGTGAAGGCGAC
>Ga0302314_10017237_pt1 | contig 12124 bp, 8 predicted proteins | sample III_Palsa_N2_3_FD_200533 | JGI IMG/M metagenome (GOLD analysis project Ga0302314, IMG submission 200533) | Peat permafrost microbial communities from Stordalen Mire near Abisko, Sweden - III_Palsa_N2_3 | ecosystem: Environmental > Terrestrial > Soil > Palsa > Peat permafrost | place: Sweden...
GCCGAGGTGTACCAGGCCACCGCGGCGGTGACGAGGCCGAGGTAGCCGCCGACCTGGCTGAGGCCGCCGAGACCGCTGTCGTGGAAGTTCCCGACGGCGAGGAAGATCTCGGTGAGTTCCAGGAAGAAGAACACGCCGAAGACGGCGAGGTTCACCTGCGTGGCCATGAGCAGCATGTAGGTGTTGAAGATGGCGAATGCAATCAGGATCCAGCCGAGATCGTGGCCGGTCACGGCGGGCGCGGTCCTGATCCAGACGAACAGGCCGATCCAGAAGGCGCCGTACGAGGAGAAGGCAGTCGCGCCGAACACGTTCCTGTTCCTGAACTCCCACATGCCGGCCAGCAGCTGGACGATCCCGCCGTAAGCGAGCGCGTAGCCGAGGAAGGCCGTGCCAGCTGAGTTCCCGTGTGTCCAGTGCGCGTTCACCGCGGACAGCAGGAAGGTGGTAAGTGCGAATGCCGCCAGGCCGAGCGGGCCTGGGTCGGCGATGGGTGCGGCCGCGGCCGCCACGGGCTGGACTGCAGGTGTCGGTGCTACATCTTCGCGGTCTTCACTGACGCTCATATCGTTGCCTCCGAGCTTAACCAGCGACCTGGCGATCGGTTGCCAGGTGTGGAATACATTCCGCCCATAGCGTAACTCTGCGGTAACACCGTCCGCGATAGGGAGGGGCGGAAGAAAAAAATGAGGTTGCAGTGCACAGCGGGGCAGATACGTGCTTGTGCTGGCATAACGCCAAATTCTTCGTACTCGGCAAATATAACGATTTGCCGCTCCCTCTAATTCATCGAAATAGATAGCTCAGGGCGCGGTGACCGGAGGACGGTCGCCGGCCAGAAAAGCCGAAAGTCCGGCCTGGGTGGCGAGCACGATCAGCCGGTCGCCGGCGCCCAGCGGGCGGTCGCGCCGCGGTGCCCAGCTGAACCGCTGCGTGCCGCGCTCGGCGCTGGCGAGGATGCGCGAGAGCCGGTCGCGCTCAAGGTCGGCGATCAGCCGGCCGTCGATGGCGCCGCCCGCCTCCACCCGGACATCCGCGATGACCAGCACGTGCCGGCCGACCGAGATGGTCCGCAGCACCTGGTGCTCGAGCATCGCCACCGCGAACGCGGGCGCGGCCAGATAGGAAACCGACCGGGACACCACGTTGCTGAGGGTCCTGCTCACCCGGTAGGCGAGGTCGTCGTCGAACAGGCGCAGCACGACGCGCAGGTCATCGCCGCGCATCGCCCTGGCCTGCAGCGCGGTCTCCAGGTTGACGATGTCGCTGCTTGTCGCCGAGACCAGCGCCAGCGCGCTGTCCAGGCCGGCCCGCCGCAGGGTGTCCTCGCTCGGGGCGTCGCCGATCACCACCGGCAGCCCCAGTCGGCGGGCGAACGCGACTCCCCGGGCAGCGGCGTTCTGGTCAATCAGCACGACGTCGAAGCCGAGGTCATACAGGCCGCCGGCCACCCGGGTGCCGACGTCACCGCCCCCGGCGACGATGACGTGCCTGCCCCGCGGGCGCGGCTCGCCGCGAACCGTCCCGGTCAGCCGGGCGCCGACGATGATCGCGGTCAGCAGCGGCAGCAGTGCCATCCCGTCGACGGTCAGCAGCACCTGCGCCACCTTTTCCGCCCCGGCGTCAGCCGGGCTGGTGAGCGCGGACCCGGTCATGTCCATGATCCCCAGGTAGAGCACGTCACCGGGGGAGTGGCCGGCCGCGGCGAGCAGCGAGAAGCCCGCCACCGCGACCACCAGCAGCACCGCGAAGATATCCACGAACCGGTTCCGCAGCAGCTGCGTCCCCAGCCGGACGGCGCCGTGCAGCGGGTACCGCCGGCGGGTCAGCGGATCGCGCGGCGTGCCGTCCGCCACCGCCAGCACCAGGTTCGCCTGGCCGTCCAGGTTTTCGGGGGCGACCAGCTCGGGGGAACTGCCGGGGGCGTCGGGGACGGCGAGCCCGCACAGCACCTGCGCCGCCGGGGCGTCCTCCCGCCTGGCCACGTACAGGGTGCGGCCGGAGAGCCGGACATGGCTCGGCGCGATCTCGCCGAGCGCGGCCGCCACCAGCGCTGGCGCCGCCAGCTGGCTGCGCGACAGCACCGTGCAGTCGCGGAAGAAGCCGCTGAGGTGATCGCCGAGCCGCCGGTTGTACGCGGCCACGACCAGCCGCAGGTCCGGGTTCAGCTCCTGGGCGCGCAGCGCCGCGTGGAAGTTGGCGAGGTCGTCCGGGCCGACCAGCGCGATCGCCCGGGCCGTGCCGACACCGGCGTCGGCGAACGCCTCGGTGGTAAGGCTGGCATGCTCGCTGACAGTGACGCCGGGCAGGGCCGCGATCTGCGGCCCGTGATTCTTGAGCCTGCTGGCGAGCACGACGACAACGCGCTCCCCGTAGCGCCGGGTGAGTTCCCGGGCGATCCGGTAGGCGAGCGGGTTGTCACCGCAGACGATGAAGTGACTCCCGGGCATGGCGGTCGGGGGCATAGGGCAAATCCTATTGAAAAAACACATTTTGCCGTTGCCGATGAGCGCGCAGCGCCGCTCCGCCCGCAGGGCCGGCCTGGCTCGGGGACCCCGCTGGCGACTGCCCGGCGGCTGCTGAATCCGCCAGCAGGCGACGGGGGGCAAAAGCCCCCGCTTACCGACGCTGTACCATGGAAAAGGCCGCCTCCCGAGGGGAAGAATTGCCCATGGCCACCGATGACCCCATTCGCGCCTCGGACGCTGACCGGGAAGTCGTAGTGGAGACCCTCCGCGAGGCGTTCACCGCGGGCCGGCTGACCCTTGATGAGTTCGACGAGCGGATGACGGCCGCCTATGCGAGCAGGACGTGGGGCGACCTGCGGCTGCTGACCACCGACCTGCCGTCACAGCCGCTGCTCGGCACCGATGTCCCGGTGCGCGACCTGACGTCCACCAGCGGCCTGCCCGCGCTGCCGCCGCAGCCCGGCGACGACCCTGACGCGGTACCAGACCCGTCCGTCACCGGCCGGCCCCGCCGGCCGGTAGCGGTGCTCATTCCGCTGGCCGTCTGGACGGTGCTGGTGGTGCACGCGAGTATCGCCCCGGGCGCGGTGATCCTGCTGATCGCGGTGTTCGTGCTGGTCTCGGTGTTGTCCTCGATCCGCCGCCGCTAGCGGCGGCGGATCAGGGAAGCCCGGGCGGGGCTAGGCCGAGGGCAGCTGGGCGGCGGCCGCCTGGTCGAGGAGGAACAGCGTGCGGTTCAGACCGCGGGCCCCTGCCGCCGGAAGTTTGTCCTGGCTGACGCCGCCCAGGGCCTCGGCCACCGCATGGGCCTTCTCCTCACCGGACGCCAGCACCCAGACCTCGCGCGCCGACTGAATGGCCGAGAATGTCAGCGAGATGCGGGTGGGCGGGGGCTTGGGGGAGTTCCTGACGGCTACGACTGAGCCAGTGGCGTGTGCGGCGTCGGAATCCGGGAAGATGGACGCGACGTGCCCCTCCGGGCCGATGCCGAGCATGAGCACATCGAACGCCGGGACCGACGCGCCAGCGGGTGCGGCGGCCGCCAGTTCGGCGGCGTAGCTGGCCGCTGACGCGTCCGGGTCATCGCCCTCCGGGCCGTCGGGGCCGGCTATCACGTGCACCCGGGCGGGGCTGACGCCGATGTGGTCAAGCAGCGCTGACCGGGCCCCGGTCTCGTTCCGCTCCGGGTCCCCGGCCACATTGAACCGCTCGTCGCCCCACCAGATGTCCACCAGGCCCCAGTCGACCGCGTCCCGGGCGGGGGAGGCGGCGATCGCGGCCAGCACCTTGGTGCCGATACCGCCACCGGTCAGCACGACGTGGGCGCGCCCGTCGGCTACGATCGCGTCGGCCAGCCGGGTGACCGTCCGGGCCGCGGCGGCGCTAGCCAGCAGGTCGCCGCTGGTGTAAACGAAAACGTCAAGGGTGCTCACGGTTATCTCCTCCTGGTCACACGTCGTCGTCGACGTCGGCGGCCGCGGCCAGCGCGGCGGGCGGCAGCAGGTCGACCTGGCTCAGCGTCTCGGCGTAGAGCTCGTCGGGGTCGAGCCGCCGCAGTTCCTCGGCCAGCAGTTCGGCGGTGTCCCGGCGGTGCAGGGAGACCATCCGGTCGGTCCGGCCCGGCCAGGACAGCGTGGCCGTGCGGCCGTCGTAGCGGGTGATCTTGATGTCGCCGTCCAGCGTGGTGAAGGCAGTCTCGGTGAGCCCCGGACCGCCGGATACGGTCCGCGAGACCGGGATACCCAGCCGCAGCGAGAGCCAGGCCGCGATTAGGTCACCGGTCGGGTTGTCCTGCTCGGCGGCGACCTGCCCGCCGGTCGCCCGCGGGTGCGGCTGGTCGAGCGTCGCGGCGAGCAGCGAGCGCCACGGCGTGGCCCTGGTCCAGGCGAAGTCGGTGTCGCCCGGCTGGTAGCCCGCGGCCAGGGTGGCGAGCACCTCCCTGGGCGACTCGGTGGCCGCCGCGTCGGTCACCCGCCGCTGGGCGAGCGCGCCGAGCGGGTCCTTGGCGGGGATCTCCGGCGCCTCGTCGGGCCACCAGGTCACCACCGGGACATCGGGCACGAGCAGCGGGGCGACGACCGAATCGGCGTGCTGCCCCAGGGGCCCGTACATGCGCAGCACGATCGTCTCGCCGGGCGAGGCCTCGCCGACCCGGATTTCGGCGTCAAGCCGTGAGTCGGCCTTCGGCTTGCGGGCGATGACCGCAAGCACCCGGCACGGATGCTCCCTGGCTGCCTGGTTGGCGGCCCGGATGGCGTCGTACTGCGCGGCCTCGTCGGTCACGATGATGAGCGTCAGCACCATGCCGAGGGTCATCCCGCCGAGCCGCCGCCGCGCCTCGGTCAGTGCCTGGTCGATCGCGCCGGTGGTGGTGTCCGTCAGGTCGATTGTCATTGGTTCGTTCTCTTCCCTGGGAGAAGTCTCCGCCGTATCCATATGAGGGCCGCCCGGGGAGACTGCCGCTTTGTCCGTCCGGTCGGCTGGGTCCGATACTGTTTTTCCTTTCGGGCCCGGACGCCAGGACACCGGGGGTTATGGGGGGTCGCCCCCCGGGAGACTACAGTCGGCGCCAGGCGCGGCCGTCGCGGGCCATCAGCGCGTCCGCCGACGCGGGCCCGGCCGAGCCGGACCGGTACTGGTCGGGCTTGGTGTTCTCGGCCCAGAAGTCCTCGATCGGGTCGAGGATGCGCCAGGAGAGCTCGACTTCCTCCTGACGGGGGAACAGCGGCGGGTCGCCGATGAGCACGTCGAGGATCAGCCGCTCGTAGGCCTCGGGTGACGACTCGGTGAAGGACTCGCCGTAGGCGAAGTCCATGTTGACGTCGCGGACCTCCATCGCCGACCCGGGCACCTTGGAGCCGAACCGCACGGTGACGCCCTCGTCCGGCTGGACGCGGATCACCAATGCGTTCTGGCCGAGTTCCTTGGTGTCGGTAGCGGCGAACGGCAGGTGGGGCGCGCGCTGGAAGAGCAGTGCGATCTCGGTCATCCGCCGGGTCAGCCGCTTGCCGGTACGCAGGTAGAACGGGACCCCGGCCCAGCGCCTGGTGTCCACCGACAGCCGGACGGCGGCGTAGGTCTCGGTCCTGGAGTTGGCCGGGATGCCGTCTTCCTCCAGGAATCCGATCACCCGGCGGCCGCCTTGCCAGCCGGGCGCGTACTGGCCACGCGCCGTCCCCTCGGCCAGATCGACGGGGAGCCGGACGGCCGACAGCACCTTTTCCTTTTCCTGGCGCAGCGAGTCGGCCTCGAACGACACCGGCTCCTCCATCGCCGTCAGGGCCAGCAGCTGGAGCAGGTGGTTCTGGATGACGTCCCGTGCGGCGCCGATCCCGTCGTAGTAGCCGGCCCGGCCGCCGATTCCGATGTCTTCCGACATGGTGATCTGCACGTGGTCGACGTAGGACCGGTTCCAGATCGGCTCGTACAGGGTGTTGGCAAAGCGGAGCGCCAGGATGTTCTGAACGGTCTCTTTGCCCAGGTAGTGGTCAATGCGGAACACCGACTCGGCCGGGAACACCGCGTCGACGATGTCGTTGAGCTCCTTGGCCGTCTCCAGGTCGCGGCCGAACGGCTTCTCGATCACCACCCGCCGCCACGGCTTGCGCCCGTCGGGCCCGGCCGGCCCCGGGTCGGACAGCCCGGACCGCTTCAGCTGCTCCACCACGGTGGAGAAGAACTTCGGCGGGATGGACAGGTAGAACGCGTAGTTCCCGCCGGTGCCGCGCTCGGCGTCGAGCTGGCGGACGCAGTCGGCGAGCTGGTCGAACGCCTCGTCATCGGTGAACTCGCCCGGCACGAACCGGACGCCTTCCGACAATTGCTGCCAGACGGTCTCACGGAACGGCGTCCGTGCGTGCTCCTTGACCGCCTGATAGGCGATCTGCGCGAAATCCTCGTCCTCCCAGTCCCGCCGGGCGAAGCCGACGAACGAGAAGCCGGGCGGCAGCAGGCCCCGGTTGGCGAGGTCGTAGAGGGCGGGCATCAGCTTCTTGCGCGCCAGGTCCCCGGTGACGCCGAACATCACCATGACGCAGGGGCCGGCGACCCGCGGGATGCGGCGGTCTCGCGGGTCGCGCAGCGCGTTGACCGGGTCGATCTCGGACGCGATCACTCCCGGGTTGGCCGGCGCCGGACCCCGGGTCTCGGCGGTCGGCTCGTCCATGGGAACCTCCAGTTCCTGTCCTGCCGTTACGACTTGAGGCTCAGTTCGTTCTTGATCGTGCCGAGGAGCTCTTCCCACGAGGCCTCGAACTTGGAGACACCCTCGTCCTCGAGGACCTTGACCACATCGTCGTAGCTGATACCAAGAGTCTCGAGCTTGGCGAACAGCGCGCGGGACTCGTCGTAGGTACCGTGCACGGTGTCGCCCTTGAGCACGCCGTGGTCTTCGGTCGCGCGCAGCGTCGGCTCCGGCATCGTGTTAACGGTGTCCGCCACCACCAGGTCAACGACGTACATCGTGTCCGGGAAGGAGGGGTCCTTGGTCGAGGTGGATGCCCACAGCGGCCGCTGCACCTTCGCGCCCTTGGCCGCGAGGGCTTCCCAGCGCGGGGTGGCGAGCTTCTGCTCGTACAGCTCGTAGGCAAGCCGCGCGTTGGCAATGGCGGCCTTCCCCTTCAGCGCGAGCGCCTCCGGGGTGCCGATCGCGGTCAGCCGCTTGTCCACCTCGCTGTCCACTCGGGACACGAAGAACGACGCGACCGAGGCGATCTTGGAGATGTCGTGCCCGTTGGCGGCGGCCTTCTCCAGGCCCTCGAAGTAGGCGTCGATGACGGCCCCGTACCGCTGCAGCGAGAAGATCAGCGTTACGTTCACCGAGATGCCCTCGGCGAGCACGGCGGTGATCGCGGGGATGCCGTCCTCGGTCGCCGGGATCTTGATGTACATGTTGGGCCGGTCAACCAGCCACCACAGCTGCTTGGCCTCGGCGATGGTCGGCGTCGCGTCCCGGGCCAGCCGCGGGTCGACCTCGAGCGACACCCGCCCGTCCACGCCGCCGGACTGGTCGTACACCGGGCGGAGCACGTCCGCCGCCCAGCGGATGTCAGCGCTGGTGATCATCCGGGCCGCTTCTTCGACGGTCACCTTGCGCGCCGCCAGGTCCTTGATCTGCTCGTCGTAGGCGTCGCCCTTGGCCAGGGCGCTCGCGAAGATGGTCGGGTTAGAGGTCACGCCGCGCACGTGGAAGTCCTTGATCAGGGTTTCCAGGTTGCCGGTGCGCAGCCGCTCCCGGCTGATGTCGTCCAGCCAGACCGATACGCCGGCCTTGGTCAGTTCCTCGAGTACGTCAGTCATGTGCTGCGTTCCTTCCGTCTTAAGCTTTTGCGTGCCGTCGCCATGAGGCGCCCTAGCCGCGCGCCTTGGCGATGGAGACCTTCGCGGCGGCGGCGACCGCCTCCGCCGTGACGCCGAATTCCCGGTACAGCACGGCCTCGGCGGCAGACGCGCCGTAGCGGTCCACGCCAACCGACTGCCCGGCATCGCCTACGAAAATCTTCCACGGGGGAGTGATGCCCGCCTCGACCGATACCCGCGCCCGCATCGCCGCCGGAAGCACCTCCTCCTGGTAGGCGGCGTCCTGCTCGTTGAACCATTCCACCGAGGGCATCGACACCACCCGCGCCGAGATGCCGTCGGCGGCGAGCAACTCGCGCGCCGCCACCGCGATCTGCACCTCCGATCCGGTCCCGATCAAGATCACGTCGGTCCCGCCCGCCATGATGTAGGCGCCGCGTGCGGCGAGTTCCGCCGGGGCGAAGACGGCCCGGTCGAACGTGGGCACGTTCTGCCGGGACAAGATGATCCCGGCCGGACGGTCCGCGTTCTCCAGGATCGTCTTCCACGCGATGACCGTTTCATTCGCGTCGGCGGGCCGGACAATGTCCAGGTGCGGGATATTGCGCAGCGACCACAGGTGCTCGACCGGCTGGTGCGTCCCGCCGTCCTCGCCCAGGCCGATCGAGTCGTGCGTCCAGACGAACGTCACCGGGATCTCCATCAGTGCGGCGAGCCGCACCGCCCCGCGCATGTAGTCGCTGAACTGTAGGAACGTCCCGCCGTAGGGCCGGGTGAGGCCGAACGCGATGCCGTTCAGGATGGAGCCCATGCCGTGCTCGCGGATACCGAAGTGCAGGGTGCGCCCGTAGGGGTTGCCCGGCCACATCTCGGACTGCCGGTTGGGCGGAAGGAACGACGGCTGGCCTTCCATCGTGGTGTTGGTGGACTCGGCCAGGTCGGCCGACCCGCCCCACAGCTCGGGCAGCGTGTCGGCCAGGGCGGTGAGCACCTTGCCCGACGTGCGCCGGGTGCCGGTGCCCTTGGGGTCGGCGTCGAAGGACGGCAGGGCCGCCTCCCAGCCCTCCGGGAGTTTGCGCGACAGCAGCCGGGTGAGCAGCGCCGCCCGTTCGGTGTTCTCCTTTTCCCACACCGCCAGCGCGGAGTCCCACTCGGCCCGCACGGCCTTGCCCCGGGCCGCGACCTCGCGCGCCCGGCTCAGCGCTTCCTCCTCGACCGGGAAGTTCACCTTCGGGTCGAAGCCGAGGATCTCCTTGGTCGCGGCGACCTCGGTGTCGCCCAGGGCCGAGCCGTGCGCGGCCATGGTGTTCTGCTTGGTCGGCGCGGGCCAGCCGATGATGGTGCGCAGCACGATGAACGACGGCTTGTCAGTGACCGCCTTGGCCGCCTCGATCGCGTCGTACAACGCCTGGACGTCCTCGACGTAGCCATCGGGGGTGACCCAGTCGACGTGCTGTACGTGCCAGCCGTAGGCCGCGAACCGTGCGCCGGTGTCCTCGTCCTTGGCGATGATCGTGTTGTCCTCGATCGAGATCCGGTTGTCGTCGTAGATGACGACCAGGTTCCCGAGTTCCTGCACCCCGGCGATCGAGGCTGATTCGTGGGTGATGCCCTCTTCCATGTCCCCGTCGGAGACAATCGAGTAAATGAAGTGGTCGAACGGCGACTGTCCGGGGGCGGCGTCGGGGTCGAGCAGGCCGCGCTCGCGGCGGGCCGCCATCGCCATGCCGACCGCGTTGCCGAAGCCCTGGCCAAGCGGGCCGGTGGTGCACTCCACCCCGGGGGTGAGCCGGTACTCCGGGTGCCCGGGAGTGATCGATCCCCAGGTGCGGAACTCCTTCAGGTCGTCGAGGGAGACTCCGTACCCGGAGAAGTAAAGCTGGATGTACAGAGTCAGCGACGAGTGCCCGCAGGACAGCACGAACCGGTCCCGGCCCACCCACGTCGGGTCGGCTGGGTCATGCCGCATCACCCGCTGGTACAGCAGGTAAGCGGCAGGGGCGAGGGACATCGCGGTCCCCGGGTGCCCGTTCCCCACCTTTTGCACCGCGTCCATCGCCAGCACGCGCACGAGGTCGACGGCCCGCTTGTCGGCGGGTGTCCAGTCAAGGGCCTGGGTGCTCACCTTTACGTCACGGATCCCTTCTATGGACTCCTCCGGCGTCCATAACGGCCGGCGGAAGTGCGTTGGAGTGCGCGGCGGAACGCGGGCAGGGGAAAGACCCCTGTGGCCACCATGCCACGCCTAAAAGCCTATCCCGGCGCGCAAGCGGGAGAACGCGCGGGGGAGTCCGTTTCCACAAGGTTCACCGCAACTTTGGTCTAGACCTCAGAGCCATTCGGTCTAGACCAATTTGGCGCTTTCTGGCAGCCAGTTGACGGCGGACACGGCCAGTATGCTTCCGCTCATGACCGAGTCCGCCCGGCCGCCCGGCCCGGGGGCGCCGTTTGACCCCAAGGCGGTCCTCGCGGACCGACCGCCCGGCCGGATGCCGGTGGGCTACATCGTCGGCATCGCGGCCACCGCGGCCTGCGCGATCGTGGTGCTCGGCATCTACGCGGCGGAGTCGTTCGCCGCCGGGCACGGGGCCGCGCCGTTCGCGCTGGCGCTGCCGCTCGCCCTGCTGCCGGTCCCGTTGCTGGTGGCGGGCGTGCTGTGGCTGGACCGGCTCGAGCCGGAGCCGCGCAGCAGCCTCGTCTTCGCGTTCGCCTGGGGCGCCGGGGTCGCCGCCCTGGCCGCGCTGATCATCAACACCGCCGACCTCGAGTACGTCACCATGCCGGCCCTCGGCGCCTCCACTGGTCAGTACGTGGCGGCCACGTTCGGCGCCCCGGTGGTGGAGGAGACGCTGAAGGGCGCGGTGCTTGTCGGCCTGCTGTGGCGGCGCCGGGCCGAGTTCGACGGGCCGGCTGACGGTGTCATCTACGCCGCCATGGTCGGCCTCGGCTTCGCCATGATCGAGAACGTCGGCTATTACATCAACGCGTTCATCAGCCCCGACCACGGCGGGATCGCCCTGCTCGGGTACACCTTTGTGCTCCGCGGCCTGGTGTCGCCCCTGCTGCACCCCATCTTCACGTCGATGACCGGCCTCGGCGTCGCCTACTCGGCCACCCGCAGGAACGGCGCTCCCTGGGCGGTGGCCCTCGGCCTGCTGGCGGCGATGGTGCTGCATGGCACCTGGAACGGCCTGTCCCTGTTCGGCACGGCGGGCCTGGTCGCCGGGTACCTCATCATGTCCTGCGTGCTGCTTGGCCTGATCTCCATCCTCGTCTCCGACCGCCGCCGGGTCGTCGGGCTGATCCACCGGTACCTGCCCGGCTACGAGTCGACCGGCCTGGTCACCGAGGAAGACATCGCCATGCTCGGCTCGCTGCGCGCCCGCCGTTCGGCGCGCCGCTGGGCCCGCGCCTCCGGCGGCCTGTCCGCCTCCGCCGCGATGGCCGACTTCCAGCTGGCCGCGACCGAACTGGCCCTGGCCCGCAACCGGGCCCACCGGGGGCTGCTCGACGGCACCGCCTTCGCCGCCCGCCAGCACGACCTGCTTGAGCTGATGGCGCTAGCCCGGCGCGCCTTCACCCGCCAGGTTCCCGGCCACGCGCAGCTGGCGCCCGCCCCCTGGGCGGAGTCGGGGACGGCGTTCACCGCGGGCCGGGGCGGGCACGCCCGGCGCTGATCATGACGGCCTCGGGCAAGGCCCTCACTGCCGCGGCCGTCCCGCTCCGCCGTCTGAGACCGTCATTCGTTGCGATTACGGAAAGATCGCCGGCTCCCGCTCAATCGGCCGTTACTGGGTCGTGATCGAATGGAAAGATGCGATGATCCCCGCGGGCCGCCGCTGCGCGCCGCGCAGCGGCGCTGCGGCAGCCAGCGGATGAGCCGCGGGTTCAATCGAAAAGCCTCAACAGTCAGGGAGACGAGAACGATATGGGCGCCCAAGGGAAAGCGCAGATCGGCGTAACGGGACTTGGCGTTATGGGCCGTAACCTCGCCCGCAATTTCGCCCGGCACGGTTACCCGACGGCCCTGCACAACCGGACGGCGGCCAAGACCGACGCCATCATGGCGGAGTTCGGGCACGAAGGCACCTTCGTGCCCTCGCACACCGCGCCGGACTTTGTCGCGAGCCTCGAGCGGCCGCGCCGTCTGGTCATCATGGTCAACGCCGGCGCGGCGACCGACGCGGTGATCGAGGAGTTCGCCCCGCTCCTCGAGCGCGGCGACATGATCATCGACGGCGGTAACGCGCACTTCGTCGACACCCGCCGCCGGGAAGCCGCCCTGCGTGACAGCGGCATCCACTTCGTCGGCATGGGCGTCTCCGGGGGCGAGGAGGGCGCGCTCAACGGGCCGTCGA
>Ga0302314_10017238_pt1 | contig 12124 bp, 7 predicted proteins | sample III_Palsa_N2_3_FD_200533 | JGI IMG/M metagenome (GOLD analysis project Ga0302314, IMG submission 200533) | Peat permafrost microbial communities from Stordalen Mire near Abisko, Sweden - III_Palsa_N2_3 | ecosystem: Environmental > Terrestrial > Soil > Palsa > Peat permafrost | place: Sweden...
TACTAAGACAATCAAGCTCAACATCGAAATCGATGAGGGCAAGCCGTTCTACGTCTCGCGGATCGAGTTTACGGGCAATACCATCACGCGAGACAAGGTGATTCGGCGCGAACTGCTGCTGGAAGAAGGCCAGGTCTACAACAGCCGGCTCTGGGATCTTTCGATTCTTCGGTTGAACCAGCTGAACTACTTCGAGCCATTGAAGGCGGAGCAGGATTCGGAGAGCCGTCAGAATACCGATGACGGTACGGTCGATCTGCTGTTGAAGCTGAAAGAAAAGGGCAAGAACTCGATCGGACTCAACGGCGGCATCAGCGGATTGTCGGGAACTTTTATTGGTTTGAACTATGAGACCAATAACTTTCTCGGACTTGGTGAGACGCTGTCGGTGGTAGCCAATATCGGCGACCTGTCGCGCAATCTGAGCCTTGGATTTACTGAGCCATATCTACGGGATAAGCCGATCTCGCTGGGCGCACAGATATTCGCCAGCAAATATGACTTCAATCCTTCGAAGAGTCAGTCTGCGACTGGCGCTGCGGCCGGCAATCTGACAACCGCACAGCAGTCGCTGCTGACGAACTATAACCAGTCGACGACGGGTTTGACGGTTTCGTCCAGTGAGCCGCTGCGGCACCTGTTTTCGCGTACCGGAGTGACGCGTGTCGGTCTGTCGTACTCACTGTCGCGGTCTTCGGTGACGACGTTCAACCAGAACACGACCAATGTATTTCAATCGCTGGCATTCCGTTCGGGCGTGGCGGGACAGAATCAGCTGACTGGCATTATCACTTCAGTCGTGACGCCGAGCTTTACCTTCTCGAGCCTCGATCGCGCGGTTGGACCGCATCACGGTAAGGACTTCAACGTCTCCGTGCAGTTAGCCGGCGTAGGCGGCAACGTGAAGTACTACTCGCCGATCGCCAGCTATCGTCAGTTCTTCCCGATCAAGGGCCTCAAGATCGACAATGGGGGCCACAATGTGCTGGGCTATCGTATCCAGCTGGCTCATACGTCGGGCTTCGGCGGCGAGGTTGCTCCGCCGACACACCGTCTGTATAGCGGTGGCGAATCGGATCTTCGCGGATTCGATATCCGTTCGGTCGGACCGTACACGTTTATCCCGAACAAGGTGCAGTACATCCTGACGAATCCGGATGGTACCTCGGTTCCGCGCGATCCGACGAACCCGGCGCTGGGCCCGGTCCAGATTCCGCTGCCGATCTACCGTATGGTGTCGATCGGTGGAGATACTCAACTCGTCGCGAACCTGGAGTATCGGATTCCGATCGTGAATCAGGTGACGTTTGCTTTCTTCAACGACTTCGGTATGACCTTCGATGCGCAGCATGGCCAGTTGCGACAGAGCACGGCGGGTCAGTCCTTGATCGATGGTGCCCAGTATGGATGCCCCACGATCGTCAACGGCGCCTGCTTTGGCGGTCAGTCGGTCAAATTCCCCGACCTGTTGAAGATTGTTCCGGGCACGAACTTCGTTCCGCGAGACTCCCTCGGAGCAGAACTCCAGGTGATCTTGCCGGTCGTCAACGCACCGTTCCGGATCTTCTACGCTTACAACCCGCTGCGTCTTTACAAGACCGTTCCTCAGGAGCTGGCAGTACCGAACTCCGGTCCGGACAATGTCAATACGTTCAAGAGCTACTTCCCAACAGATGGAGCAGGTCAGTTCAGCTATCAGCAGGCGCTTCAGTTCTATGGAGCGGATTACATCCTGCGCGAGCCGAGAAAGACCTTCAGGCTGACGGTTAGTACGACCTTCTAGTTCGGTTCGTATTTTTATGGGCCCGCCTTCAGAGCAACTCGTCTGAGGGTGGGCTCTTTCTCTTTAGGCTTCGATTGCGCTGAAGATTGTCCTGCCGGACGGGCCTCCTGCGCGAAGAGCGCCCACTTCGTGGGGTTGTATACCAGCTTCGCCCTGCTTCCTGATGACCGGCGGAGATATCTGATCGCGACCAACGGGAGCGCCAACTGAAGGGGTATACCCGTCACGAAGTGACCGCTCCGCGCGTAGCGGGTTCTAGACAACAGGTTGATTCAACCTAGTAGCTGCGCTGATACATGTGGGAGATGCGGTCGTGCCAGCCTAAGCCGTCTTCGTCCATCCACGCCCAGAGAAAGCCGATTCCCAGAGGGCAAGCGGCAAGTACCGTGGCGAAGATCCGGCGGCGCATAGCGGAGCGAGTGGGGTTGTCGTCCGAAAGCGTGCAGAGTCCGATGCGAGCGTAGCGCATGCCGGGGGTGGCTTCGCTAAAGGTAAAAAAGAGGAGCTGATAGAGCAAGGTGAGAACAGCCACGGTCCCGGCTGTAGCGATTGCGGCCGACTGCAGGCTCATGGGAACGCTGTTGGCCGCAAGGGTCGCTGGATTTGCTGAGAGCTTGCCTACTGTGAGGGCAAAAACCGCCACGAAGCACAAAAAGGATGCAATGATGATGCAGCCGTCGACGATGGTGGCCATCAGGCGCAGGTTCAGAGGCGCAGCGTCGGGCCTGTGTTCAAGCTGGAAGGGGGCTTCGGCGGTTTCGACTGGAGCGGTAACCGGATGCGCCGCGAGCAGGATCGAGGACCACTCCGGCGCGACGGACTCAACGACCGGGGTGGTAGAGATCTGCGTCGCTTCGACCTCGAAGATACGCAGCTGCGCCGGCACATTGGGAGAGACCTGGTCGGCGTCTTCACGGAGAGGGCCCTCGGCGAGGCGGGGCCGAGCTTTTCGAGCGGCCACCAGCTGACGTGGAAATTCGATGAGGTTTGCCGGGATCTCGATCGGCGGTCCGGACTCCTCAAAGACGGGAGCCTGACGAAAGGCAATCTCCTCGTCGAGCGCGAGAGTTTCAGCCTCGTTCGACGCTTCATAGGCCTCGTAGATCAGCGGACGGCTGGGTGTGGAGACATTTTCGTGGACCGGAAGAGTTACATCGTCATAGAGCCGTACGGTGAGGCCCGAAGTGGGCGCCTGCGAGACCGTTTGAGGAGCGACAGAGGCAGCTTCGGTGACGGCAGCGGCATCCTCCGCCGCAAGCTTCGGTGCAGGTGTCGCCGCAGGAGCCGGGGGAGTCAGGGTCCATTGATCGAGCTCCGCCAGAAGCTGGTATTGGGCGTCGGCTATGGCCTGGGCACTGAGAGCGGCAACCTCAGCCGCGGCTTCGGCTTCGCGGATAGCGGTCTGGGCCTGCTCGGCGAGAAAGGTGCGATAGCTGGGGGAGTTGGCATAGCGCTCGGCAACGGCGGCGGCGATGCGGGAGGAACGCGACTTCGCTGGGTTGGGTTGGGGCGCAGGAGTGAGCGAAGGGCCCATCTGCTGGGTGCGTCGGGCCCGGTGGGCAGCGAGCCGCTGAGCTACCTGTTCCTTAAGTGCAAAGGGCTCCGCAGCTTCCGTTTCAGCCGTCGCTTCGTCCAGTGATAGCAGGTCACGCTGTGCAGAGCTCATTGTGCTCAATTCCAAACTCGCTTCCGTAAAATCGTTTAGCCTCAAAGGGTGGCACGTCTGACAAGCTTCAAACCGAACGAACAGGGACCGAAGACCCGTTGGCAGCGCCGACTGCCTTTGCTGACCTTGTTGTCCGGCGGATTGAAACCGGTGTATTCAGCTCCGGAGGGTCGGGGACGTTGCTTCAGAGGCATCCGGACGACTGTTTACCTCTTGATAACTATCATGGTGCCTGCAGCAAGTCATCCACATCTGTGGGGACAGCAGGTGACGAGTCAGGCAACCCCCCTCGCGGCAGACCCGCAGTCGTCTTCGAGCCTGCCCGACGCTCCCGGCGCAACGCAATATCCCGTCGCTGAAGTGCTACCCGAAACCGGCGACACAACCGGAGTGACGATTGATTCGGATAAGCAGTCGAAGGTGGGCAGCCGGTTTCTGCTCGATGGAGCGGTGGTGGTTCATTACCGGGACCGTGTCGTCGAGGCCGACCATATTGAATACGACGAGGACACCGACGAGCTTACGGCAACAGGGCATCTGCATGTAAGCGGAGGAGCGAACCACGAGGACCTCACCGCCAGTCACGGCACGATGAATCTGGCGAAGCAGACGGCGACCTTTTACGATGTAACCGGCTCTGTAGGATTGAAAAATTCAGGGCACACTCTGACATACTCGAGCAGCAACCCATTTCTGTTCACAGGGCGAATGGTGGTACGCACAGGGCCCGAGTCTTATGAGATCTACGACGGCACGCTCACCACGTGTCAGTTGCCGCATCCGGACTGGTTACTCTACGCGGGGAAGTTTTCAGTCGACAGCGAGAAGGCAAAGGCACAGAACAGCACGTTCCATCTGATGAATATCCCTGTGCTGTTTCTGCCGTATGTCACGCATCCGGTTGACTCGGAACAGAGGCAGACCGGTTTCATGATCCCGGTGCCCGGGTACTCATCGACGAAGGGATTTACCCTGGGCGAGGAATTTTACTGGGCGATCAATCGCAGCACCGATCTGACAGTTGGCGCGCAGTATTATTCGCTGCGCGGCTGGGAGCAGTCCGCGACGTTTCGTTATCGCGGGCTGGGAAATAACTTTGCGAAGGCAAGGTATTCAGGGCTGCTCGACCGCGGCATCTACACCGACGGCGTATATCTGAACCAGGGCGGAGAGGATGCCACGTTCGCGGGTCGGCATGATTTCAGTTCGCAGACTCGGGTGGCGGGGAACTTGGAGTATCTAAGTTCTTATGCGTATCGCGTGGCGTTCGCTGAGGACCCCAGCGTGGCAGTTTCGAGCGACATTCTTTCAATTATGTACGGCGTGCATGAGGAAGACGGTTATTCGTTGTCGGCGCGAGTGGATCGGTATCAGGGCCTGAAGCAGACAGCCGTGGCCGCAACGGCGACAACCCCGGCAATCCCTGAAGAGCAGGTGAGAATCTTCCACGCGCCATCGCTGGACTTCAATAGCACGGAACATGAGATCGGCAGGACCGGCTTGCTATGGAGCGTGGACTCTTCCTACGCCGGACTTTCGCGAGTACAGCCTGGCTTTTCTACCGGCGGCTTGACGCAACGATTCGATCTTCATCCGGAGCTATCGTATCGGCTGGGTTTTGATGGATGGCACATCCTGGCGTCGGTTGGAGCTCGCGAGACGGCGTACAGCAGAAGCAGGCAGGTTCCATATAACGACACCGGACTGCCGGTCGAGCTTCCAAATGCGTTGAATCGTTCGGATGCCGAAGTTGAGGCGGATCTGCGAGCTCCCGTTGTCGAGCGGACGTTCGATTCGCCGGGTGTGGAGAAGTTTTTTGACGGCAATGATGTCAAGCACACCATCGAGCCCGAGCTGACCTACCGGTATGTAACCGGAGTGAATAACTTTTTGAGTGCGCTCCGTTTTGACGATGTCGATATTGTGAGCGACACCAACGAGCTGGAATATGGGGTCACCCAGCGGCTCTTTCTGCGGCCTGTGAAGAATAGGCCTTGCAAGGAGCGGCCGGTAAGCACGACGCAGAACCAGAACTGGGATGACGATAACAAGGTGCAGACCAGAGGGCAGATTGGCGATGGAAAAGACAGACTCCCAAGCTGCGGAAGTCACCCCTTGCTCAGCTGGCGGCTGACGCAAAAGTACTTCTTCAACCAGAACTTTGGCGGAGCCGTAATCGATGGGCGCAGGAACATCTTCGATACGACCCTGAACTTCTCCGGGATCGCATTTTTGACCGAGCCGCGAGCAATCTCGCCGCTGATCTCGCGTCTGCGGGTGAGAACCTCGGCGCATATGGACGTGGAGTGGGACTTCGATCTCGATACCGGGGCGAAAAAGTTTACGTCTAACAATGTGCTGGTGGATGTGCATGAGAACAACGTCTTTGCGGGGTTGAGCTACGCGCGGCTGAACGCTCCAGGGCGTTTTTACACGGAAGGCGTAACTTCGGCGGTCTCAAATTTCGACCAGTTGAAGCTGTTGCTGGGATACGGTTCGCCGACGAAGCCGGGGCTGGGAGTAGCGGGAAATGTTGGACTGGATCTGAACGCAAATAACACTGGCCTGCTCCAGTACGGGGCGATCCAGGGCTCGTATAACTGGGACTGCTGCGGGCTCAGCGTTGAGGTTCGGAAGTACGAGTTCGGCGCAGTGCGAAATGAGACCGCCGAAAGATTCAACTTCACGCTGCTGAACATCGGAACGGCAGGAAATCTGCGGCGGACGGCGAGCCTGTTCTGACCTGCTGCGGCGCGGTCATTTGGAGTCGTCCGCGACCTTGTAAAACACCTCTGCGTGAGATAATCGAGGTATTGTGTTGACCGCTGTTAAGCCGTTCCGTGCCCTGATCTTTGCCCTTGCGCTGGCCGCCATTGGTTGCCATGCCCAGACGTCTACCCAGAGTCCTGCTGACGCTTCAGGGAAGCTCTCACCCGAGCTCGTGCGACGGGTGGAGGTTCTGATTCGTTCGCGGGCGTCTATTCCAGCCGGCTATCAGATTGAGGTCGGACCGCGTACCAAAAGCGAAGTTCCCGGCTTTGACAAGATCAGCGTGTCGTTCCTGTCGGACGGCAAGTCGAGCAAACCGTCGGAGTTCCTTATCTCCACCGACGGCAAGACGCTCGCCCAGTTCAGTAAGTTCGATATCAGCAAAGATCCGAAGCTGTTGGTGAATGGCGATGGACGTCCATCGCGTGGTGGTCCGGCGACTGCACCGGTGCTGATCGTCGGCTTCGACGACCTGGAGTGCCCGTACTGCGCAAAGATGCATGAGCAGCTCTTCCCTGCTCTGACGCAGCGGTACAAAGACCAGATCCATATCGTCTATCGCGACTTTCCGTTGGATCAGCATCCATGGGCAATGCGCGCAGCGATCGATACAAACTGCGTCGGTGCTCATAGCGCAGTCGGCTACTGGAATCTGGTGGACTATATTCACGCGCACGCCGGAGACCTCGGCGGCACGGACAAGAGTCTCGCGAAGGCCAACGAAACGCTCGACACCTTGGCGCGCGACGAAGGCAAGAAACAGAATTTGAACGCAGATGCGTTGAATGCATGCATCGCGAAGCAGGACGATACGGCGATCAAGGAGTCGATCAAGCTGGGCGAGAGCCTCGGCGTCGACTCGACGCCGGCGATATTCATTAACGGAGAAAAGGTGGAAGGAGCACAGCCGCTGGAGGATGTGTATCGTATGATCGATAGCGCGCTGATTGCCTCCGGGCAGACTCCGCCACCACCGCCGCCGACACCAATTCAGGCACAGCCTCAAACCCTGCCGGCGACCAAACCCGGCAACTAGCAGAAGAATGCAGGAGATCTGGATGCGGAACACCGAGGACTCGCAGAGCTTGTCGATCGATAACGAAAGTACTTTTACCACGCGCTCCTTCTCTAAGATCTCGGTCCCGTTCGTCCTGATTCTCGCGGCAGGACTGTTTCCGGTTGCAGGATGCAATCACGGACACAGTGCTGACGTCGTCGCAACCGTGAATGGCCACGCGATCATGCAGGCTGATCTCGACAAGGCATACAAGCTGCAGCTTGGAGACTCGTCTCAGCAGCAGCAACAGTTGCCTTCGCAGGAACAGGCAGACTCGCTGCGATTGAACGTACTACGCGAGTTGATCGACGAAGAGATCGTCGAACAGCGCGCCGCAAAGATGAATCTCACCGCGACCAACGAAGAGGTCGATGCAAAGCTGGCCGAGATGAAAGCTCCCTACACCGAGGAGCAATTTCAGGAACGGCTCAAAGCGAGCAATCAAACAATCGATGATGTAAAACATTCGCTCCGTCGAAGTCTCACCATCAACAAGCTGCTGAACAAAGAGATCAACTCGAAGATCACGGTAACGGACGCTGACGTAACAAACTACTACAGCCAGCACAAAGCAGAGTTCAATCTGCTTGAAACCAAATATCACGTGGCAGCCATTCAAGTGACAAATCAGCCGTCACCCCAGCCGGGAAACCTGCAGGGAAGCAAAGCCACCAACGACGTCGAAGCGAAGAAGAAGATTCAGGCGCTGAAGAACCGGCTCGACAGCGGCGAGGACTTTGGCACCATCGCCAGCAACTGGTCGGAGCAGCCCGAATTCGCACCCAATGGCGGAGATATGGGCTTCGTCGGCGAGTCGCAGTTGCATACTGATCCCATGGTCTTCGCTGCAGTGACGAAGCTTAAGGCAGGCCAGATCACCGAGATTCTGCCGCTGCTCGATGCCCAGACGAAGAAGCCTGCAGGCTATGCAATTTATAAGCTGATCTCACGCGACCCTGCCGGACAGCGCGATGTGAATGATCCGCGTGTACAGCAGGCGATACGACAGCAGTTGCGCGATGTACGCTCGCAGTTGCTGAAGAGCGCTTACCTGGAGATGGTGCATGACCAGGCCAAGGTGGAGAACTTCTTCGCCGAACAGATCTTCAAAACCGACGCTCACTAACCCAACTGAATATCGCCACTCATTTTTGGAAGGTCACATGACGCAGTCGCCTGTGCGCTTTGCGATTCTTGGCTTCGGCAATCACGCAATTCGGCGACTGTTGCCGGCGTTTCCAAAGTGCGATCAGTCGACGCTGACGGGGATGTGGCGAAGAGACCACACCGCTGCACTCGCAAACTGCGCGGAGCACAAAATCCTTCACTGCTTCGCGACGCGGGAGGAGCTCTGTTCTTCGCCTGATGTGGATGTTGTGTTCATTACTTCGCCGGATGCAATGCACCGCGACGATACCTTGCTGGCCCTGAAGCATGGCAAGGCGGTGCTGTGCGAGAAGCCGTTGGCGATGAACACGGCCGAAGCCGAGCAGATGAACTCTGCCGCAAAGTCTGCTGGATTGCTCTTTGGAGTCGCACAAAACTTTCGCTATAACCGCAGCCTTGAGTGGATGCGGAAGCAGATCACTGCTGGACGAATCGGAAACCCGCAACTCGCTCGAGCAGAGTACTGCTACCCAGCTACGAACTCTGCGAGAAAGTGGATCACCGACGCAACGCTCGCGTATGGTGGCCCGATCGGCGATGTCGGCGTGCACTGCATCGATGCGCTGCGGTTTGTTCTGGATGAGGACGTGATCAGCGTCACCACGCTCGCTCGGAAGGATGCTTCCTCGGGAGAGCTTGAGGCGATCGCATCCCTCCAGATGGAGATGACGGGAGAGATCTTTGCCACTGTCACCACGAGTGCGCGTGCGCCTTATCGCTCGTACGTTGAGGTCAACGGAAGCGACGGCGTAATCGTTGCCGAGGGCGGTCTTACCGTCGATCAGCCGGTGCAAGTCGTCGTACGTCGAGCAGGTGAAATACTCGAAACAGTCACCATCGACAACGCGGATGGCTACGCGCGAATGTTGGATGGCTTCGCTTCGGCGCTCCGGGGTGGCGAAGATTTTGCGGCCACGGGCGAAGATAGCGTCCACAACATGCGAGCGTTGGATGCTGCAATCAAAAGCTGGAAGAGGGAAGCCGCGAACGGTTGTAGGCGTCCGATCAATAGCTCGCGTTAGCGCAGAGCTGCTGCCAGGGCCGAGGTCCCGCCATGATGCAGAATAGCGAGGTCGCGCTCAGGTGCGGGCGGCAGATACTTCTTGTAGACGCTAATGTGGAAGCATGACTGCTGAAACTCCTCTTCAACATCAACCTTTCCCGCTTGGACAAGAGGAAGAAGATATCCGCGGAGCCACGCAATCTCTTCAAGAGAAAGACCGTGTTTGGCGATGTCAACAGCCTGCCCCGTCAGATGAGGCGACGCGGTATCGCCTTCAGCAGGTGCAGCGTTGCCGTTGATGTGCAGCAGATGCTGTTGAAACTCCACGGTGCGTACGGCTGAGTTGATCTGAAGCGGAGTGTGAAAGCGAGCGTAGTGGGCGCGGGCCAACGTGGTCAGAAACTGCGCTGTCCACGGTCGGCAATATCGACGGTTTCCAGGAAGCCTGTCGTCCACCTGCATAGCCTCATTGTCAGGAAGCGACACGAGCAGCTTCTTACTGCGCATATCGAGAAGATCATCATCGTTCTGAATGCGGGAGAGGCCGTCGCGGTCTGCAACTTCGTTTTGATGGACGAGAATCTCGTGCGAGCCTTTGAGCGGTGGAGGAACGATGAGGCGGCCACGCTTGTTATAGAGGTTCGGCAAAATAACCGGAGTAGATGCGACCTCTTCGACGCTGGCCAGCTGAGGCCTTTCTGCTGCCGGTCTTACGACACTGATCACAGGAACTGGCTTCGCCACCGAGACTGGCTTGGACGTTGGTCTGCGCGCGGGAGCGGCAGGAGTCTCCCGCGTTTCGTTAAGCTCCTCAGGGCGAGAGGTTCCATGGATTGCGATCGCGGCCTGGGTCTCCACCTGGGTCGAGGAGGCGGCTCTCAGAAAGTCCTCTGAGGTAGCCTTCTGCCGTACGGCGTCGTCTGTAAGCTCAGGGGAAGTCGTCCTTGAAGCTGGAGCGCTGACTGTGCGCAACCGTGGGTGCCTGGTCGCCGTATGAGCGTGAACGCGCGTAGTAACGGGAGCGTCGCCTTTCGTTGTGCCATGGTGTTTGGTGCCGCGTGTGGCGTGTATCGGTTTGGCCGTTGGCTTGGCTTTCACCGAATGCTTCTCGCTAGGGGCGGCCACAACCCTTCTGTGGCCAGGAGGATGATGCGTCGGTTTGGCGAGGCTGCTGGTAGAAGATAAAGACAGGGCTGCAAGCGCCAGAAGGGCCGGTATGGGGGCGTTCAAACGCATCATGATTTTGGAGGCGCGGGAACGCCAGAGCAATTTCTACATTAATCGTTGATGAGAGCCGGGGTAAGTGACGAGGTGGGTTCCGTATACTTGTCGATTAACAGGGGGAATGGATGAAGAGGATGTTGATGGGGCTGGCAGTGGCCACGATGGGTCTGGTGGGGTGGGGTTTGCGGGTAGGAACGGTGCAGGCGGCACCCGACGAGGCTGCTAAACCCGAGTTCTACACAACCAAAGTGCAACCGATCTTTCAGGCGAACTGCTATCGCTGTCACGGCGGAATGAATCACCGCGGCGGGTTGAATATTCAAACGCGAGCGGGAATGTTGAAGGGCGGTCACGACGGCCCGGTACTGATTCCGGGCGATCCAGTCAACAGCCTGCTGGTTCGGTTGATCCGACACGAAGGGCCGCCGAAGGATCCGATGCCGATGCCGCCAAAGCAGCCAAAGCTCTCCGATGCGGACATCGCCACGGTCGAGCGATGGGTAAAGGCTGGTGCGATCATGCCGGAGGACACACCGCAATAACTCTCGTGTTGGATTATCTTTGCTGCGCGGCCCAGGTTTGCAGCTCAGCGGGCGTCCGGATCGTGCGCTTCAACAGAGCATCCATCAGGGCGCGTGTATGCACCGCAGTCCAAGGTTGATCGATCCGCGCGGCGGTCTGTTGATTCGGCAACTTGACGATGTATGCGGGACGATCGTCGAACTCACCCCCATGGCTCGCAGTTTTTTCCTCATCGCTCCAATCGGGCGAGTCAGCCCAGATAAGGCTTGTACGCCAGGAGTGGTCTCCCGTAATGATGAGGGTAGTATCGTCCCACTGGTGTTGCTGCTCCAGAATCTGGCGAAGGTGCGCAAGATAAATGTCAGACAGCGCAAGGTTGTCGAGGTACGAGGTGTGCTTCGTCGAGAACGACTTTGTCTTCCGATCGTAGAAGCCGTAGGGGTGGGGAATCGGCATGTGCAGAAAAAGGAAGTCGATGGTAGGGTCGGCGAGATCGGCATCCCCGGCGGCGAGTAGCCTTCGATAGTCGGTGGTGTGCTGGCGAAGGTCGCGTGTCTCCTCTGAGGGAGAGCCGGGGCCGTGCCCGAAGAGATGTTTCGTGTCGCGCCACAGGTTGCGAAAGGGGCGAATCAGATCCACGGCGAGCGACCGGTTCGGAGAGAGGTTCGCCGGAGTTGATTCGCGATAGCTCCAGAAGCAATGATCGAGCACCTGCGGCATGATGCGGCAGTAGGGGTTGTACCATCCAGCGATTGCCGTGCTGTAGCCCGAGTCGAGTGCATCCTGAAAGACAGTCTGATGTTGGTCAAAAGATACCGATCTTCCGGTTGCGGGGTCGTGGAGAGAGAGAAGCATGCCGCTCGCCGAAACCTTGATCGCGTCCGAGGGAGTGCCGGTGAAAAGAGTAGGCAGAACATAGCGCGTGTACTCCCC
>Ga0302314_10017240_pt1 | contig 12123 bp, 12 predicted proteins | sample III_Palsa_N2_3_FD_200533 | JGI IMG/M metagenome (GOLD analysis project Ga0302314, IMG submission 200533) | Peat permafrost microbial communities from Stordalen Mire near Abisko, Sweden - III_Palsa_N2_3 | ecosystem: Environmental > Terrestrial > Soil > Palsa > Peat permafrost | place: Sweden...
CGGTGCCCGACCACTTGCCGAACAGAACACGGTCGCCGACCTTGACGTCGAGCGCGTGGATCTTGCCGGCTTCGTCACGGGCGCCCGGACCGACGGCGATCACTTCACCCTCTTGCGGCTTTTCCTTGGCCGTATCGGGAATGATGATACCGCCCTTGGACTTGCCTTCCTGCTCGATACGCTTGACCACGACGCGGTCGTGCAGCGGACGGAATTTCATGGGGTCGCTCCTTAGGAAAGCTTAATTATGAATATCTCGGCGGAGCGCACTGTTAGCACTCTCCCCCGATGAGTGCTAGGCAAATACGGATCGGCCTCCGTCCTGTCAAGGCGAAGCTCGATCGAATTTTCGAAACGGGGAAGGGCCGCAGCCTCTAGCACGCCGCCGAGGACGCGGTCGCGTTATATCGCATTCCGTAGCAGCGTTTTGTGACGCTTTTGGGTTTTCAGCAGCGCCTACTTCTGCTTCAGCAGGTCGCGGATCTCGGTCAGCAGCAGTTCGCTCTTGGTCGGCGGCGGCGGGCCGGCATCTTCCTTGGGGCCGGCCAGCTTGTTGATCCAGCGCACCAGTAGGAACACGGCGAAGGCGACGATCACGAACTTGATGATCGCGTTCAGGAACAGGCCGTAATTGATCGTGACGTCGCCGGCCGCCTTGGCCGCCGCCAGCGTCTCATGGCCGCCGCTGCCCTTGAGCGTGATGAAAAAATCCGAGAAATCGATGCCACCGATGACCATGCCCAGCGGCGGCATCAGCAGGTCGTTGACCAGCGAACTCACGATCGCGGTGAAGGCCGTGCCGATGATGATGCCGACGGCCAGATCGATCACGTTGCCCCGGACGGCGAATTTCTTGAACTCGTTCAGCATGCCGCGGCCTTTCTTTCAGTGAGTGGGGATCAATCCAGCAGCGGCGTCGGGCGTTCCGTGCGCCGCAGTTGGATCGCCAGGCGCCGGATGCGGTCGAGGTGGGGATTGATCGCCAACGCCGCCTCGAACGCGAAGAGCGCGCCCTCCGGCTCTTCGAGCCGCACTAGGATCTGGCCGAGACCGGCCAGCGCGCCATAGTGGCGGGGCTCCAGCACCAGTACGCGCTCGATATCGGCGATCGACTGGTCGTGGCGCCCGATCATGAACAGGACGGTCGCGCGGCGGTTCCAGGCCTCGGCGAAACCCGGATCGAGCGCCACGGCCCGGTCCAAGAGCGCCATCGCCGGTTCGACCTCGCCCAAGGCCAGCGCCTTCGACGCGTCGCTCAGCAATTGCCGCGCCTGACGGCTGCCGGCGTCGCCCCAGCGCTGCCAGATCATCTGGTCGAGCCGGTCGGCCTCGATCGCGGAAGCGGTCTGGCGCAATTGCTGGAACGCCTCGCGCAGCACCGCATCGCGCCCGTCGAGCGGGGTGCCGCCCGCCAGGCAGCGGACCAGGGTCAGAACGGAAGCGTATCGATCGTCGGTCATCGGGGCCCTTTTTTCTGGCCGTTGGCCGATCTTCGGCCCGTCTTCGCCCTGCTGTCCAGTGCCAAGCCGGGGTGACGTTTGTACCATCGGCATTTGTTGTTCCGCACAGATCCCGATTCGTGCGATAAAAAAACGAATGCACCTTTCTGCTGCGGATAGTCAGCGATGTTCATGCTGAGCGCTTTTGTTTCCGACACGGGGCAGCTGCTTCACCCGGGCGATTTGCGGTGGATCCTGGAATATCCGCACGCCGATTTCGATCTGTCGGACTATGCCATCCGCAATCTTGGCTTCGCCCTGTTCAAGCAGGACGGCAATAGCGCGCGCCTGAAGCTGCGCGCGGACCTGTTCACCAAATCCTGTTTCGAGCGGGTCGTGCAGCTGGTGGTCGAGCACCGGATTTCCCGTCTGGTGATCGAGCACGAGAGCGCGGGCGAGCCGGCCGAGGTGCTGCTGAACGCCAACGACATCATCGCGCGCCTGGATTTCCTCAGGAGCACGACGCCGGGCGAGACGCCGCGGGAAAGCTTCATCCTCGAGACGCTGCATCTCGACCGGCTGAACCACGTCAAGCGGCGGCGGATGTCCGAGGCCTATAAGGCATGGGCGCAGAGTCATGGCCGCTTGCCGCGCGATTTCGAGCCGCTGCGGCGCGTGGGCGGTTTCCAGGGCGGCCATCTGCTGGTCAATCTCAAGGGCGAGGACCAGGCGATCGTCCGGGATTGGCCCAGCAACATTCTGTGCTACGCCAAGAACGACATCGACGGCCTGATCGGCCGGGACCTGTGCGAACAGCCCGACAATCGCTTCGGCCGATGGTCGTCCAAGCCCTATCACGAGGTCGTCAGCCGGTCGGCGGCACGGCTCGATCTGGTCGAGGCCGTGATCCATCCGCCCGGCGGGCTGCCGATGATCTCGCGCTACGAACGCCTGCTGCTGCCCTGGCGCACGAGCTCGGGCGAATTCTGGGTGTCCGGCACCTCGCTCACCCGCTCGCGCCGTTTGTTGAGATCGGCCTGATAGGCCGCGACGTCACTCGCGATCTCCGATTTCGGCCGCCAGGTCAGGTGCAGGTCGACCTCCGGCCGATAGCTGTCGCGGATCTTGATCCAGGGCTGGCTGACCGGCAGTCCATAGGACTGCAGGATGCCGTGATCGATCGGCGGCTGCTCGACGAACGAGATCGTATAGTCAGTGTCCCAGTTGGTATAGGCGAAGGTCCGGGTCATGCGCGGCATGACCTGCGACAGGCCCTTGCCGCGCCAGTCCGGCCGATACCACAGCCCGCCCGACAGGCCGACCCGGCCGGAGATTTCGCCGGCCATCGGGGCCGTCACCTCGATTCGCTCCCGACGGCCCGACTGGCTGGCCGGATCGCGGTAGAAAAGGCTCAACTGTTCCAATTCGGCCTTGAGCGTCGATCCGCCCAGATCGAGCAGGCGCGTGACCTGAGTGGCGACCACGTCGCCCTTTGCATCCTGGAGTTCGAACAGGAAAGCCGGCCCGACGCGAACGCCTGCATGGGCAGGATCGAAGACCGGCATCAATGGCGCCCAGCTGTCGAGATGCCGGCGGTTGATGTCGTAGAGTCTTCGCAAATCCTGCGAGACGTATAGCCGCACCCCCATCTTGGCCAACGTCCGGTCTCCGTCTAAGAGAAACCGGCCGATTTCCCGTTTCGGCCCGAATTGAACGCGCAATTCTTCGGTAAAGCGGGCAGGCTCTGAAATAGTTTCGCGCAACATGGCAATACCCTCCACGGCGTTAAAGCAACCTGGAGGATCGTGCGCGTGGCAAAAACACGTGAGCTGAGGCGGTTTGACAACCAAGCCGTGAGGGTTGGCCTGGATCTCATGGCGGTGTTGGGCGTTTAGAATTCAAAGTTCGGCCTCGACGCGCGGCGAGCGTGGGGTCGGAAAACCGAAAACGCGCTGACACCAGGGGCTTAGCCTGGCAGCGTCGAATGGACTCGGAAGCGGGGAGAAGCGAGGATGGTGGGCGCGACAGGATTTGAACCTGTGACCCCTTGCGTGTGAAGCAAGTGCTACTACCGCTGAGCTACGCGCCCATCCTCGCAACGGTGGCGGGTTTTAGGCGGCGGGGGCCGCTTCTGTCAAGCAGGGATGGCGCCGGCTCGGGTGCGGGTCAGGTCCGCAGGGCCGGCATGGGCGCGACAATGGTGGAACGGATCCGGGGAGGCTGCCGTATGGCGTTGGGTCGATTGGGAACGGGATGGCAGGCCGGCTTGCTGGCGATGGCCATCCTCGTCGTCGTCTCGGCGACGCAGGCCTTCGCCGCCGATGCCACCCCGCTCGATCTCTCCTATGACCTGACGCTCGGCGGCCTGACGATCATGAGTTTCGAATTCGACGTGCGGACCACGGGCGACCGCTATGCGGTCGATTTCTCCGGCCGTACCCGCGGCGTGCTGAGCCTGCTCGGCAGCGGCTACGTCGTCTCGTCTAGTCAAGGCCACGTGCTGCCGGACGGCACGCCCGAGCCGGACGCCTATGCCAGCCATTCCGACGGCAACGAGGGCGAGAAGCGCACCCAGATCCGATACGACGCCAACGGTCCGGCGCAGGTGACCGCAATCCCGGCACCGGGCGCCGACGGCGAGTCCCTGACGCCGATCCTGCCGGACACGCTGCCGGGGACGCGTGATATCCTGGCCGCGCTCTATGATTTCGCGGCCGAGCTGGGCAAGGACGAAAGTTGCGTGCACCAGATGAAGATCTTCGACGGCCGCCGGCGCTTCGACCTCAAATTCTCCGGCCGCGGCCAGGAAATCGTGGTGCCGGAGGGCGACGGCTTCTATGCCGGGCCGGCGCTGCATTGCCATCTCGATCTGGTCCGCATCGGCGGCTATTCGACCGATCCATCGAAATACATGTCGGGCGACGATGCCGAATTCTGGCTGGCCCACGTGCTGCCGGGCGAACCGCCGGTCCCGGTCGAGATCGTTTTCAGGGGACGGCTCGGCCTGATGCACGCGCGTCTCGCCCAGATCCAGCACGGCACCGACAAGCGCGGCAGCGTGGATCCGAAGCCGCAGTCGGCCGCGGTCGTGCCCGACATCGACAACCCCCGCTGAAGCTGCCGGCCCCATGAACGAGAACAGTGCCGCGGAACGGTCGTGGCGGAACCAGATCGTACGGTTCGGGCTAGTCGGCGCGGTCGGCTTCCTAGTCGACGCCGGCGCGCTCTACGCTTATCTGCGGTTGGAGCCCGGTCATTTCTATAGCGGCCGTGCGGTTTCCTATGTCGCAGCCGCGAGCGTGAACTGGCTCTTGAACGCCAACTTCACCTTCGGCCGGGTCGGCGGCTTCGGCCAATGGGGCCGCTTCCTGCTGTTCAATCTCGGCGGCGGTGCCGTCAACTACGGGCTCTACGCCGCCCTCATCGCGACCGTTCCGCTTGCGGCGCAGCGGCCGGTCCTGGCCGTGGCGGCCGGCGCCATTGCCGGCTTCGGCGTCAATTTCCTGGTCTCGCGCAAGTTCGTCTTCGCCGGCGCCTGAGACCGGCTGCCTCAACCGACCGCCTCAGCCGGTACGTCCGGAAGATGCTTCAGCAATGCCTCGGCCTTGTGGGCCAGGTGGGCTTCGAGCAGGCGTGACAGCAGGGCGCCGTCGCGCGCGGTGAGTGCCGCCATGATGCCCTCGTGCTCCTCGATCGCCTGGGCCCAGCGCTGGGCGCTCCACTGGCTGGCGAGGAAGCGCGGCCGGCGGATGCGGCCGGCCAGCAGGTCGTAGGATTGCGCCAGCATCGGATTGCCGGCGGCCAGCACGATGCGGCGATGGATTTCCTGGTTGAGCCGGAAATAGGCCGGCAGATCCTTGCGGACATAGTGCGCGCGCATCTGCAGATGCATCGCCTGGAGCTCAAGCAGATCCGCCTCCGACGCGCGGGTCGCGGCCAGGCGCCCGGCGAGCGCCTCATAGGCGCCCATCAGCTCGAACATATGCTGGATCTCGCCTTCGCTGAGGCTGGCGATCCGGGCGCCGCGGTTGGGCGTCAGCTCGATCAGCCGTTCGGCGGCCAGTACTTTCAGCGCCTCGCGCAGCGGCGTGCGCGACACGCCCAGCCACTCGGTCAGCTCGCGCTCGCGCAGGCGGGTGCCCGGCGCCAGCTCGCCTTCGACGATCATGTCGCGCAGGCGGCCCAGCAGCCCGTCATGGAGCGTCATGGTCGGGCTGTTGGCGGGCAGGGGCGGATAGGGTTCGTTCATGGGTGTGACGATAGCACGCGTTTCGCTGCGGCGCAAAATTGCATGCAAAGTGGAATCGTCGCTTGCGGCGCTTTTCTGCTCATGAAACAGTGCCGGCTTGGATTGCATGCAATCGGGACCCGTATCATGACCCTCCACACCGGCCGCCATTTTCTTCAGATCCCGGGGCCCAGCACGGTGCCCGACCGGGTGCTGCGCGCCATGGACATGCCGGTGCTGGACCATCGTGGTCCGGAATTCCAGGCGCTGGGGCGCGAAGTGCTGGCGGGCTGCAAGGCGGTGTTCAAGACTTCCGGTCCGGTCATTATTTATCCGGCGTCGGGCACCGGCGCGTGGGAGGCGGCGATCGTCAATACGCTGTCGCCCGGCGACAGGGTGCTGATGGTCGAGACCGGCCATTTCGCCTCGCTGTGGAAGGCGATGGCCGAGAAGCTGGGGATCGAGGTCGAATTCTTTGCGACCGACTGGCGCCGGGGCGTCGATGCCGCTGAGGTCGAGGCGAAGCTGGCCGAGGACAAGGCCCATCGCTTCAAGGCGGTCATGGTCGTCCATAACGAGACCTCGACCGGTGTCACCAGCGACATCGCGGCGGTTCGGCGGGCGATCGACCGCGCGTCCCATCCGGCACTGCTGATGGTCGATACGATCTCGTCCCTGGGCTCGGTCGATTATCGCCATGAGGAATGGGGCGTCGATGTCACCGTATCCGGCTCGCAAAAGGGGCTGATGCTGCCGCCGGGCCTGAGCTTCAACGCGATCTCGGACAAGGCGATGGCGGCGTCCAAGCAGAACAAGCTGCCGCGCTCCTATTGGCGCTGGGACGAGATGATGGGGCCGAATGCGACCGGCTTCTTCCCCTATACGCCGGCCACGACCCTGCTCTATGGGCTGCGCGAGGCGCTCCGGATGCTGAACGAGGAAGGGCTCGACAACGTCTTCACTCGCCATCGCCGCCATGGCGAGGCGACGCGTCGGGCCGTGCGCGCCTGGGGCCTGGAAGTGCTGGCGGTCAACGAGGCCGAACAGTCGCCGGTGCTGACCGGTGTGCTGATGCCGGACGGCCATGATGCCGACAAGCTGCGCGAGGTCATCCTAGCCAAGCTCGACATGTCGCTGGGCCAGGGCCTGGGCAAACTCAAGGGCAAGATCTTCCGCATCGGGCATTTGGGCCATTTCAACGACCTGATGCTGGCCGGCACGCTCGCCGGCGTCGAGATGGGTCTCAGCCTCGGCGGGGTGCCGCACCAGGCCGGCGGCATCGCATCGGCACTGGGCTATCTCAAGGAAACGCTGGCCGACGCTTAAGGCCCGATAAAACTCCAGGGAGGAAACGCCCATGGCCGGATCGCGGATCGGCGCCACGCGCGGGGTGCTGGCGCTGCTGTGCCTGATGTATTTCATCACCTATATCGACCGGGTGAACGTCAGCACCGCCGCCGACGCGTTCAAGACCGAGCTGGGCCTCAACAACACCCAGGTCGGCTTCGTGTTTTCCGCCTTCGCGTACCCTTATCTGGCGTTCCAGGTGTTCGGCGGCTGGCTCAGCGACCGGTTCGGTGCGCGCAAGACGCTGACCGTTTGCGCCCTGATCTGGGCCGGCGCCACGATCGCGACCGGTTTCTCCGGCGGCCTGGTCAGCCTGATCATTGCGCGCTTCTTCTTGGGCTTCGGCGAGGGCGCCACGTTTCCGACCGCGACGCGCGCCATGGCCAACTGGACCTCGGTCGAGGATCGCGGCTGGGCCCAGGGCATCACCCACGCCTTCTCGCGCCTCGGCAATACCATCACGCCGCCGCTGGTGGCGCTGCTGATCGGCCTGATCAGCTGGCGCGGCTCGTTCTTCGTGCTGGGTACCGTGAGCTTCCTGTGGGTCGTGGTCTGGCTGATGTATTTCCGCGACGACCCGCGCTCGCATCCGTCGATCACCCAGGCGGAACTGGATCGGCTGCCGCCGTTCGGTGCCGAGAAACAGACGCCGAAGGTGCCGTGGGGGCCGCTGGTCGCGCGCATGGCGCCGGTGACCATCGTCTATTTCTGCTACGGCTGGACGCTGTGGCTGTTCCTCAGCTGGATCCCGTCCTACTTCCTGCATAGCTATAACATGAAGCTGTCGAGCTCGGCCCTGTTCGCCTCCAGCGTCTTCGCCGCCGGCGTGCTCGGCGATAGCCTGGGCGGCTGGCTCAGCGACCGGATCCTGCGCCGGACCGGCAGCGTCACCAAGGCGCGGCGCAACATGGTCGTGCTCGGCATGGTCGGCGCGCTCTGCTCGATGCTGCCGATGCTGTTCATCCATGACCTGACCGTCTCGGTCATCTGCCTGTCCTCGGGCTTCTTCTTCGCCGAGATCACGATCGGGCCGATGTGGGCGATCCCGATGGATATCGCGCCGGAATATTCCGGCACGGCCAGCGGCATCATGAATACAGGCTCGGCCCTGGCGGCGATCGTCTCGCCGGTCATCGGCGGCTGGATGATCGATCAGACCGGCAACTGGGATCTGCCGTTCCTGTGCTCGATGGTGCTCATGCTGGTCGGGGCGGGGCTGGCCTTCACCATGCATCCGGAAAAGCGCTTTACGGTTCCCGCGGCGGCGTAAGGATCGGTCTGTTCAGAGATCGATCACTGATCATATTTTTTGATCGAAACCGATCGAATATGACAATTCGACCGCCGAGCGCGGTCGTGATGAAATCCCTATTGCCGGTTTGTGAAAGCAACTGGTGGATGGATCGAGCAGGCAATATTGTCGGCGCGTGTGGGGGCGCACGACCGGCGACTTAGGGCCTTGTTCCGTCCGTGGGGCCTTGTCTAAACACGACGATACTCGAAACCAACGCCAAAGCTGGTCTTTGGCGATCCCTAGTGCTCGCGGTCTGCTCCGCGCACATGCCTCTGCATGTCCGGGGCCGTGGCGAGAACTCGCGTCTCAATTTTGAACATTTGGAGGGGGTATGAAGTACTTACTGTTGGGGACGACCGCGATCGTTGCAGCCGGTGTTTTGCCAAATGCGGGTTTCGCGCAGAGTGCTGTTACCGATCAGCCGGTAAGCATGAAGCTGGGCGGCCAATACTACGCCGCCGGCGCCGCGATGGTGCAGCAGGACGACAATCCTGGCGAGGTTGCCTACAAGCGCAATCCGGTCGCGTTCGAGGATTATTTCCTGATCCGCTTCGTCGGATCGACCACCTTCTCGAACGGCATCACTGCCGGCGTGTTTACGCGTCTCAACGCGTTCAGCGCGCCCAATGCGGCCGCGAACACCGTTTCGGGTTTCCAGAGTTCGAACAACACGGTGATCAAGGATTCCTATCTGTATCTGAAGAATGCCGCGACCTGGGGTGAACTCCGCCTCGGTGACACGAGCGACGTGCGTCGCGACGTGGCGGTCGGTGCCGCCGGCGGCGTGACCGGCGACCAGAACCTCGGTGCCAACTCGGCGGCGATCCAGTTCCTCAATACGCCGGTCTGGAACCTGACCACCTATAATCTCGACGGCCGCGGCACCAAGGTCGAGTACTACAGCCCGACCGTTGCGGGCTTTCAATTCGGTGCCAGCTTTACGCCCGACAAGGGCGGCGGGCACTCCAACGGCCCGGGCAACGCGGGCGACAACAGCGGCCCGGTCGACAACATCACCAACGGCCTGACGCCCAGCCTGCTGAACGGCAACACCGCCTACGACTATTATTCGTTCTCGGGCCAATGGACCGGCGTGTTCGGCCCGACCAAGCTCCAGGCAACGCTCGGATATTCCTCGGCCGCCCGCAAGAACGGCTACTCCGGCACGCTGGCCAAGACCGCGCTCGGCCAGGGCGTGCCGCAGCCCGATACGTCGTTGTCGTCGACCAACAACGCCAGCCCGCAAGTCTACAATGCCGGCCTGCAGGTCGATTACGGCCCGTTGACCTTGGGCGTCGATTACGAGCAAACCTCGGCGCTCCCAGGCGGCCTGTTCAGTGCCGCGCCCGGTCAGGCGCTGACCTTCACATCGGCCGGCCTGGTCGCGACCTCGATCTCCCGTACCAACGAGATGATCAACAAGCAGGTCGACATGAACCTGTCCTACGTCCTGGGCGCGTTGCGTCTGGGTGCCGAATATTCGCGCGGCGCGTTCGAGGGGATCACCGGCGACGCCAATGTGAAGCGTGCGGCGATCCAGAACGAGATCCAGGCCGGCGCCACCTACACGGTCGGACCGGGCGTGGCCCTGACGGGCTTGCTGCAGGAGGCGATCTACGACGCCAACGGCAAATACGTTCCGCTGGCCGGCAGCTACTCCTCGGCCGCAACCGGTGTCGCCGCGAACAACAACGTCTTCGCCAAGGATTCGAATTCGACCGCGCTGATCTTCGAAACATCGATCCGTTTCTAACGGATCGAGGAAAACCGCACCATCCAGCGGGATCGGGCTGCCCCCAAGTTCCGATCGAATGGGTGCGATTCCCTGTCGTTCAACTTAGTGCCGAGGCTTCGACGGAAATCTCGGCACTCTTTTGTTCGCTAGAACGCCACCTCGGCCGACGGCACCGCCTTCGCAAAACCGCCGCCCAGCGTCTGGTTGTGGTGCGCCTGGATCTGGGCGCCGGTCAGCACGGGACTGTCGAAAGTCGTGTGCGCGTCCGACACCAGCACGACCTTATAGCCCAGGCTGTAGGCGGCGCGGGTCGTGCTGTCGACGCAATATTCCGACTGCATGCCGCAGATCACCAGCCGGTCGATGCCGGCGGCCTTCAACAACGCATCGAAGCCGGTGTCCTGGAAGGCGCTCGGGTGGCGCTTTTCGACGATCGGCTCGCCCGGCTTCGGCGCGATCGGAGCATGGATCTGCCAGCCGGCGGTGCCGTGCTCGAAATCGTCGCCAGCGCCGCCGTCGTGCTGGACGTAATAGAGCGGCACGCGGTCGGCGCGCGCCCGGTCGAGCAATCCGGCGATGCGGGCGACCACGCTGGCGCCGTCATGGGGCGGGGTCGGCTGCAGGAACATCGCTTCCTGCACGTCGATGACGACGAGAGCGGTCGCCATCAGTACATCGGCCCGACCGGCACGGGGCCGCGGATCGTCGTGCGATAGAGCGTGCGCGCCATCTCGGGCGGGCAACCGGTTGCCAGATGCATGACCGCGCGATTGTCCCACATCACCAGATCGCCATCGATCCAATGGTGCCGGTAGATGAACTGGTCCTGGGTCTGGTGGGCATAGATCTCGGCCAGCAGATCGCGGCTCTCGTCCTCGGGCAGTTCCTGGATCTGGGTGGTGAAGCCCTCGCTGACGAACAGCGCGTTGCGGCCAGTGCCCGGATGGACGCGCACGACCGGATGCACCGTCGGCAGCACCGTCTGCTTCTCGGCCTCGGTCAGGTCGGGGCGCAACGTGCTTTTGGCGCGCTGGGCGGCGTTGCGGGCGAGATAGCTATGCTCGGCGGTCAGCGGGTTCAGTCGCTTCTGCATCGCCGCCGGCAGCGCGTCATAGGCGGCGTGCTGGGTTGCGAACAAGGTGTCGCCGCCGGCAGCCGGCAGCGTGCGCGAATGCAGCAGCGAGCCCATGCTGGGTTCCGGCTTATAGGACAGGTCCGAATGCCAGTATTTGCCGGCATCGACCAGGCCGATCGGCTCGCCATTGCGGAATTCGTTGGAGACGATCAGCAACTCCGGATGGCCCTCCAGCAGAAATTTCTTCTGCACGTGGATCTCGAGCGGGCCGAAGCGGCGGCTGAAGGCGATATGGGCGGCGGGATCGAGCTGCTGCTGATCGCGGAACACCAGCACTGAATGCCGGTCGAACGCCTTGGAGATCTTGTCGAACTCGGCATCGGCGAGCGGGGCACGCATGTCGAAGCCCACGACCTCGGCACCAAGTACTTCGTTGAACGGACGGATTTCGAAAGGGGCGACCATCGACGTATCGAACCCATGTTGCGGCAACAAGGAGTGGAATGTGGACCCTTCGAGGGGGCTTCGCAACCCGTCCGGCCCGGATATCGCTCTGGTATCCGGGCCCGCATTCGGGTATCGCATCGGCGGGAATTATGACGCTTCTGTATGGAACCTGTATGGACGAGCAAGCGCCTGGCATTTCGTTTCCGTTGGAAGATAGCGCCGGCTATCTGCTGCGCATGACCCATCGGTCGTTCGCCCGCGCGGTTCAGGCGGAGATCGCGCCACGCGGCGTCACCATAGGCATGTGGTATTTCCTGCGCATCCTGTGGGAAGAGGATGGGCTGACCCAGCGCGAGCTCAGCCAGCGCATAGAGATGATGGAACCGACCACGGCTACGGCGCTGCGCAATATGGAAGAGCGCAATCTGGTGCGCCGCGTCCGCAACGTGACCGACAAGCGCAAGGTCAATATCTACCTGACCGACGAGGGGCGGGCGCTGCGCGAGGTGTTGTTGCCCTATGCGCGCCAGGTCAACGAGACGGCACTCGCCGGGGTCA
>Ga0302314_10017243_pt1 | contig 12122 bp, 10 predicted proteins | sample III_Palsa_N2_3_FD_200533 | JGI IMG/M metagenome (GOLD analysis project Ga0302314, IMG submission 200533) | Peat permafrost microbial communities from Stordalen Mire near Abisko, Sweden - III_Palsa_N2_3 | ecosystem: Environmental > Terrestrial > Soil > Palsa > Peat permafrost | place: Sweden...
GGAGTGCTCAACCGCGTCGGGCAAACACCGGCCGACACTGAGCCGGACACCCACATCGTCCTCGGCGGCGCAGGCCCCTACTCAGTGCGAATCGCCAAAGGCACCGCGTCCCGGCTCAAGGCACTTGCCGGTCCCGACGGTCCGTTCGAGGGGCGCTGGGCTACCACATGGGGACAGGGCGCGGCCGACCAGATCGGCCCGATCCTCGGGGTCGGGCAAAAGTGGAAGGTCGTTGACCTCGACGGTCACCCGCACGCCTCCACAGCGAAGCTCCCTGCGATCCTCGCCGACGCCCGCAAGCGCCCGTTCGCATGGGTCGAGGATGACCTTGGCGGCGACGCGCACCAGGCAGCGGAGTACCGCGACGAGTCCGGCATCCCAACGCTGCTCGTGCAACCCGACCCCGCCGTAGGACTGACAGAGGAACAGGCCGACGCGCTCCGTGCGTTCGCCGAAGCCGCCAACCCCTGTCCCAACGCAAGCGCGAGTCCTGCGGCCATGTCGCGGATCGGGACCGTAACGCCGCCAGCGTGATGCTGGTCCGGGCTGGTTTCAACCCGGCTGGTGCTGATCGCGTAAGACCAGAAGAACCCAGTGTTCTACTGGCAGCGTGCCTACGAGACAGACGTAACGAACCTGACGACCGTGGGATTGACTTCCTCCCCGCCCTCACGGACGAGGCTTGCGCCGCCGAATAGGGTCAACTCGTTGTGCAGACGCCGAAGGAGCAGGCAGCGGAGGAGGACTCTCGTATGTCGGCGCGCGAACGGTCCACACCCCGTTTCCGTCCGGCCTCAGACGTACCGTTTCGCGGGCACATGACACCACCCATAGCAACGGACACGCATCGCCAGTCGCTCACGACGCCGTTCCCGGCGGTAGCGCAGGAGCTACAGGCCGCTCTCGGTCAGGCGCTCGTCGCGCGAGCCGCGAACCTCAAGACCCCAAAGACCGTCGGCCGTTGGCTGCAAGGCATCCCGCCACGCTCCGAGACGGAGCAGCGCACCAGGACCCTCTACCGGACGGTGCTCATTCTGCGGGTGGCCTACGCCCCCGAGACAGTCCGTGGCTGGCTACTCAGCCCCCACCCACACATGGCCCAGCAGGCACCCATTGATGCCATCCGCGATGGCCGAGACGCCGACGTGATCGGTGCGGCGGAAGCGTTCTGTAGCGCAGAACTTGACTCACAAGCAGCGGCGGTCGCAGCCTAATGGCACGCATCTACCATACGGCTGATTGGCATGTCGGCAAGTCTCTCGGCAAGGTGTCCCGCCGGGAGGACCATGTGGCCGTGCTCGCCGAGATTGTCGAGCAGGCCCGCGAGCACAAGCCCGACCTGATCGTTCACTCCGGCGACGTGTTCGACATTCAACTTCCCGGCCAGGACTCGCAGCAGATCGCGTTCCGTGCGCTGGCCGCGCTCGGAGAGATAGCGCCGGTGCTCGTGATCGCAGGGAACCACGACCCCGTGACCGCGTTCGCGGGGCTCGCGTACCTGCTCGGCGATAACTCGCGGGTGATGCTGCTCGCCAAGCCGCAGCACCCGTCCCAGCGCCCGCTTCCCGTCTACGAGACGACAGAGGGTGAGCGCATACGTGTCGCGGCTGTCCCGTGGATCGCCCCTAACCGGCTGGTGGACTTTTTCTCCGAGGGTCAGCAGGTCGCGTCCTACCAGGAAGGCGTCAGGCTTATCAACGCCGCGTACGCGACCGCGCTCAGCGAGGACTACAACCCATCGCGTGACGTGCTGCTGTACGTCGCACACGAGCATGTAACCGGCGCGATCATGTCCGGCTCAGAGCGAGCGCTGCAAGCTGGCGAGGCTTTTCAGTCGGACGCGACGATGATCCCGCAGGTTGCGTACGGCGCACTCGGGCATATCCATAAGCCGCAGCAGATCGGCGGAGGTCCTGGCATGTACGCCGGAGCGCCGATGCAACTCGACTTCGGCGAGGCCGGTGAGGAGAAGTCGTCCGTGCTCATCACGGCCGAGCCGGGCCGCCCTGCCGTGATCGAGCGGCTGCCACTAACGTCCGCTCGCCCGCTGGTGCAGTTCGTCGGCACACTCGAACAGATCGCCGAGCCATTCGCCATCCCTGACCGCGCGATCCTCCGCGCGATCATCACCGTGGATGAGCCGACCGACGACCTGTCCGACAAGGTACAAGCCCTATTGCCAGACGTGACGATCGAGCGGGCCGACCCGATGTTGCCCGGCGCTGACCGGGCGCTCGACCCAGGGGACACCGACGGCGAGACGGAACCGTCCGTCGAGGAACTGCTGGGCAGGCACCTCGCGGCCCAGGGCACAAAGAACCAAGGGGTCAAGCCCGAGCGCGTCGTGGCCGTTTTCACGCAGCTTCAAGCCGAGGCCGCGAACCCCGGCGCTGACGACGGGCCGACCGCCGTCACGGCGCTGCTGACCAGGGAGCCGCCCGCCGCCCCGCACGGTGCTCGCCCGCTTGCCGTGGTAGCCGCTGTCGATGACGCCGAGGACGAGCAGGCGGCAGCATGAGCGGCCTCGCCGAAGCCCAGTCGGTCATACAGAACGCGGCAGGCACGGGCGTCAGCATCGTGGTAGAGGACTTCGCCATCGGGACGGTCACCGGCCGCGTCGAGTCGTGCGATGAGCACGGCTACGCCATCTTCGACAGCACTCCAACCAGTCCGATCAAGACCGGCCGGTACCTGCTGTGGAGCAATCTGACGTACGCCACCGACCCGATGGACCCAACTCCCGACCGCTGTGGCTTCTGCGGCCGTGACGACGTGGAGTTTGAGGACGGGCTGCGGTGCAAGGTCTGCGCCGAGGCACAGGACCCAGCCGAGATACAGGAGGTCTGCTGATGCGACCGCTAGTTCTCCGCATCGCGGGCATGCGCTCCTACCGCGCCGAGACGGTGATCGACTTCTCAGACCTGCGGCTCGTCACAGTCACCGGGGCCACCGGTAGTGGGAAGTCCACAATCCTTGAGGGGATCACGTTTGCTCTCTATGGCACTGCCACGTGGGCTGGCGGTACTACCACGCCTCTTATCAGCGATGGCTTGAACCGGATGAGCGTCAGTCTGGGGTTCGAGGCTGACGGGCAGGAGTGGCTGGTGACGCGCTCTGCCGTCAGGGGCAGCGGCACCAGCGGGCACGAGCTTCGTTGCGTCAGCGACCCGACGATCCCGCCTGTGGACAACGCCCGTGTCGTGAACGCCCGGATTCAAGACCTCATCGGACTGGATGTGGACGGGTTCAAGTCCTGTGTCCTACTGCCACAGGGCCGCTTCGACCGGCTATTGAAGGCTACCCCAGGGGACCGGGTGGAAGCTCTCAAGGGCATCCTCGGATTGCGGCAGCTTGACACGATCCACAAGAGGGCATCCGAAACAAGCAAAGCCGCGAACGACCGGCTACTTGAACTCGTGCGCCATCGCGGTCTGTTCATGCCCGAGCCGGTGCGAGTGGCCGCCGAGGCGCAGGTGATCCTCGCCGAGCACGAGCCGCGTCTCGCGGCGCTCGAAGAGGTTCAGGTGAAGGTCGAGAGACTGCGAGACGACGCCGCGACGCTCGGAGAGGACGCGAGCGCCGCCGATCAGAGCCGCGCCGCTCTTGAAGCGGTCCTTGACCCGGCTCAGCTTGATCGAATCGCCAGCCTGATCGACCTCGATACCACCCTCAAGGCCGCTCGTGATGAGGCGCAGCAGGCGCTCGCCAATGCGCAGCGTCGAGCGAAGTCCGTCACCCGCTGGAGGGCCGCGCGCACGGCCGCCGGACTTGACGCCGCCAGCCTCGCCGCCCTGCTTACCCGTCTCGACGGCCTACAGCGCGAGAGTGCCGCGATCACCGCCGACGAGCAGCGGTTGGCCGGGGAGCGCCCCGACGCCGCCCCCGCGCATGAAGCGCTGTGTATCGCGACCGAAGCGGCCAGCCGGGCGCAGGGAGAGGTACAGGCCGCGCAGGCGCTACACGCCGCCCACACGGCATCCCAGCACCTCCACAGCGGAGAGGCTTGTCCCGTGTGTGCCAGCGATCTGCCGGACGGTTGGGAGCCGCCTGCGGCACCGGACGACCTCGACAGGCTCACCACGGCAGCGCGCGAAGCCGAGAGGGAACGCCAGCAGGCCGCGAGTGCCGCTGCTCGCGCCGACGAGGCCATCGAGCAGCACGGGCGCGAGCAGGCCCGGCTCGACACCCGCCGCGAAGCGCTCGCCGAGCAGTTCACCGCGATTCCCGCATGGGTTGCGGCGACCGATCCCGTGATCGCCGCCGCCCGCGTTCGCGACGAGCAGGACCACCTCTCCAAGCTCACCGAGAAGGCTGAGCGTCGCTCGGCGGGTGTCGCCCCCGCACAGACGCGGTTCTCCGATGCGCAGCGTGCCTACGACCGGCAGGTGGCGTCACCGGCCGACCACGAGCGCCAGCAGGTCAAGCGGCTACTCACGGCCGTGCCCGACGTGGACGCGACAGCAACTTCAGCTTCGGACACCAGCACCGTGCCCGAGCTACACGAGTGGGCGACGACTGTTCATGCCCTCGCAGCGAAGCGCACCGCCGAATTGACCGAGCGGGCCACAAACGCCCGCGCCCAGGTCACGGCCGCGCAGAACGAGGGCCGATCACTACTCAACGCCCAGGGGTTCTCCAAGCTCTCCGATCTACAGAACGCGCATCGCGAGGTTTACGCCGCCGTGGTGAACGCCCGTCAGCAGCGTGACAAGGCGCAAGCTCAGGTCGAGTCCGTCACCGAACTGGATTCGCTGATCGCCGACGTAGAAGCGGTCGTAGCCGAGCACGCCGAGGTCGCATTCCAGTTGGGCGCGAAGCAGTTCACCGGGGCGCTGATCGCGCAGCGACAACGCGCGCTGCTGGCTATCGCCTCGGGCATCCTCGGGGACATGACCGGCGGCGAGTTCGGATTCACAGAGCAGTTCACGATGATCGCGCGCCGCTCCGGTGTCGAGCGCGGCCCCGAAACGCTGTCCGGCGGCGAAACGTTCCTGGCGTCCCTCGCGCTCGCGCTCGCGCTCGTGGAACTGGCCGGGCGTACCGGCGGCCGACTGAACGCCCTGTTCATTGACGAGGGCTTCGGGTCACTTGACCCGGACGCGCTGTCGCAGGCGATGACCGAACTTGCCCGCCGCGCCCAGGCCGGACGACTGATCGCGCTCATCAGTCACGTCCCAGTGATGGCCGAGCAGCTTGACCAGACCATCGAGGTCATCAAGACCCCTTCCGGGTCCGAGGTCACGGTCAACGCCAGCATCCCGCTGCTCGCAGCGGCGTAACCACCCTGAATCGTCCCTGGCCGCACGTAGGGTGCGGTCATGTCGAACTGTACGCATTGCCGGGGGCCGTACACAGCGCCACTCTTGCCACGGCGACAGGGCGGTTCACCAGAGTGTCCGTGGTGCTCTCAGCCGATCAAAAGGGCAGGAAGCTCTCAAGCCGACACCACCGCAAGCTCGCAGCGCGGACGCCCTGCGCCGCGCCAGAAGGAAGCGCAAGCAGCGTAAGCGCATCTACAAGCGTGACCAGGGCCTCTGCCAGCTATGTCGTCAGCCAGTGGACCGGAACGCGGAGGGCGACGAGGCCCCAACCCTTGACCACATCAAGCGCGTGTCCGAGGGCGGCGGCAACCAAACCTCGAACCTCCGTCTCGCGCACCGGCTCTGCAACGAGCTACGTGAGCAGCCTGACAGCGCCCGCCTCGTGGCACGCGCGGACGCACTCGGGTTCACGGCCACCTTCGCCGACTCAATCCCGCGTCGTCTCGCGCTCGCTGCTTAGCTCCGGGTGAGAGCCACGAGCCCGTCTCGGGCGTACACCTGCCGCCAGCGCCCGGTACCGGTGAGCGCCCGCGCTAGGCCGGGCGTCTGCGTGCTGTCCACCACCACGACTCGATACCCGTTGGCGATGGCCTGCCAACCAGGGGCGACGTGTCCCTGGAAGCGGGCGAGCCCGTCAAGCTGCGAGCCGGTCAGTTGTTCAAGGGCGCTGTCGTACCCGAGGCGTCCCTGTAGTGACGGCTGTTGCATCATCAGCCAGTCGGCGTACGCCGGGTCGGCGAGCACCCGTCCGGTCGCCCCGGCGACGCGAGCGATCACGCCGGGCGCGGCGGCCGGGTACGCCGGAAGCAGCGACAGTGCCATCCCAGCCAGTAGAGAGCCCGTCACGAGCGTCCCTGCCGTCATGAGCGACTGCCGCTGCCGGGTGAGGGCTCTCACCGCCCTGGAGGACGGGTCGCAACCGGACACGACCGGCACTGTCGCGAGCGCAAGCCACACGAGGTTGCGTTGCTCGGCCAACGCCATCACCGTCAGCAAGACGCCAACACCCACAACCCACAGCCACTCGGGCCGGGGGCGCGGTGACCAGAGCACGATGGCCCCGGCGACGACCAGGACGGCCGCGACCATCGGGAACACGCCACCGTGCACCCAGATCGGCTGCCACTCACTGACGAGCTTGCGGAACGCCGGATTGTCCGCCGTCTCGCGATAGTAAGCCAGCACCCCGGTCCCGTACGGCGTGACAACGACGCTCGCGGCAGCGAGGGCCGGGAACGCGACCACGCGACCAAGGGTCCCGACCGTCGGGTGCCGATAGCCCTCGCTGACGGCTACCAGCGCCCGTAGCCCTACGAGCGCCACGCCGAGCAGCACCGAGCCGTGGACGTTCGCCCACACCACCAGGAGCGGCAGCACGAGCCACACCCGCCAAGACCGGCGACGGCAGTCGAGCAGCAGCAGCACGTACACGGCCGCGAACAGGGGGTAGGCGAGCACCTGCGCCCGGATAGGGCTGAACGCCACCAGCGGCACCCCACCGAGGAGCGTTCCGGCGACTAGTGCGCCGCGACGGCCGTCCAGCCACGCGGGGGTCAGGATGATGGTGACAGCGCCCGCCATCACGAGCGCGAGCATCACCCGCAGAAGCCACACTCCACCGAGGGACCAGATCCCGTGAAGGACGACCTGCCCGAGCCACTGCTGATCAATCCACGGGCGGCCAGCGCCCATGACCGTCAGACTGACCGTGTGGGGGATGCCGTGCTCCGCGATCCACTGCCCGTACATCAGGTCCATCCACCCGTCTGCACGTAGCTCCCCTATGAGCCTCAGTACCCCGAGGGCGCAGAGCCCAGTGATGGCGAGCACCCAGGTTCGGGGTCGAGCAAGTCGCCGGGGCAGTGGGAGGGGGGGCGCGAGGGTCGTCATGGCCGCCAAGGATCACGGCCAACACGGATGCTTGGCGGGGGTCACCCCCCCCGCGTGAACCTACCCTCGGGTTGGAGTGCGGTCGCGCCGACGGTCAGAGACGCGAACTCTGTCGCGGCGAACGAGCGCCCGTCGGGCCGCGTGCGGTGTTGCGTTCGGCATCCGGCGACCGGTTGCCAAGAGACGCTGATCGATGCACGGCTCGCCGGGGCCGACTTCACAGGTGGGGCAGGCGAGGTTGAGAGCGAGGGTTGCCACGGAACGGGATTCGGGGCGGGTGATGGTGATTTGCAGCATGTGGCGAACCTTCCTATATCTCGACGGGAGGGTGAGAGTGTGCCACCGGGACGGGCGTTATGGCAACCCTTGACGCCGACCGGCGGGTATGACACCATACACGTATGAGTACGACTAAGACCCTCAAGCCCACGAAGACACGCCGCACCGCACGCAAGCCCCTGACCGACGAACAGAAGGCCGCCAAGCAGGCCGAACAGCGCGAGAAGCTCGCCGCCTCCGTCAGCGCACTCCAGACCTCCGAAGGCTGGCAGGCATGGCTCAAGGCTCGCAGCCAATTCCGCCACTACAGCCTCAGCAACCAACTCCTCGTGAGCCTTGCAAAAGCCCGACGCCACCCGCGTAGCCGGATTCCACGCCTGGCTCAAGCTCGGGTACGCGGTCCGCAAGGGGGAGAAAGCAATCGTCATTCTGGCACCGAGGCTCGTGAAGGAAACCGACCCCGCAACGGGCGCTGAGACGGACCACAAGAAGTGCATCGGGTTCTTCTCGGTCCCCGTGTTCGATGTGTCCCAGACCGAGCCGAAGGAAGGTGCCGAACCGCTACCACTCACGCCCCCCAGCGATCCGATCACCGGAGACTCGCACGCCCATCTGGTCCCCCGACTGATCGAGTTCGCCAAGTCACTCGGCTACACGTTCGAGTTCCGCGACCTCTCCGACCGGCACGAGGACGGCTGGTGCAACTTCACGAGCCAGCACATCGTGGTAGATAACAGCAAACCCGCGAACGCGCAGATCCGCACGAGCGTCCACGAACTCTCGCATGCGCTCGGCGTGTCTTACCGGGAGTTCGGCCGCGCGCAGGCCGAGGTGATCGTGGACTCCGCGACCTACTGCGTGCTCGACACCCTTGGTCTTGACGTGGGCGGCCAAACGATCCCGTACCTCGCCGGATGGGGCGGCGACGATGCGGACAAGTACCTGCGGATGCACGCCGCCCTGATTGACAACATCGCCAAGCGGATCGAAGGGGCGCTCACGGGCAATCCGGTAGCCGAGGCTGAGCAGATCACCGCCGAGGCCGCCGAGCAGGCGGAGCCGGTGGCGTGAGCATTGTCGAACTTCACGCTCATCCCCGGAAAGGAGTAAGCGATGCCAATGCTTGACCGACTACTGCGCTACGCGGGCCTCAACGGGTTCGACGGCCTCACGCACATCCGCGCATACGAGCAGCCGGACGGCTCACTCATCGTGATCGCCGGAGAGCTATCAGACAACCCCGGCACGTCCGTCACGAACGCGATAGAGGCCGTCGGCGAGGCGGTCGCCCGCGAGGTCGCCCAAGGCAAGACGTTCCGCCTGATCGAGCACTACCCCGAGCGCGGTAAGCCGGGCACTTTTGACGAGGTCACGTTTACCGGTGAAGGCGGCGGCCCACCCGCCGGAGTATTCGGCGTCGAGCCCGATGGGACTCAACGGACCATCCGGCAAGACCGCCCGGCCGCTGCGGCGTTCACCGGCCCTCACTGGAAGCGCATCGATCGTGCAGCACTTGAGTCCCTGGTCGGCGAGCCGATAGAGGAATGGCAGCCGGACGCCTACACCGCCAGTGGCGTCGCGGGCGCTTCGGGAGCCCAGCAGCACACGGAGCAGAAGGCCGACGTGGACCGCCGACACGGCGACCTCAACGCAATCTTCCGCGAGTTCGAGGGCTGAGAACGAAGAATCCCTGCGTGCCCAGAAACTTTTAGGTTTCGCCGACTTAGAGGTTTATCCTTTTTATTTACTCAAGGACTCTCCGGCCAAGTGGCAGGATCGCCACTCGCCGTGACTGACTTCTGAACGCCCGCCGATGCGACCGCTCACGACCCCACGCCTCTCCGACTCGCAGCGGGCGTACACGGCCAGCCTGACCGACCCGTACACGCTCCATCCGGCCGCGCAACGAGGCGCGGTGTACGTGTACCGGTACCTCGGGGAGAGGGTCTGGCGCGAGCTTCTGGACGGGCATGGGGTGGTGGTGGAGTGCGACAGGTTCCCCGCAAGCCGAGCGGACAGGCTCATCGCGACCGGCTCGCTACAAGCCGCAGGCGAGTACGAGGTGCATCAGCCCGAGCCTGCTGCGCCCACTCGCTTGCCGCAGCCGTGGGATGTGGCCGAGGGTCGATCCCGCACTCGGCCGCGACCAGTCCCACGCTCGTCGGCGTCGCCCGCCGTCGAGCGCGCAGCCTGACCCGCGCCCGCCTTGGACGCTGCATGTCCCTTTGAGGTTCGCTTGCGCCCTTGACACGTCTGCGCGTGTATGGTTCACTACACGTATGAGCACGACGGAGACGATCAACGCACCCACCGCCCCGGTACTGGCCGCCCACGCAGCCCGCATCGCCGCAGACCACGCCCGCAACACCCTTGAGTTCGAGTACGACCGCCAGAGCGAAGCTCGCCAGGCAGCGGTCGCGCACGGCGGCTTCGGGCTCGGCATAGGCGACTACCAAGTCGAGGACGCCAAGCGTAAGCTCGCCATCGCCCTCACCACCCAGACCGAGGCCGAAACGGCCGTCGGCGGACGCGTGTACCGCGTCAACGCCCGCAACGTCTCGGCACTGAGTGGCCACTTCGCGAAGCTCGCCAAGCGCGCCGCGAAGCTCGACATCACCGCCCCGACCCTCACCTTCGACGGCGCGGAAATCGCGAAGCGCCGCGTCGATCCCGGCCAGGGCGACCACGGCCTTGACGAAGTGACCGAGACATATCGGTACGCGATCGTCACCGGCCAGCCCGTGAAGCTCGCCGGGTGGGAGTTCGTCGCCACCCTTGAGCATGACCACGAGACGGGCAAAGCGATCATTCGCCGCGTCCCCGGCAGCGACGAGCAGGCCGTCGATCTGACCGCCTATCGCAACGCCTCCGCCAACTGCGACCACTGCGGTCAGGACCGTCAGCGCAAGGACACCTACATCGTCCGGCACGACGACGGAGATGTGAAGCAGGTCGGCTCATCATGCCTGAAGGACTTCCTCGGGCACGGCTCCCCCGAGCAGTACGCCCGCATGGCAGAGTGGTTCTCACAGCTTGACGAAATGCTCTCCGCCAGCGAGAGCGACGGGTTCGAGGGGGCGGGCGGCCCCACCGGTCCCGCGCTCTACCCGACCGACGAGTTCATGGCGTATGTCGCCGTACAGATCCGCACCCACGGCTGGGTCAGCCGCAGCCAGGGCGGTTACGGCTACGGGATGCCAACCGCAGACGCCGCCCGCCGTGACTACGGCCGCGTGCTCGGGTACATCCGGTCCACAAAGGACGACGAGCCGGTCCTGCGCCCAGAGCCCCAGGACGTAGAGACGGCCAACGCTGCGCTCGCATGGGTCCGCGACGAACTCTCCACGGGCGACCGCCTCTCCGACTACGACCACAACCTCATCGCCGTGTGTGAGGCAGACTTCCTACTAGATCGCCGCCTCGGAATCGCGGCCAGCGCGATCAGCGCTCACCACCGCCACCTGGAGCGCGAAATCAAGCGCGCCCAGCGTCAGGGGCTTGAGGAGCTTCCCGACGCAGGCCCGTACGGGCAGGTCAAGGACAAGGTAGACCTCGCCGCGACCGTCACGCGCGTCATCTACAAGGACAGCGACTACGGCACCACAACCATCCTCAGCCTCGTCACCCCCGAGGGGCACCGTCTCAAGTGGTTCGCGTCCCGCGACCCGGAGGTCAAGCAGGGGCAGCAGGTCCACATCAAGGGCAGCGTCAAGGACCACGGTGAGTGGGACGGGATGGCCGAGACTCGTCTAACGCGCTGCAAGCTCGAAGTCCTGACCGACGACACCCAGGCTGCGCCGAACGCGGCCTGACCTGACCGCCGGACGTGTAGGTTGCGATACACCCGGAATCGTCCGGGTGCTCCGTCAACCTGTGCGCCCTTGATGAACGACCCGGACCCCACGAGCGAACAGGAAGCCGCGCTCCACGCCTTCGCCACCGGAGGCAGCATCGCACTGACCGCAGGCGCGGGCACCGGCAAAACGTCCACCCTGAAAATGATGGCGAAGTCCGCGCCCCGCAAGACCGGCCTTTACTTCGCGTACAACAAAGCCATCGCCGAGGACGCCAAACGACGCTTCCCATACAACGTCACATGCACGACCGCTCACGGACTGGCGTACAGGGCGCTCGGGCACCGGTTCAAGGACAGACTCAACGGCCCACGACTCCGCGCCGACACCGTCGCGCAGATCCTCGGGGTCACCGGCCCGCTCCCGCTCGGCGACGGGAAATTCTTGCCGTCCACCGCAGTCGCCCGCGTCGCGATGGAAACAGTGCAACGGTTCTGCTTCACCGATGCGCCCGCCCTCACCCCGGAGCATGTGCCCCAGGTCAACGGGGTCGAGGACCAGCCGATGTTCGCGAGCGTGATCCTCCCGCTCGCACGCCTCGTGTGGAAGGACGCACAGAGCGCCACTGGGCGACTCCGCTATCAGCACGATTACTACCTGAAGGCTTGGTCGCTGACCCGGCCCACGCTCGACTTCGACTTCCTACTCCTAGACGAAGCCCAAGACGCGAACGCTTGCGTGGCCTCAGTCTTTCTGGCCCAGAAGGCCCAGAAGATCGCCGTCGGAGACGCGATGCAGGCGATCTACGGCTGGCGAAACGCGGTGGACTTTCTCTCGC
>Ga0302314_10017244_pt1 | contig 12121 bp, 7 predicted proteins | sample III_Palsa_N2_3_FD_200533 | JGI IMG/M metagenome (GOLD analysis project Ga0302314, IMG submission 200533) | Peat permafrost microbial communities from Stordalen Mire near Abisko, Sweden - III_Palsa_N2_3 | ecosystem: Environmental > Terrestrial > Soil > Palsa > Peat permafrost | place: Sweden...
GCAGCGTCCGACGGGGGGAGATAGTCTCGATATCCACCAGGTCGCCGTGCTCGAGTCCGCGAGCGTCGAGGTCCACGCGATTCATGAAGAGGACGTCGCGCCGGCCGAACACGCCCCGATATCGATCATCCAGGCCGTAGATGGTGGTGTTGTACTGATCGTGGCTGCGAAGGGTGATCAGCCGCAAGACGTTGTCCGTTCCCAGCAGGTAATTTTCATGAACGCCGTTGAAGACCGAGAAGACCGCCTTGCCCGATGGCGTCGTCCATTTGCGCTCGGTTGGCGGAAGAGGCAGTCGAAAGCCGCCAGGTACCCGGATTCGCTCATTGAAGTTTTCGAATCCGGCAACCGTCCGTTCAACCAAGTCTCGGATTCGGTCATAGTCGGTCACCAAGCCGAGCCAGTCAACCTTGCTGTCGCGAATCGTGGCGCGCGCCATGCCTGCCACGATGGCGGGCTCGGAGCGCAGATGCTCCGACGCTGGCTTGAGCCTGCCGGCCGAAGCATGCACCATCGACATGGAGTCCTCCACAGTGATGGACTGCGCGAGACCGCCCTGCAGGTCAAGCTCGGTTCTGCCAATCACTGGAAACAGGTAGGTCTCCCTGGCAACGAGGAGGTGCGACCGGTTGAGCTTCGTGGCCAGGTGCACGCTCAGGTCCAGACTCTTCATGGCCGGAAAACACTGCGCCGGATCCGGCAGTGCGACGGCGAAGTTTCCGCCAAGACAGATCAAGGCTTTCGCGGACCCGTCGATCATGGCCTCCATGGCCTTCACGGCATCGTGACCATGTTCCCTGGGCAGCGTGAAGCCGAACACGTTCTCCATGCGAGCCAGGAACTCCTCGGATGGCTTCTCCGTGATGCCCATGGTGCGGTCGCCCTGGACGTTGGAGTGTCCCCGCAGCGGGCAGATCCCCGCGCCAGGCTTGCCGAAGTTCCCTCGCATGAGAAGCAAATCCGCAATGAGGCGCACATTGGCCGTGCCGGTGTTGTGCTGCGTGATACCCATGCCGTAGGTGATGATGGTCGCGTTCGACTTGGCATAGGCGGCGGCGACCGCCTCCAGCTGAACGCGCGTGAGCCCGCTTTCCCGCTCGATGTCCTGCCACGCAGTCGATCCGAGATCGGCGACCAGCGCGTCGAAACCTTCGGTGTGCACGGCGATGAAGGCGCGATCGAGGACATTGCCCTGCTCGGCATCCAGTTCCAGGAGCCCCTTCATCATGCCCTTGAGCGCCGCGGCATCGCCACCTGCCCTGACCTGAAAATAGGTCGATGCAATGTTGGTCGAGCTGTAGGTCGCCATTTCCAGGAAGTCTTGTGGATCGGCGAATCGTTCCAGCGCACGCTCGCGCAACGGGTTGAACACGATGATCGGCACCTTGCGGCGCGCGGCTTCGTGCAATGTTCCCATCATGCGGGGGTGATTGGTGCCTGGGTTGTGGCCCATCGAGATGATGAGTTCGGTCTCATCGAAGTCGGCCAACGAGACTGTGCCCTTGCCGATGCCGATCGACTGGGGCAGGCCGACACTGGTGGCCTCGTGACACATGTTCGAGCAGTCGGGAAAGTTGTTTGTCCCGAACTCGCGCGCAAACAATTGAAACAGATATGCCGCCTCGTTCGAGGCGCGCCCGGACGTATAGAACTCCACCTGGTCGGGCGAGTCGAAACTGCGCAAACTTTCACCGATGCGCTCGAAGGCAACCTCCCATTCGACGGGCCGGAACCTGTCGGTCGAAGCGTCGTACACCATCGGGTGAGTGAGTCGGCCGAAGTCCTCCAGCTCGCGGTCCGAGAGTTCGAGCAGGGACGAGACCGTGCGCTGCTCGAAGAACTCAGGCGTCACCCTCTTGGTCGTCGCTTCCCAAGTGACGGCCTTTGCTCCGTTCTCGCAGAACTGGAAGGTCGAATGGTGCTCCTTGTCCGGCCAGGCGCAGCCAGGGCAGTCGAATCCGGTCGGCTGGTTGGTCCGCATCAGCACGATGGGCGCGGCGATGGTCTCCATCTGTTGGCGTACCGCCTGAGCGGTCGCCCGAAGCGCACCCCAACCACCGGCGGGCCCGTCGTAAGGCCGGATACCTGGAACTTCACGTCGCTTGGTCATTTGATACCCCGTAAATCGTTCCAGTTGCGCAAGGAGCAAGCCGCTGCTGGCAGACCCGTCTCGGCTCGGCGTTGTCTCGTGGAATCAATATAGCCAGTCAGCCGCGGAACGAACGCACAGTGCGCACACAATCCAAAAAGCACAGTTGATACACCGCAGAGTCGCTGTGGACCTATCCCAACTGATTCTATGGAGCCATCGCATACTGCGTAACGCTGCACTTTCCGATGACAGGTATCGGACCGCCAGATGCCAGCTTCGGGTAGTCGGCGGCCCCGAGCAGAGGGTGCACCCATGCGGCGTGCGAGACAATGAAGACACCGAAGTCCATGATGTTCACGAGGCAATGAACCCGGGCGGAAATCGCCCCTGCGGCACTCAGAATAGAAACCCTTGAAGGCCTTCCTCAATGTCATCTCTCCTCGATCCAAACGAACCCATAGGCGCTCTTCTTCTCGGTGCGATCTTCATCGTCATCGGGCTCTTGTTGACGCGGTTGGTTAGGCGCTTATATCAAGCCGCACTTCGTCATGACCGCTCCGATCGCATCGATCAAATCACCCTATCGTTCCTCAGCCATCTCGCCACCCTGGTGGTCTGGCTTTTGTTGATGACGTTCTATGCACATGTCATTCCGGCGCTCCACCGGCTCGGCACGGCACTGTTGACGGGCGTCAGCCTGATGTCCGTCATCGCGGGGTTCGCCGCCCAGACCACGCTTGGCAATCTGGTGGCCGGGATCAGTCTCGTCCTGTACAAGCCTTTTCGACGCGGCGACTGGCTGCAACTCCAGTCTCCTGCCGGTGTACAGATCGGCGAGGTCGAGGACATCTCGCTGGGCTATACGGTGTTGAAGATGGAGGACGAGCGCCGGATCATCATCGCCAACGGCGTCATGGCGCAGCAGACAATGATCAAACTGGCCCCCGCGCCCTCTCAGCCAGCTGGGACGCCGTAGCGAGCAAGACAATCCGCATCTTCAAGACCCGTCGTCTGGAAGACACTTCTGGCTGTCGGAGCCTGCGGTTTCCGTCTGGGAAGGGCACAGTTGGCCCGAATCACACGGATACAGCCCCGCCCCGGACCTGGCGTCATGCAGCGCCGCGGACAAGACCGGGGCTACAGGCGCCTACGATGCCGAAATCAGAGGGGAAGGTATGCGACAGCGCCAGGCAAGACGCAGCCAAGATCAGCGGGACACCACGCGATGCCCGTGGCGTCGGCTATCGCTACCAAGCCGCCACCCGTCCGGCGCACCACGCGCGCGGCACCACACCTCGAGAGCGCTGGTTGTTCATGGACCCAGAAAGGGCCCGAGCCCGAGGCTTGGCCATTCCGATCATCCATCAACAGCGCGGACGATGCCACCGAGGTCACATCCGTACGCCCAGAGAGCGCTCGCACCAGAGGGGAGACCAGAGCAGTGAACGTTGCGTACGCGGCCTCGGGATCGGCAGGCAAGGCGACCAGATGCGCTTTGCACGCGCGCGCGAGTTGCACGCCTCCGAACGGCTGGAGCTCCAACTCGCTGACGTCACTTGCCTCGCGCAGCGCGCCCGAGAGCTCCAACGCTTCGCGCATTTCGCCATCCATGGCTCCTGCAATCAGAACGAGAGAGCACCCGGCGGACAGCAGCGCCTTCAAGGAACTCAGAAGGTGGCACGCGTCAGAGGTATCGCACGTGGAGACGAAAGCCTTGGCTCCCATGTGCTCCACGGCGGCAGACAGCATGTTCGCCGTCGCCGTCGCGCTGTCGTCCCCGTGTGGCGGGGCCCTGCCGCTGCTGCCCAACGCCAGGATTCCAATACGAACCCGCTCGAATACGCGCACCGTGGTGCGGCCGAGCGACGAGAGCAAAGGGACATGCGCTGGCCGTAAGAACGTGCCCACCTCCATGACCTGCTCGGCTTGCACGGAAAGTGGACGGAGCCTCGACAACGGCTCTGCCAGCACGCGCCCAGCGATGGCTGAAAGCGTCACATCCGTCGTCGGGAGGAACCCGTCGACGAGGCCTGCCATCTTCAGTTGCATCGTTCGTAGCTGGCCGAGGGACGCAATGCAAGGGCTTGGCGGAGCCACGGGAAGAATGTCGGATGTATGCATGGCCGGAATGGACGGTGGGTGGACTTACAGCTACATTGAGACTGGCCCCACCAGTCCAAGCACCAGTCCAAGAGAAATTCGAGGAGCACAGAAGCGCCAGCGGTCCTACATTCACGCTAGAAGGTTCTTCATGCCCAAGAGGCTATACACACAACTGGTGGACGACATCGCCAAGTCGGTGTTCGACGGCGTTCTGAAACCTGGCGACCGACTGCCGTCCATCAGAGACTCGAGCCGAGCACGGCGCCTCAGCATCACCACGGTGAGGCATGCCTATCAGGTATTGGAGAGCCAAGGTGTCATCAAGGGCCGGCCGCAATCTGGCTACTTCGTCACTGCCGCGGGCTCGACCAACGACCTGAAAGAAGGCAACGCCGCGCCCGAGACCGATCCGCAGGTTATTGACGCAGGCCAGTACGTGCTCGCGACAATGAAGTCGATACGCTCTCAAAACGCCATCCCCTTGGGGTCGCCCTACCCTGACCCGGCGCTGTTTCCTTGGCGTCGTATCCAGCAGCGAATGAGGGAGGCGATGCGTGGTCTCCAGGACTCGGACGTTGCCGAGGACATTCCGCCTGGCAATGCAAAGCTCATTCGGCAGATCGCGTTGCGGCACATGCGCAATGGGCTCAACGTCGATCCACAAGAAGTGATCGTGACGGTAGGTGCGACTGAAGGGCTAAACCTTTGCTTGCGCGCTGTGGCGCGCCCCGGTGACACGATAGCAGTCGAGTCACCGGTCTTCTACGTGATGCGCAAGGCCGCAGAGCGACTCGGCATGCGCGTCATCGAGCTGCAGACCCATCCCAAAGAAGGCATCGACATTCAAGGCCTGTCCGATCTCCTCCTTCGAGGGCGCATCGACGCGTGCATGACGATGCCCAACTTCCAAAACCCGTTGGGGTTCGTGATGTCGGATGCCAACAAGCGTGCCCTCGTCGAGCTTGCCGTTCGCCACCAAATGCCCTTGATCGAAAACGGCGTCTACAACGAGCTCTTCTACGGAAGCGAGCCGCCTACGACTCTCAAGTCTTTCGACACCACGGGCACCGTACTGCATTGCGGCTCCTTCTCGAAGAGCCTCGGTGGCGGCATTGGCGTCGGATGGGTACTGGCCGGCAAGTACCGTTCCGAGATCGAACAGCTGAAATTCCTGAGTACGTTCTCCACCCCCTCGATTGCGCAGGTTGCGGTCGCAGAGTTTCTGGCGCAAGACGGCTGGGACCAATATCTGAGAAGCGCGCGGCAGGACCTAAAACAGCGCTGTGAAATCATGCGCGGCATGGTGAAGCGCTTCTTTCCGGACGTCACGCACGTGTCGGAGCCCGATGGCGGCTATCTTCTTTGGGTCCAGCTCCCCGATGGCGTAGACGCACTGCAGCTTTCTCGCGAGGCGATGAAGCAAGGCGTCTCCGTGACGCCCGGCAGGATCTTTGGCAACTCGCCTTTGTACTCTCGGTGCATCCGGATCAACTACAGCTTCGCCTGGACTCCTGAAATCGAATCGTCCGTCAAGAAGCTCGGCTCAATCGTTTTCGAGGCCGCAGCGGCCGCGAAGAAGTCCGCAACCAAACCGGCATAGCGCGCTGCCGTGATGGTTCAACAACCCTGAATGACATTGGATATGATGTTCTCGAACGCTCCCGAGCCGCAGGCTGTTTGCAATCCTTCAACACGCAGCGCCATCTTCATAGTCGCAGTACTTGGGACAGGCCAGAATTGCGCCGACGCAGTACGCGATTGGTGTGGCGACGTCGCCGCCATCACGCGCTCCGTGAGCAAGCGTTCTCCCGACGGCAATCTCTCGTGCGTGTGCGGTCTCAGCTCTGCCGCATGGGATCTTGTGTGTGGAACGCCGCGTCCCGCTGGGCTGCATCCCTTCCGCGAATTCGGTTCAGGCGACCGCATCGCTCCATCGACGCCCGGCGACATCTTGCTGCATATTCGCGCCGAGGACATGGGGTTGTGCTTCGAGCTCGCTCGGCAGCTCGTTTTGAGGCTCGGAGACGCCGCAAAGGTCGTCGACGAGGTCCACGGCTTTCGGTACTTCGACCAACGGGCCATGATCGGCTTCGTTGACGGCACGGAGAACCCTATCGGACGCGTCTTGGTCAACTCGACCATCATCGGGGACGAAGATACCCCGTTTGCCGGTGGAAGCTATGTCTTGGTTCAGAAGTACTTGCACGACATGATGGGATGGAATGCGCTCACCGTCGATGCGCAAGAGCGGATCATTGGCCGTACCAAACTCTCGAACATCGAGCTGGACGAAGGCGTCAAGCCCTCTTGGTCTCATAGCTCGCTGACAACCATTGTCGACGGCCAGCGCGAGGTGAAGATTCTGCGCGACAACATGCCGTTCGGCCGGCCCGGCGCGGGGGAGTTTGGAACCTTCTTCATCGGATATGCGTACTCTCCTGAGCCGATCGAACAGATGCTCGAAAACATGTTCGTCGGACGTCCTCCCGGGAACCATGACCGCCTCCTTGACTACAGCCGCGCTGTGACGGGCGGCCTCTTTTTTGTTCCGCCAGTGGACATGCTTGAAGCGCTCCCGAAGCGCGCCGAGGGTTCGACCGCGCGCCCATAGTCTGAATATCTGCCCTCTCGGTCCAATCATCAGACACGCCAGGGGAGGAGCTCCGAAAGACGCTCATCGAACTCGATCGCTGACGGTGACGCCGTCGACGAGCGAGGCAACGATCGAAATCGAGCTGCGTCGCGGACCTGCTACCCCCCTGGGTATCGTCGGTCGCTCGATGACGGCTCGCCATCGGCAAGCCGGCTTTCGAGTATCGTTCGCGAACACCGGCAACCGGCCGCCCAGGTGCGGTCGGTCACGAACGGCGGCTTATGGATACGGCCGATCAGTACCGGTGCGCCGCGACAGCGGTCCACCGGTGACCGTACGCGATGGCAGTTGCTCCACCGCCGACAGACCCTGCTCCATCAGTGCAAGGAACGCCGCATTCGCCTTTCTTGCGGATACACCGCGCTCGAACAGACGAACTGCTTCCAATCGCGCCGTGAACAGCGTCAGTACGATCATGCCAGCAGTGAGCCTCGTGAGACCGTCGGGATTCGGTCCGGCCAACTCAATCGCGAGCAACTCACTCGCCTCGTCCGCGAGTTCACGAAGGCGTGCCTTCAGTGACTGGCTCGCGTGCACGACGCGCCACCAGTCGACCGTCATGCCGTTCACGTGGCAAAGCGGGTGCTTCTGCACGTTCATCTCGCACACGACCCTGCGCAGCGCGTCGATCGGCGCTTCGCCTTCCGGCCGCTGCCTGAGCGCCAAGCGAATGGGAAGCAACCTGAGGTCGTCCTCTCGATCGAGGACGAGTTCTTCCTTGCGGGCGAAATAGTTGAAGACCGTCATCTTCGACACCTTGGCGGCGATCGCGATCTCGTCAACCGTCACCGCCTCGAAGCCACGCGCGAAGAAGAGCGCGGTGGCCGTGTCCGAGATCCGTTGCCGAGTCTCGCGCTTCTTGCTTTCTCGCAGCTGTCCCATGGCCACATGTTAGCCGCTGCGGTCGATCGGGGACGGCATCAGCGCAAGACAAAAATGGAGTGAGTACAAGTTTCTTCCAAAAAAGTTTTATTGAGTATAAGATTTGCGGCATGCCGCTCCAGTTGGAGCGAGACCGAGAAGGAACGACGATGATGGCTTCGAACGGCAGGACGGTTCTGATCGTGGGCGCGAGCTTCGCAGGGCTTTCATCCGCCTACTGGATGAGCGAGCTCGGTTATGACGTGACCGTCGTGGACATCGCTCCCGGAGTCCGCACGGGGGGCACGGCCGTCAACATCCAGGGCGCCACCATCGAGGTCGTCAAGCGGATGGGTCTCTTCGAGAAGATCCGCTCGAATCGCCTGAGTCTGCGGCGATGGGACTTCAAGGACGCGGACGACCGCACCGTGCGCAGCCTCGTGTTGCGAGCCGAGGACGAGCCGCCGGCGGACGACGACTACGAAGTCGAGCGCGACGTGTTGATGGACATTCTTCTCGACGCCGTGAAGGATCGCTGCGAGATCGTGTTCGGGGACACCGTCACGGACATGCGCGAGACGTCCTGTGTCGATGTGGCCTTCAGGAGTGGAGGACGGCGCTCGTTCGACCTGGTTCTCGGTTGTGACGGAACCCACTCGGTCGTCCGCAAGCTCTGGTTCGGCGAGGAAGCGACATTCGTACACTACCTGCGGCAGTATTTCTCGATCACGATCGTGGACAAGTTGCTCATCGAGCGCGATACCGCGCAGATGTACAACGAGCCCGGCAAGGCTGTGATGTTGAACGCCTACAAGAACAGGACGGACGTCATCTTCTGCTTCGCATCCGATGACCAGATTCCGTATGACTACCGCGATGAGTCGCAACAGCGGAGGGTGATCGCAACGCAGTTCGCGGGATTGGGCTGGAGAACCGCGGAACTGCTGCGAGAAATCGACAATTCGAAGGGCTTTTACTTCGACAAGCTGTGTCAGATCCGCATGCCCTCGTGGTCCGAAGGTCGAGTTGCTCTCGTGGGCGACGCTGCGTACTGCCCATCCCCCGCCGCCGGACGGGGTGGTTCGGTCGCCATCGACGGTGCCGCGGCGCTGGGAGATGCGATGCGAATGGCGGACGGTGACTATGCTCTCGCTTTCCGAAATTACGACGAAAGCTTCCGATCGTTCATCGACGAGGTGCAAGCCAGCGCGGTCCGCGTCGGGCTAGAGACCCTGGTCCCGCGAACTGAAGAGGCGATTCGCGAGAGAAATTCCAGGACAGACGGCGGGTTCTAGCAGCCACGCCGTTGGGCCCGGCAGCCAGCACGTTGCCCATCGCTGCGAACAGTTGAACTACCCGTCGATGAACTTCCATGTATTCGCTCCGTCGAATCGGCGAACGCGCACAGAGGCAATGAGTTCGGGATCAAAGTTCCCGAGGCTCGCTGATGGCAGCGAGGACTGCCGGTGCTGCGGATGCGGAAACGAGCATCCATGGCTGAAGTGACGCCGCGCCGCCAGGCCCGATGCTCCGAAACAGTCAGCGCAAGACAAACCGCGAACGCGGCGCCGTTTCCGGACGTCCAGAGCTCACGATAGGTCATGGTCCGGCCGTCCAACCTCCCGGTCGGTCACTGGCAACACCAGAGCGAGAATGAACAACGGCGTTGTGACCATCGCCCCTTGGCACAGTATCCAGCAGCCCTCTGCTCACCACAGCCGAACCCGGTCCTGTGGCGCCCGGTACAGCCGATCGCCGGGCTTCACCCCGAAGGCCTCGTACCAGGCATCCATGTTGCGCACGACGCCGTTCACCCGGAACTCGGCGGGGCTGTGGGGATCGGTCGCCACGTCCTGGCGCAACTGCGCCTCGCGAACCTTCTCGCGATAGGTCTGCGACCACGACAGGAAGAAGCGTTGCTCCCCGGAGAACCCGTCGAGGACTGGCGCGGCCCGTCCGCCGAGCGACAGCCGATAGGCGTCCAGCGCGATCGTGAGGCCGCTGTTGTCGCCGATGTTCTCGCCGAGCGTCAGCGTCCCGTTCAACCGCAGGCCGGGCAAGGGCTCGTACTGGCCATATTGGGTGACGAGCGCTGCGGTGCGCATCTTGAACTGCACGAGATCTTCGGGTGCCCACCACGAGCGCAACACGCCATCCGCGTCGGACTTAGCGCCCTGGTCGTCGAAGCCATGGCTCATCTCATGCCCGATCACGCCCCCGATGCCGCCGTAGTTCACGGCCGGATCGGCCGCTGGATCGAAATACGGCGCTTGCAGGATGGCGGCAGGGAAGACGATCTCATTGAAGAAGGCGTTGTAGTAGGCGTTCACGGTCTGGGGCGTCATGCCCCACTCATCGCGATCGGTCGGTCCATCAAGACGCCTGGCGCGCCGCCGCCAGTCCCACAGCCGGGCGCGTGCCCGGTTGCCAAGCGGATCGCCGGCGCGGATCTCCAGGCTCGCGTAGTCGCGCCAGACGTCGGGATAGCCGATCTTGATCCGAAGCTTGTCCAGCTTGAGCAGGGCCGCCTGGCGCGTCGCGGGCGACATCCACTCCGCCGCCCTGATGCGTGATCGAAACGCCGAGCGTATGGTCTGCACCAAAGCGAGCATCCGCGCCTTGGCGTCGGGCGAGAAATGGCGACGCACGTAGTGGCGCCCCACCGCCTCTCCCAGGGCCGTATCGAGGGCCGAGACCGCCCGCTTCCAGCGCTCGCGTTTCCGCGGCTGTCCCGACAGCGTCCGGCCATTGAAGTCGAAAGCCAGGTCGTCGAATGCACGCGGCAGCACGTCCGCGACGCCGTTCAGGTAATGGAAGGCGAGCCAGTCCCTCCAGGTCCCGACCGGTGTGCTGCGGAACAAGACGGCCAGGCCCTGGATCGCATCGGGCTCCTTGGCGCCGAAACGGTCCTGGCCAGGAATCTCGAGCGCCTGCAACGCGTCGTCCCAGGGGAACTCCGGCGCCATGGCCACAAGTTCGGCCCGGGAGCGTGGATTGAAAGTCAGGTCGCGGTCGCCGCGCTTGCTCGCCGGCCAATGGAGCCCGGCGATCTCGGTCTCCAGCGCCAGGATCCGCCGCGCCGCAGGTTCCGGATCCGGCCAGGCGGCGAGTGCCAGCAGCACCGCGGCGTAGGCCCGATATTTCTCCCTGATCGCGGCAGCGGCGGGCCTGGCGTCGAGGTAATGGTCGCGCCCCGGCATTCCCAGGCCGCCTTGACTGATATTGACCACATACCGATCGGGATCGCGGTCGTCGGCCCAGATGTCGATCGCGAGCGGGCCGCCGGCGGCGAGGTCGGGCCGGACGCAGAGGCGGGCGATCTCCCCATGCGTTTCCGCCCGGGCGATGGCGGCAAGATGGGCCTCGGCCGGCCGCAGGCCGGCCGCCTCGATGGTCGCCTCGTCGAGAAAGGCCGAATAGCAGTCCGCGATGCGGCGCTCGTCCGAGCCGGGCGGGTTTGTCTGACCGACCAGCTCGTCCACGATCGCCTTCACGTCCGCCTCGGATTTGGCGCGCAGAGCGAAGAACGGCCCCCACGACGTGCGGTCCGGGGGGATCTCGGTCGTCGCCAGCCAACGACCGCCGCAATAGCGGAAGAAGTCGTCTCCGGGCTTCACCGCCGGGTCGATGCCGGCCATGTCGAAGCCCCAGGCGCCTGTGACGGGCCTGCTAGCGGCCGCGAACGCGACTCCAGTCTGGAAGAGAAGGGAGGTGGCCGCCAGCATCTCCCGACGCGTGGGCCCTTTCTTTCTCACGGGACTGTTATCTGGCTTCATCTCGGCTTTCGGCCGTCGAAGGCGGGCGAACACGACCCAGCCGTGCCGCTCAGATCTGTCCCTGCAGGAAGCGCAGATAGACCGGGTCGACCTCCAGCAGGCCGAGCAGGATCGGGGCGATCTCCGAGCCGTTCTGGCCGTTGGTGAAGATGACGACTCCGTCGCCGGTGGTCTTGTCCAGGACTGCGACGGTGTAGAGCCCGTCGTCGCGGCCGGTGTGCAGCAGCACCGTGTGGCCCGGGAAGGCCGCCACCTCCCAGCCGAGACCGAAACCGAGCTCGGGGGGGCACGTCGGCGCCACGGGACCCTTCTGGCAATCTTCCATCATCGAGACATGGATGCGAGTCCGCTCGAGCGCGATCACGGGACTCAGCCCTTGATCCTGCCAGACCGCGATCAGGAAGGCCGCATAGTCGCGGGGGGTGGTGTAGACGAGGTCGGCGGCGCTGAACCGTTTGGCTATGTGCGGTTTCAGCGGCTGTCCCTGCGCGTCCGCCGGAATCGCTATCGCCCCCTCGAACCAGGGCCTGCCCGTATAGGCCGTCCGCCTCATCCTGACGGAATCGAACAGATGGGCCTGGGCCAGCGCCTCGAACGGCTGACCGGTTCGCTTCTCGACAAAGGCGGCCAGGTATT
>Ga0302314_10017245_pt1 | contig 12120 bp, 10 predicted proteins | sample III_Palsa_N2_3_FD_200533 | JGI IMG/M metagenome (GOLD analysis project Ga0302314, IMG submission 200533) | Peat permafrost microbial communities from Stordalen Mire near Abisko, Sweden - III_Palsa_N2_3 | ecosystem: Environmental > Terrestrial > Soil > Palsa > Peat permafrost | place: Sweden...
CTAACCGCCCCCGACCCCCCGACCCCCCGACCCCCCGACCCCCCGACCCCCACCAACACCGCCACACCCCAACCCCGCCCGAACCACCCGCGCCACCCACACCACCACACCCCAACCCCACCCGCGCCACCTGTGGCCCACTGCGCTGAAGTACCACTGGCGCAGTGGGCCACAGTGACGTTCCCGGCGGCTCCATGATCACGAAGCCTTTTATCTGGATGAAGGAAAAACGTCGTATAGGTGCAAAAAAGCTTCGTGATCACGCTCCACCGGCCGATGGGCCACATCCCCCATCCCACCTTCACCTCGGGCCACACCTCGAGCCCATCTCCATCGCCGGCCGGTGCCGTAATGTGGCTGGCGTGACTGGAGGGCTGCATCACGTCGAGTTGTGGGTTCCGGATCTCGGCCGCGCGGCCGCTGAGTGGGGCTGGCTCCTCGGGCGGCTCGGCTACGAGCCGTTCCAGGACTGGCCGGCCGGTCGGAGCTGGCGGCTGGAGGACACCTACCTCGTGGTCGAGCAGTCGCCGGCGCTGACCGCGGCCGAGCACGACCGCCGCCGTCCCGGTCTCAATCACCTCGCCTTCCACGCGGGTACCAGGGCTGACGTCGACTCGCTGGCGGCCGACGGCCCGGCGCACGGCTGGACCCTGCTCTTCGCCGACAAGCACCCGTACGCGGGCGGCCCGGAGCACTACGCGGCGTACCTGGCCGGCACCGACGGCTTCGAGGTGGAGCTCGTCGCCGCCGACTAGCCCCAGACGCGGCGGGCGAGGCGGACGACCAGGTCGAGCTTGGCTCGCTGCACCACCGGGGTGACGGGGTTGTCGATCGGGGTGGACGCGAAGCCGCACTGGGTGGAGAGCGCCAGGTCGTCCAGGGGCTTGTAGCGGGCCGCCTCGGCGATCCGGGCGAGCACGTCGTCGTCGTACTCAATCCTGGGCGACTTGGTGGTCAGCAGGCCGAGCACGACCGACGTGGACTCGCGGACGTCGCGCAGCGCCTCGAACCCGCCGGCCCGGTCGGAGTCGTACTCGAGCAGCAGCCGGTCGATGGCCAGCTTCGGGAACGCGATGGCGGAGATGGCGCCGTAGCCGCCGGCCGAGTGCCACGCGCCCGCCGGGCCGTTGCCCCGGCAGACGTGCAGCGCCGTCGTCACCCCGGTCACCCCGTCGAACAGCGAGCTGTCGAGGGCCGCGTCGAACGCCAGCTCCGCATCCGGCTCGCGGCCCGCCGCGACCATGGCGGCGCGGGTGTCCGGGTCGCACAGTGACCCGTAGTTGGGGGCGTCGAGCTGGATGTAATCGCAGCCCAGAGCGACCAGCCCGTCCACCACCGACCGCAGGTAGTCGCGGACCTCGAACAGGTACTCCTCGCACGAGTCGTAGGCGGCGGCCGATAGCGCGGGTGACCAGTAACGGCGATGGTAGCTCGGCGCGGGCATCGTGAACTTGGCCCTGGCCCGCGCGTAACGGGCGAGGAACGAGTACTCGGCGGTCATGTCCCCGAGGCGCGTCGCGGTCGCGATGGGGCGCACCACCACCGGGTACCCCGCCGGGCGGCCGCCCGAGCCCGGGGCCCCGAACACCCCCTCGCGGCCGCCGCGCCAGTTCAGCGCCCCCGAGTCGGTCCCCGACCTGGCCCGTGACCCGGCGTCGGCCGCGGCCGAGGTGGAGAACGCGTCGACGAACCGAGGCGTCTGCGCCCATGAGACCCGGCGCACCTCGCCGTCGGTGATGACGTCGAGGCCGATCTCCTCCTGCAGCATGATCGCGTCCCGCGCGGCATCGTTGAGCAACGCGGCGTCGGCCGGGCTCGACCGCCGGGCCGCCCGGACCACCGCGTCGCCCCTCAGCAGGCTGCCGACGGTGTCCGCCCGGGGCCGCGCTTGCCGCCGGGGGACGGCCTCCCGGTGATCCCCGGCAGGCAGGACTTCCGGGGTCGCGTTGTTGCTCTCGATCGTCACTGGGTGTCCTCCGGCGGGGGTCTTGTCAGCGGATGGTGCCGAGCGCGGGGATCACCCGGGCCGGATTCCCGCCAAGGGCGGCGTGCAGTTCCTTTTCGACTGCCGATCGGCCTCGGCGAGTAGGTAGCGTTCACGGTAGAAACCAGCAAACTGGCTGTCAACACCTGGTGCGTGGGCATTAGCGGGCTGTGCCGCCGCGACAAGCGCGCGGCGATTTCCCTGGTCCGCGCCCGGGTCGGGATTTGCGTGCCCTAAACGCAGCTGCCGCCCGCCCCGTCGACGCGACTTCACCGCTGTGACCTACGCCGTTGGCTCCGCCCCTTGGTGCCTCGGGCGCACTTGACCCGTCTCCAATTGCGGTGGAGGGGTGGCCGACGCGAATTGGCAGGCAGGGGCGGGCGTCACTCGTCGTCGTGCTTCTCCCGCAGCCCGCCATGGCCCTGCCCGAGCCGCCAGCTGCTGACGACCTTGCCCACCGCGGTGATCAGGAACAGCTGGCCGATGACCATCTCGAGCACCGCGAAGGACTGACCCGGGTTGCCGGCCGGGGTCAGGTCGCCGTACCCGGTGGTGGTGAGCGTGGTGAAGGAGAAGAACAGGTCCTGCGAGAACGTACCCGGGCCCTGGGAGCCGAAGAACGGCGGATGCGTCTGCACGATGCCGATGGCGCGGTAGAGGAAGGCGAAGAACATCCCCGTCATCAGGTACGCGGCGATTGCCCCCATCACCGTCTCGGCGTCGATCGTCCGCCTGCGCAGCAGGTGGCGAACGATCGCGCCCGGCGCGGCGAGGTACAGCGCGCAGCTCACCCAGGCCACGATGCTGTCGGTGTAGAACTGATGGTTGACGACCAGGCTGGTGATCGCCGCTAGCGCGGCCAGCCCCAGCGCGACGTCGGCGAACACCAGCGTCGAGCGGCGGGCGCGGGCCGCCCGGAACGTCACCCAGACGACCCCGATCTGGACCGCCACGATCAGCGAGGTCGCCCACGCCTCGGTCAGCGCGGTCGACAGGGCGTAGGTCACCAGGATGAGCAGCAGCACCAGGGCGTAGCTATCCGGCGCGTACAGGGCCGTCAGGATCCGCTGCGGCAACATCCTGACATGGTAGACCGGTGGTTACACGGGGACGGAGAGCGACAGCCCGAACCGCTCGCCCCCGTCCGTCCACCAGGCCCGCATGGCCAGGCCGGCCGCCGCCAGCTCGGCCTCGACCCCGGCCCGCCGGAACTTGGCCGACACCTCGGTCCGCATCTCCTCGCCGGCCGCGAAGTGCACGTCCAGGTCCAGGTCGCGCACCCGCGCCTGCTGCTCCGCGGTCGCGCGCAGCCGCATCTCGATCCACTCGTTGGCCGCGTCCCAGACCGCCACGTGCTCGAACCCATCCAGATCGAAGTCGGCGCCGAGCTCGGCGTTGAGCACCGCGAGCACGTTCTTGTTGAACGCGGCGGTCACCCCGGCCGAGTCGTCGTAGGCGGCCACGAGCACCGCGACGTCCTTGACCAGGTCGGTGCCGAGCAGGAACGAGTCGCCCGGCCGGAGGCTCGCGCGGACCCGCCGGAGGAAGGCCGCGCGCTCGACCGGCACCATGTTGCCGATCGTGGAGCCGAGGAAGGCCACCAGCCGCGGCCCGGCCGCTGTCCCTCCGCCGCTCGCGTCGTGCGCGCTCGGGGGCTGCTCGAGCCCGAGGTACTTCTCGAAGTCCGACACGACCGCGTGCACCGCGAGCCCGGGGTACTCGACCGCCAGCGCCTCCTCCGCCCCGACGAGCGCCGACTCGCTGACGTCGACCGGCACGTAGGCCTCGAGCGAGCCCTCCGCGCGCAGCGCCGACAGCAGCAGCCGGGTCTTCTCCGACGAACCGGAGCCGAGCTCGACCAGCACGCGCGCCTGCGATAGGCGGGCGATCTCCGCCGCCGCCGCGCGGAGAATGGACCGCTCGGCGCGGGTCGGATAGTACTCGGGGAGCTCGGTGATCTTCTCGAACAGGGCGCTCCCCTGGGCGTCGTAGAACCACTTGGGCGGCAGTGACTTCGGCGTCGCGGTGAGCCCGGCCAGCGCGTCGGCGCGCAGCGACGCGGCGCGGTAGTCGGGCGGAAGCCGGTATTCGATGGTGGTCATCGGGTCACGATCCCCTCGTTGCTGACGTCATTGTCGGTGCGGTCGGTGCGGTCGGTGCGGTCGGTGCGGTCGGTGCGGTCGGTGCGGTCGGAACGGTCGGTCTGGTGGACGCGGCGGGCACGCTGGGCGCGGGCGGCCGCGTTGAAACCGGGCACCTCGGCTGCCAGCGGGCGCACGCTGACCAGCGACGGCGTCGCCGTCAGCGAGTGCCGGTCCGGGACCTCGGTCCACCCGGGCTGGTCTTCGCCCGGCTCGGACGCCACCACGACCGACCCGGCCGACCGGCGGTACCAGAGCGTGTCGCCCCAGGCGGTGGCCGCGATCGAGGTCCCGTCGGTGACCAGGAAGTTGAACCGCCCGCCGCCGCCGCCCGCCTCGATCGCGGTGATGGTGGCGGCGAGGGCCGTGTCCATCGCGGCCCCGGCCTGGAGCCACTCAAGGACCAGCGCCCACAGGAACGCGGAGTCCACCATCGCCTCGAGCGAGAGCAGGGTCCTGGCGGCCGGCGCGTGCGCCGCGGCCGAGTCCGGCCAGCCCTCCAGCCGGCCGTTATGGCTGAACAGCCACTGGTCCGAGGCGAACGGGGCCGCCGCCTGCTCGCCCACCGCCGTCCCCGGGGTCGCGTCGCGGACCGCCGCGAGCACCGCCGTCGACCGGGTCACGCGGGCGAGGTCGGGCAGTGACGGGTCGCCCCAGATCGGCTGCCCGCGCCGGTACCGCGCGGGCACCGGGTCGCCCTCGGCGTACCAGCCGATGCCGAACCCGTCGGCGTTGACGGTCCCGTGCCGCTGCCGCCGCGGCGCCCACGCCTGCCGGTACAGCCCGTGCGGCGGGTCGATCAGCACCGACCGCAGCGTGGCCGGGGGCCCCAGGTAGGCGAGGTGGCGGCACATCAGGCCGTCTCCGGGGCGGAACCGGCGGCGGAGGGCGCGGAGCGCGCGGTCCGGAAGCCGGCGAAGATCTGCCGCCGGATCGGGTAGTCCCAGTTCCTGAACGTGCCCCGGCAGGCGACGGCCGAGACGCCGAACGCGCCGCCGCGCAGCACCTTGTACTCCGGGCCGAAGAACACCTCGGAGTACTCCTTATACGGCCACGCCACGAACCCCGGGTACGGCCGGAAGTCCGAGCTCGTCCACTCCCACACGTCGCCGATGAGCTGGCGCGCCCCGCTCGGGGCGGCGCCGGCCGGGTAGCTGCCGGCCGGGGCCGGCCGCAGGTGCCGCTGGCCGAGGTTGGCCAGCTCGGGCGACCACGTCTCGTCGCCCCAGGGGAAGCGGCGGGAGCGGCCGGCCGCGGGGTCGTGACGGGCCGCCTTCTCCCACTCGGCCTCGGTCGGCAGCCGCCGCCCGGCCCAGCGCGCGTAGGCGTCCGCCTCGTACCAGCACACGTGCATGACCGGCTCGCTCGGCGCGATCGGCTCGGTCCGGCCGAACGCGACCCGCACCCATTCACCCTCCCAGCGCCAGAACAGCGGCGCCGTCAGCCCCGCCCGCTGCCGGTGCGCCCAGCCCTCGGCGGTCCAGAAGCGCGGGTCGTCGTAGCCGCCGTCGGCGATGAACTCGGCGTAGGCCGCGTTGGTGACCGGGGTGGTGTCCAGGTAGAACCCGGGCACGTCGACCTCGTGCGCGGGCCGCTCGTTGTCCAGCGCCCACGGTTCGCTCGAGGTGCCCATCGTGAACGGGCCGCCGGCCACGTGCACCTCGGCCGGCAGCGCGGCCGCGTCGGCCGGCGCGGGCGGCGGCGGGGGCGCCGACAGCACCGGCGGGCCGACCCGGAGCTGGTGGGTGGCCAGCATCGTCTCGTCGTGCTGGACCTCGTGCTGTGCGACCATGCCGAACGCGAACGCGTTGGCGGTCAGCGACTCGCCGAACGGGCCGGGCCGCCCGCCCGGCCGGGTCCGGTCGATCAGGTCGAGCACCCGGCCGCGGACCTCATGCCCGTAGACGCGCGCCTCCTCCGGCGCGAGCAGCGGGAGCGTGGGCCGCTCCGCCCGCGGGTGCTCGAACGCGTCGTAGATCGGGTCGATCTCGGGGTGCAGCGGGTCGCGGCCGCCGACCTCGCGCAGCAGCCACAGCTCCTCCTGGTTGGCGATGTGGGCCAGGTCCCAGACCAGCGGCGACATCAGGGGCGAGTGCTGCTTGACCAGGTCCGCCTCGTCGACCGCGCTGGTAAGCGCGGCGGTGCGGGTGCGGGCCGCGATCAGCTCGGCCGCGATACGTTCCTGTAGCGCGTCGTTCTCGGTCACGGGGATTCCTCCAGTAGGTCGTCCGCTGGACATCGGTTCCTGTCGACAAAGTGCTCGATGAAGTCGTCGACCGCCGCGGTGACCGGCGCCGGGGCGGCCATCCGGTCAAGCGCCGACCTGGCCGCCGCGAAGCACTCCCGGCTGGCCTGGGCGATGGCCGGGTCGGCCGGCCCGAGCCGGGCCGCGCGCGGCCACGGGTTCCCGCCCGGCTGGCCCAGCGGCCACTCGCCGGCCGGCTCGTGGCCCGCCCACAGCCGCTCGACGGCCGCCAGCGCAGTGTCGCCCGCCCGGTCGTCGCCGAACAGCGCGGTGACCACCGCCAGCGGCACGACCCAGCCGTCGCCGGGCTGCGCGTCGATCATCCGCAGCTCGAGATGCCCGTGCGGCCGGACCGGCGGGAACAGCGTCGATAGGTGATAGTCGAGGTCCTCGGCGGTGGGCGGTCGCATCCGGTCGGCGGCGTCGCCGCGGACCCACTCCCGCAGCGTCAGCCCGTCCGGCACCGACCAGTCGGCCGACCCCTCGTTGCGGACGCACATGAGCTGGGCGTCGAGCGCGTATCGAGCCCACGCCTCGCGCGGGTCCGGGCCGAGCAGCGGCGGCCGGGTCCGGCCCGGGTCCATCCGCGACCAGACCTGCTGCCGCGACGACAGCCAGCCGGTCGGCCGCCCGACCCGGAGCGGTGAGTTCGCGAACGCGGCCACCAGCACCGGGCCGACCGCGTGCAGCAGCCGCCACCGGTGGCGGTAGCCGCCGGTCCCGTCGGAGTCGTCGCCCGCGTCCAGGCTGACCTGGATCGCGGCGGTGGTGCACATCATCTGCCGACCCCACGGGCCGCCCCGGTCGAAGAACGCCTCCATGGCCGCGTATCTCGGCAATTCGAGCACGCGACGGGGCGGACGGAGCGGGTCGAGGCCGTATCCGGCGAGTTCGAGGCCGGCTCCATCGGCCGCCGCGCGCAGCGCGGCGAGGTCGTCGACGGTGGCGCGTACACAGTCGGCGAGCGAGTCGGCCGGCAGCGAGCTGAGCTCAAGCTGCCCGCCGGGCTCGGTGGTCAGCGGGGCCCCGGACGGCAGCACCCCCAGGGAGGAGCTGGTCGGAAGCCCGGGCGCGGCGGCGAAACCGGACATGGCATCCGTGATCCGTTCTGCCGACACGCCAATGGCGGGATCGCGCGCGTCGCGTACCAGCCATTCAATCTCGATGCCGACCCGCCGCGGCGGCCCGGTCTTGAGGCAGATGCCGTGAATGTGCTCGGCCGCCGCCTGCTCATCGAGCTTGCCCCCACCGAGCTTGCCCTCATCGACGATCGTCATGGCTTCACCATATTCACGGCCACTGACATTCCGGCGGCCGAGGCGGTCGCGGCGGCCGCGCGGAGCCGGGTCTGGAGGACGGGCCGGACAACGCCGGCCCCGCCGGACGACGACCTCTCGTCCGGCCTGCGAAGATCCCTGTTCGGGTCATCGACACACATTTGTTACACGCCACTCTATGCCACACGCGAGGGCCGGCCCGCCGGACCCGCCCCGAGAGGCGCCCCGCCCCACGCCCGTACCGTCCCGCCAGCCCCAGCAGGCGTTACACGCGGACGTCGATGTGACCGGCCTCACCGGCGACGACCCGGCCGACCACCGCCGCGAGCACCTCGCGGCGGCCGAGCTCGGCCACTAGGTCGTCCGGAGCGGAAGAAGCCAGCAGCAGGCCGCCCGACGTCTGCGCGTCCTGCAGCAGCACCGCCACGTCGACCGGCACGGCGTCGTCGACCGACGCCCACTTCTCCAGGTAGGACATGTTGTTCCTGGTGCCGCCGGAGACGTAGCCGGCCGAGGTGAGCTCGAGCGCGCCCGGCAGCAGCGGCACCGCCGAGGCGTCGATGACCGCCGCGCAGCCGCTGGCCCGCAGCATCCGGTGCAGATGACCGAGCAGCGAGAACCCGGTCACGTCGGTCGCCGCGACCACCCCGCACGCCAGCGCCGCCTCCGACGCGGCCGCGTTCAGCGACGTCATCGACGCGATCGCCGCCGCCAGCACCGCGTCGGAGGCGCCGCCGCGCTTGTGCGCGGTCGCCACCACCCCGGTGCCGATCGGCTTGGTCAGCACCAGGCCGTCGCCCGCCCGGGCGGCATCGATGGTGAACAGACGGTCGGGCGCGGCCAGCCCGACGACCGCCATCCCGTACTTCGGCTCGGGGTCGTCGATCGTGTGCCCGCCCACCACCAGGCAGCCGGCCGAGGCCGCGACCGACGCCCCGCCCCGCAGCACCTCGGCCAGCAGCGACAGCGGCAGCGTGTCGCCCGGCCAGGCGGTCAGGTTCAGCGCCATGACCGGCCGCCCGCCCATCGCGTAGACGTCCGACAGCGCGTTGGCGGCGGCGATCCGCCCCCACTCCCGGGCGTCGTCGACTATCGGCGTGAAGAAGTCAGTGGTGAGCACCAGCGCCCGCTCGTCGTCCAGCCGGAGCACGGCCGCGTCGTCGCCCTCGGCCGCGCCGACGAGCAGGTCGCCCGCCGCGGCGCCGCCGAAAACGCCCGGACCTAGCGAGACCATCAGCTCATCCAGGGCGGAAAGTGGTAGCTTGCACGCACAGCCAGCGCCGTGTGACAGAGAGGTAAGCCTGATCGGAGCGGTCACGGGTTACACCGTAGCCCGGCGTGCCACCGGGTACCAGGGCCGCAGGTGTGCCAGGATGAAGAGCGATGAGAGTGCCACCTATTAAGTTTGCGCACGTCAGGCGGGGTAAGGTCGAGGCGCCGCCCGGCCTCGTCGGCGTGGCCAGGGTGGACCTGCGGACCAAGGTTCTGGTCAAGCGCCTCGTGCCCGGCGACATCGCCGTGATCGACCACCCCGACCTGGACCGCGTGTCGGCCGACGAGCTGATCGCCGCCCGTCCCGCGGCCGTCGTCAACGCCGCCCGCTCGATCACCGGCCGGTACCCCAACCTCGGCCCCCGGCTGCTGCTCGAGGCGGGCATCCCGCTGGTCGACGACGTCGGCCGTGAGGTGCTGAGCCGGATCCCCGACGGCACCCTGGTGCGGCTCGACGGCGACGTGCTCTACAAGGGCGACACGGTCGTCGCCAAGGGCGTGCTGCAGACCGAGGAAACCCTCGGCGAGGCGATGGACGAGGCAACCGCCGGGGTGCCGAGCCAGATCGACGCGTTCGCCGCCAACACCCTGGAGTTCCTGCGCCGAGAGCACGGCCTGCTCACCAACGGCATCGACAACATGCCCAAGCTGGCGACCGAGATGGACGGCAGGCACGTGCTCGTCGTCGTCCGCGGCTACCGCTACCGCGAGGACCTGCGGGCGCTGCGGCCCTATATCCGCGAGTACCGGCCGGTGCTGCTGGCCGTCGACACCGGCGCGGACGCGCTGATGGACGTCGGCTACCGGCCGAACGTGATCATCGGCGACATGGACTCGGTCTCCGACGAGGCCCTGCAGGCCGGGGCCGAGCTGATCGTGCACGCCTATCCCGACGGGCGCGCCCCCGGCATGGCGCGGGTCAGGGCGCTCGGCCTCGACGCGGTGCCGCTGCCCGCCCCCGGCACCAGTGAGGACGTCGCGCTGCTGGTCGCCGACAGCTGCGGCGCCAGCCTGATCGCGGTCGTCGGCAGCCACTGGACGCTCGAGGAGTTCCTCGACAAGGGCCGCCCGGGCATGGCCTCGACGTTCCTGACCCATCTGCGCGTCGGCGGTAAGGTGGTCAACGCCCGCGGCGTCCACCAGCTCTACCAGAGCCGCATCTCCGGATGGGCGCTGGTCGCGCTGGTCCTCGCGGCCCTGTTCACGATCTCGATCGCGATCGCCTACTCGCCCGCCGGCCCGATCCTGGGCGATTACTTCATCGGCACCTGGCACACCTTCGCCTACTGGTTCACTGGACTGTTCAAGTGATCGACTTCCGCTATCACCTGGTCTCCATCGTCGCCGTGTTCCTGGCGCTGGCGATCGGCATCGTGCTCGGCTCGACCGAGCTGCAGGGCAACACGATCGACGTCCTCCGCACCTCGTCGAACTCGCTCAAGAACCAGCTCGGCCAGACCCAAGCGGAGCGCAACACCCTGCAGCAGGAGCTCAGCAGCGACCAGGCGTTCATCGCCACGGCCGAGCCGAGGCTGCTCGCCCACGAGCTCCCGGGGATGAGGATCGTGGTCGTCACCGAGCCCGGCGCCTCGTCGACGGTGATCTCCGGGGTCAAGCAGGCGGCCCTCCAGGCCGGCGCCACGGTGACCGGCCAGGTGGCGATCCAGCCGAAGTTCAACGACCTGTCCGGCACTACCCAGTCCAGCCTGTCCCAGATCAACTCCGACCTGGCGACGGCCGACAACACCTCCCTGGCCACGCCCGCCAACGAGCAGACCCTCGACCAGCAGCAGGCCGCGCAGCTGATCGGCACCGCGATCCTGGCCACCACGACGGCGGGCGAGACCACCGGCATCTCCACCGCCGACGCGACGACCCTGCTCGGGGCGTACGCGCAGGCCGGCTACATCACGATCACCCCCGCCGTCACCAACCGGGCCACCCTGGCGGTGATCGTCACCCCGGACACCGCGCCCGCCGACGGCCAGAACGACCCGGGTACCCAGGTCCTGCTGGCGATGGCCCAGGAGTTCGCCGGCGAGAGCGCGGCGACGGTCGTGGTCGGCTCGACGGCCGGCTCGTCCCCGACCGGCAGCCCCATCGCGGCCCTGCGCGCCAGCAGCGTCGCCAGCCTGGTGTCGACCGTGGACAACGCCGACACGATCGTCGGCCAGGTCTCGACAATCTGGGCACTTGCGGAGCAACTGCGCGGCCAGAAGCCGAATAGCTACGGTATTTCGGGTGCATCCGCAGTCAGCCCGGTACCGTTGCCTGTGCCGAGTGCGACGCCGACGGTCTCCCCCACGCCGCACGCGACGCAGACGGGAAAGGGCGACAAGTCCGTGAAGAAGAAGTGAGCCGCGCCGGACGCGCGGCGGCCGGCGGCACCACGGTCGCGGGCACCGTGGTCACCGGTGCCGCGGGCGCGGCGGCGGCCCGGGCCGCCTACCGGTCACTGCGGCAGCACCCCCCGGCCGGCGAGAAGACCTGGACCAGGACCAACCACCGGGGCGAGCTGGTCACGCTCCTTGAGGGCCCCGCCGTCGCCGTCGGCGCGATCACGGCCGAGGTCATCAGCGCCGCGGTCGCCGCCCGGCTGTCGGGTCGCCTCGGAGCGACCGCCACGGCGGACAGTCAACTTCAGTTTTCTCCCGAACGGACCGTTGGCTCCCACGCCTCCCTCGCCATGGCCCTGGCAGGCGGCGGTGCGCTCGGGTGCGGGCTCCTCGACGACCTGGCGGGCTCGGGCAAGCGGCGCGGCCTCAAGGGCCACCTCGGCGCGCTGGCCCACGGCGAGGTCACCACCGGCAGCGTCAAGCTGGCCGGCCTGGCCGCGACCGGGCTGGCGGGCGGCCTGCTGCTCGGCGGCAGGCGGTCCGACGTGCTGATCAACGCCGCCCTGATCGCCGGCGGCGCCAACCTGCTCAACCTCTTCGACCTGCGTCCCGGCCGCGCCGTGAAGGTCGCGGCGCTGTCGGCCGGGCTGATCGCCGCGGGCGGCGCGGGCGGTCCTGACCGCTCCGCGGGCCTCGCCGCGGTGGCCGCGCCGCTCGGCGCCGGCCTCGCGCTGCTGCCGGAGGACCTGGCCGAGCGGGCGATGCTCGGCGACGCCGGCGCCAACACGCTCGGCGCGATGCTCGGCGCGGCGGCGGCCGGGTCGCGGCCCCGGCCCGCGCGGGCCGGCCAGCTGGCCGGGGTCGG
>Ga0302314_10017247_pt1 | contig 12120 bp, 11 predicted proteins | sample III_Palsa_N2_3_FD_200533 | JGI IMG/M metagenome (GOLD analysis project Ga0302314, IMG submission 200533) | Peat permafrost microbial communities from Stordalen Mire near Abisko, Sweden - III_Palsa_N2_3 | ecosystem: Environmental > Terrestrial > Soil > Palsa > Peat permafrost | place: Sweden...
GATCTGGTCATGCGGGTGTGGAACGACGGCACCCCGATTCCCGCGGACAATGTCGCCAAGATTTTCGAGCCGTTTTGGCGCCAATCGAACGAAGCCGGCAGAGGCGGTCTGGGGCTGGGTCTACACATTTGCTCGCAGATCGTGCGGGCGCATGGGGGACACTTGACCGTGACTTCCAACGCGACTCAAGGCACGGAATTCACCGTGAGCCTACCGCTGCGACAGTATTAACCGGCGCGGACCTCAGTCGCACGCGGGCGGAGGCAACAGAGTTCGCTCGTTCACGAATCCTGGGCGATGCCCTGAAGCCGCTCGTAGCGGCTGGGTGACGGGTCATTGGGACCCAAGAATTGCAGCATCGAATCCCCGTTGATCGCGTGCTCGGCAATCACCTTGAGCGCCACCAGGGTTGGCGTGGCGAGAACCACGCCGGCAATTCCCCAGAAAAAACCGCCAAACCACAATGCAAGAAAGATCAGCAGCGGATTGACCTCGAGGCGTCGTCCGACCAGCCAGGGCTGAATGAGCTGGCCTTCGAAAACGGTTAAACCCGCGAATGTCAGCGATACACCGAGCACATGGCCGAGCCCATCGAAGGACACGATGGCAACCACCGTCAGCAACAGTAATGTGGTGATGGGCCCCGCGTACGGAATGAAATTCAAGACCGCAGCGAGAGACCCCCACAGATACGGCGTTGGCATACCCCACGCGATCATGGCCACCGTGGTGGCGACTCCCAGGCCCAAATTGATCAACGCCGTGGTCACGTAGAAATGGCCGACTTCCCTGCGCACTTTTTCGATGAGCCTTAAAACGTGGTTGGCTTTGAGGTGATCGAAAAACGCGGCCGTCATGCGCGCGATCATGGGCGGGCCGCCCGCCATGAGGAACAGCGTGATAATGACAAAAGTCGCGAGCCCCACTGCCGAATCTCGCAAGTCGGCCAATACTGCGACGGGGCCGTTTTGCGGGGGAGGAGCGACCGGCACCGGCGCAGCAGCGGGGTGTCCTGAGGATCCGACCGCTCCGGCACGGCTGGTGAGCTCTTCCAGATGTGCCATGAGCCGCGCCACAGGGGTAATTTTTTTCTGGACAATCGATAGCGTGTGCGGTGCCGAGGCGTACCATTCCTGAGCAGGATTCCACACCAGTGCGATGAGGCCGGCAAAGGCCGACAAGGCCACAATCAAAATGAGCACGGCGCTCAGGCCTCGAGGGACACCGAATTTGTGCAGCGCCTCCACGGGGCTGGACAGAATCAATCCAAACAACAGGGCAAGCGCCACCGGAATGAACGCCGCATGCGCCACGTACAAAAGGGCGGCGATTAGAAAAACCAGAATCCCTTTGGCCGCGTTGAAGTCACGCACGCCGGACAAGGTCTTCGGTAACCGATCGAACTTCGAAGGACCAGTGACCATACCGCCTCGTTATTGCTCCCATGGGACATTCTAGCCCGAATGGGCGCGGCCGCGGGTAGGTGGGACCGCGCGGCGGCTGTAGGCGATTGTGTAGAGGCCATTCCATAATCTAGCGGACGAGGTTTTCCTTGGCCAAATCGAAGAGTTCCGTGAGGCGTCCGTCCATGACGGCCTTCATCATGAACAGGCCAAAATGCCCCGCTTCGCTCAAGGTGGTGGTGGGCGGCATGATGAGTTCCTGACGGGCGCTCACCACGTCGACCAGTGCCGGTCCGTCGTGGCTGAAGGCCGCCTGAATGGCGTCCTTCAAGTCCGCGGGACGCTCGACGCGAATGCCCTTGATGCCCATGGCATTGGCCATGGCGGCAAAATTCGGGTTCTTGAGATCGCAGCCGGTATCCAGGAAACCGTTCGCCTTCATTTCGAGTTCGACGAATCCTAGGGTGCCGTTGTTCAGAACGATGATTTTCACCGGCAACCCGGTCTGGATGAGGGTGACGAATTCGCCCATCATCATGGTGAACCCGCCATCGCCCGACAGCGATACCACCTGGCGCTTGGGAAAGGCCGCTTGAGCGCCGATGGCATGCAGCATGGCGTTGGCCATGGAGCCATGATTGAACGAGCCGACGATGCGACGCTTGCCGTTGACCTTCAAATAGCGTGCGGTCCATGCGATGGGCGTTCCCACGTCGCATGTGAAAATGGCATCCTCGGTCGCCAGTTCGCTGACCATGCGGGTAACGACCTGCGGATGGATTTGTTCGCTCGTGGGACCGTACTCGGCCAACTTATCCAACGACCGACGCGCCTCGGCGTAATGCGCCAGTGACTTTTGCAAATGACCGTCATCCGCTTGCCGCTCGAGTTGGGGAAGCAGCAACTTCACCGTTTCCTTCACTTCGCCCAGCAGGCCGAGTTGCAAAGGACAGCGGTTCCCCAAGGCCTCAGGTCGAATGTCGATTTGGGCGATATGGGCATCTTCCGGGAAGAATTGCCGATAGGGAAAATCGGCACCCAAGATAAGCAACGTATCGCAATCCTTCATGGCTTTGTAGCCGGAGGTGAATCCGACGAGCCCCGTCATACCGACATCGAAGCGGTTGTCGTATTCGATGTGTTCCTTGCCGCGTAGCGTATGCACAATGGGCGCCTTGAGCTTTTCGGCCAACGCCATGATTTCACCATGTGCCCCTGCGCAGCCGGCGCCGCAAAACAAGGTCACTCGGGAAGAACGATTGAGCAGTTCGGCCAACGCAGTGACCGCACCCGCGTTGGGGGAAATCACGGGCGGCGCAGGGATCAACCATGTCGGGATGGCTGCCACGGCCGGTTTGAGGGCGACATCTCCGGGGATGACGACCACTGCAACGCCGCGCTTGGCCACCGCGACGCGCATGGCGCGGCTGAGGATTTGCGGCAGAAGGGAGGGGTTGGACACCAGCTCGACGTAGTGGCTGCAATCCTTGAACAGGGTTTCCGGGTGCGTCGCCTGGAAATAATCAATACCGATTTCCGTGCTGGGAATATGCGCCGCAATGGCGAGGACGGGAACTGCGCTACGATGACAATCGAAGAGTCCATTGATGAGGTGTAGGTTTCCGGGCCCGCAGCTGCCCGCGCAGACGGCCAGCTCACCGGTGACATGCGCTTCGGCACCGGCTGCGAAGGCCGCACCTTCCTCGTGGCGCATGTGGATCCATTGAATGCCCTCCAAGCGGCGCAGGGAGTCGGTGAAGCCGTTGAGCGAGTCCCCGACCACGCCGTAAACACGCTTCACGCCCGCTTGCTTCAATGATCCAGCCAGATAGTCGGCAGTCGTTTTACCGCTCATGATGACCCGCTCCTATACAAAAAAAATTCGTGATTCAAACAAACCCTCGGGGGCTCGGCCAAACCCTCAGGGGCTCGGCGCATGCAGCTCTGCAATGTAGCCGCCGGGAAACTCGACCAAGGACGCCTGCCGCCCCCGGGAAGAGTAGGGCGGCACGAGGACTTTGACGCCGACCACTCGAGCTTTCTCGAGGATGCGCGCCAGGTCGGCCACCTCGTACCCGGTCAACTCGTGGCCATAGGGATAGGGTAAATGACCATCCGTGACAAGCACATTAACCTTGCCGAATACGGATTCGAGGAGGATGGAGCGATAGCTGTCTCCGGGGCGGCCGATTTCAATTCCGGGAGCTTGGCGGTTATCGGACATGACCTTACCGTGCGAGAACCGCACGAAGTCTCGCACGAATTCGTCGGCACGGTCGGCCGATACGTATAGCCGATTCTCCGGCACGGTCTGCAATGCATGAGAATTGGGCGCGGTCGTATGCCAATACAATTGCATGTTGACCCCGCCGGGCCAGCGAATCACGGCATCGCGACCAATGGGGTCCGTGAAGGCATGTACCACCAGTTCCGCGCCACAGGATCTCGCAGCCTTGATGGCCGCATCCAGATCGGTGACCAAATACCCCGTGCGCTCCGTGCCGAAGGGGAAGGGGACGGGCGTCTTGAAGCCGAATACCGACAGGCTGCCGGCCGGTGTCATGACCAGCTGAGATAAGGTTTCACTGGGAGTAGGCGTGACCGTAAAAACTCCCCGCTTTGACGTGTTGCCACCGAACGTGGCGATGAGACTGGCCACGAAACGATCGAAGTCCTCCGGCGCCACATACACGTGCGTGGTGTCGTATTGCGAGCCCACTGCAACGTTGGGGCTGTCAGGTGCGTGCCGCGCATCCGTCGCCTTACCTGAGGCGGCGTATATCATGCCTAGCAACGCAGTACCGGCGACCGATAATCTATATTTCATTCGGCAGTGTAACGCGAGGCGGCCCGACACGCCGCCCGACTGTGCGTGCCGACTATTCGCTGCGCAGCCCGTCTCGTATGGTAAGACTCATGGCCGAGCGAATGGGAGCTAGTGCAGCAAGAAGTGCCACTGACATCGCGACCGCCAATGCGAGCCATAGTCCGGGTAGGCTGGATCGGTAGGTAAACTCATAGCCAATGACCGCCGACCCCAGAATGCCGACGATGGGACGGCTGATCGCGGAAGCGAACTCCGTCGAAAGCGCCCATCCCAGCAGACCGATACATAAGGCCTCGGTAGCAAACAGGGCTGCGATGGCGGAGCCACGACCGCCGATGGCTTTCAGTACGGCAATCTCCCGATAGCGCTCGACCACGCTGATACCAATCGCGGTGGCCAGACCCATGGCGCCGACCAAGAGAGAAATCATCGCAATGACCAGCAGCAGTCCGCTCAAAATGTTCAAATGACCTAGAATAACTTCCTCCATCACGCGGGTACGTAGGATGGCGGAAAACTGCCGGGCCGGCCCGATGGCGCTCGCCTGAATGGCCTTCGCGGCCCGATCTTGGGCCGCCAAGGAGCTGTCATTCAGAGTTAGCACCAGGGTGTTTGCCTGGCCGCGAGAATTCCCCACTCGTTCCAGGAGCTTTTTCGAGCAGTAGATTTGGGCGGGGGTGAATTCCTGGACCACTCCAACGACCACGGTGGCGACGCTGTGGCCGGCAACCTTGAGCTCATACGGCATTCCGACCTGCAAATCGGGGACGGTGCGCATCAGCGCCTGATTGACCACGATACCCAGAGGCTGATTGGGGTCCAGCCAACGCCCCAAACTCAGTTCAGGGCGAAGGGAAGCCGTGTCGTCGGGGACGCCGATGACCGATACCGGATTGCCGCGGCGCTGTCCTCCTTGGTAGAGCGTGCCTTGTTCTATGGACCACCACTCCAGACGCCGAACACCAGGAACCTCGTCCATCCACGCGGCAAGATCTGCGATAGGCTCGTCCGATTGCAGACGGACGGCGACGTCGAAGGGCAGAGTGCGGCGCACGGATTCGACGGTGGACAGCATGGACGCACGCAAGGTCAGTGCGGTGCAAAAGAAAGTCAGGCCCAGCGACAAAATCAACGCGCTCAACAGTACCTTGCGCGGCCGGCGCGCGATGGATCGAACCGCCAGGCGAGGTATGAGCGGCAGCAAGGCGGTGATGCCCGGAAACCCCTCGGCGAAGGCAACGCAGCGCCCCGACCGACCCAGGGCCAGCCCCTGCCATAGCGGCTGCTGCGCGGCGCGGCAAATGGTCCATAAGGCCACGACCACCGGGATCAGAGTTCCGATGCACAGCAGCCCAGGAATGAGCCACCACGGTCCGGCGGGCGACAAGAGATTGAAGTTCACGCCCATGGCGACGAAGCGCGCAATGGTCCGCCCGAGCCGCAACGACGGGTATAGCGACAGCAGCGCGGCGCTGAGACCCAAGGCGGCCATCCCCAGCGAATAGTCCAGCACAATCTGGCCGCTTCGGGCGCCCAGGGCACGCGTGACGGCCAAGGTGCGCTGCTCGTGGGCCATGAGACTATCAATGAGATTGATAATGAGAATGGCGCACATGACCAACGCGATCACGGCCAGTCCCGCGAGGAGCGTTAGCAGCGTGTCGAACTGGAACTTATGGCCATGCTCCGCGACCGCATGAATCTCCAGGCTCTCCAATGTGATACCCGTATCTTTGTCAGCGGCGTCCTTGAACAGGGTTTCGATGTCTGCTCCGACGGAACTAGCTGCCTCGGGAGTTGTGATCATGAGCATGCGCGTGCGGGCGGGCGTATACGGCCACCGGGAGAGGGTCTGCGGCGTGATGTAGCCGTACAGAACGCGCTCCATGCGCGAGGGATGTTGGCCCGCGTCAAACACGTATCCCGAGAAAGGGGCGTCGACGGTTGCGCCGTTCGGCAGCCGAATGGCGAAGGCGCCCGGCGGCGGCGTTTGCAAGAACCAACGTCCGTCGCGCTCGAGGGCTAAGCCTCGCGGAGGCAGAGACAGCGCATCGCTGTTGGGCACCAATGTCGCTACCCGCATGCGCTGAAAGTCACTGACCACCGTGATTCGTAGTGGCAGCCAACGATCGGGACCGGTCTCGATGAGTGCGCCGAATTCCGGACGCTCCTCCATATCGCGTACGCCGGGAAGCTCGGCGAGGCGAGCTTTCAGCGATTCCGGGATACGTGAGGCGCTCAAGATGATATTCGGCGGATGGGTGGCACGAAAATTCGCGTCCAGGTCAGTGCGCAGAATCGACAACGCCGTTACCACCGACCCCACGAAGATTAACCCCAAGCTCAAGCCGAATAGGGTCAAGAGCGTGCGGGCGCGGCGTTTGGCGAGATCAGCGAGGATTTTACGCCAGCGGGTCTTGCTCATGCCGGCACTGTCTGGCGTGTGGGCATCAGGACTCCATCCGCTAACCGCAGTACGCGGTGATATCGCGAAAGATCTCGATACTCGTGGGTGGCAATAATCACCGTGCGGCCATCGGCGACGCACTGTTCAAACAAGGTCGTCACCCGCTCACCGTTGCGTTGATCGAGATTGCCGGTGGGTTCGTCTGCGAGGAGGACGGCGGGATCATTCGCCAATGCTCGGGCAACGGCCACGCGCTGCTGCTCTCCGCCGGAAAGGCGTGAGGGGAGTTTTTTGGCCTGTCCCGCCACTCCCATGCTGTCCAGCAGTCCCATGGCACGCTCCCGTCGGACCGCTTTTGGGATGGCCGCGACCAGATCCATGGCCAGCACGATGTTCTCGAGTGCCGTGAGTGTCTGAATCAGCTCGAAGAATTGAAAAACGATGCCAACATGAGTGCCGCGAAAGCGCGCCAGATCATTCTCGGTCAAGCCGTTCAGTGCGACTCCACCCACGGTGACCGTCCCCGAGGTCGGCCTATCGACGCCCGACATCAGATTGAGCAGCGTCGATTTGCCTGAGCCGGATGCTCCGGTCACGGCAACAAACTCTCCTGCCGTCAGGGTCAGCGACAAGGGTTGCAACGCAACGGTTTGGACCGCACCCTGCATATAAGTGCGACCCGCTTGATTTAGGACAATCGTGGACTGCATGACCTCTCCTCCAGAAGGTCATGATGGGCCGTGGGTTTAAGGCGGCTATGTTCTAAGTGTCAGGAAACTGTGGGGTTCAAAGCGGGAAGGTCATGGTGACGCGAGTCGCCTGGCCCAAAATGCTATCGATGGTAATGACGCCGCCCATCGCGGTGACAATGTTGCGCGCGATGCTGAGCCCCAGACCGGCGCCGCCGGTGTGTCGCCCTCGATGCGTTTCCACGCGATAGAACCGGTCGAATACCCAGGGGAGGGCGTCCGCGGGAATACCGCGGCCATTGTCCGCCACGGTAATGGACCAAACTTCAGGCGATACCGCAACGCTCAGCTCGATGGTTGGCGACTCTCGCTCCGCGGTGGCGTGGAGCGCATTCTCCACGAGATTGCTCAGCGCCTGCAGGAGTCGCTGCGGATCCATGCTCACCACGGCGTCGCTCAACGGCAGGCGCGTCGAGACGGAGGGTCCCCGCTCCTCGATGCGATGCCGGCTGCGGGAGAGCGCATCCTCGGCCCAGGGCAGCAAAGGCAGATGCTCCATACGAAGTCCTGCCTCTCCGGCATCGAAACGCGCCATGTCGAGAATATCGCCCACCAATCTATCCAACAACGCGATCTCGGCATCCATTTGCGAGAGGTACGGTGGCGCCTCGGATGGTCGTCGCGCGGCGGTCTCCGCCAGTGCGCGGAGTCGGCCAAGCGGTGAGCGCAATTCATGTGACACGTCGGCAATGAGTCTTTGTTGTGTCGATTCGGCATCCCGTAGGCGCAGCGACATGGCGTTGAAAGAGCCCACAAGGCCAGCGAGTTCGCGCTGCTGCGGCACATCGAGGGTCTCACCAAACCGCCCGTCCGCGATGTGTCGTGACATCTGCGACAGGCGCTCGAAACTATGGGTGAGACTGCGCACCAGGGGGTAGAGCACGGCGGCGGCAAATCCCAGGAAAGCGGCCAGCAGCAGAATGAACTCGTTGTGCCAGGGATGACGGAGGAGGCCGTAGCGACTTAAGATGACCTCGCCAGTCCCTGCGGTCTGAGATCGGGCCGCTAGAAGCGGCGCATCTTGATCGTGCGCGTTTCGCGAGTTCCATTCCGGATGGGTGTCCAGTAGAACCGTGCCCTGGCCATCTTGGAGGATCAGCCGCGTCTCCGGATGTGCACGGCGCCAGTCCGCAGCGAGAGACTGGGGTTCCGACTTTGCGGCGAGGAGCGTGGCAGTCCAGTCAGCTTCGCCCTGTAAATCCAGTTGCCAGCGCCGATTAATGAAACTGCCGAAGACCCACGTCGATGCGAAGTAAATCATGACCAGACAGCCGATCAGAATGACGAGCTCGCGCCACAGCAAGGCACGAAACAGCGTCGGCGGCTTCACGGCGTTTCGAATCGATAGCCCACGCCCCAGACGGTTTTCAAGAACACGGGGGATTTGGGGTCGGCTTCTATTTTTCGGCGCAGATTACTGAGGTGGGTATCGACCGCGCGATCGAAGGCCGCCGTATCGCCGCCTCTGACGCATTCGAGCAGTTGTTCGCGGCTAAATACCCGGCCGGGCTCTTGCGCCAGTTTGGCCAGCAAGTCGAACTCGCTTCGAGTCAATTCAATGCGCCGGCCGTTCATCGCCGCGGTTCTTTGCTGGGGGTCTAGGGTCAAGGGACCTGCCACGAATGATACCGGCGATGTTCGAGATGCCCGGTAGCGGCGCAGGACGGCCTTGATACGCGCTTCCAGCTCCCACAGGCTAAAGGGTTTGGCAAGATAGTCATCGGCACCCAACTCCAGACCCAGGATGCGGTCGGACTCCAGGCCTCGAGCCGAGACCATGATGATGGCGACGTCGAATTCCTTATGCAGTCGACGGCACAGGGAAAAGCCGTCCTCGCCCGGCAACATGACGTCGAGAACAGCCAAGGCGACAGACTCTTGGGCAAGGTGCCGCCACGCTGCGTCCGCGTCCTGGACCCAGGACACGGTATAGCCGCTCGCGGTGAGGTGGTTGACGACCAGGGGGGCAAGACGCTCGTCATCCTCAACCAACAGGATGGAGGCGGGGGCAGACTCATTCATCGCGGCGAGCTTAGCATTTCGGAAACCGGGCCGATGAAAGAGGCAGGAAGGGGAAAATGTCCTTTGCTGCGTTGCAGCGTACAACACCTACGCCCAATGGGCGACAATGCACCATGACCGAAACCGCACCCAAGCTCTCACCCCAAGCCACGTCCTTCCTGAACGCCATCAAGGGCCACGCCCAACTGCCGGGGTTGGGCGCCAATGTGGCGCGCATTATTGCCATTGCCGACTCCGAGGACGAGTCGATCCAAGAGCTGCGAGATGTGATCTTGGCGGACGTGCATCTGACCCAGCGCATTATTGCCGTCGCCAACAGCGTGACCTACCGGCTCAATGCGAGCCCGGTGGTCAGTACCGTCTCCAAGGCGATTGTCACCATCGGCTTTGAACAGGTGAAGCTCATCGCGCTCGGCATGATGTTCATCGATCAAATCAAAGAGCCGGATCGCGCCGCCGCGATGAAAGGTGAACTGATTCAGTCGCTCCAAGCCTCCTTGCTGGCTCGGGAAATGGCCCGCCACCTGGCACCCGACGAGCGCGAGAAGGCGGGCATTGCGGCCCTCCTGGGCAACGTCGCACGGCTTCTCCTGGTCATGCTCGATCTCGAGCGCTTCGATGACATCGAACGGCTGGTGAATAACGGCGTCGAGGAGGCCAAGGCATCCCAAGAGGTGCTAGGCATATCCACCGAGATGGTGAATAAATGGGTACTGACGTTTTGGGGATTGCCCGATATGTTGGTGGCGCTCAGCAGCGGGGTGGAAACCAAGCAAACTCTGGGCTTGGGTCGTATCGTGCGGATGGCCGAGATGTTGGCGCGGCAGCTGCGCAAACCCGCAGGCCCAGTGCGCGACACGATCATTGCCGACATTCGCCGCCAATGTCTCGCCGACGGCGCGATCGCGAGTAGTACCTTCGATCGATGGACGGTGGCAGCCGAAACGCAAATGAATAACGTGCTGGCCCTCTTCAGGGCTGCGATGCCGGAGGAGGATGAGGGCTTCCCCGAGGGTACGGTAATCGATAGCTTCGCTCCGATCGCCGGTCCGCGCAATGCGGTCGGGAAGCCGGCGAACAGCCGCGAACTCGTTTTGTCCCGACTGCAAGATGTCACCGATTTGATCGCGCGGGGCGAGGGCTTGAGCGCGACGTTACGCACGGCGCTCGAGTGCCTGCACACCGGGTTCGGCTACAGCCGGTCCATTTTGTTATTGCGCGAAGCCGGCAGCAGCCGCATTCGCGCACGACTGTGGTGCGGGGATGTCACCAAGGAACAGGCGAATTTTCTGGAAGTGGATATTGGAACCCAGGGCGATTTGTTCGCCGAGGCGGTGCGGCAGGGGTCGGATTTGCAAATCCAGGATACCCGGGAGCCGGCCATCGCCCGCCGGCTACCGCCCTATTTCGCCAAGGCGTGCCCTGGCACGGCGAGCTTCGTGGTGCTTCCCATCGTGTCCGGAGAATCGGCCATTGCCTGCATTCTGGTGGGGCGGGATGTCGCGGAGCCGGACCCTATCAGCTCAGAGGACATTAGCTTGCTGCGAGCGGTGCGTGGGCAGATGATTCTGGCGATGAAAACCATTCGTTGAGAGGCGTGCTGGATGAGTAGGCGGCGGTGGCCTCTCCCAGAGATTGAACTATCACGAGTACATTGCAGGAGAGCGGTATGGATCAATTGCCGTGGTGGATGTGGGTTGTAGTGGTCTGTTTTATAGGGGAGTGGCTTTCGCGGGCCCGATCAAACGGCGTGCTCGAGAAGCGGGTGCTGGATCTGGAGATTCGCCTCCACAAGCTGCAGGCTCATGTCGGCTTCGTCGCCGACACCAGTCCGCCAGTCACGGACGATGTGACAGTTCTAGCGCGAACGCCGGGGTCGAAGATCGCTGCGATCAAGCTGTATCGGCAGCAGACAGGTGCGGGACTCAAAGAGGCTAAGGACGCCGTCGAACGCATGGAGCGGTCGTAGCGAACGGAAGCTAGCGAGGGCTTGGAGCTGATTGATGAGCTGATAGGTGCAGTTGTCATCGTATCCGATGTACTGTTCACGGAATCTGAGTGTCGCTCTGTATCGCGAATGCGTCTGATCGGCTGTCGATTGTTCGTATGCTTAGGCGAAAGAGCCGAGATGAACCATGACACCCTCGATGACTGCCTTCTATCGCAGCCTATTGATGACGTGGCTATGACAACCTTTCATACGGCAGATGAGTCTTTGGAGGACATTGCGGCGCTACTGTCCGGTTATCTTCGCGAATTCCCGTTGTCCACACTGTTGTTTGTTAGTGAGTCGCCTGTCCTCACAGAGCAGTTCCTCCATCAGCTTAAAAAAGCTGCGTGAACACCACACAATCACGAAGTGCGGTAATTCCCTGGTCAGCGGCAAGGATCTTCTGTATCGCGAGGCCCGTTGGGGAAACCGATAATCCGCTGAACGGCTAGAGATAACCAGTTTCATGTCAAAATCACCATAACTAATTGAAAAGTAATGTTAAATTAGCATTAGTGGTAGTGTGTAAAGCGAGGGCCCGTTGGGCCGCCAGACGCCCGATCGATTTAATTATTGTCCAAGCCTGCACTGACGCGGTGGATTGAATGTCTTGGCAAAGAATGGCAATATTTGCCAATCTACAGAGGAAGTCGCTTATGAGCACCATGAATGTTTCCCTCACGCCCCATCTGGAAAAATTGGTTTTGGATCGTGTGAAATCC
>Ga0302314_10017252_pt1 | contig 12118 bp, 9 predicted proteins | sample III_Palsa_N2_3_FD_200533 | JGI IMG/M metagenome (GOLD analysis project Ga0302314, IMG submission 200533) | Peat permafrost microbial communities from Stordalen Mire near Abisko, Sweden - III_Palsa_N2_3 | ecosystem: Environmental > Terrestrial > Soil > Palsa > Peat permafrost | place: Sweden...
TGCCTTTGAGTTTGGGGTCCAGGGTACCGAGGGTGATAGGGCCCGTGCCGGACGGGCCGGCCGGAGCGGGCTCGACGTAGACGTTGAAGATGAGCTGGGTGGAGGTGGGCATGGCGCGTCCCATGGCGGCTCGCATCTCGGCTTCGAGGTCGGGATGCGAGTTGCCGGGACCGGGTTCGGGCGGGGTGAGGCTGAGGCTGAGGCCGGGTGCGGGCCTGATGGCTGCGGGGTCAACCGCGTCGTAGCTCTGGCGGTAGACGAGGTGCAGATTGGGCTTGTCGACGGCGATGTTGATGGAGTGGTGGGAATAATCGAATTTCTGGCCGGGCGGGACGTAGGAGAGGGTGTAGTAGTTGGCGCCGCGGTCGACGGCCTGGGCGACGAGTGCAGCGATGTCGTTGGACATGTAATAGGCTGCGCCGCCGGTGGCTTCGGCGACGGACTCCATGGAGAGCTCGGCGGCGGCCTGGGTGGGTGTGGGCGGTTCGACTCCGCGCACGCTTACCGGAAAGACCGTGACCTGGGCGGCGGCCAGCAGTGCATAGGCTTTTTGCAGATCTGTGGAGTAGTCGGTGAGGCACGAGGGGCGCTGGTCTGGGTTGGTAATGGTGGCGAGGCCTACGGTGAACCAGATGAGGTTTTTTCTGCCTTTGATTGCGGCGAGGTCGGCGGCGATTTGAGTGAAGGATTCAAGGGTGCTTCGGTTCCGCACCTGCTGCTGTGCGCACCATGCTTCCTTGCTGTTGGCGATGGACTGGGTGCCGTACTGCGTGGCGTCGATGGAGGCGCTGAGGATGGCTGCGTCCGAAGTGACTCCCTGAAGGATGTGGAGGCCGCCGGGTTGGAACATTCCAAGCAACGCAACGCGGGTTCCTGTGGGCATGCTCTGGAGGTACTTGATCGCATCCACTTTCATGAAGTGCTGACGCTTGATTGCGCCCGAAAGTGTTGCCATCCCGTTGGGCAGAAGGTCGGGTCTGGAGGCAACGTCCGGGGGGACATCTGGCGCGGAGTTGAGGAAGTCCAGAAGGAAGACATTGACAGCGTCGCCGGCGGGCGGCGGCTGCCGGTTGGTATAGGTATTGGGCGGCAGATCGGGCAGCGCGTCGCCGGAGGCGTTGGGGCTGAACTCCTCGAAGCTGCGGATGGGCTGGGGCTTGTTGTCTTCCTTGACGGTGAAGTCGTCGCGGGTGAGGCCGTAGACGGGGTTGCCCTTGGAGTCGGTGACGGTGACGTCGACGATGGTCTCGCGGGAGAAGACCTGGATGGTGGGGGCGGGGGACTGGTCGGGATTTTGCGGGGATGGAGGAGCGGCGGCGATGGCGGGGAGGTTAAGGATCAGGATCAGGGCCGAGGCGACGAGGACGAGACTGCGAGGCGGCATTGCGCGCTTCTCCGGGCGGTCGCTTCGCGGGTGGGTGAGGGAGCGTGGCGCCGCGGGACAAGTGTAGAGCACTTCGTGCCGTTCTCGACGCTTGGCGTAAAGTCTTAGGCCGATTCGCTGGGGGAATGACAAAGAGGGAACCGCTGCGTTGTGCGCGGGCCAGTTGCGCGCCATGCGGCTTACACTGTAAGGGGGATTGGCGTGCGGGCTTTGGTTTTATAAAGTTGAGTCAATTGGCGGTAACGGACGGGGTTGAGGGGAGTCTTACAGATATATGGCTACGCCGGTTGCAGTGCCGCTCAGTGTGAGCGAGATGGGGATGAGCGAAGTGGAGCGTGCGCAGGCTTTGGCGCGGCGCTATCACGCTGACTTCGTAGACCTGAAGAACTTCAAGATTTCGCATGACCTGTTCAAGAGCGTGCCGGTGGACATGATGTTCCGGTACAACTTTGTGCCTCTGGAGCAGTTGGAGAACAGGCTGGCGATCGCGGTGAGCGACCCGTCGAAGCTGATGGTGCTGGACGAGATTTCGGGGCTGCTGGGGCAGCGGCTGGTGACGCGGGTGGCGACGCTGTCGCAGATTACCGACCTGCTGAAGAAGACCGAACAGAGCCAGCGCGTTCTGGATGAGGCGAGCGAGGGGTTGGCGTTCGACGTTTTGACCGGCGATGAGAACTCCGACGAGAATATTTCGATTGAGCGGCTAACCGGTGAAGATGATATTTCGCCGATTATCCGGCTGGTAGACACGACGATCTTTACGGCGCTGGAGCGGCGGGCGAGCGATATTCATCTGGAGACTTGCGACGACTGCCTGATGGTGAAGTACCGCATCGACGGCGTGCTGCAGCAGGCGATGGCTCCGATTGCGCGGGAGCATCACCAGACGATTCTTTCTCGCATCAAGGTGATGTCGGAGCTGGATATTGCGGAGCGCAGGGTGCCGCAGGACGGACGTTTCAGGGTGCGGTACAAGGGACGGCTGATCGACTTCCGGGTGAGCATTATGCCGACCGTGCATGGCGAAAATGCGGTGCTGCGCGTGCTCGATAAAGAGTCGATGAGTGAGAAGTTCAAGAAGCTGAGCCTGGATGTGGTGGGGTTCGATCCGCAGGACCTGGAGCGCTTCCGACGGTACATCAAGGAGCCGTACGGGATGGTGTTGGTGACTGGGCCAACGGGTTCGGGCAAGACGACGACCTTGTATGCAGCGCTGAACGAGATCAAGAGCGAAGAAGACAAGATCATCACGATTGAGGACCCGGTCGAGTATCAGATTCGCGGGATCACGCAGATTCCGGTGAATGAGAAGAAGGGTCTGACGTTTGCGCGCGGGCTGCGGTCGATTTTGCGGCACGATCCGGACAAGATTCTCGTCGGCGAAATCCGTGATGCGGAGACAGCGCAGATTGCGATCAACTCGGCGCTAACCGGGCATCTGGTGTTCACGACGGTGCACGCGAACAACGTGGTCGATGTGTTAGGACGGTTTCTGAACATGGGCGTGGAGCCGTATAACTTTGTTTCGGCGCTGAACTGCATTCTGGCGCAGCGGCTGGTGCGGACGGTGTGTGAGTTTTGCGTGCGCGATGTGCATTATTCAGATGCGGAGCTGATTGCCAGCGGGTTGGAGCCGGATGAGTGGCGCGGGTTCCAGTTCCGCGAAGGGCCGGGATGCATGGAGTGCGCGGGAACGGGGTTCCGGGGACGGTCGGCGATCCATGAACTGCTGGAGCTGGACGACGAGATTCGCGAGATGCTGCTGTCGAAGAAGCCGGGCTCGGAGATTCGCAAGAAAGCGAAGGAGAAAGGGATGGGTTTCCTGCGGGATTCGGCGATTCAGCGGGTCAGGCTCGGGATTACTACGCTGAAAGAGATCAATAAGGTTACGTTTATTGAGGCGGGAAGGTAAGAGGGTTGCAGGCTGTCAGTTGCGGGTTGCTAGTTGGAGAGCGCGGGTGCAAGGAAGTAGGTAGTCTAGGATCAGATGGAAATTTTGCCGAGAACGATGGGGACGCGGCCGCGGCTGGCGTGCGAGGTGCGAGCCGAGGGAGTTGTGGCGGCGCGGGCTGAGGATGCGTCAGCGGTGTTATCGGCGGTGGCGCGGGTGCCGCTTGGGGATGACGTTGCGGTACCGCACCTGCGCACGGGCGATGCCGGGGCGGTTGCGAGCGGGATTGGCAACTCTGCGGCGAATGGGGTTGTTGGCGGAGCTACGGGCGGCTCAGCGGGACGGGCGAAGCTGGTGGCTGCGGTGCGGAGCGCGCTCGAGCAGGTGTGCCTGCGGACGCGCGAGGTGACGGTGGTGGTTCCGGATGCCGCGGTACGCGTGCTGCTGCTGGACTTTGACGAACTGCCTGCGAAGCCGGTGGAAGCCCTGCCGGTGGTGCGCTTTCGGCTGAAGAAGCTGCTGCCGTTCGACGCCGATGACGCGGCGGTGAGCTACCAGGTAATGGCGACGTCGCGGGGGATGGTGCAGGTGATTGCGGTGGCAATGCCGCGTGAGGTGTTGGCGGACTATGAAAGCGTGGTGCGCGAGGCGGGATTTGAGCCGGGGGCGGTGCTGCCGAGCACGCTGGCCGCGCTGGCAGGGCTGAGCGAGGGCGAGATTCCGATGCTGGTGGTGAACGCGGGGCGCGACGGCGTGACCACAGCAATTGTGAAGGGCGGAGTTCTGTTGCTGCACCGGACGGTGGACCTGGGCGCTGATTTGCCGGGCGAATCGCGCAGCGCTGATCCGATTGCCGAGCCCGCGAGAGACGTTCCGGCGGAGACCAGCATTGCGGCCATTGCGGCGCGATTGGCGGCTGCCGGAGGACATGCGCCGGTGGATGGGGCGAAGGTGCCGACTGTCGCTGCAGAGACGGTGATCGACGATGGTACGGCTACGCCGACGGGCGAGGTGGCGCAGGCCGTGAGCGTGGCTGCGGCCTACTTCGAGGACACGCTGGAGACGGTGCCTGCAGTAGTACTGGCGGCCGGGACGCTGGGCGCAGAGGCTCTGATGGGAGTGCTCGATGGAGCCTACCTCGGGATGGGTACGGTTGCGGTGCAGGAGATGGTGGACCGGCAGATGCTGGGTCCGGGAGCGGCTTCAGCTGGCATGGCTGGCGGCGTTCCATTGGGCTGGCTGGCGGGTGTGCGGGGGGCTTTGGCGAACTGATGCGGATTTCGATCAATCTCGCGACGCGCCCGTTTGTTGAGCTGCGGCCTCTGTTCGCTCGGCTGCGGCTGGCAATGGCGGCGCTGGCTCTTATGGCGGTGGGGCTGGGGATCGGCCTGCACATGATGAGCAAGAGCGCACGCGTGGCCGAGGCGCAGATGCACGACTTGAAGGTGCAGACTTCGGTGCTGGAGAATGAGCGGGCGACGAACGAGGCGCGCATGAGGCAGCCGCAGAACCGCGCGGTGCTGGAGCGGTCGAGTTTTCTAAATGACTTGTTTGCGAGCAAGAGCTTCAGTTGGACCTCGGTGATGATGGATCTGGAGCGCGTGCTTCCGCCAGGGGTGCAGGTGACCAGCATCGAGCCGGCGATGACGGCGGACCGTGAAGTGAATATCCATCTGCGCGTCAGCGGGGACAGGGATCGCTCGGTTGAACTGGTGCGCAACCTGGAGCGGAGTCAGCGCTTCGTGGCGCCTCGCCTGGCGAATGAGACGGCGCACACGCAGGAGCCGGGCCAGATGATGAATGTGTCCCAGGTGGGCGTTCCCGGCGGCGTGGAGTTCGATATTTTGAGCGGATACAATCCGCTGCCAAGTGCCGACAAGGCGAATGGCGATAAAGGCGCGGCTGCGAAGGATGATTCCGCGACGAAGGGCAGTACAAACGGCACGAAGCCGCCGGTTCATAAGGCTCCGCCTAATGCAGTGCCGAAGGCAACAGGCCCTGGAGCTCCCAGCGGCAAGCCGGTTGCCAAGCGGGGTGTCCAGTGACGACTCTGGTGTGGATGAAGCCGAAAGCCGGGAATGGCAATGGCGCTGCAGCCATGCGGGAATGGCTGAAGCCTTTGAACCTGCACTGGGCGGGAGTGGGACTGCTGGCGTTGGTGAATGTATACCTGCTGGTGCAGATGGGGCTCCTGTGGCATGCGCGGAGCAACTACAGCGCCGACGCGATGGCGGAGCAGCGGATTGAGTTGAAGACGGCGGAGGTTGCGGCGGCGCCTCTGCGCGGGCTGGATGCGAAGCTGGCGACGGCAACAGCGGAGTCGGACCGGTTCTATCGCGATCGACTGCCGGGATCGGACTCGGAGATGCTGGCCGAGCTTGGCGCTTTGGCGAAGAAGACCGGGGTGCGGCTGATTCGCGCGCAGTACGCGCCTACGCCGGTGTTGCCAGGGACCTCTGGCGAGCTGACGGAGGTGCGCATCGATGCGACCCTGGGCGGCGACTACAGGCCTCTGGTGATGATGATGAATTCGCTGGAGCGGGACAAGATGTTCTTCGTCATCAAAGCGGTGACGCTGACCGGGCAGCAGACCGGCAACGTGAATCTGCGGCTGCGGTTAGTCACGTATCAGCGGCCGGGCGGTAACGGCGAGCCGGTTGCGGGCGCTACGGGTGGGGAAACCAGGCTTGCGGAAAGCGGAGGGCCGGGGCGATGAAGAGTGTGACAGCCGCCGGAAATGAGAGGATCCTGTATGGAGTGTTGGGACTCTTCGCGTTGGGGGCGTGCCTATACATCTACGAAGAGGTGTTTGCGGGCAGTTCGGCCTCGCCTGCTCCGACCACGGCGGTTGTGAGCACGCCGACGCAGCCAGTGAAGACCGCTGCAGGGGCCGGGATGACCGGAGGCACGGCGGCGAAAGCGATTGGAACGACTTCGGCCGGGCTGGACCCGACACTGCACATGGAAGCGATGCTGGTGAGCGAAGGCGTGGTGTACTCGGGAAGCGGGCGGAATATTTTTTCGGCGAACTCGGCTCCTCCTCCCATAGAGATTCAGAAGCCGATTGCGCCGGCGCGGCAGTTGCTTGTGGCGCAGCAGGTTCAGGCTCCGCCGCCCCCGGCTACGTGTCCGCCGCAGTGTCCGCCGATCGACCTGAAGTTCTTTGGAGTGGCCTCAGTGAATGGCGCGCGGCGGGCTTTGCTGCTGCATAGTGACACCGTGTACGTCGCGTCGGCAGGCGAGATTGTTCTGCGGCGATACCGGGTAATTACGGTAGACGCGAAGAGCATTGAAGTGGAAGACATGCAGAACAACAATAAGCAGACGCTGCCGTTGCTGGTGAATTAGGGCGAGGATAAGGCGTCAGTTACCATGCGCCAGGAACTGCGGGTTACAGATGGGCAAATGAGGAGTAGCGAGGCACAATGCGTGGGTCGCGAGGCCGAGTCGCTGGACGAGAGCGAGCAGGGGTACATGCTGCTGGGCTTGATCGTCGCGATTGCGATTATGATGCTGTGGCTGGGCGTGGCGGCGTCCGAAGCGGCCCGCAGCCTGCGCCGCGAGCGTGAGGTGGAGTCGGCCCGCCGGGCGAACCAATATGTGCGCGCGATCCGCAAGTTCTACCTCAAGAGCCAGCGTTATCCGGGCGCGATCGAGCAACTCGAGAATACGAACCGGGTGCGATATCTGCGGCAGCGGTATGTGGACCCGCTGACGGGCAAGGCGGACTACCGGCTGATCCCGGTGGGCAAGAACCAGACAACAGTGAAGGGATTCTTCGGGCAGCCGCTGGCCGGGATTGCGACGACCGGCCTGGGTGCAGCGGCGGGAATGCAATCTTCAGGAATCGCCGGGCCAACGACGGCCGGGGGGATTGGTGGCGCGGCCGGGGCTGGATACGCTGCAGGAGCTGCGGGAGCTACAGGCACGGGCGCAAGCACGGGCGCGGGCGCGGGCGCAACGGGCACTGGCGGAACGGGCACAGGCGGAACGGGCACGGGTGCAACAGGCACGGGTGCAACAGGCACGGGCGGAACAGGCGATGCTAGCGGCTCCACGCAGGGGTTTGGCAACACTCTGGGGAGTGCGCAGGGCATGAGTTCAGGGCTTCCCGGGTCAACCGGACCGTTTATGGGCGTGGGCAGCAGCGCATCGGGCGAATCGATTCTTGTGGTGAACGAGCAGACGACCTACCAGACGTGGGAGTTCCTGTACGACCCGCGGATTGAAAAGCTGAAGGCGACGGCAGCGATGAGTGCCGGCGCGGGTTCGGTGGGTGCGAGCTCGCTCGGCACGGGGTCTACGACCGGAACCACTCCAACCACTCCAACCACGACGGGTCTCGGCGGGACCTCAACACCGCCCGCCGTAACGCCACCCACCGGACCATAGAGCCGGCCACGCGGATGGATGGTCCGGGCGACGGCTCGGATTTGGCGAGCTTGCAACGTCGTATGCTGGTTCAATCGAATTACATGGAGATCTTGCCAATGCGCCGTACTGCAGTAGCGTGGACGATTCTTGCTTCAATCCTGATGTTTTTCAATACTGCCGCCGAGGCGCAGACTTCTGCGGCCAAGGGGCCTGCTGCCCCCGCTCCCGCGGAGCCGGCGTGGATTGCGCGCAGCAATGCTTACACGCAGATGTTGCTGGACGTGCAATACAAGCATTCGCCGGAGAGCGGCTCAGGCCAGGGGCTGGCGAAGTACGATCCGCTGATCACGGACGCGACCCGTGCCGACGAGGTGGTGCAGCGCCAGGAGCTTGAGGACATTCTTGCGAAGCTGAAGAAGGTGGAAGCGAAGGAGAACGACAAGAACGTTCGCGAGGACCTGGAGATCGTTGAGAAGACGTTCAATCTGCAGTTTCGCGAGGACGATTACCAGCTCGCGCACAAAGTTCCGTTCATCGATGCGAGCCAGGCGGTGTTTGGCGGTCTGCAGACTCTGCTGGACGACCAGGTTCCGTCGGAGCGGCGACCGGCGGCGGTGATCCGGCTGCGCAAGTACGCGGGCGTGGAGCCAGGATTCAAGCCATTCACGGATGTTCTGAAGCAGCGCGTGATCGAGCAGATGGCCAAGCCGGACGTGGTCTATCCGTCGGCGGGCGAGATGGAGACAGAACTGGGCCGGGACAAGAACTACGTGGACGGCCTGCAGAAGCTGTTTCAAAAGTACAAGCTGACGGGGTGGGAGGACTCGTTCGCCAAGCTGCGCGAGGAGTTGTCGGACTACGACACGTGGATTCGCGGGACGGTGATGCCGAAAGCGCGGACGGACTTCCGCCTGGCTCCGGAAGAGTACGCGCTGAGCCTGGAGAGTTTTGGCGTCGATATTCCTCCGGCACAACTGGCTGCGGTGGCACATAAGGCGTTCACGGCGGACCAGGCGGAGATGCAGACGCTGGCGGCGCAGGTGGCGAGGGAACACGGATGGAGCCAGACGGATTATCGCGATGTAATCCACGAGTTGAAGAAGACGCAGATTACGGGCGACGCGATTCTGCCGTTCTACAAGGCGCGGCTGAAGGCGATTGAGGACATCGTTGTCGCGCAGAAGCTGGTGACGCTGCCGGAGCGGCCCGCGATCATCCGGCTGGCGACGGCGGCGGAGACGGCGCAGCAGCCCGCGCCGCACATGGTGCCGCCGCCGTTCCTGCACAACACGGGGCAGAAGGGCGAGTTCGTGCTGCCGCTGAATGTGCCGTCGGCCAGCGGCGGCGAGGCGGAAAAGTATGACGACTTCACCTTCGACGCGGTGGCGTGGACGATGACCGCGCACGAGGCGAGGCCGGGGCACGAGCTCCAGTTCGACTCGATGCTGGAGCACGGCGTGAGCCTGGCGCGCGCGCTGTATGCGTTCAACTCGACCAACGTGGAGGGCTGGGGGCTGTATTCGGAGTGGGTGATGGAGCCGTATGAGCCGGTGGATGGCAGGCTGATTACGCTGCAGCTCCGGCTGCTGCGGGATGCGCGCGCGTTTCTCGATTCGGAGCTGCAATCGGGCAAGATGACGCAGGCGGCAGCGTACAAGGTGCTGGAGAACGATGTGGTGCTGAGCCACCCATTCGCAACGGAAGAGGTGGAGCGGTTTACGTATCGCTCGCCGGGGCAGGCGAACAGCTACTTTTACGGTTACACAAAGTTGCTGCAACTGCGCAAGGATACAGAAACCGCGCTGGGGCCGAAGTTCGACCAGAAGAAGTACCACGACTTCCTGCTGGCGCAGGGACTTCTGCCGCCGGACCTGATGCGCAAGGCCGTGATGGAAGACTTTGTGCCGATGGAGAAGAAGTAAGCGCGGAAGACGGACCCACATCCCAAAGTCGCGATATGGGTCCTTCCTTCCGGGTTACATCGGCGGGGCGGGCTGGAAGAGGGCGATAGTGGCGCCGGTGGGGTCGCCGAGAATCGTCATCCATCCGATGTGAGGGATCTCCATTGGGCCCTTGTGGATAGTGGCACCCAGCGAGACTGCCTTTTCGGTGGCGGCATTGATGTCGTCGACGCCGACGTAGGCGAGCCAGAAGGTGGGCATTCCGGGCATGGAGAAGAGGCCTCCGCCGGGGCCGGACGAGGGCTTGAAGGTCGAGTAGATCATGCCGCCGCCCATGTCGTTGTCGGTGAAGTCCCATCCGAAGAGGCCGGAGTAGAACTCCTTGGCTTTGGCAGTGTCGGAGGTGCTGAGTTCGAGGTGGACGAAGGGGTTGGACATGGTGGTTGGTCCTTTCGTGGGGCGTATTGTTCCGCGCTGGAGAGCGATGCGAAAAGTCTATTTCAGACGGCAACGTCTATGCCATCCTGCGGGTTAGCAGCAAGGTCAGCCCGGCCATCCCCGAGAAAGCCAAAGTGAAGCTGCCCGGCTCGGGAACCGAAGAGGCGTCGACCTGAAGTTGAAGTGGTTGGGGAGAGCCAGCAGAAATCCACCCGCTTGTGCCCGTTACGGACGTAGTAGCGGCGAATGGCAGGTTCTCGCTGCCGCCCTGCTCCCACCCAACATCGCTCGTGCTATCGAAGGGAGTCAGCACTATCCAATACTCCTGGCCTGCGTTCAGCGGCACTGAACCCAAGACGGTCACGAGCCCGCCTCCGGACGGGGCCTTCAGGTCGGACCCCAAAGTGTCGAGCAGCGATCCAGGAATGCCGGAGGCATTCGAGAACAGCGATAGGTCGAAGTAGGGATCGCCCCCGAATCCCAGCGTAGGAAACACCTCGACCTCTACATTGGAGAGCTGTACATTCGATGGCGGAACGAAGGCTTCAGCTAAAGATTCACTTCCCCCGAGCACACCTGGGCCACTCACCTGGTCCCCGCCGCAGCAGTTGCCCACAACATTGCTGAGGATGATGGTATCGGCTCTCATCGGCGTGGCGGGACCGGCCAAACCAACGACGGTCAGGAACGCGAGAAGGGTGACCGGATGAATGGACAATCGTCCACTTCGACTACTATTGCGTCGTCTCATATTCACACCTTAGTGGAAGAATCGTGCTGCATAGCCGACAGGACCGGGGATGTCCTTTGACCCGGAGGACGGGTCGTTAAGAGAATCAGAACGTAGCACGAAGGCAGCTGGGAATGCAACTGCTCGCGATCAAGATCCGGCTATCAGGCCCGCTCTGATTGAGCAGAGTTGTTGTAAGACTAATGGGCGCCGGCGGGCGGCTTGCCGGGCTTGACCTTCTTGAAGGTCCAGACGATGCCGACGCAGACGAAACAAAGCAGCGACAGCCAGCGGAAGACATCGACGAAGGACCAGATGGCGGCCTGGCGGCCTAGCTGCTGATAGAGCGTGGCCTGAGCTGCGTGGAGTGAATTGGCCGGGCCGAAGGTGTTGGTGAGGGCGTGCTGGGCTGAGCCGACGGAGTTCTGGAATTGCTGGCCGGTTTGCGGGACGGAGTTGAGGATCTCGTTCTGGTGGACATCGGTGCGGCGGGTAAGCAGCGTTTGGGCGATGGAGATACCGATCGATCCGCCCACATTGCGCATGAGGTTAAAGATGCCGGAGGCGTTGCCGATCTGCTCGTTCTTAAGCGTGCCGTACGCGGCGGTGGAGATGGGGACGAAGACGAAGGAGAGGCCGAATCCGGTGATGAGGATCGGGGCCAGCAGAGTTGTCGGGGAGAGCTCCAACGTGACGTTGCCGAAGTAGAGCGTGGTGAGGCCGAAGGTGAGGAAGCCGAAGGTGAGCAGGTAGCGGGGGTCGACCTTGCTGGAGAGGAAGCCGATGATGGGCATGCCGCAGATGGCCCCGATGCCGCGAGGCGCGACCACCAGGCCAGCGGTAAAGGCTGTGTAGCCAAGCAGCTCCTGATAGAAGAGCGGAAGCACAGTGATGGTGGAGTAGATGCCGATTCCGAACATGAAGATGAGGATGCAACCGACGAGAAAGTTGCGGTCCTTGAAGACCTTGAGGTTGACCAGCGGATCTTTCGCCGTCCAGGAGTGGTAGCAGAAATAGACGAAGCTGGTAATGAGGAAGAAGACGGCCCAGCGGATCCAGAGGGCGCCGAACCAGTCGTCCTCCTGGCCCTTGTCGAGGACGACCTGGAGCAGGCCGGTCCAGACCACGAGTGCGCCGAAACCGAGGTTGTCGAAGGGGGCGACTTTGAAGTTCTTGATGTACGGCGGATCGTGGACGTAGCGGTTGATCATGAACAGCGCAAGCATGCCGATGGGGATGTTGATGTAGAAGGCGTAGCGCCAGGAGTAGGTGTCGGTGAGCCAGCCGCCGAGGGTCGGGCCTAGAACTGGGGCGACCACGACTCCGAAGGCGAAGACGGCCATCGCAGCGCCTCGTTTCGCTGGAGGAAACGATTCGAGCAGGATGGCTTGCGAGAGTGG
>Ga0302314_10017254_pt1 | contig 12117 bp, 5 predicted proteins | sample III_Palsa_N2_3_FD_200533 | JGI IMG/M metagenome (GOLD analysis project Ga0302314, IMG submission 200533) | Peat permafrost microbial communities from Stordalen Mire near Abisko, Sweden - III_Palsa_N2_3 | ecosystem: Environmental > Terrestrial > Soil > Palsa > Peat permafrost | place: Sweden...
GATCCCGCACTCGCTCGCCAGTCGGGCGGTCAGCTCGGCGGCGCGCAGCGAGTCGAGTCCCTGGGCGACCAGCGAGGTGTCCAGGCGCAGCTCGGATGCCCGGCCGAGGCCGAGGACGGCCGCGATCAGCTCCAGTACGGCCGGGGCGGGCGCGGCCGGCCCGGTCGCGGTGTCGCCGGGCGATCGCAGCGAGGCCAGTCGCGGCAACTGTCCGGTGAGGTAGCGCTCCTTGCAGGCGGAGCGCCGCACCTTGCCGCTCGACGTGCGGGGAACGCCGCCCCCGGTCACCAGCACCACATCGTCCAGGCTCACACTGTGTTCGGCGGCCACCGCGCTGCGCACCGCGTCGATCACCGCGCCGTGGTCCCGGCCGGCCGCGCCGGTGACCTCGGCGACCAGCACCACCTGTTCCGTTCCCTCGGCGCCGGTCACCCCGAAGGCCGTCAGCCGGTTGGGGCGCAGGCCCGGGTGGGCGCGCTGGGCCGTGGCCTCAAGGTCCTGGGGGTAGACGTTGCGACCGCGGATCAGGATGACGTCCTTGCTCCGCCCGGCGATGTAGAGCTCACCCGCGTGTTCGAAGCCCAGGTCACCGGTGCGCAGAAAGGGAGGCTCGCGGTCGGCCAGGCTGGCTCGGAAGACCTGCTCGGTCTCCTCCGGACGGCCCCAGTAGCCCTGGGCGACGGTGGGGCCGCTGACCCAGATCTCGCCCACGGAACCCGGCGCCGCCGGGCGGCGGGTCCGCGGGTCGACCACCAGTACGGTGTCCGCGTCCCGCGCCCGGCCGCTGGAGACCAGGAGCGTGCGGTCGCCGGCGGGCTCCCCGGGGCCGGGCGGGAGGCGGTCGGCTGGGTCCGGCAGCGCGACCGCGCGACCGGCGGCCAGCGACCGCGTGGAGACGGCGGTGGCCCGCGCTCCCCGGCCGGGTTCGGCGCCGGTGACGAAGAGGGTCGCCTCGGCCAGTCCGTAACAGGGGTAGAAGGCGGAGCCGTCGAACCCGGCCCCGGCGAAGTGCCGGCTGAAGTCCGCCAGGACGTCGACGCGCACGGGTTCGGCGCCCACCAGCGCACAGCGCCAGGAGCTGAGGTCGAGGGTGTCCCGCACCTCCTCCGGTACCCGCCGCACGCACTCCGCGTAGGCGAAGGTGGGCGCGGCGCAGACCGTCGCCCGGCTCCGGCTGATGGCCCGCAGCCAGGCGGCGGGGTCCCGCAGAAAGGCCGAGGGAGTCATCAGCAGACCGGGGAAGCCGCTGTACACCGGTTGCAGGATTCCGCCGATCAGCCCCATGTCGTGGTACGGCGGCAGCCAGCTGACGGTGCGGTCCTGCGGCCGCAGACCGAGCCTGCGGCCGAGTACGGCGGCGTTGTGCACCAGGTTGGCGTGGCTGAGCACGACGCCGCGCGGGTCGCCGGTCGAGCCGGAGGTGTACTGGAGGAAGGCCACCTGGTCCGCCTCCTCGGCGGGGGCGTAGATCCGCTCGGCGTCCGCCGGCGGAGCCTCGGCGGAGGACCAGACCAGGTTCCGGGTGAGCTGCCCGGCCGGGCCGCCGGGCGCCGACGCGGCGGCGGACGAGTCGACGATGCCGAGCGCGGGGTCGCAGTCGCGGGCGATTCCGGCGACCCGCTCGGCGTCCCTCGGACCGGCGGGCGGATAGGCCGGCACCGCGACCAGACCGGCGTACAGGCATCCGAAGAACGCCTCCACATAGGCCCGCCCCGGGGAGCAGAGCAGCAGCGCTCGCGCTCCGGGCTCGGCGTGGCGCAGGAACCGGGCGGCCAGGGCGCCGGCCCTGCGGTCGAGCTCCCGGTAGGTCACCGGTTCCTCGACGCCGTCGTGGAGGAACACATAGGCGGCGACGTCCGGTTGTTCGGCCGCGCGGGCGCGCAGCAGGGACGCGAAGGAACGGGGCTCAGTCATCGGCACTCGCCTCCGGGCTCCCGGCACGTCGCCGGGTGCGGTCGATGCGGAGAATCGGCGCCGGGGCGGCGGCCTCGGCCGGCTGGGCGCGCTGTTCCTCGATGAAGTCCGCGACGGCCGCCACCGTGGAGGACTCGAAGAGCCGGGCGAGCGGCAGGTTCACCGCGAAGGACGCCTCGATGCGGTCCACGACCATGGTGCCCATCAGCGAGTGACCGCCCAGGGCGAAGAAGTCCTCGTTGACTCCCACGCTCTCGACGCCGAGGACATCGGCCCAGATCGCCGCGACCTCGCGTTCGGTCGGGTTGCGCGGCTCCTGCCACGGCGCGGCGTCGAGCGCTCCGGACGGCTGCGCGGGGCTCTGGGCAAGCCTGTCGACGGCGATCCGGTCGTCCTCCAGCAGCGGCCACCGGACCACCGGGGTGACCGCCGGGTGCAGGGATTCGGGAAGCCGGTCCAGCAGGTGGGCGCGGATGAGCGGGACGGCGGCCCGGGCGGCCCGGGTGCGCATCGGGCTGTTGGCAGTCGCCCCGGTCGCCCCGGTCGCCCCGGTCGCGGCTCCGGCCGGCGCCGCCGCGGGCGCGGCGGTCCCGGCTCGGACCGCGCCGTCGTCCCGGGTGAAGCGCAGGTCCAGGTGGCCGGGCGGGCAGTCGGGTCCGAGGGTTGCCCGGGTGGTCCAGCCCCAGCCGCGGGCGGCGTCCTCCACCGCGTCGAGTCCGGGGACCGGCGCCGGTGCGGCGGCCAGGACCCGCAGGCCGGCCGGGTCGGTGCTGCCCGAGCGCGCCGCGTTCCACACGGCGGTCTCGGCGTGGACCCGGGCGTCGGGGAAGGCGCGCAGCTCCACCACCCCCGCCGGGCTGGTCGACAGCAGCTCCCGCAGTCCGGCCAGGCCGGGCTCCCCGGCACTCGCCCAGGAGAGCGGGCCGCAGGCCGTTCCCGGCGACGGCAGGGCGTCGGCGCCATCGCCGGCGCGATCCGGCGACCCGCGGTGGAGCACGACGTCGTAGCGGAACTGAGTCAGTTCGTTGCGGCCCGGCTCGCGTTTGGGAAGCACCTCGACGCGTGCCAGCCCGGCGAGTTCTCCTTCGAGCGCGGTGAAGAAGCCCGGGGCAACCGCGAGTTCGTCCTCCTGAGCGGCCTGGTGGGCGGCCAGAGCCGCCAGTTCGGCCACCGAGGCGCCGGCCGGGAGCGCGTCCAGAAGGGTGGAGCAGTGCAGGGCCTCCAGCAGTGGCAGGCTGCGGACGTCGCCGAGGAACACCCGGCCGCCCGGGCGGACCAGCCGCAGCGCCCCGACCAGGACCGCGCGCAGGTACTCCGCGTCCGGGAAGTAGTGGGTCAGCGAGTTGACCACCACCGTGTCGAACGTCTCGTCCGGGAGGTCGTCCAGTTCGTCGGCCGCGCGCTTGAGCAGCCGCAGCCGGGACGCCTTGAGCGCGAGCCGGCCCTGGTTCTCCTGGATGTGCTCCAGCGCGCGGTCCGACACGTCCACCGCGCAGTAGGAGACGCACCTGGGCGCGATCCTGAACAGCAGCGTCCCGTTGCCGCAGCCGATCTCCAGCACGTGCTCGGGCTCGAAGGCGAGCACCCGGCCGACCGTTCCCGACTGCCACGCCCGCATGTCCTGCGCGGAGACGTAGCGGCCGGTGTATCCGCTGTTCCAGCCGCTGAGGTTGTAGCCGGGCACCTTGGCGGCGGCGCGCGCGACGTACACCTCGGTGAACGAGGCCCGGCGGAGCTCGGCCGGGTCGCCGTCGGGCTCGCGGACCGAGACGTAGGCGCTCGACGCCGGGTTCGGCTCGTGGCCCTCGGCGGGCGCGAGCAGCGCCCGGTCGACCATCGGGTGCGCCGCGAGCGCGGCGAGCACGGCGTCCGCCTGATCGGTCCGCAGAGCGGGGGTCGGCCGACCGCTGTCCCGGCTGAGCAGTTCCAGCTCCCCGCCGGGCAGCCGACGGGCCCGGTCGCCGGCGGTCGGCAGTTCGTCCCCGCGGTCACCGGACGGGCTCCGGGCCGGCAGCGCGAACCGGACCAGGCCGGCGACCCCGGTGGCGACGGCGTGCCCGTGGCGGTCGTGGATGCTCAGTCCGACGCCCGGCAGGGGTCGGCCGACCGGTATCCGCCCGGTCGTGCCGGTCAGCGACGCGCCCGGGTCGGCGGCCCGCAGCGGGTTGGCCGCGACCGGGCCCGCGGCGGCGGCGAGCGAGTGGGCGGGCGCCAGCACCGCCTCCGGGAACCGCTGCCAGAAACGCCCGGCCAGAGCCGGGGTGAGCCCGTCCCCGGTGACCAGGACGGTCAGCGGCGAGCCGTCGTACCCGGCCGAGGCCCGCTGGTGGTCGAGGAAGGCGGACAGCGCGGCGGGCCCGAACCGGCAGACGGCGACCCGGTGGCGGCGCATCAGTTCGGCGAGGTGGGCCGCGTCGTGCCGCCGGGCCGGGTCCGCGACGACCGCGGTGCCTCCGGCGACCAGCGGGCGGATGAGTTCCAGCACCACCGCGCTGTCCCACAGCGGTGAGCGCAGCAGCACGGCCTGGTCGGCGCCGGGGCCGAGCACGGCGTCCAGCCGTTCGAGTGCCTCGGCGATCCGGCGGTGGCTGAGCAGCACCTCCTGCGGCCCACCCGCACGGTCCGCGTCGGTCAGGACGAGAGCCGGGTCTTCGGGCGAGACCTCGCGGCCGGCCCGTTCCGGCGCCTCGGCGCCCTCCCGCGCCGTCGGCACCGGCCCGCGCACCCGGACCCGTGGTCCGGCCGCCCCTCCCCCGGCTCCCGGGACGTGCTCCAGCAGGAACGGCCGCGCGGGCGGCTCTCCCGGGGCGCCTGACGGGGCGGCGGCGCAGCCCGCCCTCCAGATGCCGAGCACGGCCGCGGGCAGCGCGCGCGGCTCGGTGACCGCGAGTTCGACCAGATCGCCGGGCTTCGCACCGGCCGCCTGGAGGAGTTCCGCCACGGACCGCGCCTGCTGCTCCAGGTCCCGGTAGCTGAGCTGGAAGCCCTCGCCGGCGGCGGCGACCGCGTCGGGTCGGCGCCTGGCGGTCTGTTCGACCAGGCGGTGCAGCGGCAGCTCGGCATCCGCTCGCGACGCGGGGGCGGGACGCGGCACGGTCAGGCGCCCGTCGTCCGCCCCGGGGACCAGGCGGTGGTCGGCGACGGGGGCGTCGGGCCGGCGGGCAGCCTGTTCGAGCACCGCGCGGAAGGCGCTGATCAGTCCCTCCGCCATGCCCCGGCTGAACAGGTCGGTGGCGAAGTGCAGGGCGCCGTCGAGCCGGCCGCCGGCTCCCGGGGAGAATTCGAGTTCCAGGTCGAACCTGGCCATGCCGGTCGACAACGTGCCCAGTTCGACCTCAAGGCCGGGGAGGTCGAGCTCGGGACGCGGGGTGTTGTGCAAGCCGATCATATGGCGCACCAACGGGGTCCGCGATCGGGCGTCCCGCTCGGGGTTGACCGCCTGGACGATCTGCTCGAAGGGCACGTCCTCGTTGGCGTAGGCCGCGAGGCAGGTCTCCCGCAGCCGCTCGATCAGCTGCCGGAAGCTCTGCTCCTCGCGCACGGCCACCCGAAGCGGCAGGGCGTTGATGAAGCACCCCAGCATGGACTCGGTCGCCGGGTGGCTGCGGTGGGCGACCGGGGTGCCGAGGACGAAGTCGGCCTGCTCCGACCAGCGGGCGCCGATCGTGCCGAAGGCGGCCAGCAGCGCCATGAAGAGCGTGCCGCGCACCGAGCCGGCGAGCTGCCGCAGCTCGTCGACGAGTCCGCGTTCGAGCCGGAACTCGATGGTCTCGCCGTTCCAGGTCCTGGTGGCCGGCGGGCACAGGTCGCCGGCGAGTTCCAGCGGCTTGGCGTCCGCCAGGCTCTTCTCCCAAAACCGCTTCTGCTCCGCCTCGCGCGCCTGCGACCTCCCGCGCTGCCACAGGGTGAAGTCCGCGTACTGCAGAGCGGGTTCGGGCAGCGGGGAGGGTTCGTTCCGGGCGAAGGCCCGGTAGAGCTCGCCGAACTCACGCAGCAGCACCCCGAGCGACCAGCCGTCGGCCGAGATGTGGTGCTGGCTGAGCAGCAGCAGGTGGTCGTCGTCCGCCAGCCGGATCAGCAGTGGCCGCAACGCCGGGTCACGGGCCAGGTCGAAGGGCAGGCCGGCCTCCCGCCGCAGCAGCTCCCGCAGGGCGGACTCCCGCTCGGCGCCGGTGGTCCGGCTGAGGTCCTGGACCGGCAGCGGCAGACCCGCGGGCTCGTGGACCACCTGCACCGGCTCACCGTCCCGCAGTCCGTAGGTGGTCCGCAGGATCTCGTGCCGCCGCACGACCTCGTCCAGGCAGCCACGCAGGGCCGCCGTGTCCAGCCTGCCGCGCAGCCGCGCCGTGCCGACGACGTTGTAGAGCGTGGACGTCGGGTCCAGCCGGTGGAAGAACCAGATGCGCTGCTGGGCGGAGGACAGCGGCAGCGTCGCCGGTCGCCCGTCCGGGGCGGGCCGGGGCCCCGCCTCCGCGACGCCGCCCGGGAGCAGGCCGGCCAGCCGCACCTCGAGCTGCCGCCGCTGCTGCGCCGTGAGAACTCCGATGGCCATCTCTGATCAGCCCCTTCTGCCCGAACGGTGGTCGTCGGTCCATGCGGTGTGCCCGGTGGCCCGGCGGATGTCCGCGTCCAGGGCCAGCAGGACCTCGTCCTCGGATTCCCGGACGAAGAAGTGACCGCCCGGGAAGGACCGCAGCGCGAAGCCAGGTCCGCTGTACTCGGCCCATCCGAGCGCCGACTCCCGCGGCACGGACCGGTCGTCGTCCCCCAGGTAGACGTGTACCGGTGCGGGGAGCGGCTCGGCCGGCTCCCGGTCGAGGTCGAACGCGAGCCGCAGATCCGCCCGGACCGCCGGGAGCAGCAGCCCCATCAGCTCGGGGTCGGCCAGGACCTGCGGATCCGTGCCGCCCTGCCGACGCAGGAAGGCGCGGACCGCGGCGTCGTCCAGGTCCGGGTCCCGGCCGCGGTCCCGGATCGGGGCGGCGGGCGCGGGGCATTCGCAGGCCGCGACCACGAGCAGCAGCGGGGCCGCGGCCCCGGCCCGGGCCAGGGCCGCGGCGAGCCCCAGCGCGATCCGTCCGCCCAGGCTGTGGCCGAACAGGATCAGCGGCCGGTCCGACAGCGCGCGGACCTCGTCGACCAGACCGCCGCTGAACAGCTCCCCGGCCGAGCTGACCGGGCGCTGGCCCATCCGGGCTCCGTGACCGGGCAGCTCCACGGCGACCACGCCGAGCCACGCGGGGAGCCCGGCTGCCCAGCCGCGGAACGCGCTCGCGCTGCCGCCGGCCGACGGCAGGCACAGCAGGCGCGCCTCGGCCCGGGGGCGGCGGGTCCAGTCACGAAGCCACATGGGTGGCCTCAGGAGCCCTGCATGTGCCGACGCACGCTGGCGGGCCGCATGTCCGTCCAGACCTCGTCGATGTGGGCGAGGCACTCCTGCCGCGGGCGGGCCGGGCCGACGGCGCGCCAGCCGGCCGGGAGGCCGAGTTCCTCACGCCAGATGGAGTACTGCTCCTCGTCGTTGACGACGACATAGTAGGAATCCGCCTCATTCGCCATCGGGTCCTCCTTGATCGGGTACAGCGGGGCCGGTCTCTTCCAGCACCTCCAGGACCACCGCCGCGATCAGGTCCGCGTCGACGCCCTCGCGCTCGGCGACGTCGCGCACCCGGACGGCGAGTTCGCGGACGCAGCCGGCGCCGAGCAGGTCCGGGATGGACAGCGGCAGCTGGAACAGGTCCCGCAGCCGGGAGACGGTCTGGGTGGCGAGCAGCGAGTGGCCGCCGAGGTCGAAGAAGTCGTCGAGCGCGCCCACCCGCTCGATGTCGAGCACCGAGCTCCAGACGCCGCTGAGCACCCGCTCCAGGTCCCCCTCCGCCGGGACGAACTCTCCGGCCAGGGCCGGGCGGTCCCGATCCGGTACGACCAGCGCCGACCGGTCGAGCTTGCCGCTGGGCAGCAGCGGCAGCCGGTCGAGGACCACGAACACGCCGGGCACCATGTGTTCGGGGAGTCGGGTGCGCAGGAACCCGCGCAGTTCGGCGATGCCGGGAGCCGCGCCGCCGTTGACCGTCAGATGGGCACAGAGCCGGGCCTGGCCGGCCGAGTCCGCCTGCACGGTGACGACCGGCTCCAGCACGTCCGGGTGCGCCGCCAGGGCCAGTTCGATCTCGCGTGGCTCGACGCGCAGCCCGCGGATCTTCAGCTGGTGGTCGAGCCGGCCCAGGAACTCCACGGTGCCGTCGGGCCGGAACCGCGCCCGGTCGCCGGTGGCGTAGAGGCGTCCGCCGGGCTCGCTGGTGAAGGGGTCGGGCACGAAGCGCTCCGCGGTCAGCGCGGGCCTGCGCCAGTAGCCGCGGCCGGGGGCGGCTCCGCCCAGGTGCAGGTGGCCGGGAACCCCCAACGGCACCGGCCGGCCGCGCTCGTCCAGGATGTGGACCTCGTGGTTGGCCAGCGGCCGTCCCCAGGCGATGTCCGGCCGTCCCGCGCCGTTGACGGAGACCTCGTGGTAGAGCGAGCAGTAGGAGGTCTCGGTCATCCCGGCGAGGTTGAACAGACGGACGCCCGGCGCCAGTTCGCGCAGCCGGCCGGGCAGCCGGGGCGGCATCCGGTCGCCGCCGAGACCGACCACGCGCAGCTCCAGCCGCGGCAGCTCCGGCCGGCCCAGGGCGTGGCCCACCAGCAGGTCCAGGAAGGCCGGGGCCGAGCTCCAGCAGGTCACCCGCTCGGTCGCCACCAGCCGGTGCAGGCGCTCCGGGTCGGTGGAGGTCTGCTGGTCGCACACCACGATCGTGGCGCCCGCCGCGAGGGTGCCGAAGATCTCGTAGACCGACATGTCGTAGTTGAGCGAGGAGATCGCCAGCATCCGGTCCCCGGCCCGCATCCGGTACACCTGGTCCAGCGCCAGCAGGGTGTTGGCGACCCGGCCGTGCTCGTTGACCGCGCCCTTGGGCGCCCCGGTGGATCCGGAGGTGTAGATCATGTAACAGAGGTGGGGCTCGCCGGAGAGGGCCGGCGGCCGACCGACCGGGTGGGCCGCGATCGCCTGCCGCTCCTGGTCCAGGTCGAGCAGGGGCACCGCGCGTCCGTCCTGCGCCGCGAGCGCCGGCGGCTCCGCGCGGGCGGCGTCGTCCGCGGCCGGCCCCAGCACCCCGGAGCGCGTGATGACCAGCCGTACCCGACTGTCCGCGGCCATGTAGGACAGCCGGGCCTCGGGGTAGGAGGGGTCGAACGGCACGTACGCACCGCCGGCCTTGAGGACGGCGAGCAGGGCCACCACCGCGTGCGCGCCCCGGGGCAGGCAGATCCCGACCGAGTCCTCGCGCCCGATCCCGAGTTCGCGCAGGCGCCAGGCCAACTGGTTGGCGCGCTGGTCCAGTTCGGCGTAGCTGAGTCGCTCGTCCTGGAAGACCAGCGCCTGCGCCCCGGGCGCGGCGTCGACGGCGCGTTCGAAGAGCCCGTGCAACGTCCCGGCGGTGCGCGCGGCCTCGGGGTCCCAGCTGCCCCGGCCCGCCGCCGCCGTCTCGGCCAGCGCCTGGTCCGAGCCGAGCGGAAGGCCGAAGGCGGGCAGTTCGGGGTGCGCCGCGCCCGACCCGAGCAGCGACCGGATTCCGTCCCGGAGGGCGGTGACCACCGCGGGGTGGAGCAGGTCGGCGTTGTACTCGATCCGGCCGCTGACGCATCCCCGCGCGTCGACGGCCAGGTCGAGGCAGACGTCGAACTTGGTGGAGACGCTCGGGTGGTCCAGCAGTTCCAGCGAGAGGCCGCCGGGCAGTTCGAACCGCGGCATCGGCACGTTGCGCAGCGCCACCATCGCCTGAAGCAGCGAGCCCGCGCCGAGGCGGTGCTCGGCGCGCAGTCGGCGCACCAGGTGCTCGAAGGGAAGGGCGCCATGGCTGAGGGCGCCCGCACAGGCCTCCTTGACCCGTCCGATCACCTCGCGGAACGACGGCTCCCCGGCCAGCTCCAGGCGCAGCGGCAGGGTGTTGACGAACAGTCCGATCAGGTCCTCGGTGTCCGGGTGGTCCCGTCCGGCGACCGGCATGCCGATCAGCAGATCGCGCTGATCGGCCCAGCGGCCGAGGGCCACGGCCGCGGCGGCGACCAGCACCATGTACGGCGTCGCCTTCTCGGCCGCGGCGCAGCGCTCGACCAGCCCGGTCAGTTCGGCGCCGAGGTCAAGGGCGACCGACGAGCCGTGCCAGGCCCCGGGCTCCGCGGCCGTTGTGGCGGCCGGCAGTTCCAGCACCGGGACGCGGTCGAGGCGCTCCCGCCAGTACTCGGGCAGTTCGTCGTCCGGCTCCGCGTCGGCGGCGGCGCGCTGCCAGGCCGCGACGTCCGCGTACTGCACGGGCAGCGGCGCGGGCTCGGGGGACGCGGGCTCGGGGGACGGGGGCTCGGTGCCGCGGCCGTAGTAGGCGGCCAGGTCGCGCAGGAAGACGCCCATGGACCAGCCGTCGGCCACCAGATGGTGGAAGCTGGCGAGCAGCACGTGGTGGTCGCCGGCCAGGCGCAGCAGGCGGGCACGCACCAGCGGGCCGCGGGCGAGGTCGAACGGCCGCTCGGCCTCAGCCCGGTGGGCCGCCGCCACCGCCTCGGCCGCCGACCGCGGGTCGAGCGCGGTCAGGTCGGTGACCGGCAGCGCGGGCGCGGCCGGCTCGGACAGCCGCAGCCGGGGCCGGCCGTCGACGTCGACGAAGGTGGTACGCAGGCTCTCGTGGCGTTCGATCACCGCCGCGAAGGCGGACCGCAGCGCCTCGGCCGACAGGTCGCCCCGGATCCGGACGCCGACCGGCATCACATAGGCCGTGCTGCCCGGGTGGCGCTGCTCCTGGTACCACATGCCCTCCTGGGCGAAGGACGCCCGGGGCTCCGAACCGTCCCGCGCCATGCGCGGAATCGGCGCCGTGCCGCTCCCGGCCCGGGCCAGCTCCAGGGACAGCAGGGCTCGGCGTTCATCCGAAAGACCTGCGAGATCGGCCAGGAGATCGGCGTCCAACCCCCCACCGGCGGGCACTGTCGTCATTGTTGCCCCAAAGAATTCATTGTGCCGACAAATGGATCACGTGCCGACAGGCAATAATTCCCGCCGCCTCACCGCGCGTTCAAGTGGGTCGTTTCCCCTACGCCGCAGCGCTTGCCCGTCAGCGGCCATTCGCCTCCAATGAAGAAGAACATCAAATGGAGGGGGCCGGCTTCATGATCGGCGGTACGGCACCGGAGCGGCCCGGTCTGGGCGCCGTCCCCGACCCGCCGCGCCTGTCCGAGCGGTTCAACGGACCGCCGGGCAGCGCGCACGGGGGGTACGCGTGCGGCCGATTCGCCGCGGCCACCGGGCTCGACCAGCGGACCGGGGTCGCGGTGACGTTGCTGCGTCCCCCGCCGCTCGCGGTCCCGCTCCCGATGACCCGGAACGGCGAACGCTGGCACGCCTGGCAGGGCGCCGAGCCGGTGGCCGGGATCGCTCAGGCCCGGCCGGACGGCGGGGCCCCGCCGCCGGGCGTTCCGCACCGGACCACGCGGTCCTGCGGTGCCGAGGACGCCGCCACCCACCCCTTTCCGAGCTGTTTCGTGTGCGGCCCGCAGCGTGCGGACGGCGACGGCCTGCGGCTCTTTCCCCGGGTCGCCCGCGACCAGCCGGACACCGTCGTGGTGACCTGGTGTCCGGCGCCGGAGTTCGCCGACCGCGGCGGCCTGGTCCGCCCCGAGTTCCTGTGGGCGGTGCTCGACTGCCCGGGCGGCTGGACGGTACTGGGCCGCAGCGCTCGGGCCCATGTGCTCAACCGGATCGCGGTGGTGATCCACCGGCTGCCGGCCGCCGGATCACCGGTGGTGATCGTGGGCCGGCTGGAGGGCCTGCGGGAACGCACCGCCACGGTGAGCACGGCGGCCTACCACGGCGCGGAACTGCTCGCGCTGGCCCGGGCCCAGTGGACCGCGGTCGATTCCGCGCGTTTCGGTGCCGCCCGAGGCGCTGCGGACCCGAGCTGACCGGGGCTGACGGCCGGACCGGGGCTGAAAGCCAGACATGAGAAGCCAAGGAGGAGCCATGGATTATTCGTTGACGGCAGAACAACTGGACCAGTTCCAGCGCGACGGCTACATCGGTCCTTTCGACCTCTACGACGAGGACGAGATGGAACGGGATCTGCGTTCGCTGCGGCCGAAGCTCCTCAATACCAAGAACTCGGTCTACGGCGCGGA
>Ga0302314_10017258_pt1 | contig 12115 bp, 11 predicted proteins | sample III_Palsa_N2_3_FD_200533 | JGI IMG/M metagenome (GOLD analysis project Ga0302314, IMG submission 200533) | Peat permafrost microbial communities from Stordalen Mire near Abisko, Sweden - III_Palsa_N2_3 | ecosystem: Environmental > Terrestrial > Soil > Palsa > Peat permafrost | place: Sweden...
GAAGCGCAGGCCGTAGTTCAGCGTCACGTTATCGATCGGCTTCCACTCGTCCTCAAGATAGACGCTGGCCCCCAGTTCGTCCTTCGAGGCGTCGTCGACGATGGTCTGCGGCTGGTCGGTGGTCTGCGCGCCAGCCGCATCGACGGGCAGCACCTGCGAGGTGGTGTCGCTGATCGAGCGGTCGACCTGGACGATCACCCCGCCGCGCAGGGTGTGGGACGGGGTGAGGTCGTAGACCCCCTCGGCCTGAACGCCTGTGGCCAGATCGCTCTTCGAGGCGTCTTGCGACAAACCGTCGAACAGCAGATCGCCCAAGCCTGACGACGTGAAGGTCAGCGTCGAATAGCGAGAATAGGCCGACAGCTGCACCGTGGTGCGCTCGGTGGTGTGCAGATAGCTCACCGCGCCGAACTGGGTGTTCTCGCGCTGGCGCTCGTTCAGATCTTCGCTGGGAAAGCTGCTGACGCCCTGCACGGTGAGGCCAAGGCCACCCGGGTCGGCGGCGTTGAGACCACGGCCGTTCGGGATCTGGAAGCTCTCGTCGGAGGTCCCGAACATGAACGAGATCCGGCTCTGCGGATCGATGATGTGGTCGAGGAAGACGAAGCCTTGGATCTGGTCGGTGTGGTCGTGCAGCGGATTGGAGCTGCCGTCCGGCGATTCGATGCCGAGGTCGTCGCGCAGATAGCTACCGGAGACGAAGTAGTTCGTGGCTCCGCTCGAACCGCCATATTCGAAGCTGGGCTCGAACTCACCGCGGCTGCCGCCGTAGACGCTGACCTCGCCGCCCGGCGTGTAAACGCCGCTCTTGGTGGTGATGTTGACGATGCCGGCGGTGGTGATGCCGTACTGCGCCGGCACAGCGCCGGTGATTAGCTCGGTCTTGTCGGCGAGCCGCGGACTCAGCACCTGGCCGAACGCTGAGAGGCCTTCGGGCAGGATCACGTTGTTGATGCGGTACTGGATGTTGCCGTGGTCGCCGCGGATGTGCAGCTGGCCGAACGAATCCTGCACTACGCCGGGCGCCTGCAGCAGCACCTGATTCAGCGCGGTATTCTCGCCGCCCGGCAAGGTGAGCACGGTCTCGCTCGACATGCTGTAGGTCGAGGCCCCGAGGCTCGGCTCGATGGCGGCGCGTGCGACGTCGAGCTTCTGCGCCGTGACGACGATCTCCGAGACCAATGCGGCGCCGGAGCTGGTCGCCGCGTCGTCGGCCATCGCGATCGAGGGGGCGGCTAAGACCGCAAGAGCGATCGGTGCTGCCGAGGCCAACCAGAATCCCACGCCAACGCGCCCCATCACCGATACCCTATGCTGCAGTGCGGCGGGGAATGCCGGAGCGCGCGGATAAAGCCCATGTCCGCGATTCCCGTTGGCGTCGGGAAAAATTCCCAATCCGCGATTCTCCTTGGCGACGTGGCCGGCCGGGTACACCACTAGGTGATGTCGCTGCGCCTGCGGATCGTGGTCGCCATTCTTCTGGTGCTGGTGTTCGGGTCCGGTTGCGGCCTGGCGCTGGCCGGCGCCCAGGCGCGGCACTGGCTGCGCGAGGAACTGACCAGCGCCCAGGCGAGCGGCCGGCTCGAAACCGCCCGCGCGGTCGCCGAGATGCCGCTGACCGACCATCCGGACCGCCAGCTCGTGCCGCTGATCGCCGACTTCGACGGCAATCGCCACTTGCAGGCCTGGCTGGTTACGGCGCAGGGCGAGGTGCTGGCCACGTCGCAGCCGGCCCCCGCCGATCCGCCGCCTGATTGGTTTTACTATCTGCTGCACCAGGACGTGCCGCCGGCGAAGCTGGCGGTGCCGGGCGGCGGCACGATCGAATTGTGGCCGGTCTACTCCAACGACATGCAGGCGGTCTGGGCGGAGCTGCTGGACCTGGTGCTGGTGCTGACTCTGGCGTCGGTGGGCGGCGCGGCCCTGGTGTTCGTTGTGGTGAGCCGGGCCCTGCGGCCGCTGAGCACGGTGGGCGAGGTGCTGCCGCGCATCGGCCGCGGCGACTACGGCGCTCGTGCGCCGCTGGAAGGACCGCCGGAGCTGGTCCGGCTCGGCCGCGGCGTCAACGAGATGGCGACACGCCTTGCCGCCATGCGCGACCGCAACCGCGCGCTCGAAGACCAGCTACTGACCTTGCAGGACGAGGAACGGGCCGACATCGCCCGCGATCTGCACGACGAGATCGGCCCGCATCTGTTCGCCGCCAATGTCGACGCCGCCACCGCCGCCAGCCTGATCGGCGCGGGCCGGCCGGATGCGGCGCTGGAGCAGGTGCGCGCCATCGCCGCCGCCATCGGCCACATTCAGCGACTGGTGCGCGACATCCTGCAGCGGCTGCGCCCGACGCACCTGGCCGAACTCGGGCTCTCCAGCGCGGTGCTCGACCTGATCGCGTTCTGGAAGGCGCGGCGGCCGGAGATCGAGTTCCAGACCATGCTCGCCGACGACGCCGATCTGCCGGAGGCGTTGCAGGAGACGCTCTACCGGATCGTGCAGGAGAGCCTCAGCAACGCTGTCAGGCACGGCGCGCCAACCTCGATCCGGATCGCTATCGAGCGTTCGGGCGTCGGCATCCGGGTCCAGGTTGTGAATGACGGCGCGCCAGAGACACGCACGTCGCCCGGCTACGGCCTTGCGGGGATGTCTGAGCGAGTGGCCGCGAGCGGCGGAACGCTGGCGGCAGGGCCCGCGGGCGGTGGCTTCTGGAGTGTCGAGGCGGTGCTGCCGATCGCCGAGGCCGGGCGCGAGGAGGCCGCGTGAAGATCCTCGTCGTTGATGACCACGCCATCGTCCGCGACGGTCTCTCGCGGCTGCTGATGACCGATGGCGATCACGAGGTGAAGCTGGCCGCGAACGGCCGCGAGGCGCTGCTGCTGGCGCGCAGCTTCCGCCCCGCCCTGGTGATCCTCGACCTCAACCTTCCCGGCCTCGGCGGGCTGGAGCTGCTGAGACGGCTGGTGCAGATCGAAGCGGGCAAGATCCTGGTGCTCTCGATGCACGCCGAGCCGCTCTACGCGCGCCGCTCGCTTGAGGCCGGCGCCCACGGCTACGTCAGCAAGAACGCCGCCCCGGACGAATTGCTCGCCGCGGTGCGCCGCGTCGCCGCCGGCGGCCGCTACATCGAAGCCGAGATCGCCCAGGCCCTGGCGCTTGGCGCCGGCGCCGAGACGCTGAACGCGCTCAGCCCCCGCGAACTGGAAATCATGCGCCTGCTCGCCGCCGGCTCCAGCCTGGCCGAAATCGCCGAAGCCCTCGGCGCCTCCTACAAGACCATCGCCAACACCTGCACCCTGATCAAATCCAAGCTCGGCGTGGCGCGGACCGCGGACCTGGTGCGGCTGGCGATCGAGACGGGGGTGTCCTAACCTCCGCGCTTCAGCGTTTCCCGAGCGATCACCACCTGCTGGATCTGGCTGGTGCCCTCGTAGATGCGGAAGATGCGTACGTCGCGGTAAAGGCGTTCGATGCCGTGGTCGGCGACGTAGCCGGAGCCGCCGAAGATCTGCACCGCGCGGTCGGCGACGCGGCCGACCATCTCGGAGGCGAAGTACTTGGCCGCGGCCGCTTCCAAGGTGACGTTGTCGCCGGCGTCGCGCTTGCGGGCAGTCTCCATCGTGAGCGCCTTCGCGGCCATGCTCTCGGTCTTCGAGTCGGCGATCATGCCCTGGATCAGCTGGAAGCCGGCGATCGGCTGGCCGAACTGCTTGCGCTGGGTGGCGTACTCGACGCAGTCCTTGATCAGCCGCTCGGCGACGCCGACGCAGACGGCGGAGATGTGCAACCGGCCGCGATCCAGCACCTGCATCGCCACCTTGAAGCCCTCACCCTCCGACCCCAGACGATTTTCGACCGGCACCCGGACATTGTCGAAGATCACGTCGCAGATATGGGCGCCCTGCTGGCCCATCTTCTTTTCCGGCTTGCCGATCGAGAGGCCCGGCAGCTCGCGCGGAACCAGGAAGGCGGTGACGCCGGCCGCGCCCTTCTTGTCCGGGTCGCTGCGGGTCATCACGGTGAACAGGCTGGCCTTGTTGGCATTGGTGATGAACCGCTTCATTCCGTTCAGCACATAGACGTCGCCGTCGCGCGTCGCCTTGGTCTGCACCGCAGCCGAGTCGGAGCCGGCTTCCGGCTCGGTGAGGGCGAACGAGGTGATGATCTCGCCGGACGCGATGCCGGGGAGATAGCGCTGCTTCTGTTCGGTGGTGCCGAACATCACCAGGCCCTGGCTGCCGATTCCGACGTTGGTGCCGAACGCCGAGCGGAACGCCGGGCTGGTGCGGCCAAGCTCGACCGCGACCAGGCACTCGTCCTCCATCGAAAGGTCGAGTCCGCCAAACTCCTCGGGGATCGAGAGGCCGTAGAGGCCAAGCTCGCGCATCTCGGCGATCACGTCATCCGGCACCGCGTCGTTCTCGGCCACCTGGGCTTCAAGCGGTCGCAGCCGCTCGGCGACGAACCGACGGACGGTGTCGATCAATTGGTCGCGAGTCTCAAGATCGAGCGCCATACAGAGAGCCTCCCCAAGCTCGCCAAGCCCAGTGATCCGGGGGGCCGCGAGGCTACTATTTGACCACGAACCTCACGAAGCTCACGAACAGCCAATCGTTCGTTCGCAGCCTTCGAACCTGTTCGTGTGGTTCGTGAGGTTCGTGGTCAATTATCTTTCTAGACGTTCGCGGCGACCGAGCAAACGTCCGCTCCGGCGATCCTGCGACAGAGCAACCGCGCCTGCGCCCTTCCGCAACCAGCCGGCTTTGTGCTTATGAGCGCCCAACTTCCCCAAATGATGGATTCGTACCTGAATGGATGGCGGCGACGCGCAGGCGCCTTGGACACCCAAGCCCGTGACGGAGGGCGAGTGGGCCGGCTGGGCCTGCTACGACAGCGACCCGTTCGAGGTGCTGGCCGGGCCGTTCTACGCCAGGACTGATGAGGCCGGCCGCAAGGTCTGCGCCTTCCGCGCCGAGAAAAAGCATATGAACGGCAGCGGCTTCATGCATGGCGGCTGCATGGCCACCTTCGCCGACTACGCCCTGTTCATGATCGCCGACGAGGCGCTGACAGGCGTCGGCTCGGTCACCGCCTCGCTGAACTGCGAGTTCGTCGACAGCGCCAGCGAGGGCGAGCTGATCGAAGCGCGGGGCGAAGTGGTGCGCGCCGGCGGCTCTATGGTGTTCATCCGCGGCATGATCACCGCCGGCGAGCGCCCGATCGCCAACTTCTCGGCGATCGTGAAGAAGATCCGGCCGCGGAGTTCCGCAACGTGACCCAGCGCCTCGCCTGGCTCACCCCCGCGCTCGCCTACATTCCACAATGGCTCGGCTACCAGATGCGGGCGACCGAGCAGCCGGGTTGCGCGTTGGCCGTCGCCTACAAAGGCGGGGTGGTGCTGGACTTGGCGTTCGGCTGGGCCGACCAGGGCGCCGGCGTGGCGCTGACGCCGCGCCATCGCTTCCGCGTCGCGTCGCACTCCAAATCGTTCACCGCGACGGCGATCATGAAGCTGCGCGAGCAGGGCCGGCTGAAGCTCGACGACACCGCCGGGCAGTACGTCAGCGGCCTGCATCCCGAGATCGCGTCAGCCAGCCTCACCCAGCTGTTGTCGCACACCGCCGGCGTGCTCCGCGACGGCCCGGATGCTGGCTATTGGGTCGATCGCAAATCGTTCCTCGACGAAGCTGCGCTGCGCTCGGAACTGGCGCTGGCGCCGGCGATCGAGGCCGCTACGCGGCTGAAGTATTCCAACCACGGCTTTGGCCTGCTCGGGCTGATCATCGAGGCCGTCACCGGCGAGCCTTACGGCGTATGGGTCAAGCGCGAGATCGTTGACGCCGTCGGCCTGACGGATACGAAGCCCGACGCGCCGGCGAGCGGGCCGCTGGCGCGCGGCCACTCCAGCAAGGCGCTGCTCGGCCGCCGGCTGGTGTTTCCGGGCGACCAGTCGACCCACGCCCTGGCCTCGGCCACCGGGTTTGTCAGCACGGCCGGCGATCTGGCCAGGTTCTTCGGCCAGCTGTCGCCGAATGCCGCCGAGAGCGTGCTCTCCGTCGCCAGCCGCCGCGAGATGAGCCGCTCGCAATGGACCGACACCTGGGCGGTCTTACCCCAAAGCTATGGTCTCGGCACGATCAGCGGGACCTTCGACGGATGGGACTGGTTCGGCCACAGCGGCGGCTTCCAGGGTTACGTCACCCGCACCGCCGTTATCCCGGAACACGACCTGGCGATCTCGTGCCTGACCAACGCCGTGGACGGCATGTCCGCGCTCTGGCTCGACGGCGCCATGGCGATCCTGAAGCGGTTCCAAGCCGACGGGCCGCCGCGCGCCGATCTGGCCGACTGGGCCGGCCGCTGGTGGAGTGTCTGGGGTCCGAACGACCTGCTGCCGGTGGGCGACAAGGTGCTGATCGCGTGGCCGGGCCTCACCAATCCGATCGCCAAGGCCGGCGAGCTGACCGTCACCGGCCCCGACGCCGCCCGCATCAGCCAGGCCGGCGCCTTCGGCAATTACGGCGAGCCGGTTCGGCGCCTTCGCGGGGACGCTGGCGAGGTGACCGCGCTGCAGATCGCCGCGAGCAGGATGGTGAGCGAGACCGAACTCGCCGCCGAACTTACCGAGCGCTACGAGCGGGGCTAGGGCCCGGAATACCGCGCCTTCAGCTCGCCGATGTAGTCCTGCACCAGCAGCTGTACGTCCTCGCCCGCCTCTTCGGCTTCGTAGGCGAGTTCTTCGGCGAGGGTTACGGCTTCGGAGCGCGACATGCCCTGGGCGATGGGTTTGGCGTCCTTGAACACGGTCCACTCCGCGTCCTTCAGCGTCACTGCGAACTGGACCATCCGTACAGGGCCCTTTCGGCGCGAGTCATTGTCACGCTTTTTAACTCGCATTTCGGCGGAAGGTTGCACTTGAGCCTTCGCCGCTTGGCGTCCGCCGCCAGCGCGGCCATATCCGGCCCATGATCCCGATCTCCATCCTCGACCTCTCGCCCATCTCCCTCGGCGGCGCCCAGGCGCAGGCGGTGCGCGACACGGTGCAGGTGGCCAAGGCGGCGGAGCGGCTTGGTTACAAGCGCATCTGGATGGCCGAGCACCACTCGATCCCGCATCTCTCCAGCGCCGCGCCGGAGATCCTGATCGCGGCGATCAGCCAGGTGACCTCGACCATCCGGCTCGGCTCCGGCGGCGTGATGCTGCCCAACTACTCGCCGCTGAAGGTGGCCGAGACCTTCATGGAGCTGGAGGCGCTGGCGCCGGGGCGGATCGACCTCGGCCTCGGCCGCGCGCTGGGCGCCGACGGCGTCACCGGCCGGGCGCTGGGCTCGCAGATGTCCGACGTGTTCCCGCAGTATTTCGCCTTGCTGTCGGCCTGGCTGCTCGACGCCTCTGGGGTCGAGCCGTTCCCCTCGCCGCACCCGTTCGCCAATGTAAAGGCGAGCCCGTCGGGGCCGTCGCATCCAGACCTGTTCCTGCTCTGCTCCTCCGCCGAAAGCGCCCGCTTCGCCGGCATGGTCGGGGTGGGCATGGTGTTCGCCGAGTTCATCGCCCGCAGCGACGGCGCGCCCGCGGTGGCGGCCTACCGCGAGGCGTTCCAGCCCTCGGTCTACCGCGCCCAGCCCTTCGCGGGCGTCGCCACCATCGCGCTCGCCGCCGACACCGCCGAGGAAGCCGACCGCCTCGTCGCCCTGACGCCCCGGCCACCGCCTCGCCCCGGCGAGCCGCCCGAGGGCGAGGGCTTGATCCGCCGCTTCCGCGGCGACGCCGCCGCGGTGCGCGACTATCTGGCGGAGAAGGCGGCACACACCGCCGCCGACGAGGTCTTCGTCCTGAACGGCGGCCCGACGCTGGAGTCGCGACTGCGGTCGATGGAGCTGATCGCCGAGGGCTGGCCCGCGCTGCAACCGGCCTAGCCGCTAAGGCAGGACCTTCACCTCGATCTTGGTCACCGCGTAGACGCTGCGGGCCGGTTTCTGGTCGCCGTCGACCACGATGCGGTAGGGCGCGTCGTGGGCCAGCAGGGGGGCGCCGTCCATCTTGTCGGCCAGGATCACGGCGCGCTTCTGCACGCTGCGGTCGGTCTCGGCGAGGGAGAACACGGCGCGGAAGCCGTCGCCGCCGGTGACCACCAGATAGTCGCGGTCAGCGTCGGCGTGGATGCGGGCGCCGGTGGGGGCATCGACCAGCCGCAGCAGTTCCGTCAGCAGCACGCCTTCGTAGGTGTGGGAGACCGAGTGGTTGATCATGGTCGCCTGGTCGCGGTCGAGGTCGGCCAGCACCGCCGGGGTGATCACCAAAGTCTTGCCGGTCGGGCCGACGATCACGGTCCGTTTCGGCGGCGACGGCGCAGCGGTGGTCGCCGATGCCGGCGCCGGCATCGCCATGCCAGGCATCGACGGTGGCGTATCGGCAAAGGCGGGGGCCGCGACCAGCAGCAGGGCGAAGGCGGCCGACTTCATGCTCAGGTTCCCGCCGTGGCCGACGACCGCCCGCGCATCGCCGCCTGCCAGCGTGTCAGATTCGCCAGCTCCTCGGGGACTTTGAACCGCACCAGCCGGGCGAATTCCATGCCGGCGAACAGCACACCATCGGCGATGGTTACCCGGTCCGCGCCGATCCACCCACTTTCGCCGAGCCGTCGGTCGAACAGCTTCAGCGAGCGCTCGGCTTGCGCGCGGTTGGTGGCGGCCACTTCTGGGACCTGGGTCTCCAGCACGGCGAGCGCCGGGTGGCCGTGGCGCACCGCCAGCATCAACGGCATCGCCGCCAGCAGCTCGGCCCGGCGGGTCCACATCTCGATCACCGCGGTCTCTTTCGGATCGCGGCCGAACATATTCGGTTCCGGGTAAACGCTCTCCAGATAGCGGCAGATCGCCAGCGACTCGGTGATGGTCGTCCCGCAGTCCATAGTCAGGGCCGGGGCCTGGGCGATGCCGGCGCGGCCGACATACTCGGGCGTCCGGTGCGCCCCGGTCATCAGGTCGACCTCGATCACCTCGATGTCGTCGATCCCCTTCTCGGCCATGAACCAGCGCACGCGGCGCGGATTGGGGGCCAGGCGGCTGTCGTAGAGTTGCATCGCTGGGATCCTCCGCCGGTCTTGGGCCGGGTTTTGCGCTCGAATGGTCTACTGCGCGAACAGCGCCGAGGGTAGCACGCCGACCACCGAGGCGGTCATGCAGGTGGCGAGAAAGCCGACCATCATCGCCTTCCAGACCATGCCCATGATCTCCTTCTGCCGCGTCGGCGCCAGGATCGAATAGCCGGCGACGTTGATGCCCACCGAGGCGATGTTGGCGAAGCCGCAGAGCGCATAAGTCATGATGATCCGGCTGCGGTCGGAGAACTCGGCCGGCCCCAGCTTGGTCAGGTCGAAGAAGGCGGTGAACTCGGTCAGCATCAGCTTGACGCCCAGCAGCGAGCCGGCCGCCTGGGCCTCCTTCGCGGGTATGCCCATACACCAGGCCAGGGGCGAGAAGACGATCCCGAAGATCCGCTCCAGGCTGACTGGCGCGCCGCCGACCGGCGCCAGCATTCCCAGCGCCCCGTCGATCATCGCCACCAGCGAGACGAACACGATCAGCGTCGCGCCGACCTTGAGGCAGATATCGAGTCCGACGCCGATGCCCTTGATCAGCGCGTCGACCGAACTTTCGTAGAGCGCCTCGTCGCCGAGGTCGGCGCTGGCGGCCCGCTCGGCGAGCGCGTTGCGCGGCACCGCGATCCGGGCCAGCAGCACGCCGGCCGGCGCCGAGATGATCGAGGCGGTCAGCACGTGCGCCGCGGCGTTGGGCAGCACGCCCTTCAGGATCGTCGCATAGGCCACCATGGTCGACCCCGAGACGCAGCTCATCCCCACCGCCAGCAGCAGGAACAGCTCCGACCTGGAGAGGCTGGGCAAATAGCTTCGGATGAAGATCGGGCCCTCGACCTGACCCATGAACACGGTTGCGGCCGTTGCCAGCGCCGGCGGCCCGCGCAGGCCCATGGTCTTTTCGAACACAAAGCCGAAGCCCTGGATCACCCACTTCAAGACACGCCAGTGCCACAGCAGCGCCGAGAGCGCGCAGATCACCAGGATCACCGGCAGCACCCGGAAGGCGAAGACGAACAGGCCGCCGGCATCAGTCACCGCATAGGGCTGCCCATCGGCGCCGGCGAGGAAGCCAAACACGAACTTCACCCCCGCCTGAGTGCTGGCCGAGAGCCCATCCACCACCGCGCTTGCGCCGCCCAGCACCGCCCGCGCGCTCGGCAGGCCGAACAGCAGCAGCACCAGAGCGGCCTGCACCGCGATCGCCCCGATCGCCAGCTTCCACGGAAACGCCGCTCGATTTTCCGAGATCGCCCAGCAGATGCCCATGGTCGCGAGGATGCCGAACAGGCTCTGCGCATTCTCCAGCCCGAACATCCGCCGCCCCGCACCCACCCCGATGCGCCGATTGGGCATGAGCCGGGCGGTGGGCGCAAGGCGGCGCGGCCGGGCGCGCTGCGCCATCCGCCAAATTGGCGCAACCTCCCCCATTCTCGGTCGTCACCGGCCGTCAGTGCCGTTGACCAAGCGTGCGGAACGGGGGGTGGCCGCGCCGGCGCGGCCCCGGCTGGGCAGTGTGCTTGTTGGGGTGGACGGCCCCGCACGGCATCGCGATGTGCCAGATTGAGGTTGTTGAGCTTCAATCGAAGGAGACCGTCCGTGGAACAGATTACGCGCATATTCATCGATACGTCGAAGCAGTTCTTCCAGCTGCACGGGGTGAACGCGGCTGAAGAGGTGGTGCTTCGGCGCAAGCTGAAGCGCGACCAGGTGTTGGGGTTCTTCGCCAAGCTGGCGCCGAGCGTGGTCGGGCTTGAGGCATGCGGCGCCTCGCATCATTGGGCGCGCGAGTTGATGGCGCTCGGCCACGAGGTGAAGCTCGTGCCGGCGCAGTACGTGAAGGCCTACGTCAAGCGGAACAAGAACGACGGGCGCGACGCGGAGGGCGGCTGCGAGGCGATGAGCCGGCCGACGATGCGCTTCGTGCCGGTCAAGAGCGCCGAGGCCCAGGCGGCGCTGATGGTGGCGTCGATGCGCGAGCGGCTGATGCGCGAGCGTACGCGGCTGGCCAACACGATCCGGGGCCATGCCGCCGAGTTCGGGCTGACCGCCTCGAAGGGCCTGGCGCAAATCGCCCCGCTGCTGGCCGAGGCCGCCGGCGCAGAGAGCGGTCCCGAACTGGCCCGAGACCTGTTCGCCGCCCTGGCGCGGGAGTGGGATCGGCTCGCGGACGAGCTGAAGCAGGCCGAGGCCAAGCTGATGGCCTGGCACAAGACCGACGAGGTGAGCCGCCGACTGGCCCAGATCCCCTCGCTGGGGCCGATCGGGGCCTCGATGCTGGTGATGAAGGTCCCTGACCCGAAGATATTCAAGTCGGCGCGCCACTTCGCCGCCTGGATCGGCCTGACGCCGAAGGATCACTCCACCGCCGGCAGGCAGCGGCTGGGGGCGATCACCAAGGCCGGCGACGAGGCGCTGCGCAGCGTCGTGGTCGTCGGGGCCACCGCGGTGCTGAAGCCGATCTCCAAGGGCGGCGGCCTCAGGTCGCCCTGGCTCTTGAAGCTGCTTGAGAAGGACAAGCCCAAGCTGGCGGCCGTGGCGCTCGCCAACAAGGTCGCCCGCATCGCCTGGCGGATGATGATCACCGGCGAGGCCTATGACCCAAAGCGCCTGATGCGCGAGCTGCCAGCCAGCTGAACCCGATCACCCAGGCCCGATCTGGGCGATGCCGGACTTGCAAGACGAGGAGAGGTGGTGCGATCGATCGATCCCAGGCGCGAGACACTCCGGGCCATCCAACGGGGCTCCAACCCCGCGTGCTTGAATGGAACTCGCGCTGCGCAAACCATCTTGGCGAGGGTCAACCCGACCCCCAGACCGGACATATGGGCGCAAGCAACCGATCAATCTCCTACCCCAGCCCCATCTTGCAATAGGGGGCCATCCACATATGGATGGCCGGGACTTACGTGTTCAGCCTGGGGACATAGCTGACACCTGTTCGGGGACATGGCTGACAGGTTTGGGGTTGGTCAAGTCGATGGTGGCGATCCTTCGGCTTGCGAAGAAGACGCCGTAGCGGCC